>Ga0335074_10011364_pt1 | contig 12446 bp, 7 predicted proteins | sample Lox_Sample_23_FD_206715 | JGI IMG/M metagenome (GOLD analysis project Ga0335074, IMG submission 206715) | Soil microbial communities from Loxahatchee National Wildlife Refuge, Florida, United States - Lox_Sample_2.3 | ecosystem: Environmental > Terrestrial > Soil > Wetlands | place: USA: Florida...
GCCGGTGACGGCTAGAATCCTCGCCTATCAGGGCGGGGAGTGGTCAAAGGCTCACCATCTCCTCGATACCGGCGAACAGGTCATCTTCGGGCAGTTCGGTATCGACAACCGACCTAGCCAGATGATAGTCCTCCGTCGGCCACGCGGCGCGCTGGACCTCCAGCGGGCAGGAGAACCAGAAGCCGTTCGGGTCGACCTGGGTGGCGTGGGCCTTCAGCGCCTCGTCCCGGACCGCGAAGAAGTCGCCGCACGCGACCCGGGTGGTGATCTCCAGCTCGGGCCCCTGCTCGGCGCGCTTGCGCGCGCGCTCCTCCCACTTCTCGAAGATCTCGGTGTACGGGGAGGCCAGGTCGCGGCGGAGCATCTCCTGGTGCAGCGCGACGAACTTGGCGCCGTGGAACGACACGAAGTAATAGAGCTTCAGCGGCTGCCAGGGCTCCCCGCAGCCGGGGTAGGCGTCCGGGTCCCCGGCCGCCTCGAAGGCCGCCACGCTCACCTTGTGGGTCATCACGTGGTCGGGATGCGGGTAGCCGCCGTTCTCGTCGTAGGTCAGCATCACGTGCGGGCGGAACTCCCGGATCGCCCGCACCAGCGGCTCGGTCGCCTGCTCGACCGGGGTCAGCGCGAAGCAGCCGTCGGGCAGCGGCGGCTTGGGGTCGCCCTCGGGCAGGCCCGAGTCGATGAAGCCGAGGAAGCGCTGCTCCACGCCGAGGATCTCCCGGGCCCGGTCCATCTCATCGCGGCGGATCCGGGCCATGTCGGCCTTGATCTCGGGCCGGTCCATGGCCTTGTTGAGGATGTCCCCGCGCTCCCCGCCGGTCAGCGTGCACACCAGGACCTGCGCGCCCTCGCTCACGTAGCGCGCCATCGTGGCCGCGCCCTTGCTGGACTCGTCATCCGGATGGGCGTGCACGGCCATGAGCCGGAGCTGGCTTCGCAACACTTGTCTCCCTCGTGTAAAAACCCCATGGGCGCAAACACGCGTTCACCAGCCCGACATTCCCAGTGCACCGGGATTGGTAAGCTTCGGCATTTGACTAGTTGGCTCAAGTCACCGACGCTAGTTAGCCTCAGCAGATTACCCCCGAGGACCGACGGTGGTCCCGCGGACTTGCCAGTCCCATGGTGTGCCAAGGAGTTACCCGTGACCGAGACGCGTGATGAGACCGTCACCTGGCTGACCCAGGAGGCGTACGACCGGCTCAAGGCAGAGCTTGACGACCTCTCCGGACGGGGCCGCATCGATATCGCGAAGAAGATCGAGGCGGCTCGCGAGGAAGGCGACCTGCGCGAGAACGGCGGGTACCACGCGGCCAAGGACGAGCAGGGCCAGATCGAGGCGCGGATCATCGTTCTGCAGCACATCCTCGAGAACGCCAGGGTGGGCGGCCCGCCGCGCACCGACGGCGTGGTCGGCCCCGGCATGACGGTCACGATCCGGTTCGTCAAGGACGAGGACGAGGTGACGTTCCTGCTCGCCTCCCGCGAGGAGAGCGGCTCGCCGATCGACGTCTACTCCCCCCGCTCGCCGCTCGGCGCCGCGATCATGGGCAAGAAGGTGGGCGAGAAGGCCACCTACTCCCTGCCGAACGGCCGGGCCAGCACCGTCGAGATCCTCGAAGCCGTCCCTTACGTCGGGGCCTAGAAGATCTTTTCAGCCGAACGGGCCGTGGTTCAAGCGACCACGGCCCGTTCGTGCTGCCCCGGGGGGCCCGCCCCGGTTAGGACACGAGCTCGGGCTCCTGGGTGGCGGCGTCCTCGGCCGGCGCCCGCCCGCGCAGCGGGACCTCCTTGATGAACAGGGCCAGCACGAAGATCACCGCGGCGGCCGGCAGGGCCCAGATGAACACGGACTGCACCGCGTGCGCGATCGCGAAGAACACGTCGTGGCGGATCGGGGCGGGCAGCGAGTTGACCGTGGCCGGGTCGAGCTGCCCGCCGCTGGCGCTGATGTGCGCGCCGGTACCCGCGGTCGAGCTGGCCAGCGATTCGATCAGGCGCCGGGCGAACACCGCGCCGAACGCGGCCACGCCGAGCGAGCCGCCGATCTGCTGGAAGAACATCCGGGCGCTACTGGCCACGCCCATGTCCTTCTGTCCCACGCTGTTCTGCGCGATCAGCGAGACCATCTGCATCAGGAAGCCCATGCCCAGGCCGAGGACCACGTAATAGATGGCCGAGGTGAACCGGGTGGTGCCGATGTCCAGGTTGGTCAGCAGGAACATGCCCACGCCCATGATGGCGCCGCCCAGCACCGGGAAGATCTTGTACCGGCCGGTCCTGGTGGTGACCTGGCCGGCCACGATCGAGGTGATGGTGACCCCGACCATCATCGGGGTCAGCGCCAGCCCGCTGATGGTGGGCGACTCGCCCTGGACGGTCTGCTGGTAGAGCGGCAGGAACGTCATCGCGCCGAACATGGCCAGGCCGGTCAGGAAGGTCAGGCCCATCGTGAGCGAGAAGTTCCGGTTCTTGAACACGTGCAGCGGCAGGATCGGCTCGGCCACCCTGGTCTCGGTAACACCGAACCCGGCCAGCGCCGCGGCGGCGAGCAGGCCCAGGCCGATGATCTGCGCCGAAGCCCACGCGTATTCGGTCCCGCCCCAGGTGGCCAGCAGGACCAGCGCGGTCGCGGCCACGGCCAGCAGTACGCCGCCGAGGTAGTCGACCTTGTGGCTGACCCGCTTGGCGGGCAGGTGCAGGGTGGTGATGATGTAGACCAGCGCGGCCCCGCCCACCGGCAGGTTGATGTAGAAGATCCAGCGCCAGGAGAAGGCGGTGGTGATGAACCCGCCGACCAGCGGGCCGCCGATGGTGGCCAGCATCATCACGACCATCATGTAGCTCATGTAGCGCCCGCGCTCGCGGGGCGCCACGATGTCGCCGAGGGTGGCCATGGCGCCGACCATCAGCCCGCCGGCGCCCAGGCCCTGGATGGCCCGGAAGGTGATCAGCTCGGCCATCGACTGCGACAGGCCGGACAGCGCCGACCCGGCCAGGAAGATCACGATCGCGAAGATGAACAGCTTCTTGCGCCCGTACATGTCGCCGAGCTTGCCGTAGAACGGCGTGGTGACCAGGGAGGCCAGGATGTACGCGGTCACCACCCAGGACAGGTGGTCCACCCCGCCGAGGTCGCCGACGATCCGCGGCAGCGCGGTGCTGACGATCAGATTGTCGAGCATGGCCAGCAGGATGGCGAGCAGCAGCCCGGGCAGGACGATCATCACCTCGCGGTGCGCCAGGAACTGCCCGCCCCCGCCCGGCAGTTCCTGCGCGCCCGTATCCGGCCCGCCCGGCCCGTTCACCGCAGGCCCCGTTGGTTCCGCCACGTCCCGTCTCCTTCCCCGTCCGCGATCCACCGGCTACACTACTTACCGGCCGGCAAGTTAATATGCTAAGGTGCTTACTAACCGGCCGTCAAGTAAATTAGGCCCAGCTCCGCGAAGGAGTGCGAAACGGACATGGACCACGCGGGATCCGCTCCGCGTAGAGACACCCGGGCGCAGGTGCAGAAGGTCGCGCTCGAGTTGTTCGCCGAGCAGGGCTACGAGAAGACGTCTCTGCGCGAGATAGCCGAACGGCTGGGCGTGACCAAGGCCGCGCTGTACTACCACTTCAAGTCCAAGGAAGACATCGTCCACAGCTTCACCGACGACTACTTCGGCGAGATCGACGACCTGCTGGACTGGGCCAAGGACCAGCCGCGCGACGAGGCGGCCCGGCGCGAGATCCTTGACCGCTACGTCGGGATCGTGCTGGCCGGCAGCGAGGTCTTCCGCTTCCTGGAGCAGAACCGGGCCGCGGTCCAGAGCATGGACGCGGGCGAGGCGGGCAAGGAGCGCTTCGCGCGGTTCCGCGGCCGGCTCGACGCGCTCGTCAACGTGCTCGCGGGCCAGGACGCGCCGCTGCGCGACCGGGTGCGCGCCACCGCCGCCGTGCTCTCGGTGAGCGCGACCTGCCTGTTCTTCCTGCAGCAGGTCGGCGACCCGGACAAGCTACGGGCCATCGTCCTGGAGATGGCCACCGACCTGCTCCACTGATTCCTGCTCCACTGATTCCTGCTCCGCTGATTCTGGTTCAACTGATTCCGGGCCATCGCCGTCGGCCTGCCCCGCCCGGGCGGCATCGGCGTAGGCCAGGGTGAGCAGGTTCCGCGTGGCCACGGTCCTGGCGTCGTCGGTACCGAGCATCCGCTCGCAGGCCGCCAGGGTCTGCTCGAACAGGGGGATGGCCTCGGCGACCCGGCCCGCCTCCCGGTAGGCCTCCGCGAGGTTGTTCCGCGCGGCCAGGGTACTGGGATCGTCCGCGCCCAGCAGCTGTTCGCGGCCGGCCAGGATCTGCTCGGCCAGCGGGATTGCCTTGGCGACCTGGCCCGTCTTACGGTAGGCGCCGGCCAGCCGGTTCCGGGACCGCTGGGTGCTCGGATGGTCCGGGCCCAGCAGTTGCTCCCGCGCCGCCAGGGTCCGCTCGAGCAGCGGGACCGCCTCGCTCCACCGGCCCGCGTCCCGGTAGGCGGCAGCCAGGTTCCCCAGCGAATTCACCGTACTGGGATGGCCCGGGCCCAGCAGGCGCTCACGCGCCGCCAGGGTCCACTCGAACAGCGCGATCGCCTCGGTCAGCCGGCCCGCGTCCCGGTAGGCGGCCGCCAGGTTGTGCTGCGAAGTCAGGGTGTCGGGATGGCCGGCCCCCAAGGTCCGCTCCCGGGCCGGCAACGTCCGCTCGAACAGCGCGATCGCCTCGGTCAGCCGGCCCGCGTCCCGGTAGGCGGCTGCCAGGTTGTTCTGCACGGTCAGGGTGTCGGGGTGGCCGGGACCCAGGATCCGCACCAGGTCCGCGGTCAGCGACTCCCCGAGCGCGATCGCCCGCGACGCGCCCTCGCCGAGCTCCATCAGGTAGTACAGCTCGAGGAACCGGAGCCGGAGCACGACGTCGGCCAGCTGCTCGTCGGCGGCTATCCCGGCCCGGCCGACGCTTTCGAGCAGCGCCGTCACCTGCTGTGCCATGTCCCGGATGACCCGCCGGTCCGGCGACCGCGCCAGCGCGTCCGCGCGGGCCAGCAGCACCGAGGCGGCCGCCCGGTAGGCCGCGGTCAGGCGCTCGCCGCGGGCCAGGAACTCGCGGACCACCCGGGCCACCAGGCGATGCACGACGACGGTCTGGCCGTCCAGGCTGATCGTCAGCAGCGAGCGGTCCACCATCCGCTCTATCGCCTGGTCCACCGCGCCGGCCGGAAGGCGCGGGCCGCCGTCGACCCCGGTGCCCTCCGGGCCGGCCAGCAGCAGCAGGTCCCGGCGGGCTCCGGCCGCCGACAGCACGGCCATGATCGTGATGATCCTGGCGTACACCCCGGTCCGGTCGGACGCCTGGATCGCATCCAGGGACAGCAGGACCGCCTCCGCGAGGCCAGGCGGGTACGGCTGATCGCGCTCCGGGGTCAGGTACACCGCCAGCGGCAGCGTCCGCAGCCGCTGGAGGTACGGCTCGTAGGCGACCGTCTGACCGCCCATGACCGCCGCGGACTGAGCCAGCGCCAGCGGCAGGTGCCCCAGCTCGGCGGCCACCGCCGCGGCTCCCTCTTCGCCCAGGCCGGTCCGGCCGTCCAGGAAAGCCAGCGCCTCGGTGTCGCTGAACACGTCCACCGGGATGGGGGAGCCCAGCTCGGCCACGGCCTCCCGGGTGGTGGTAATGAGGATCCTGGCCGCCCCGCCGACGGGCAGGAACGGGTGCACCAGCTGCAGATCGTCTACGTGGTCCAGCACCAGCAGGCAGCGTTCCCCGTCGGCTTCCAGCTGCCGCCGCACCGCCCGGGCCACCTCAGCCCCGTCCAGCCGGGAACCCCCGTCGGCCAGCCCGGCGGCGTCGGCTACCGCGGCCACGCCAGCCAGCAGGGAATCCCGGTCCGCTGCGTTGACCCACGCCACCAGCCGCCATCCGGCCGCGAGCTTGGCCCGGGCGTACGCGGCCGCCAGCTGTGTCTTGCCGGCTCCGTGCGGCCCCGTCACGACCTGGATGACCGCCCCGGCCCGGTCGGCCTGGCCCAGCAGTTTCAGCGGCGCCGGCCGGGGCAGGAAGCCAGGCGGCCGCTGCGGGATCGCACCCACCACCAGCTGCCCGCTGGCCGTTCCCCAGGCCGACTGGCCGCCGGCCTGCGCCTGCGGAGCGCCCGCCGCATCGTCCTTGACGACCGTCAGCGGGCGAGTGGGCGGAGCGCTCTCCGAGTCAGCATTGACCTGCCGGGGCACCCCGCTCTGCCCGGCTGCCGCTTTGGCCGCACGTGTCCGATCCACCGCCCCACTTTCAGGCCCTGAGTCAAGCCGATCCGATCAACGTCAAGTATTCCCGGGCAGGATCTCGATCGGTCACATACATGCCCCTGCAGGTGGCCTTTAACCCGATATGGTCCCAGCGGCGGGGCTCGTCCGTCCCGTGGTTGGCGGAAGCGGCGCGGACCAGCGGGAGGACCCGGTAAGCGACCTGGGTGGCGAGCGAGATCACCGTCGAGGCGCGTACCACGCCCCGGGCCGAGACGATGGCGTCGAGCACGCGCTGCAGGTCCGCGTTGGTGCGGGCGACGACCCGGCAGAGCAGGTCGCCCGCACCGGTAATGGTATGCACCTCGAGCACCTCGGGTATCGCGGCCAGGCGCTCCGCGACGGGGTCGTGCCCGCCGGCCTGGCTGATCTCGAGCGTGACGAACGCGGTGACCTCGTAGCCGACCGCGACCGGGTCCACGTCGGGCCCGTATCCGGTGATCACGCCGCGGTCGCGCATCCGGTCCAGGCGGGCCTGCACGGTCCCGCGGGCGACACCGAGCCGCCGTGAGGCCTCCAGCACGCCCACCCTGGGCTCGCTGGCCAGCAGCTCGATGAGCGCCGCATCCAGCGGGTCGATCGACCCCGGCTCACGGGTGGTCATGCTGTACAGAGATACCACGTTTCGTTCGGTATAAATAGGCAATCTGACTAGCAGACTTGCACATGGTTGCGCAGTTTGAAATCTGGTCGGCATGCTAGGGCCATGACGACGCCAGCCCGGGACAGATCCTTCGACTTCCCCATCATCGGCATGGACGCCGTGGTCTTCGCGGTCGGCAACGCGAAGCAGGCGGCGCACTACTACTCGACCGCGTTCGGCATGCGGCGGGTGGCCTACCGCGGGCCGGAGACCGGATCGGCGGACGAGGCCGCCTACGTCCTGGAATCCGGCGGCGCGCGGTTCGTCTTCCGCGGCCCGGTCCGGGCCGGCACCGCGCTGGGCGAGCGGGTCGCCGCGCACGGGGACGGGGTTACCGACCTGGCCCTGCAGGTCAGCTCGGCCGAGGACGCCTACCGCTACGCGGTCGCGCACGGAGCGCGCGGGCTGGCCGAGCCGCGCATCGTCGAGGACGACCACGGGAAGGCCGTGCTGGCCGCCATCGCCACCTACGGCGACACCCGGCACACGCTGGTCGAGCGGTCCGGTTACTCCGGCGCCTACCTGCCCGGGTACGTCCCGGCCGGGCCTATAGGGACCCCGGGCGGACGGTCTTGCTTCACCGAGATCGACCACTGCGTCGGCAACGTCGAGCTCGGCAAGATGGACCAGTGGGTGGACTTCTACCACCGGGTCATGGGCTTCACGAACATGAAGGAGTTCGTCGGCGACGACATCGCCACCGAGTATTCCGCGCTGATGAGCAAGGTGGTCGCGGATGGGACCCGGAAGGTCAAGTTCCCGCTGAACGAGCCCGCGGCCGGCAAGCGCAAGTCGCAGATCGACGAGTACCTGGAGTTCTACGGCGGTCCCGGCGTGCAGCACATCGCGCTGGCCACCGACGACATCGTGGCCAGCGTCCGGGCCATGACCGCGGCCGGGGTCGAGTTCCTGACCACCCCCGGCAGCTACTACGACGAGCTCGGCTCGTGGGTAGGCGAGACCCGGGTGCCGCTGGACAAGCTGCGCGAGCTGGGCATCCTGGCCGACCGGGACGAGGACGGGTACCTGCTGCAGATCTTCACCCAGCCGGTCCAGGACCGCCCGACGGTGTTCTTCGAGCTGATCGAGCGGCACGGGTCGCAGGGCTTCGGCAAGGGGAACTTCAAGGCGCTGTTCGAAGCGATCGAGCGGGAGCAGGCCCGGCGCGGCAACCTGTAAGGACCGCCGGCCGACGGTCCGCCGCACCCAGGCCAGTACGGTCTTCAGGTCGCCGTCGTCGAGAAGCCAGGCGACCGCGAGGAAGGCCAGGATCGCGCAGCCGCCCGCAGGCACGGCCACGGCGGCCGCCTCCAGCTTGTGGTGCAGGGGTACCGCCAGGCTGACGCCCACCCCCACCGCGGAACCCACGGCGCAGGCGGCCAGCCCGGCCAGCGTCGCGTGGCCGGCGCCCTGGATGGCGGCCGGGCCGCAGATCCTGCGGGTGACGAAGAACAGCGGGATGGCCGCCACGGTCTGGCCGATCGTGACCGCCAGCGCGAGCATGGCCACCACCTGGCGGGCCGGGACCAGCTCGACCAGCACCACGCTGGCCACGATCGTGATCACCCAGCCGCCGGCCAGGAACACCGCGGCGACCTTGAGCCGCCCGATGACGAACATGACCCGGGACAGGTTGGCGATCACCGCGGCGCCCGCGATGCCCGGCGCGAACAGCAGGAAGGCCTCGACCAGCTGGGAGACCTGATCGGACTGCTTGGCCAGCACGTGCGCGGCCGGAATGGCGATGGCCGCGATCACCGCCGTGCCGAGCCACGACATGAGCAGGACCGCCCGGGTCGACCCGGCGCTGGCCCGGTCGAAGTCCCGCCCCTCGCGCGCGGACAGCACGGGGAACGCGCTGACCACAATGGACAGGGCCAGGATCGCCGATATCGAGTTGAACACCTGCGAGCCGTAGTTGAACAGCACGACCGCGCCGGTCTTCCCGTGCCCGTTGGCCAGGGTGATGGCCACCACGTTGGCCACGTCGACGGCGACGAGTTCGACGACGCCGACCAGCGCCAGGCCGCCCGCCCGGCGCGCCACCCCGGGCGGGAACCGCAGCGCCGGCCGGAGCCGCAGGTGCAGCCGCCACGTCGGCGGCAGGGCCACCAGCACCAGGACGGCGATACCCACGGTGGTGCCCGCCGACAAGATCAGCTCCGCGGACAGCGGCAGCTGGGCCAGCGAGCGCCCCTTGTTCAGCGGGACGAAGAGCAGGTAGCAGACGATGAGCACCAGGCTGGAGATCCCCGGGCCGATGGACGGCCCCACGAACCGGCGGTAGGACTGCAGCAGGCCGTACAGCACCACCGACAGCCCGTAGAACAGGGCCTGCGGCGCGAACACCTGCAGCATGTTGCTGGTGACGCCGACCACGTCGGCGTGCACGCAGTGCGCGTTCGGGTTGCTGGGGTTCAGCAGGGAGGCGATCGGCCCGGCGGTGGCCACGATGATCACGACCAGCGGGACGGTGATCACCACGGTCCAGGTCAGCAGCGCCGAGGTGATCTTGCCGACCCGGTCCTTCTCGGCCGGGTCCAGGTGCGCCCGCTCGGCCGAGCGGGCCAGTACCGGGACCATCGCGCTGGTCAGCGCGCCGCCCAGGATCAGCTGGTACAGCAGATCCGGCACCTGGTTCGCGGTGACGTACGCCGTGCCCAGGCAGCTCGCGCCGACGGTCTGGGAGAACACCAGCGTGCGGACCAGGCCGAGGATCCGGGACACGATCGTGAGGCCGGCGACGATGACGGCGCCGCGGGCAATGCCCTCGCCGAGCCGCTGCGCCCGGCCCGGCTCGGCCAGGCCGGTGCCCTTGCTCGTGCTGGCCTGCGCATGCAACTTCTGGTCTTCTTGCATGCCAGGCCTCCGTCCTATGACGCCCCCGACGGGCAGTACCCGGCTTCAGCCGGTGAGCAGGGTCCCAGATAGTAGACGCACGACCACATCATAGGAGCGCACGGCTGTGAGGAAACTTAGCCGATATCCGCTTTAGCTGGGCGGACCGCACGCCGTCATGGCCGGCTAGGTGAAGGCCAGGGTATAGCCGACGGCGCGCAGCGCGCTGATCACCTCCTCGCAGTGCTCGGGCCCGCGGGTCTCGACCACCACGATCACCTCGGCCTCGTCGACGTGCAGCCGCGGGCCCAGCCGCTCGTGCCCGATCTCGAGCACGTTGGCGCCCAGATCGGCCAGGTCGCCGAGCAGCTTGGCCAGCGACCCGGGATGATCGGTCAGCCGGCAGCGGAAGGCCAGGTAGCGGCCGGCCGCGGTCAGGCCGTGCCGGAGCAGCTTGGCCAGCAGCAGCGGGTCGATGTTGCCGCCGGACAGCACGACCACCACCGGGGGCACCAGGTCCCGCGCGTGTTCCAGCAGCGCGGCGACCCCTGCCGCTCCGGCGGGCTCCACCACCTGCTTGGCCCGCTCCAGGCAGAGCAGCAGCCCGCGGGACAGGCTCTCCTCGGAGACGGTGACGACCCGGTCGGCGAGGGCGGACATGATCGCGAAGGGAACCTCACCCGGCCGGCTGACCGCGATGCCGTCGGCCATGGTCGGGCCGGCCTGGACCGAGACGGGATGCCCGGCGGCCAGCGAGCCCGGGTAGGGCGCCACCGCCTCGGCCTGCACGCCGACCACCGCGACCGACGGGTCCAGGCCCTTGACCGCCACCGTCACCCCGGCGGCCAGGCCGCCCCCGCCGACCGGCACGACCACCGTGCGCACCTGCGGGCACTGCTCGACGATCTCGAAGCCGACGGTGCCCTGCCCCGCCACCACGTCCGGGTGGTCGTAGGGGTGGATGAACACCGCGCCGGTCTGCTCCGCGTAGGCCAGGGCCTCGGCCAGCGCGTCCTCCACGCAGGTGCCGGTCAGCACGACCTGCGCCCCGTATCCGCGGGTGGCCTCGACCTTGGGCAGCGGGGCGCCCTCGGGCATGACCACGGTGGCCGCGCAGCCCAGCAGGCCGGCCGCGAACGCGACGCCCTGCGCGTGGTTGCCGGCGCTGGCCGCGACGACGCCGCGGGCCCGTTCGGCATCGGACAGCCGGGCGATCCTGGAGTAGGCGCCGCGCACCTTGAACGATCCGGTCCGCTGCAGGTTCTCGCACTTCAGGTAGACCGGCCCGGAGACCGCCTCGGACAGCACCCGCGAGTGCACCACCGGAGTTTCCGAGATCACGTCGCGGAGCAGCTTGCGCGCCGCCACCACGTCGTCGGAGCCGACGATAAGGGGCGCGCCAGGTGTCGTGGCCACGGGCGTAAGTGTGCCACGGGTGTACCCCTTCCGGCGTCCACCATGTGACCTGGGCGATATGCGAAGATCACCGATGACGACATAGCCTCGAAGAGTGGACCAAGACAGCCAGCAGTTCCCCGCCAGCAAGCCCCCGACCATCGCTACCCTCGCCGAGCTCCGCGCCAGCGGCCACGAGTACCGCGGGGTCAGGGCCGAGATCAGAGCGAACCTGCTGGCCATGCTGCGCGCCGGGCAGGACCCGTTTCCCGGCATCGTCGGGTTCGCGGACACCGTGCTGCCGCACCTGGAGCGGTCCCTGATCGCGGGCCACGACATCATCCTGCTCGGGGAACGCGGCCAGGGTAAGACCCGCCTGATCCGCACGCTGACCGGGCTGCTGGATGAGTGGACCCCGGCCGTCGCGGGCTGCGAGATCAACGACCATCCGTACCAGCCCGCGTGCGCGCGGTGCCGGCGCCTCGCCGCCGAACTCGGCGAGGACCTGCCTGTCACCTGGCGGCATGCCAGCGAGAGGTACGGCGAGAAGCTCGCCACCCCGGACACCAGCGTGGGTGACCTGATCGGCGACATCGACCCGGTCAAGGTGGCCGAGGGGCGGACCCTGGGCGACCCGGAGACCATCCACTTCGGGCTGGTGCCGCGGACCAACCGGGGCATCTTCTCCCTGAACGAGCTGCCCGACCTGGCCGAACGGATCCAGGTGTCACTGCTCAACGTGATGGAGGAGCGGGACATCGGCATCCGCGGCTACGCGCTGCGGCTCCCGCTCGACCTGCTCCTGGTGGCCAGCGCGAACCCCGAGGACTACACCAACCGGGGCCGGATCATCACGCCGCTGAAGGACCGGTTCGGCGCCGAGATCCGCACCCACTATCCGCTGTCCCTGTCCGACGAGCTCACGCTGATCAGGCAGGAAGCCGAGGTCTCGGCCGGCGCCGAGGTGCCCGACCACCTCATCGAGGTGATCGCGCGGTTCACCCGGGGGGTGCGTGAGTCGCCGGCCGTCGACGCGCGCTCCGGGGTGTCGGCCAGGTTCGCCATCGCCGCGGCGGAAAGCGCGGCGGCGTCCGCGGTGCGCCGGTCCGCCCTTTCGTCCTCCCAGGCCGCCGAACCGCCGGTGGCCCGGGTCTGCGACCTGCCCGCCGTGGTCAGCACGCTGCGGGGCAAGGTCGAGTTCGAGGTGAGCGAGGAGGGCCGCGAGGAGGAGGTGCTCGGCGCCATGCTGCGCCGGG
>Ga0335074_10011365_pt1 | contig 12446 bp, 9 predicted proteins | sample Lox_Sample_23_FD_206715 | JGI IMG/M metagenome (GOLD analysis project Ga0335074, IMG submission 206715) | Soil microbial communities from Loxahatchee National Wildlife Refuge, Florida, United States - Lox_Sample_2.3 | ecosystem: Environmental > Terrestrial > Soil > Wetlands | place: USA: Florida...
ATCGTCGGTGTTGTCGATAACGATCAGCCCGACCCCGGCGTCGACGGCCCGGCGCAGTTCCGCCGTGGTCTTGGCGTTGCCGTGCATGACGATCCGGGCCGGGTCGACCCCGCCGGCCAGCGCCATGGCCAGCTCGCCGGGCCCGGCCACGTCCACGCCGATGCCTTCCTCAGCCATCAGCCGGTACATGGGTGTGCTCGGGAAGGCCTTGGACGCGAACACCATCCGCGCGTTCGCCCAGGCCGCGTCCAGCGCCCGCCGGAACCGGCGGACCTGGGCGCGGACCCCGGCCTCATCGATGACGTACAGCGGGGTGCCCCACTCGGCGGCCAGGTCAGCCAGCCGGCAGCCGCCCACCACCAGCTCGCCGTCGGCATCCACCCGCGAGCCGGGCGGGAACAGGCCCAGCAGCTCCGCGGTGCTCCCCGCTGTCGTCGTCATGCGGGCTCGACCTCCAGTGTCCTTTCCTCCTGCTCGGCATCGGCCACCGCCTCGCCCACGTTCACCGCGGTGCGCTCCGGGCCCAGCCGGCTGTGCACCGCATAGTAGAAGACGGCCAGGCTGAACACCGTTATCGCGCCGATGTCCCACCAGAACGGCAGGTGGTGGTGGATGGGGATGCCGAAGACCTCCGAATAGCCGCCGACGTAGCTGCCGCCGAAGATGGAGAAGATGGTCAGCCCGGCGATCCACGGCACGGACCACAGCCCGGCCCGGAAGTCGATCGGCGCCTGGGCCGGGTCCAGCCGGCGGGCGACGAAGTAGAGCACCAGGAAGAACAGCACGGCCAGGTCCAGCTTGACCACGTTCGAGGTGCCGCTCCAGTAGATGATCAGGCCGGACACCACGAAGCTGAACGGGGCGATGACGGCCAGCCCCGGCACCCGGTACGGCCGGGCCCGGTCCGGGTCACTGCGGCGTAGCGAGACCGCGGCCACCGGCGCGTAGCTGTACATGAACGACGAGGCCGCGGTGATCGCGCCGACCAGCTTGGCCCAGCCGCCGAACGGCAGGAACAGCAGGCAGCCGAATACCCCGCCGAAGATGATGCTGAACCAGGGCACGCCGCGCCGGTCGATGCTCTGGAACACCGGCGGCAGGAACCGGGTCCGGGCCAGCGAGTAGGACAGCCGGGACGTGGTGGCCAGGTAGACCAGGCCGGTACCGCCCGGCGAGATCAGCGCGTCGATGATCAGGATCGTGCCCAGCCAGCCCAGGCCAACCGAGGTGGCCAGCGTGTAGTACGGCCCGAACGTGCCCGCGTTGCCGAACGGGTTGGCCCAGCCGTGCGCCACGTTGGCCGGGTTGAGCGCGCCGATGAAGCAGACCTGCAGGGCCATGTACAGCGCCGCGCCCAGCAGCATGGACCCCACCACGGCCAGCGGGATGTCCCGCTTCGGGTTGCGCGCCTCGCCGGCCAGCTGGGCAGCCTGCTCGAAGCCCTCCAGGGCGAAGATGACGCCCAGCGGCAGCGCGATGAATACGCCCTTGATGCCGTACGGCATGAACCCGCCGCCCGCGGTGAAGTTGCTGGCGTGAAACACGCTGGTCGTGATCAGGATGACCGTGCCCACCGGCACGATGATCTTCCAGATCATGGCGATCGTGTTGCCCTCGGCCATGAACTTCACCCCCCACAGGTTCAGGGCGGTGAACAGGAACATGGCCAGCACGGCCACGACCAGGCCCTTGGGGGTGAGCAGGCCCTGGTCGTTCACCAGCCCGTGCCACCACTTGGCGCTCAGGTAGCCCAGCGACGCCTCGACCTCGATCGGCGCGATGGCGGCCGCCTGCAGATAAGAGAACGTCCCGGCGAAGAAACCGCCCAGCGTGCCGGTGTGCAGCCAGGTGAAGCGGGCGGTGCCACCGGACACCGGGTAGGCGGACGACAGCTCGGCGTAGGTCAGCGCGATGCCGATGAGCAGGATCGCGCCAATGATCCAGGAGATGATCGCGGCCGGGCCGGCCACTTTGGACGCGTTGAGCGTGCCCAGCAGCCAGCCGGATCCGATGACGGATCCCATCGACACCATGAACAGCGGGAGCAGTCCCACATCCCGTCGCAGGGTTGGCTGTTCGGCCAGATTGGTCATGGGTCATGCCCCCTCGGGGTCGTGCACCGGTTTGGTAGCCAGTGTGCGAGCGGCCGGCCGGGGCTTCCTTAGACGAACAGCCAGACATTGTGCTGTCATGTTGTCGAACTGGCCAAAGGAGGTGACCGGCAGGTGCCACCGGTCGCGCGGATGCGGGTTCCCGTCCTCAGCCAGCTGCTCGCGGCGCTGGGGCCGTCGCCGCTGCGGCTGCTGTCCAGCCCGGCGGCGGGCAGCAGGCCGGTTTCCGGCGTCTGGATCCACGAGCCCCGGGCGGCGCTGCCCCCGGCCCGGCATGCCCTGCTGCTCGCGGTGGGCGCGCGGCCGTCCAGCCCGGAGACGGCGCAGCTGCTCCGCGGGGCGGCCCGGGCCGGGCACGCAGGTGTGGTCATCAAGAGCTACGGTGAGCCGCCCGGGCCGCTGGCCGCGGTGGCCGAGGAGACCGGGCTGGCGCTGCTGGCTGCGGACGAGGACCTGGCCTGGCACCATCTGGACGCGCTGATCTCGGCCGCGCTGGCGGCGGTCGCCCGGCCCGCCGCGGGCGGCGGCGCGACGCCGGTCGGGGACCTGTTCGCGCTGGCTAACGCCATTGCGGCCATGGTCGGCGGAGCGACCGCGATCGAGGACCCGTACCTGCACGTACTGGCCTACTCCACGCTGCCCAGCCAGCCCATAGACGAGCACCGGCAGCAGGGCATCCTCGGCCTGCAGGTGCCCTACGTCCCGGTCAACGAGGCCCAGTACCGCGAGCTGGGCCGGGCCGCCGGGGTGTGCCGGTTCACCGCCGGCCCGGGCAGCCTGCCCCGGCTGGCCATCGCGGTGCGGGCGGGCGCCGAGCTGCTCGGGTCGATCTGGGTGGTGAACGCCGGCGGCACCCTGGGGCCCGCTGCCGAGCAGGCGCTCACCGAGGCGGCCAGCATCGCCGCGCTGCACCTGCTGGCCGCCCGGACCGCCGCTGACCTGGCCCGGCGGCTGCGCGGTGATCTGCTCCGCCGGGTGCTGGCCGACCCGGCCAGCGCCACCGTGGTGGCGCCGCAGCTCGGCCTGAGCGCGGCCGCGCCCGTCGCGGTGGCCGCGTTCACCGCGCTGTCCGCCGACCCGGGCGGGGCGCTGGCCGCGCACGCCGCGCTGCGTTTCACCGACCTGGTCAGCCTGCACTGTGAGGCGCACTACGGGCGGCCGGGCTGCGCGCTGATCGACGGCACCGTCTACGCGCTGCTCCCAGCGCACTCAGCTGCCGCCCACCCGGCCGGCGCCCACCCCGCCGGCGCCCACCCGGCCGGAGCGCAGCCGGCCGGTGCCCAGCCGGCCGGTGCCCAGCCGGACCGCCGCGTGCACCGGGAGCTGGTGAGTACCATCGCCAGGCGGGCGCAACAGGCGCTGCGGCTGCCGGTGCGGGCGGCCCTGGGCGGCCAGGTGGCTGGGCTGGCGCTGGCCTCAGCATCCCGCCGCGATGCCGACCTGGTGCTGCGGGTGCTGGCCGGTCGCCCGGACCCGGACTCGGGCCCAGCCGCCGAGCCGGTCACCGCCTCGATCGATGAGGTCCGGGCCAGCGCGACCCTGGCCGAGCTGGCCCAGGACCTGTCCGGGTGGCCGGCGCTGGGGGAGGGCACCGGGCCGGCCATCCGGGCCTATGACCTGGAACGGGGCAGCAGCTATGCGGCCACCCTGCTCAGCTACCTGGACGCGAACAGCGACATCGGCGACGCGGCCCGCCGGCTGAACGTGCACCCCAACACCTGCCGGTACCGGCTGGCCCGGGCCGAGCAGCTGTTCGGCTTCAGCCTGGCCGACCCGGACGAGCGCCTGCTGCTCTGGTTGCAGCTCCGGCTCGCCCCTACGGCAGGTCAGCCCGCACATGTCACCCCGGAACATCGGTGAAATGCCGGTATTGCCGGTTATGCCCCGGTGGTCTCGGGTGATAAGAGGCGCGCCAGCGGCCGCCGCTAGGCACTCTTCACGGATGCGGTGCGCTGGAACCGGGCAAATCGGGCGCTGACCGGCCCGGATCCGTGCAGAGCCGCCGGGAGCATGGTGCCGGCATGCGCTATAGCGACGCCAAGAGGCTGATCACGATTGCTGAGATCCAGGGGCGCCTCAGCCGGGGTCCCGGCGGCCGGGTAATGCGCTTCGCGTGATGGCTGGGGTCGGCCGGGGCGGCTGGGTCAGGTAACGCTGCACCGATGGGGTGACGGCAGCGACCACGTCATCGGCCGAGAGGGCGACCAGCGGCTCGAAGCGCAGGATGTACCGGCCCAGCGCCAGGCCGAGCAGTTGTGCCGCGATGAGCGTGCCGCGCTCGGCCGCCCGCTCATCGCCCAGCGCGGCGATCGGCTCAGTGACCAGCTGGCTGAGCACGGATTGCAGCTGCCCGGCGACGGTCTCGCTGGTGACGGCGGTCCGCAGCAGGGCAATCAGCTCGTCGGCGTGAGCGGGGTCCTCCCACCGGCTGATGAAATGGTGGACCAGCAGCTCGCCCCGGCGGCTGGCCGGCACCGAGCGGAGGTCAGGGACCTGCAGGTCCATGGTGACGGCCGCGGTGAACAGCCCCGCCTTGGAGCCGAAGTAGCGCATCACCATCGAGGCGTCGACGCCGGCCCGGGCGGCGACCGCGCGGATCGTGGCCCGTTCGTATCCGTGCGCGGCGAATGTTGCCCGGGCCGCATCGAGGATGGCCCGGCGGGTGCCTGCGGACCGCGGCCCACCGGTCCCGGGCACCGGGGTCCCGGGCGCTGGGGTTGCGGGCGCTGAGGTTCGGGGCGCTGGGGTTCCGGGCGCTGAGGTTCCGGTCACGGGCTGGCCTGGCCGCCGGGCGGTGTCGCCGCACCGTTGCTATCGCTCACGGTGCCCTAGCCTATGCGCTGCCAACGCATGTTGGCCAACATTTGTTGACAAAAATCCGGGGGGCCCCTAGTGTTGGTGCCAACAGCCGTTGGCATGTGATAAGAGGACACAGGTGGCAAGGCACACAGCCCGAGCCCGTAGGTTTCCGGCCCGGTATCGGGCGCTCGCGGGCTTCATCGTGGCCAGCGCGGCCTTCGCCGCGATTTTCGTTGCGCTGACGCTCAGCGCCTTTCATGCGCCGGCCCCGCACGACCTTCCGGTCGGCATCGTGGGCTCCGCCGCGGTTACCGGTCACCTCGAGCACGCGGTGAACAGCGCCGTCCCGGGCGCGTTCCGCTGGCACAGCTACGTCAGCGCAGCCAGTGCCCGGGCCGGGATCGCGCGGCGCGCGGTGGACGGTGCGCTGATCGCTTCCGGCGGGAACCTGCGGCTGCTGGTCGCGCAGGCCGGGGGCACCGCCCCGGCGCAGGCCCTGACCCGGGTCTTCGGGATCGTGGCGGCGCACTCCGGAGATCATCTCGTGGTCGCCGACGTGGTGCCGCCGCTGGCCCGGGACACCCAGGCGCTGTCGTCCTGGTTCGTCGTCCTCAGCGTGCTGATCCCGAGCCTGGCCGCGGGCTCGGCGTCGGCCATGGCATTCCGGCGCGCCCGGCCCCTGTGGGCCGTCGCCGCGCCGGTGGCGGCGGCCGTCGTCATCGGGGTGGTCGCCGCGGCCATCGCGGATGGCCTGGCCGGCCTGGGTCACTATGCGGTGATCGCCGGCCTGGTCGCGTTGTTCTCGCTGGCTGTGTCGGCTCCCACGGCCGTGCTGGGCCGGATCTGGCCGCCGCTCGTGGCGCTGGCCCTGCTCGCGTTCATCGTGTTCGGCATCCCGGTCAGCGGCGGGCCGGCCAACCTGGCCAGCTTCACCCCCGGCTTCCTGCGCGCCCTCAGCCCGGCCCTGCCGCTCGGGGTGGCGGCCGACGCCATCCGCAACGTCGTCTACTTCGGCGGCCATGCCACCGTGCGGTACGTCTGGACCCTGGCCGCCTGGGCCGCGGCCGGGGTCGTGGGCCTGATCCTGGTCACGGCGTTCCGGCGCCCTGCCACCATGCGGCCCGTACCAGTGCCGCCAGTTGTGCCTGGCCGGCCGGAATATGTTCCCGCCCCCGGCACGGCAGACGTCAGTGCGGCCCCATCCAGTGCCGCTCGGTCCATCAGCCTGGTCGTCGGCTTCGATAACTCCGAGCCAGCGCGGCGGGCGCTCGGCTGGGGCGCGGACCTGCTCCGGGCCCGGCCCGGCACGCTGCACGTTGTCTATGCCGACCACCCGCTCATCGACAGCGACCTGTCCGGATTCGCGCACGCCGAGATGGCAGACACCCGCGACCAGAAGGCGGCCGGCGTGGCGGACGCCGCGGCGCGGATCGCGGCCGCGGCAGGCGTGCCGTACACGTTCGAACGCCGTCAGGAATCGCCCGCCGACGCGATCCTGTCCGCGGCCAGTGTCCGGGACGCCGGAGAGCCCGGCAGCACGCCCGTCATCGTGACCGGCCGCTCGCACCATGCCGCGCACCAGATCATCGGCTCAGTACCGGTCCGGCTGCTGCACCAATCGCCGTACCCCGTACTCACCATCGCGTGACTGGGCCGCCGGGTCTCTGCCCGGCTGGGTAACCGTGGCCCACGGCTCGACTGTGACCAAACCGTGTCGCGTAGGTAAGACGCGGACGCTGGTATACCCAGTATTATTCTCGGCATGATACCGGTTCGGGAGGCGTCATGAGTGTCCGGCACGCGCTGCTCGCCCTGCTCAGCGAGGGTCCCAAGTACGGGCTCCAGCTGCGCGAGGAGTTCGAGGCGCGGACCGGTGAGGTGTGGCCGCTGAACGTGGGCCAGGTGTACACCACGCTGCAGCGGCTGGAGCGGGACGGCCTGGTGGAGTCCGACGGTACCGAGGACGTCGGCCCGCAGAAGGGCTTCCGGATTACTCAGGAGGGCACTGACGAGCTGGCCCGGTGGCTGCGCACGCCACCAGACCTGGCCTCGCCGCCGCGCGATGAGCTGGTGATGAAGGTCCTGGTGGCAGTGCGGGTGCCGGGCACCGACGTCCATGAGGTGATCCAGGCGCATCGCCGCTACCTGGTGCAGCTGATGCAGCAGTGGACCCGGATCAAAGAGGAAGAGGCCGAGTTCGACCTCGGCCTGGCCCTGGTGGTGGACGCCGAGCTGTTCCGGCTGGATGCGGTGATCCGCTGGCTGGACGCGGCGGACGGCCGCCTGAAGCGGGCCGGCGCGGAGCCGGCCCCGACTGAGCCCGCCCAGGCTCCGCTGCCACGGCTGCGTCGCCGGGTGGGGCTGCAGCGATGAGCAGTGCAGACCCCAGACGAGAAGGCGAAGGTACGGGGATGAGCGTGCTGGAACTACAGGATGTGACCAGGACGTACGGCGCCGGCGCAGGCGAAGTGCACGCGCTGCGCGGCGTCAGCCTGTCGGTGAACGCCGGCGAGATGGTAGCGGTGATGGGGCCCAGTGGCTCGGGCAAGTCCACGCTGCTGACCATCGCGGGCAGCCTGGAGGAGCCGAGCAGCGGCGAGGTGCTGGTGGCCGACGCGCCACTGTCCCGGATGTCGCGCAACGACAAGGCGCGGCTGCGGCGGCGCACGGTCGGCTACGTGTTCCAGGACTTCAACCTGCTGCCCGGGCTGACCGCCGCGGAGAACGTGGCGCTGCCGCTGGAACTGGACGGCATGTCGGCGGGCAAGGCCCGCGCGGCCGGGCTGCGCGCGCTCGATGGGCTGGGCTTGAGCGAGCGGGCCGGCCGGTTCCCGGACGAGCTGTCCGGCGGCGAGCGGCAGCGGGTGGCGATCGCCCGCGCGGTGGCCGGCGAGCGCCGCCTGCTGCTGGCCGACGAGCCGTCCGGCGCGCTGGACTCGACCAACGGCGAGGCGGTCATGCGGCTGATCCACGACGCGTGCAAGCGCGGCGTGGCCGCCGTGGTGGTCACCCACGACGCCCAGCTGGCGTCCTGGGCCGACCGGGTCATCTTCCTGCGAGACGGGTGCGTGGTGGACCAGACGGCGCCGCTGCCCGGCCCCGAGTCACTGCTCGGTGCTGCCCCGGGGGGACGACCCCCCGGAGCCCCGCGGATTCCGGGGCAGGGCCAGTGAGCACGGACCTGCTGGAGCGGCTGGCCGCGGCGGGGACCGGTAACGGGGGCGTTCCCGCACGCCGGGCCGTCATCCGCTGGGCGTGGCGGATGTTCCGCCGCGAGTGGCGCCAGCAGTTGCTGGTGCTGGGGCTGATCGTGGTCGCGGTGGCCGCGATCGTGGTGGGCTCGGCGACCGCCAAGGACACACCGCCCATGGCCAACGCGGGCTTCGGCACCGCCACCGACATGGCCACGTTCCAGGCCCCCGACCCGCACCTGGCCAGCCAGATCGCCGCGCTGCGGAACCGGTTCCACACCGTCGACGTGATCGAGAACCAGACGGTGGCCGTGCCGGGCTCGGTCAGCACCTACGACCTGCGCGCGCAGAACCCGCACGGCCGGTACGGGCAGCCGCTGCTGTCCCTGGTCTCCGGGCACTATCCAGCCATCCCGGGCCAGGTCGCGGTGACCAGCGGGGTGGCCTCGGAGCTGCACCTGAGCATCGGCAGCACGCTGAGCTCGGGCGGCGTGTCCCGCCGGGTGGTCGGCATCGTGCAGAACCCGCAGAGCCTGCTGGATGAGTTCGCCCTGGTCGTGCCGGGCCAGGTGACGGCGCCGAGCCAGGTCACCGTGCTGTTCGACGCGCCTGGGGTGCGCCCGCGCTCCATCGGCCCGACCGTGTCGACGCCGCAGAGCGTCGCGTCGGCGCAGGGCAGCAACCCACTCAACCCGACCACGATTGTGCTCGCGCTGGCCACGGTGGGCATGCTGCTCATCGCGCTGGTCTCGGTGGGCGGCTTCACCGTGCTGGCCCAGCGCCGGCTGCGCTCGCTCGGCATGCTGGGCGCGCTCGGCGCCACCGACCGGAACATCCGGCTGGTGGTCCGGATCAACGGCGTGCTGGTCGGGGTGACCGGCGCGGTGCTGGGCCTGGTGCTGGGCCTGGCCGCCTGGCTGGCCTACCGGCCGATCGTCGAGGCGGACGCGCATCACGTGATCGGCCCGTTCCAGCTGCCCTGGGTGGTGATTGGCCCAGCCATGGCGCTGGCCGTGGTGGCCACCTACTTCGCCGCGTCCCGGCCGGCCCGGGCCATCACCCGGATCCCGGTGGTGACCGCGCTGGCCGGGCGGCCCGCCGCGCCCAAGCAGGTGCACCGCTCGGCCGTACCCGGCCTGATCGTGCTGGCCGTGTCGGTGGTCCTGTTCGCCTACACCGGCAAGGTCAACGGCAACGGCAACGGCGGGGCGCTGGAACTGGTGGGCGGCTTCATCACGCTGATCATCGCGGTCATCCTGCTCGCCCCGTTCTGCCTGACCGTGCTGGCCCGGGCCGGCCGCCGGGCGCCGATCGCGGCCCGGCTGGCCCTCCGTGACCTGGCCCGGTACCGGGCCAGGTCGGGCTCGGCGCTGGCCGCCATCACGCTCGGCGTGCTGATCTCCGTGCTGGTCATCGTGCTGTCCGCACAGCGGTTCGGCAACGTGCTCGACTGGGCCGGCCCCAACGTGGCGGCCAACCAGATCGTCGTGTACACGCCGAACGGGCCGGGCAGCCCGGGCGGGCCCGGCCAGCCGGCCGTCAAGGGCAACCCGCAGTCCTGGGACCGCACCGCACACGCCATCGCGGCCGCGCTCGGCTCGCACGAGGTGGTGGAGCTCATCCAGCCGAACGCGAACCTGAATCACGCGGCGTCCGGGCGGCAGTGGACCGGCGCGATCTACCTGGCCACGCCGCAACTGCTGCACGCGTTCGGCATCCCGGCCAGCCAGGTCGATCCGAGCGCAGACATCCTCAGCATGCGGCCCGGGCTGTCCGGGCTGGGCAAGATGCAGCTGAACTTCGCTATCAAGGGCAGCGGTGCGCAGTCCGGCCCGGGCGGCGGCCAGCAGGGGCCGCCGGGCCAGTCCTACCCGCCGTGCCCACGGGGCGCTTGCCTGGCCAACCCGGTGATCCAGGAGGCCGGTGCGCTGCCGGCGGGCACATCGGCGCCCAACACGGTGATCACCGAGCACGCCATCCGGACCCTGCACATCACCGGCACCAATGACGTGGTCGGCTGGTTCGTCCAGACGCCGAACCCGCCCACCGCCGCGCAGATCACCGACGCCCGGCAGACCGCCGCGGCGGCCGGGATGTCCATCGAAACCAAGAACAGCATCCCGACCTCGGCAGACATCATCAACTGGGCGACCGTGTTCGGCGTCGTGCTGGCGCTGGGCATCCTGGCCATGTCGGTCGGCCTGATCCGTAGTGAGACCGCCAGCGACCTGCGCACCCTGGCCGCCACCGGGGCGAGCAGTTGGGCCCGGCGCACTATCACCGGGGTCACCGCCGGGGCCCTCGCACTGGCCGGCGCGGTGCTCGGCACGGTGGCGGCGTACGCCGCCGTCATCGGCTACTCCTGGGACAACAGTCTGGATGGCCTGTCCGAGCTGGCCAACGTGCCGGTCCGCAACCTGCTGGTCATCCTGGTCGGCATGCCGCTGGTGGCCGCGATCGGCGGCTGGCTGCTGGCCGGCCGGCAGCCGGACACGATGACACGCCAGCCGATCGAATAAGGCCGACGTGGGGACAGGAGAGCGGGGCCCGGCACGCTGTGCCGGGCCCCGCAGTTATACCGGTGCGCCAGGCGCGGCCCAGCGGGAGGGTGCGTTGCCGCCTGCGGGCCGGCTTGCCTCACGGAGGACCGGGCCGTAAGCTAGCGATATATCGTGATCGTGTCGCGAGCGTATTGACGAGGCGGCCGGAGGTCAGCATGTCGGCAGCGTGGGGCGCAGCGGGAGACTTCGATCCGGGGCTGCCCGGAATGGCCCGCTGCCTGGGCAGCCTGCTAGGCCACCTGGGCGCGCTGGCCAGCGGCCAGGCCACCGGCCGGGCCACCGCGCGGAGCGGCGGCCGACGCCGCGGCGGGTCCTGGGACCGGGGCGGCTGGGGGCCGCCCGGCCCCCGGGGCGGGGCGGGCGGCAAGGACTGGGCCGGCTGGTGGCCAGGGGCGCCGGGACCGGTGCGTGGGCCGAAGGCCAGCCGTGGCGACGTGCGGGCCGCGATCCTCGCCCTGCTGCGCGAGGAGCCGCGCAACGGGTACCAGATCATGTCCGAGATAGAGGAGCGCAGCGGCGGCGCGTGGCGGCCCAGCCCGGGCGCGGTTTACCCGGCGCTGGCCCAGCTGGCCGACGAGGGGCTGATCACCGGGGTCGAATCCGGCGGCCGCCGCACGTTCGAGCTGACCGAGGCCGGCCAGCGGCACATCGCGGACCACCCGGAGTCGGCCCGGCCGGCCTGGGAGGCGATGGCCGAGGGACCGCCGGGCGAGGTGCGCGGCCTGCTGGCGCAGGCGGCCCGGCTCGGCGGCAGCGTGGCGCAGATCGCGCACGCGGGCACCCCGGAGCAGATCCGCGCGGCCGCCGAGCTGCTGGCCGCGACCCGGCGCGGCATCTACCAGATCCTGGCCGGCGACGGGGATGAGGATGGCAGCGGCGCGGGCGACCGGGATGAATACGGCAGCGACGCGGGCGACGGGGATGCGTACGGCAGCGGCGCGGGCGACCGGGATGAGGATGGCAGCGGCACGGGCGACGGGGATGAATACGGCAGCGACGCCGACGGGGATGAGTCCGGCGCCGTGGGTGACGCGGACGGGGACGGCGACTGGGACCGCGACGGCGGCGGCGTACGTGACGACGTATGAGGATGGCGGCGGCGCCGGTGACGGTGGCGCGGCCGGGAGGAACCGGAACGAGTACCCGGCGGAGACGCCGGGCGAAGCAGAGATGGACAAGGGGACTGGCCATGGATGAGCACATCCGCGCGTCAGACGCGGACCGGGACCGGGTCACCGCCCGGCTGCAGGAGCACTTCGCGGCGGGCCGGCTGACCCGCGACGAACTGGACGAGCGGATAGCGGCCGTGCTGCACGCGAAGACGTTCGGCGAGCTGCGCCCGCCGCTGGCCGACCTGCCGGAGCCGGTGCCCGCGCCGCGCGCGGCGCTGACCCAGCGAGCCGGGGGGCCCTGGCCGGCCCGGCGGCAGCATCACGGGCTGGCGCCGCTCTTTCTGCTCCTGCTGGTGGCGGCCGTGGTGCTGTCGCCCGCCGGGTGGGTGGCACTGGCGTTCTTTAAAGTGGTCTTGATCTTCTGGCTGGTGCTCATGCTGGCCGGGGTGCTGGTTGCGGGGCGGATCCGGCGCCGGCTACGGCGGGACTGGCAGGCCGGCTACGGCCCGCGGCGGGGCACCGGGCCGGGCTGGCACCACCATCGACACGACCGCTGGCTCTGAGCGGCCCGTGCTGACTATCCCGTGCGGCTGACCGTGCTGGGCAGCTGCGGCGCGTGGCCGGAAGCGGGCCAGGCGTGCAGTGGCTTCCTGGTCGAGCAGGACGGGTTCC
>Ga0335074_10011367_pt1 | contig 12446 bp, 11 predicted proteins | sample Lox_Sample_23_FD_206715 | JGI IMG/M metagenome (GOLD analysis project Ga0335074, IMG submission 206715) | Soil microbial communities from Loxahatchee National Wildlife Refuge, Florida, United States - Lox_Sample_2.3 | ecosystem: Environmental > Terrestrial > Soil > Wetlands | place: USA...
AGAGCTCGTCGGCCGTCGGCAGGGTGACGGTCTTGGTGTCGACGACCGCGACCTCGCGACCCTTCGGCAGGGAGCGGCCCACCTCCACCCCCCGTCCGAGCGGCACCTCGGTCCCGCACGCCGAGCATTTCCAGACCCCGGCCGCCCGGTCGGGGCGCATGAGGCGCTTGCAGTTGGGACAGAACATGGTGGGGTCGTATCACCGGGAGGACGGTATTTAACGCTGGGCGGGGCCGTCCTAGACGGCGAGACGCGCCTCGGCCGGAATGCGGACGAACCCCGACCGAAGCGTGATCGCCCCGGTCGTTCGGTCGATCTGGCCCCGGACGCCGAACGACCGCCGCATCCCGCCCGCGCCGACCAGGAACCAGAAGACCTCGTAGACGCTGCCGCGCTCGAGCGCGGCGCCCGCGTGATAGTTCTCGGCGAGCCACTCGTTCTTCGCCATCGCAGCGAGGTACGTGCGCTCGAGCGCGGCCTGCGGAGAGTCAACGGGGCCGGGGGCGGTCGGGAGCTTCCGGACCTCGAGGGTCCGCTCCGCGCCGGTCGGGCGACGCCCGAGGACGAGCTCGCGAAACCGGAGGCGATACATCTCCGGCGAATCCTGCTCGTCGACCAGGAGCCAGCTCCAGGGAGTCGCGCTCGGCAGCACGGCCGAGTACCCTTCGGCGCGTCGCGCGATGCCCGCCCGCCACCGCGCGAGCCCCCGGAGCAGCAGGTACCCTCCGTAGACGCCGACGAGGATCCACGCGGTCGAGACCCAGACGTTGAACGCGACCGTTCCGTGCTCGGCGACGAGAACGACCAGGGTGCCGGCGGTCAGGACGATCGTCACCAGGTTGACCGCGAGATCGGCGTCGAGCTTCAGGATCCGGCGGGAGAACGGCTCGAGCGGCGCGACCGCGTAGTTCGTGAACCCGTCGAGCGCCAGATGCGAGAGCCCGCCGATCTCCATCGCGACGAAGTAGAGGAGCGTGTTCGCGTGGGTGAAGTACGGCAAGTAGGGGACGACGACGCTCCCGACCGCCGCGATGAGCGTGACCCCGAGGACCGTGTGCACGATCCCGCGGTGGTGCAGGCGCGGGAACCAGCGGGTCAGCGGGAACAGCAGGATGTCGGCGTCCGGGAGCCCTCCCGCGAGCGCGCCGGCCGCGATGTACTGGGGGGCGGCCGGTCCCCAGAGGATGAAGGAGAGCAGGTAGGCGAAGATGACGTGGGTGAAGAGATCCATCGCCCCGCCTCGCGCTCCAGGGTACCCGACCGCTCAGCCGAGGCGCTGGTCGGGGGCGCCCGAGCTCGAGGGCGGAGCCGCGGCCGGGGCGACGCTCAGGGGGAGCGGTGACGGCTTCGCACCGGGAGCGAGGATCTGGCGCATGTGCTCGACATGGCGCTGCAGGTCCTGCTTCGTGCCGATGTCGTGGCGCACGTAGAACTCCCCGCGGATGTGCCGCAGCGCGTTCTCGACGCGGGTCGACGCCTCGTGGATCGCGCTCGCCTCGCCGACGAGCGCGACCCCGCGCGAGGAGGAGAACCGGACCTCAGCCGGTCCGACGGCTTCCACCGAGCCGTACATCACGTGGACCCCTTCGGCCTCGATCGCGGGAACATCGAGCTCGATCATCCCGCCCTGGCGCGGGCGCTCGCCGTATCCGGGCGGAACGACGTACTTCACGACGGTCGAGCGCTGCCGGAACTGCACCAGGTTCGGGTCGACCCGACCCCCGGCGACGCCGAGCATCAGGTCGGCGAAATCGCCCTCCTCGTAGAGCGTGAGCGCGTTGATCCCCTCGGGGTCCCCGAACCGGGCGTTGTACTCGACGAGCACCGGGCCCCGGGCGGTCAGCATGAACCCGCCGTACAGGATCCCGCGGTACGGGAGCCCGTCCGCGCGGAGCGCCTCGGCCGTGCGGCGCAGCACCTCGACCGCCCGCTCGCGGTCGGCCATCGGGAGGAACGGCAGGGAGTGGTCGCGCTGGGAGTACGACCCCATCCCGCCGGTGTTGCCCCCGCGGTCCCCCTCGAGCGCGCGCTTGTAGTCCTGCACGGCGGGCATCGGGTAGACCCCGGAGTCCGTGACGAACGCCATCTGGCTGAACTCTTCGCCCTCGAGCTTCTCCTCGAGGAGGACCCGGCCGCCCTGGATCAGGATCGACTTCGCGTACGTCGCGCCCTCGCGCGGTTCGTCGAAGTCGGAGCCCTGCACCCAGACGCCCTTGCCCGCGGTGAGGCCGCTCGGTTTCACCACGAACGGTCCCGGGAAGTCGGCCACCGCACGGTCGACCTCGTCGACCGTGGCGGGAGCGCTCCACCGGGGCGAGACGTCGATCCCGTGCCGCGTCAGGAACTCGCGACAGAACATCTTCGAGGACTCGATGCGGGCGGCGTCGCGGGACGGGCCGACCGTCGGGATCTCGGCGGCGCGCAACGAGTCCGCCACGCCCGCGGCGAGCGGGGCTTCGGGACCGATCACCGCGGCAGCGACGCGCTGGGCGGTCGCGAACGCAGCCACCCGTCCCCCGTCGTTCGGGTCGATGCGGGCCGTTGCGACCGCGAGTCGTTCCAGTCCGGGGTTCGCGGTCGCGCTCGCGACGACGACCTCCGCTTCCGCTCGGGTGAGGGTCAGAGCGATCGCGTGTTCCCGCGCCCCGCCGCCGACGACCAGGAACTTCATCGGGCCCGGGGCGACGAGCCGGCGCGGGTTATATCCGCGTCGGCGCGCGGGGCCGCCGAAGGCGACGTCCCTCCACCCGACCCCTCCGTGCACGCGGTCGGGCGCGCTCCCGCTCCGCCACGCTTAAGAACCGACCTCAGGTGGGCCGTCTCCCGAGCCCGTCGATGGAGATCCGCGTCGTCGAGAAGTCCAACGATCTCCTCCATGTGGAGCTGCCCCGCGGCGAGGAGACCCTCCTCATCCCGCTGGTCGAGGCGCTCCAGAAGGAGGAGAAGGTCGTCGAGGCTCGGTACTACCTCGGCCATCCGTACCTCGAACGTCCCACGTTGCTCGTCAAGACCAAGGGAGAGAAGCCCCAGCAGGTGCTGAAGCGGGTCCTGAAGGACCTCGCCGAGATGTACGGGGATCTGCTCACCGACTTCGAGAAGAAGGCGGACAAGGTCAAGTCGTAGCGCGGGAGCGTCGGAAGCGATGCTGAAGGAGTGCGCCCAGCACGGGTTCTTCCGGGCCGAAAGTTGCCCGGTCTGCCAGCAGCCGGGCAAGTTCCTGATGAACGACCGGGAGCTCGACCACCTGGGCCGGATCCTGACTGGGGTCCTCCGGCACTTCCCGGACCGATACGGCCTCACGATGGACCCCCGGGGCTGGATCCCGCTCGCCCAGATCGTCCGGGCGATCAATCAGAAGCACCCGGCCTACCACTGGCTGCGCGTCGTGCACCTGGTCGCGATCGCGGAGACCGACCCGAAGGGCCGGTACGAGGTCCGCGACGAGCGGATCCGCGCGACCTACGCGCACACCGTCGAGGTGGACCTCGACCTGCCGACCGTCAACATCCCCGAGCACCTGTACTACCCCGTCACCACCGAGGAGGCCGCGATCGTCCTCGAGGTCGGCCTGAAGCCGTCCGATCGACGGAAGGTCCACCTCTCGAAGACCGCCGGCGACGCCCATTCCGCCGGGTCGGTCCGGACGCCGTCCCCGGTGATCCTTGAGATCGACGCCGGCCGAGCGCGCGCGGCCGGGATCGTGATCATGCAGGCCGGCAAGACCGTCTTCCTCGTCGATCAGGTTCCGCCGGAGTACCTGCACCGCACCGAGTTCACGCCGCCCGCGGACGCTCCCGCGGCCGAGCCCGACTAGGCGAATCCGTCGTCCCCGACGTTCGACTCGTACTCGGTCGTCACGTACACGGCGACGTTGATGTGCGACGTCGTCGGCATCATGTTCGTGATCACGAAGTAGTACATGTCGGTGTACGGCGCGGAGAAGACGATCCGCCCGCTGTCGCCGGGCGTGTTGTTCCACTGATCCCCGGGCGAGCCCGACCCACCCGTGAACCAGCCCCACTGGCTCGAGTTGTAGACCGCCACGCCGATCTGGATCCCGGGGGGGTTCACGCTCGTCCAGTTCCCGATCACGTAGTCGCCGCCCGTGATGTTCCCCGAGATCACCGTGTAATTGCCGGGCCCGAGCAGGTACGACCCGGCGGTCGTCAGCGGGTCGGCGACGACCGGTGGCCCCTGGACGACGGCGGAGATCAGCGCGTAGGCGAGGCCGATCACGACCGCCAGCACGATCACCGTGCGGAAGGCGCCCGTCAGCTTCACGCGTCGCCGGACCCGGCGACTCTCGGTCGGGAGCTCACCGGCGGCGATCGGGTCGGCGGCCCCGCAGATCCCGCACTTCGTCGCCCCCGGGGCGACCGCGACCCCGCAGAAGCGGCAGGTGCCCCATGTGCCGGGTTCGGGCGGCGGCGCCGAGGCCATCGGGCCGGACGACCCGGGGGGGTTCTTTTGGGATTTCGTACGAACCCGGAGGGAGGGGCTACTTCTTCTTCGGTGCCCCGAGGTTCACGCTGACGTTCTTGCGGCGCGTGTACGGCTCGAGCGAGCGGGTGCCCTGCTCGAATCCGACCCCGCTCCCCTTGAACCCGCCGAACGGCGTCTGCGGAAAGGAGAGGGGCGCCTCGTTGACGACGACCATACCGGCCTCGAGTCGGCGGGCCACGGAGTGCGCGGTGCCGAGGTCCCGGGTCCACAATGCCGCGAGGAGGCCGTACGGCGTGTCGTTCGCCGCACGGATCGCCTCCTCGGTGTCCGCGAACGACGAGACGGAGAGGACCGGGCCGAAGATCTCCTCCCGGACCGCGCGCGACGAGGGCGGGACGTCCGCGAGCACGGTCGGCTGGACGAAGTGCCCCGCGTCGAGCTTGGGACCGCGCGCCGGGCCACCCCCCGTCACCACCGTGCCGCCCGACGAGCGGGCGTCTTCCACGTACCCCAGCACCTTCTCCCGGTGCTCGGCGGAGACCAGCGGGCCCATGTCGACCCCCTCCTCGAGACCCGGACCGAGCTTCAGCCCCTCCGCGACGGCGCGGACCCGCTCGAGGAGCGGCGCCCGCAGGCTCTCGTGGACAATGAGTCGGGAGGCGGCCCAGCACATTTGACCGGCGTTGCCGAAGATCCCGAAGCCGATCCCGCGGGCGACCCGGTCGAGGTCGGCGTCCGGGAAGACGATCACCGGACCCTTGCCCCCGAGCTCCATCGTCGCGGGGACGAATCGCTGTGCGGCGAGCTCCGCGATCCGTCGGCCCACGTCCGTGCTGCCGGTGAACGTCACGGAGGCGCACCGGGGATCCTCGACGAGCGCCTCGCCGACCTCGCGACCCGGCCCGACCACGACGTTGAGGATCCCGTCGGGGATCCCCGCGTCCCGGGCCAGGCGCGCGAACGCGATCGCGGAGAGCGGGGTGAGGCTCGCGGGCTTCAGCACGACCGCGTTCCCCGCGGCGAGCGCGGGGGCGAGCGAGCGGACGGACAGCAGGAGCGGGTAGTTCCACGGCGCGATGTGGACCGTGACGCCGAGCGGTTCCCGCACGGTGTAGTCGAACCGAGCCCCGGGAACCGGGATGGTTTCGCCCTCGACCTTGTCCGCGAGACCGCTGACGTACTCGAGCGACCGTACCACGTAGCTGAGGTCGCCCTTCGACTCGCGGAGGGGCTTGCCCATGTTCCGGGTCTCGAGCCGAGCGATCGCGTCGGCCTGCGCCTCGAGGAGCGCGGCGAGCTTCGCGAGCGCCTTCGCCCGCCGGGCGCCGTCGTCCGCGGCCCAGTTCGACTCGCGGAACGCACGCTCCGCGGCCTCCATCGCCGCGGCCGCGTCGTCGCGCGATCCGAGCGCGACCGACGCGACCGGGGCACCGGTCGCCGGGTCCGTGAGGGGCGTCCGGTCTCCCCGGGCAGCGGGGACCTCGCGTCCCCCGATGATCATCTCGTAGCGGTCGCCGGTCGAGGTCGCCATGGTCGGGCGCTTCGAGTACCGTGGGGGAGATAGCCCTTCGCCGCCCGGTCAGGGACCGACCGGGTACTCCCGGCCCTTCCACGCCACCGGCCGGCGACGAACGCCCCGGACGAGCGAGGTCGACACGAGCACCACGTACCACGCGACGGCGAGCGGGAACAGCAGCCCGTACGCGGGCGGCGCCCCGATCCCGGCGTTGAAGGCGACGTGCTTGCCGAACAACGCAAGGTACAGGATCGCCCCCAGGATCGTCAGCCCGAGGCTCCCGACCGCGAGCCCGAGCGGCAGCAACCCCAGGGGCAAGAGGAACAACCCGATCAGGCCGGCCAGGAACCCGACCATCCGGGCCGCCGAGAACTCGAGCCCGTGGACGTTCTTGAGCAACCCCTCGAACATCTCGTGGCGGTTCGCGTACATCCGGGTCTCGCCGAGCTCGGGGGTCCATGCGAACCGGAGCGTTCCCCCCGCGGCCCGGTACCGTCGCGCGATCGCCACGTCCTCGAGCACCTGACCGGCGACGGCGGCGTGACCGCCCCGCGCGCGGTACGTCGAGCGGCGCGTCAGCCAGCACTGCCCGTTCGCCATCGCCGCGCGCGAGCCGGGTCGGTGCATCCGCGGGGTCCGGAAGTACGTGAGGACGACCTGGACGTAGAACGGCAGGACGACCCGCTCCCAGAATCCGACCATCTCCACGTGAGGTCCGATCGACGCCAGGTCCGCGTGGTCCTGCTCCGACCACGCCACGATCGTGCGGACGGCGGAGGGGGCGAGTCGTACGTCCGCGTCCACGAACATCAGCCACTCTCCCGTCGTCGCTTCGGCCCCGGTCCAGCAGGCCCAGTTCTTCCCGACCCACCCGGCCGGCAGCGGAGGTTCGTCGATCCGGCGAACGCGGGGGGCGCGGGCATCGACGACCGCTCGGGTGCCATCGGTCGAGCCGCCCTCGACGACCACGATCTCGAGCTCGGGGTAGTCCTGGGCGAGCAGCGCGTCGAGGGTGGGTCCGAGGTCGGCCTGCTCGTTGCGCGCCGCGATCACCACGCTCACGCGTCCGGACGAGGGTCCCGAGCCGTTCGCCGCCGCGGGCCTCAGTCGCGTGATCTGGAGCGCCAGAACGATCGCGACCCCCTGGAACAGCAGCACGAGGACCGCCCCGATCAGCAGCAGGAGCTCGAGCCAGAGCGGGACCATCGGCGCGGCGATGACGGTCGCTAATTAAGGCACGGCCGCTCCAGTCGCGCGGAGGCACCGGATGGGGGCGGTCGAGCACCCGAGGATCCGCCCGGGCAAGCTCGACGACCGGGTCTACCAGGAGCGTATCGCGGCGACGGCGATCGCGCACAACACCCTCGTCGTGCTCCCCACCGGTCTCGGCAAGACCGCGATCGCCCTTCGGGTCATCGCCGAGTATCTGCTCCGGGGACCGACCCGGTCGGTGCTGGTCCTCGCCCCGACCCGGCCGCTCGTCGTGCAGCACGCGCGGAGCGTGGCGGAGACGCTGTTCGCACCGACCCCGCTGACGCTTACCGGCGCGATCCCGCCCGCGCGGCGGGCCGAGCTGTTCTCGCCACCGCAGGTGATCGTGGCCACGCCGCAGGTCGTGGCGAACGATCTCGCCGAGGGGGGGTTCCCCCTCGACACGGTCGATCTGATCGTGTTCGACGAGTCGCACCGCGCGGTCGGCGACTACCCGTACGTCGCCATCGCCCGGGCGAACCGGGAGGGGCCCAACGCCCGGGTGCTCGCGATGACCGCCTCCCCCGGCGGGTCGCTCGCCCGGATCCGCGAAGTGTGGAACCACCTCGGGATCGAGCGGTTCGAGTACCGGACGGACCGCTCGCCCGACGTGGTCCCGTACATCCACGGGATCGGCGTGGAGACCGTCGAGGTCCCCGTACCCCCCGAGGTGCGCGAGCTGGGGATCCGTCTGCGGGCCGCGGCCGAGCGGCCGATCGACGTGCTCCGACACCTCGGCGCGGTGCCCGGCGGCGAGGTCGGACGGCGCGTGCTCCTCGACGCCGGGCATCGGCTCCATGGTGCGATCGCCGGCGCGCGCGCGAGCGGCGCGCCCGCCCCCGAGCTGTGGCGGGCCGTCACGGCCCAGGCGGTCGCGATGAAGGCTCTGCACGCGATCGAACTCATCGAGACCCAGGGCGTCGACTCGCTCCGCGATTTCCTCGCGCGCCAGACCCCGCCCGACGGCAAGCGGATGACCCCGGCGCAACGGGCGTTCCTCTCCGACCCGGACGTAATCGAGGTCGAGCGGCTCCTGAAGAGCGTCACGCTCGAGCACCCCAAGATCGCGACGGCCGTCGGGATCGTCGCCACCGAGCTCCGCGAGCATCCGACCGCGCGCGTGATCGTCTTCGGGCAGTATCGGGACACCGTCGACCGCCTCGTCGGCGAGCTGGAACGTCTGGGGGATCCGGCGATCCGCGCGGGCCGCTTCGTCGGTCAGGCGACCCACGGCGACGATCTCGGCCTGTCCCAGCGCGAGCAGATCCAGCTGCTCGACCGGTTCCGCTCCGGCGAGCTCAACTGCCTCGTCGCCACCTCGGTCGCGGAGGAAGGGCTCGACATCCCGGCGACCGACCTCGTGGTGTTCTACGAACCGATCCCGGACGTCATCCGCACCATTCAACGTCGGGGCCGGACCGGCCGCGCGCGGTCGGGCCGGGTCATCGTCCTCGTCGCGGCCGGTACGCGGGACGTCGGCCTCAACCGCGCCGCATCCTCGCGCGAACGTCGCATGCACACCATGCTCGAGAAGGTCCAGGAGGACGCGGAACGCGGACGGACCCCGGCGCCACCGGGTCCCCGGACCGTGCAGACGACCCTGTTTCCGGGGGCCTAGCGGCCGGTGCTGCCGAAGCCCCCCGAGCGGCCCGCGACCGGACGGACGCGGCCCTCGCGGACCCGCGCGGGGAGGTCCTCCACCAGCCGGACCTGGGCGATCCGGTCCCCCACCTCGATCCGGTAGCTCCCGTCGAACAGGAACGTCATCGGTACCTTCACTTCCCCCGCATAGTCGCGATCGATCGTGCCGGGGGCGTTGACCATCAGGACGCCCTTCGAGCTGAGTCCGCTGCGGGGGCGCACCTCGAGGAACGTCCCGGGAGGACAGCGGATGCGAAGTCCGGTCCGCACGAGGACGACCCGACCCCGAACGAGCTCGACGGACTCCGCGGCCGCGAGGTCGAGCCCGGCCGAGCCCGGGGTCGACCGGACCGGCAGCGGGACCGGCGCCGCCTCGGCCACGCGTTCGACCGTGACGCCGCGGGATCGGCCGGACACGAGGTCTCGGAGGTCGGCCGTCTCTTTACGCTTCGCGCGCGCCGACGGACGACGGCGCGCCCTCGCCGATCGGACCCTCGGTCGAGAGCCACCGCGCGACCAGTCGCCCCTCCGCTCGGCGGAGCACCTTGCCCAGGCCCGGCGGGCTCCGCCCCGTCAGGCGGGCGAGGCGTGTCAGCGTCACCCGCCGCGGAACGGTGTAGTACCCGAGCACCCACGCCCGGGTGAGGAGCCGCGACTGCAGGGGCGTCAGGACCGTCCCGGGTTCGCTCGAGGCGAACGGACGGCCGGTCGACCGGAGGATGCGGTAGGGGAACTCCTCGCGGTCCAGGCGGCGCAGCACGCGGCGGAGCGCGCGCTCCTCGCCGCGGAACGACGCGACGACCTTCTCCGCGTCGAGGCGGAACGGCGCGGTTGGTGCGACCTCCCCGCCGGCGAGCGAGAGGAGACGTCGCAGTCGCTCGGGGTTCCGCTGACGCACCAGCACGATGTAGTCCCGGGTCCGGGGCCGGCGTTCCACGAGCTCGAAGCTCTCGAGACCGTACAGCGCGCGGATCCGTCGGGACTCCCGCTCGAGCTCCGCGGCGGTGCGCAGCGGGCCGCGCCGGCGGACCCGGAGCAGCTGGAGCCTCCAGCCCTGCTCCAGGCGCAGCGTTTCGAGCAGCTCGATCTCCTCGTACTTCTCGAAGAGGCCGGGCGGAAAGATGCCCAGCAGCGCGAGGTCCTCCGTCCGGAACTCGAGCGTGACGGACTGCATCGGGTGCGTCCCCAGCGGAGGTTCGCATATGAACCCTGAGGCGCCGCCGTCGGTCGGTTAAATAAGCCGGGCGGCTCGGACGCCGCCATGCCCTACCGGGACCTCGGCGCGTTCCTCGACCGCCTGGAGTCCGCCGGCGACCTGGTGCGGGTGCGCCGCCCCGTCTCCCGGGACCTCGAGATCACCGAGATCACCCAGCGGGCGCTGCGCGCGGACGGTCCGGCCCTCCTCTTCGAGCAGGTCACCGGCGCCTCGATGCCGGTCGCGACCAACGTGCTCGGCTCCGCCCGCCGGATCGCGATGGCGCTCGGCGCGGAGCGGCTCGACGAGGTGGCGGACCGGATCGGTCGGCTGGTGCACCTGCGGCCGCCCGCCGGGGTCCTCGGCGCGGTCCGCGACCTCTCGGGGACGATCGAGGCGCTCTCGACCCTGCGCTCGCTCGCCCCGAAGCGCGTTCGCTCCGGCCCGTGCCAGGAGGTCGAGGAGCCGACGGTCGACCTCGACCGGATCCCGATCCTCCGGTGCTGGCCCAAGGACGGCGGACGTACGATCACCTTCCCGATCGTGATCACATCCGACCCCGAGACGGGCGAGGCGCATACCGGGATCTACCGGCTCCAGCAGTACGGGCCGGACACGCTGGGGCTGCATGTCCAGATCCACCGGGTCGGTGCCCACAACCTCCGCAAGTGGGCCGCCCGGGGCGAGCGGATGCCTGTCGCGGCGGTGATCGGGGCTGACCCGGTGACCGTGCTCTCCGGGCTCGCGCCGGTCCCCGAGGGGATCTCGAACTTCGTGTTCGCCAGCTTCCTTCGGGGGGAGCCGCTCGAGCTCGCGCCGGCGCGGTCGGTGCCGCTCGAGGTACCGGCCCAGGCCGAGATCGTGCTCGAGGGATACGTCGACCCGACCGAGCGCAAGATCGAGGGCCCGTTCGGGGACCACACCGGCTACTACTCGGCCCCCGAGCCGTTCCCGGTCCTTCACGTCACGCGAGTGACCCATCGCGAGCGGCCGGTGTACCTGTCGACGGTGACCGGCAAGCCCCCGACCGAGGACGCGGTACTCGGGAAGGCGATCGAGCGGATCTTCCTGCCGGTCGTCCGCCTCGTGCTGCCCGAGATCGTCGACATGGACCTGCCCGTCCCGGGGCTGTTCATCAATGTCGGCGTCGTCTCGATCCGCAAGTCGTTCCCCGCTCATCCGCGCAAGGTGATGCACGCCCTGTGGGGGTTGGGGCAGCTGATGTTCGTCCGCTACCTCATCGTGGTCGACGAGGACGTCGACGTCCACGACCTCGGCGAAGTGCTGTACCGGGTCGGGCTCCAGGCCGACCCGGCCCACGACCTCGAGATCGTGGAGGGCCCGGTCGACCAGCTCTCGATCTCCAACCCGATCCCGAACGTGGGCGGCAAGGTCGGGATCGATGCGACGCGCAAGCGGCCCGAGGACGGCTTCCCCCGGCCCTGGCCCGAGGAGATCCGCTCGGACCCCGACGCGGTGCGTCGGGCCGAGGAGGTCATGCGCCAGGATCCCGCGCTCGCCCGCCTCCTGGGCGGATCGAAGCGGTGAGCGCCGCCCCCCCGGCGCGCGGTTCGCGAGCGCGCGAGCTCGGTCGGTTCCTGGAGATCCAGAACCTCGGGCTCAATCTGCCGTTCGCGCTCGCCTTCCTCCTCCTCGCGGCGAACGGACTGCCCTCGCTGCGGACCTTCGTCCTCGTCGTGATCGCGTTCGTGGCGGCCCGCAACGCCGGCCACAGCTTCAACCGATTCGCCGACCGGGCCCTCGACGCGCAGAATCCGAGGACGCGGGAGCGCCTGCTCCCGAGCGGCCGCGCTTCGCCCGCGTTCGCGCTCGCGTTCGCCGTCGGGAGCGCCGCGGTGCTCGTCGCCGCGGCGTACTTCCTGAACCCGCTCGCGTTCGTGCTCGCCCCGGTCGCCCTCGCGGCGATCTTCGGCTACAGCTACACGAAGCGCGTCACCTCGTTCACGACGGCTTTCCTCGGGGTCGTCGAAGCGATCACCCCGGCCGCGGTGTTCATCGCGGTCCGGGGGACGCTTCCCCTCCCGGCCGCGGTCGCCGCGGCCGCCCTCCTCGCCTGGGGGACCGCGTTCGAAACGATCCACAGCCTCGGCGACCTCGCGAGCGACCGGGCCCTCGGGCTGCGATCGCTCCCGGTCCGGCTCGGGGCGCCGACCTCAGCGCGGCTCGTCCCGATCCTCCACGGCGTCGCGCTCGTCCTCCTCGCGCTGGTCGGCGCGATGCTCCGGCTCCCGGTCGCGTACGACGGCGCGCTGATCGCGATGGCCGCGCTCGCGGCGGTCACCGACTCGGAGCTGCTCCGACGACCGACCGACACGAAGGTTCCCTTCGAGCGACACTTCGCGCTCGGAGCGATCTACCTGGTCGGGGTGGCGCTGGCGG
>Ga0335074_10011369_pt1 | contig 12444 bp, 16 predicted proteins | sample Lox_Sample_23_FD_206715 | JGI IMG/M metagenome (GOLD analysis project Ga0335074, IMG submission 206715) | Soil microbial communities from Loxahatchee National Wildlife Refuge, Florida, United States - Lox_Sample_2.3 | ecosystem: Environmental > Terrestrial > Soil > Wetlands | place: USA...
TGGCTCCCACTCTGGCTCCCATCATCAGGGCGTGCGCAGCTCAGATTCCGGGTTGGCCCAGTGGCTCGAACCGTCAGGCAGGTACCCGGTCGACCCTGCTGACGGTGATGAGATCTGTCTCTACGATGTAGACGATGCGGTAGCTGCCAACGCGCAGACGGTGATACTCGCCCGCGTGGAAGCCCTCACCAGGTAAGGGATCTTGGGCCAGGGCGGCGACGGCTGCGCCGATCGCCCGCATCCCGTCCTGGTCTGCAATGAAGCGGCGCGCTGAGGCCCGCGCCATCGGAGACCACTCGATCCTCACGACTCGGCGAGCAACTCGGCCATCACCTGATCGTGGGACACCGCGCCGGGCCGGCCAGCCGCGACCCACTCGCGGTGTGCTGCGAGCGTCGTCTCGATCTCCGCTGACTCGATAACCTCGGCAGGGGCCAGGCGCTCGACGGCTTGTAGCCGCCGCAAGTCGGCCAGGGGGACGATCGCGGCCTCCTGCCCGCCGAGATGGATCACCTCGTATGGCTCGCGCGGATTTGGCATCGCTGGCTGAGCGGTCATGATTGCCACCATAACGAGATCCTCTGCCAGATGAGTGTCGGCGCGGCTATCCGCTGTCAGATCAAGGGCGCGCACTCGGCGCGGCATAGCGGATGGCTTGGCAAGATCAGATCGGACGTTCCAAGTCGCGGGTCGTCGTCTGTGCTGCAGCTTTCCGTAAGGCAGAATCCTGGTCATGGATGTCGATGCGGATCGGCTGACGGAGGCTCTCGCGGATCGGCTAGCGGCGATCGTGCCGGACGGCTTTGATGTCCGGGCGGCAGCCGGGATGCTGTGGTATTGGGCCGATGAGGGCGGGTTTCCCGGCCAGCTCTCGAATTATCACGCGGGCCGGTCGGGCACGTATGTTCGGGACAACCTTGAGTCGCACGGCGACACGGCCGAGGACCGCGTGGCCGGTGTAGCCTGGCAAGCGCTTGATGAGATTCAGGATTACGTGGGCGAAGCCAGTCACGATCCGTGGCCGGGAACGCGGACTGCGCCGCGGCCGTTCGCGGAAATCCGCGGCCAGGCTTTGCATCTGTGGTACGGCGGGCCGGACATCACCAGCCCGGTAGTGCTCGCGTGCCAGCCCATATCACTCGCCCAGATCCAGCAGTCACCATAACTTGCGCGGCATGACCGGTCGTGTCCGAAGACCTGCTGATGCCTGTTTAAGCCACGGGTCGCGTGCTCTTCGGGACGTAGTCAAAGAATCGGTGGATGTGGCCGTCAGAAGTCCATTCTGCCCGCAGGCGGGTCTTCTTTTCTGCCTGCCGCAACGCCGACAGCAGCCGGCGGTTGACGTCTCGGGCGTCCGTGCCGTCCATGATGCCCTGGACGTGCAGACCGTCCGCAGTGCTGGTAACCGCCGCACCTTCGATCATGCGAAGTAGGACTGGCCGCACCGCCGCGAGGTTGTCTGAACTCACATCCGCGATAACGCTGAACCGGGTCATGACTTCAGCGTGGCACGATTCCATCGCCCAGGCAGGTCCGCGCCCCCAGCGCAAGGCGGCAAATGGGGATGTCTTGTGGTTGAGCACCGGGTCGCTTGATCACGGGGCAGGATCGAGTTGCGGCTGAGCGTCCCAGGTCCAGATTGATGGCAGCTCAAGGCTGGGAAGCCCTGCAAGGTCGCGACCCAGATTGAGGTACTCCGCCGCCATTCGACCAAGCTGTTGCCGTTCGCGGCGGAACTCGGTGCGGGTCCATATTCGGCCGACAGCAAGTTCGAGCAACCGATCGACCTCGCGATCTAATGGCGGAATTTTGGCAGCCACCTCGGGCGGGCTGATTAACAACGCGCTGTGGATGGCGCTATTCCATTGAACGGTGGCTTCCACGAAGGCAGCGACTATCGGAGAGGATGGGTCTCTGTCATTCCATTTTGCCGGGTCAAGAGACGCCGCGCTCCTCCATTCGTCAGGACTGAGGTAAGCCACGTTGGTCATTCGGCGCATGAGCAATTGCAATGAACTCAGCAAGGCGACGCTAGCTTGCAACTGCGAATCGCGAAGCCAGCGCCGCCGCTCGCGGCGGTCGGATAGCGCGATGCCAACCAGGCCGCCCGAGATCGCGAGCAGCCCACCGAGCAACGTAGTCAGGATCGTGATCACAACACCTAGATTGCCCTAGCTGCATGCAGTCGGCGGTTGACGCGCCCAAGCAATCCGCCAGCCTTACGTATCCCGGAGCCGGCGACCCAAAGAACAGGCGCGCATCCGGAAGTCCCTGGAAGACGTGCATTGCCAGCTGAAGGCAGATCCGCTGGGCCAAGCCTCCGGCGGCGCCGCGCGAGCAGGCTCCGCCCCTCCTGCAACCAGCACCGCCGTTGAGCGGCGCGATATCACTGCTGACTGAGTCGCATGGGCAGTCCATCAGTGGCAACTACTCTTTCAAATGCGCCGGATGCGGCAGATGAGGGTGTTTCCCAGCAACCTTTGGCACGCTGGCCGTGCAGAAGCGGACGAAGTAGTGCGCTCACAAGCCCGCAATGCTCAGAGCCGCTCCTGAGGTGTCGGTAGGCGCAGGCGCAACTTCGTCCGTTTTCCGTCGGCGGTAGCCACCATTACGCAGCGTGGACGTGACGGTCGTCTGGACGGCGGTTGCTGCGGTCGGTACTCTCGCTGCCGCTGGCGTGGCTGCACGGGCGGCGCGGCAGTCGCGGAATTCGGCGCTGGAGGCGAATGCCGCCGCTAAGTCCTTAGCAGTCATTGAGCGTGACCGTCGGCACGACGAGCTGACCCCGATGTTTGATGCCACATTGAAGGTCTACGACGAGGACCGAGCCGAGCTGAAAATCTCCCTGTCTGGTGGGCGGCTGGAGCGGCTAGACGAGGTGACGATCACGATTCTGGACGCGTCCGGCCGAGATCACTGGATGCATGGCCTGCCGGAAGGAGTGACCCAACAGGACACCGAGGCGTTCATCTGGGATCCGTATGAATTCAACACTTCTGCCGGCGACCAGATCCTTACCAACAGGCAAACCCGCCCGAGACCATACTCGCGCGTGAGTGGCAGGAACTGGGATCTGTTGCCGATGGTGCCCACCCTGCCCGGCCACTGGATGTCCAGTGAGAGCGATTCGTGGCGTGAAGAATATCGGCGCGAGCCAGTCTGCCTGCTGCTTACCTGCCGCCTAGACGGCCATGAGCCTTGGCTAGTGAACATGGACGTCCGGCAGCCACCATTGACCCCGACAAGTGCGACGGCATGAATGCAACTCATCGGGGCGTCAATGAGTGCCGAGCCATCCGCGGCAAGAGCGGATGCCGAAGTCGCCCTGCTGGCCGTGTCAGATGTCGATGACCATGCCGTCATAGGCCGCCGGCAGTTCGGAATCGGCGAGCCTGCTGAGCATGTCTTGGGACATGTGAGTGAGCACGACCCGCTCCGCCTGGATCTCTGCGAGGTGGGCGCGCAGCGTCTGGTAATCGAGGTCGTAGCGGATGGGCCGGTCGAAGGTGTAGGCCTCCACGGCGAACAGGTCCGCTCCGCGCGCCGCCTCAGCGAGCACCGGGGTCCACTGGGTGTCGCCGGAGTAGGCGAACCTCGCCGCGCCGAAGTCGACCCGCAGTGCAAGCGCGGGCGCGCCACAAGCATGCTCGACCTCCCATCCGCGCACGACCGCCGGGCCCAGCCCGGCGGGTGTCCCGTCGGTCGCCAGTTCGGTTACCTGCATCGTGAAGCGGCGGTGCGCGGTGCTTGAGCCCCGGGAACAGCGTCTCCATCGCTGCGGCCAGCCGGTCCCGGATGCCCGTCGGCCCTGCCACCAGCAGCGGCTCGGTGCGGCGGGAGAACTGACCGTCGAGAATTAGGAAAGGCAGCCCGCCGAAATGGTCGCCGTGCAGATGGCTCACCGCCACCGCGCGCACCGCGTTCGGGTCCAGCCCCTGGGCCTTCAGCGCCACCAGGCTGGTGGTCCCGCAGTCCACCAGCATCGCCTGCTCGTCAGCGGCCAGGTGAATGCACGTCTGCCAGCGGCCGCCACTGCCGAAGGCATCTCCGCAGCCCGCCAACCGCACCCTCAAGACACCATCGTGGACCACCAGCCAAGGCAACGCACCTCAGTGGCACGAGAGTGCGTCCCATCAGCCGGGCGGGTGGCGATGGTGAGCGCGGATCGCGAAGATGCCGTCGTCGGAGGAACGTGTATTGTCGCCGCAGGCCGGACATCTCATGATCGCTGGTCTAGCTCCTACGCTATGCCTGCGATCGGCTCTCAGTCGATTCCCTTCGTCGGGATGCTCCGCGAAGTTCACCCTCGCAGGCTAGCCTCCGGTGGGAGAAACCAAGGCTTCTCTATCGCGGCAAGTGCGGCATGATAGGGACGGTGACTGTCCAGGACATGCCTCTTGAGCCATCTTCGGCCTTCCTTAGATTGGCTATGCGCGTAGTAGTTGTAGCTTGGAAGATCGCTCTTCCGAGCGCTGGCGACCGTGTTGACAGCATCGACGACATAGCTGCTGAGATCACGACTTCCGATCTAACCCGACCTATATTAGCGGAACTTCGGCGCACTACGAATTCTCTGGCTGAGCAATTTCAGCAGTTTATTTCTAGCGAATTCACGGCGACTCCCCAGTCTGATTCGTACATCGCCGTCGAGGCAGTAGAGCAGTCCTTTAGGGAAGTCACCAGCTGGTCGGACGTGGATGCAATTCACCCAGAAGCTTCTATCATCCTGAATAAGATTGAAAAGCAGGTCGTGGATAAATGGCGCAGCTCGCTGCTGTCCGAAGAGGCAACGGAATATGGGAGAGCCTGTCTGCGTCAAGCTGCAACCTATGTGGCCTCCATTGCGCGAAGTATCCCACACTTCGAGGAGTCCCTAGGGACAGATCCCTCAAGTGCGCGTCGGATACTTAATTTCCTTCAGACTGGTGTTGAGGACGTTGTCCAGCCCAGGCTCGCGGAAGTTCGCGAGGCCGGTGCGGACTCCAGTTCGCCACAGCAAAGCCTGGTCGCCATGCCCGTATGGGTCGATCCTGGATACTCGCCCGATTCTAACCAAGGAACCGACGTTCTTGGAGTACGAAAGGATGCCACCGCTTTTGCGACACTTCTCGCTTCCACAGCTTTAGAGCCACCACTGGCTCTCGCTCTCTATGGTGATTGGGGCAGTGGCAAGACTTTCTTCATGCGCCTCCTGGATCGCGAAATCGCCCGCTTGTCAGAGAATAATCCAAACGGCTTCCGAACCAGAGTTGCGGCCGTCTGGTTCAATGCGTGGCAGTATGCCGAAGGTAACCTTTGGGCGAGTCTGACCCATCATATCTTCCTGTCTTTGCACGGCGGCCCAGCTGCACCTCAGACTCGACTTGACGCGGCACTTGCCAGAGTCGAGGGCATCCGCGTGGCACGGGACAACATGCATACAGAGCTCATTCGCTCTGAGGCGACGGTGCTTGCTGCAAAGGAGCGGCTGGCGGAAGTTCATCGCCGGAGTGAAGCTGCACGCGAGAACGCGCAGAAGATTCGTGCTCGCGATCTGCTTGAGGCTGTCACCGTCGATCCGGAGCTACGCCAAGCGCTTAACGACGCTGCCAGAGAGCTTGGCGTCCCGGAGGCTGCCAACGATGCAAGGGAGCTCTACGAAGCCGCAGGCGAAGTCCGCTCTGTCATTGAAAGCGGCCGCTCACTCGCTGTTGCCGGCCCATGGTGGAGATCTCCACTTGCGCTAGGAGTCACCGTAGTAGCAGTCGTTGGAGCATGCTGCGTTGCTCTAATTCTTGGCCTTCACGTCACGCGCAGCTCGCTAACGCCAGTTGCAGAATTCGCGGGGCAGATCCTTGCACTCGCCGGAGGCGTCGCGGCATGGACGATCCGCCAGGGTTCTCTTGTCCGCGGGCTCATGCGCCCAGCGGAACGTATTCAGAGGCAAGTGAATCAGCGACTGGCAGAGCAGCAGCGGTTGAGCACGGAGCAACTGGCGGCTGCCGTGCAAGAGGTCGAAAGATCAGAGAGTGACCTGGCGCAAGCGCAGAGACGACTGCTGCAAGCCGAAGAACGCGAGGCTGAGGCACGCAGTGACCTGAGCCAACTGACCGGAGCTCGGCTTCTAAAGCGGTACCTGGCTGACCGCGCTGCGAGTGGCGAGTATGGACAGTATCTCGGCGCCGTCGCACTAGCCTCACGCGACCTGCAGGATCTAGCCGCCTACCTCGAGACTTCGAGAAGCTCCGACGATGCGGACGCCATTGACCGCATCGTGCTGTACGTGGATGACCTAGATAGGTGTCAGCCGAACGTAGTTGTCCAGGTCCTAGAGGCAGTTAACGTGCTCCTGAGCCTGCCGCTGTTTGTTGTGATCCTCGGTGTGGATTCTCGCTGGCTCACCCAGTCCCTAGAAGACGTTCACTCCACACTCCTAGGGGGCGGACGAACGAGCTATCACGCATCAACAGTAGATTATCTTGATAAGATATTTCAACTATCATATCGCCTTCCCCCGATGGGAGTAGAGAAGTGCGCGGATCTACTGGAATACACCGCGCTAAGTTCTCTTTCAAGACCAGTAAATTATTCATCTGACTTGCATGGCGATCCGGGAAGGGTCTTCGATCGCAGGGCCTTGGATGAGACTCGTGAATCTGAGGCGTTCGCTCGTGAACACGAGCAAGCCGACGGATATGAAGCACTCGCAACGGCTCTGGAGATCACTGCAGAGGAGCTAACGACAATTCGTGGTGTGGCGGTCTTGGTCGGATCGTCCCCACGGCGGGCCAAGCGGTTTATTAACATTTACCGCATTATCAAGGCTCGCGCATTAACGGACGCATCAACATATGAACTCTTGAGTGACTCGGCCGCGAAGGCATACGCAGTCCGTGCACTTATAGTCGTTACCGCAGTGGCTGTCGGACTGCCGACGCACATGGCCCGTCTTGTCGAAACACAGAGTCAGCTTTCTGCCTACAGTGATCTGAATGCGTGGCTTCGAGCGCAAGATCAACGTCACGAAATGCGTGCTCCGGAGAACGTCCGCCTGCGCGAGTTCCTGCTCGCTGACGCGGTTCCAACTGTTTCAATAAGCGACGTAGTCCTCTGGCTGCCGACCGTTTTCCGATTCGCGTGGCAGCCGCAGTCAGCGGGCCCGTCTGAGGAATCTGCTGCCATGGCGCAGTTCCTAGATGGCGATGACGCCACTGATTCTGAGAAAAGGATTCGCCGCGAGGTGGCAGCTTTGAAGGAATTCGATGTACCGATGAGCGAGGGTCTCACAAGGGCTCAAGCATCGGCCGCCCTGAAGCGGCACGACGTAGATCCGCGAGCTTTCGGCTCCTGGGTGAGTCGTAACTGGGTGGCCAATGAGAGTGATCGCCGTTACCTCACGGCGAAGGGCCGCGACTGGTTGAGCCGACACGACCCCAACTACCAGGGCGGACATTGACCCGGTCCGGCCCGGTGTCGTCGCTGCGAGACTGAAACTCGCCTGTCAGCGCATCGGACGGGCCAGCCGCGACGACTTGTCGCTCCCCCGGCCGGGCTCTCGGCCGGTGGGAGCCGTAACTTGTCGCAGGGGAGCACCCCGTGCGTCTTCAGCCGCGCGGCGTGCATCGCGGCCGTCTGAGCCCTTTCGCTGTCCACAGGCGCGCGGTGAAGAACCAGATTACGGCCGCTTACTGGGGTGACGCCTTCATTCGGTGCTTCGGTGAACGCGCTCTCATCGGCACGACAGTTAATCCGGGCGGCGCGGGCAGCCGAGGTTCCACGGCACTCGGAGGTCCTCGCTCTGCGCGCTGATTGGAACAAGCCACTCGCACACTTGCCATGCCATGCGCACCCAGATCGCAGCCGACCTGTTGCAATCAGGCGAACTGAGGTTCGATCAGGTGGGCGTGGCCGGTCCCTCTACAACGGGGAGCCACAGGGCAGCCCACGGGCACAGCCACCCAGCCATGCCTGCCGGCATCAGGCGACAGCTGGCGACGAGTGGCCTCCTGCTCGCAAGGACTGACTACACATTCGAAAAATTGCGTCGGGATGGCGGGATTCGAACCCGCGGCCTCCTGCTCCCAAGTCAGCTCCCGCCAATCGCCGCATGTAGCCCGGCGTCGCCTGGAATGGCGCTCACCTGCGATAACAATCGCCTGACATGGCCCCGCGCGGCTCATTGACTGTGCACGTTGGCTCCCACTTTGGCTCCCCAAGTCTGGCTGTGTAGGTGCACAGAGGACGCGGCGCACGGGTTCGCGGCGGCCCGCCGGACGGCGCTAGGCCGGAACGGCATTCCCCCATCAGCGGCAGCGGCCTGGGAGACGGACGGGTCATCGTTGTTCGGCTTCGCGCTCCGCGCGGCGGCCGGATATATGCCGGTACAGCAGTGGCAGCACCCGCAGATCCTTCGGACGGCCCGCGGACTCCTTAGACCGGATCACGTCAGCGAGGTCGGCGACGACGACCTCCACCTCCCCCACACGCAGGCGATGGGCGTTGACTGCAAGCTGGGCGTAGCCGCCGGCAAAGCCGGACGGATGGAAGGAGATGTCGAACTCGCCGTCCGCGCAGACCAGATTCCACACCTCAGCTGCCGCAAGCGAGGTCGCATCGTGGCTGAACGGTAGCCCGTCGGGCACCGCCTCAGTCCGGATCCGCGCGCCCAGGTCAGTGAGGGCTCGCGACAGCCGGGCCAGATTCTCCTGGCTCGCGTCCGGGGTGAAGTCGATGTCTCTCGTCGCTGGTATGGGGGCCCGCTGGGCGATAGCCGCGAAGGCGCCGATGATGACGTATCTGACCTGGTGCCGGTTTAGCGCAGCCACTATGGCTGCCGGATTCAGGCTCGGATCGCCGGTACCGTCCTGGCCGCTCAAGCCGCGCCATCCACGGGCGCCGCGGCGCGCCACGCCTCGATCTGCCGGTCGCGATGATGCCGCTCGGCTTCGGAGCGCCCAGCTTCCAGTCCGGCCAGGATCTCGTCATGCGGATCATATTCAGCCAGGTGCAGGCGGAGGTCGAATCCCGCTGCGCGCAACAGCCGAAGCAGCGTAGCCAGCGTGGGCTGCCGCTGATCACGCTCGTATGCAGAGATCATTGTGACCGGAACTCCCGCCCGCTCAGCCAGTTCCCGTTGGCTCATGTCGGCCTTCAGCCGGGCCAACTGCAAGAGCGCGGACGATGGCGACGGCAGCCCTTCAGCGTCATCCGGTTGACTCATAACACAATCGTATTACGCGGCAGGCAGTGGGCGACCTTGCCGCCCCGCAACCGCGGATGTCCCGGTGAGCGCATGGGTCAAGGTTTGGGAGGGAGGCTGGCGCTTCGTGTCAGGGCGATCCGCCGGGGGTCGGGGAAACCGAGGCTGGTGTATCCGGAGGCCCGGCCGGCCAGTGCCGCGGCGAGCACGCCCGTGGCCGCGTCCTGGTAGTCGTGTACCTCCGCGGTTTCCTTGCCGGGATAGCGGCGGAGAATGCGCCCGGCGTACTGAACGAGACGCCCTTTCCACCTGACCGGGGCGGCGAGGAACAGAGTGTCGAGGACCGGGCAGTCGAAGCCCTCCCCGACGTAAGGCCCCGTCGCAACTACCAGCAGCGGCGGCCCGCCGGGCAGCGGCTGCAGCCGGGCTAGCGCGGACGTGCGGCTCTTGGCGCCCATGCCGCCGCGCAGCAGAACAGGGTCATGACCCATCGCCTGCAAGGCTTCCGTCAGTTTGTGCAGGTGCGTGATCCACCGCGTGAGCACCAGGCAGTGGCGTCCACTGGCGAGGTTAGTCCAGAAACAAAGGCCTTTGCCGGTCGCAACAACCGGTTGCGCATCATCGAAGGCGGAAAACTCAAACACCTCCTCGCCGAACACCTCAATCTCGATGTCCGCATTGACCTCGCCCGAAGGCCAAGACGCTCTGCCGAGGCGCAACAGAAGTGACGGCCCGTCCCTGCGCAACGAGCCTGAGGGTGCCATGCGCCGCCTGCAAGGATGAAGCTACAAGATTGGCAGCACATTCGGAAAATGTCTGCGACCAGCCGGGATGGCGGGATTCGAATCCGGGGCCTCCTGCTCCCAAATCAGCGTAATCCAGTCGCCAGATGTAGCTAGGCGTCGCCCGAAGAGCCATCTAGCTGCAATACCAGTCGCCATGCGTCGCCTGAGGAGGCTTGACGTCTGTGCACGTTGGCTCCGCGCTCCCACTTTGGCTCCCGGGAGTACAGCCCTCAGGAACACCGACTTTGGCATGCCAAACAGAAACCCGAGCTTGGCAACGGAGGTCAGAGTACTCCGAATCCTTGGCCCTCAGGTCGGGAAGGCTCCCCTGAGTTACCGGTTCGCCAACCGGATTAGCCAGTTGCCGGAGTGCTGTAGCCCACGGCACAAAAGGCATCGACATGTCGCTCGAGATCGGCGATGCCGAGCCCCTCGCTCCCCGGCGGCCAGCTGATGACCGCAGGTGACGGGATCTTGGCTACCCGCTGCCGGAGCGGTGTCGGCGCGAGGAGCTCGAGTGCCCGGCCGGAACAAGCAGCAGCCGATTTAATGGCAAGCGTTGGTCGCTGTTATAACCGTATCCACCTGCTCTAGCTAGGCGCAAAGGTCCTGCGTTCTGCGGCGAGACGCTCCTCTGCGGTGCGATGCGCGAGTATGCGCCGGTCGCATGTGACAGGGCTCTGAGCGCATCAAGGAATCCTTCCGAAGTTCACTGCAATTCCGGCATCAGAGATCTCTTTCAGGAGGCTATATCGCCACGCACCTGCCGTATCGAGTGCAATATATACGAGGCCACTGAGATCTGAGGGTTCTTCGATATCGGGATCTTTAAGAACCGCGACGCGCGATCGCCCTAGTAGCCCAATAAATATGCCCAGCTCAAATATTACATTCTGTCGCCCGCGGCGCCGCCATCCATCATTGTCATCGTCGCGGAGACGCCCCTCGTCGTCGCCTGTAAGAAGCACGACAGCGTAACTCGCCTTCTGGGCATTGCGCTCTAGCTTCTCTAGAATCGTTGCGCCACGATTAGGCTGCTCGTGCAGGACAATGGCCTCCGCATCAATAAGAGCTCGATCCAGCAGGCGCGTCAATTCAAATTTGCGCGAATCATCGCGCCCATGGACGACGAATACGTGCTCTGCGATCGGTACGGCCTGGGAAGAGGACTGCTGGTTTTCAGAAAGTCGCGTGGCTATGGCCGGTATGTCGAGTGCGCGCTGTAGCTGAGCGATCTGTTCGGCTAGCCGTTCTGCCGGTTCCAGAGATCGGCGCACTTCACCTGCTATTACCAACGTATGGCCTGACTGGACCTGGGCCTCCCGAAGCGTCTCGCTCTCCATCAAATAGCGAGCTCCCTCTCGCCACATCATCCGGTACGGGATTGGAACGCCCCTATCGTCCCATTCGTGAAATGGCAACTCAGGAGCTGCTACAAGGCGAGCGATCAATGCTTGTACTGGCACGTCAATCGGAAGATCTATGTCCCACTGTGAAGTAGCCATCGTTGTTGCAATGACTATAGGGATGCGCTCCAAATTGGCAGTTGACATTTTAACAATTGCCTTCAAATCAAGAGTCACCGATACGGGAGACTGAAATCGACATCCGATCCGGCAACATAGAGTTTATGCGCAAGACGCGGCTTCCAGTCGTCGCTATTCATGGGAATGTATGCGATTCCAAGGATATAGCTTGGCAGCTCAGCCGTGCAGCGCAGATGACAACGTACTTCTCTCGCTGCAACTGGCTGCGCTGACCAGCGTCGGGCGCGGGCAGGCAGCGGTGGGCGTACCTATGGCTCGGTGGCGTGGCGGTTGCCTACGATCTGGCAGCTGCGCGCCGGGGTGGGGGCGTTCCTTGCGGACGATGACCCGCATGCCCTTCGGCCAGTAGGCCAGGTCGAGCAGGCCGGTCAGCTCGGCGACCCATGCGCCGTCGCGGACCTTGCCATCGTCGTGGTAAGCCGGCGTCCACGCCCTGGCCGGGATCTTGCCGATGGCGTCCTGCACGTCATCGGTCATGGTGAACCCGACCGAGTACTGCAGGCGGCGGCCCCGCTTGGCCAGCCAGGCCAGAAACTCGTGCGTGCCGCCGCCGGAGTCCGCGCGGATCAGCGCCTGCCGCCGCATCGCTTCCGGCATTTGCGCCAGCGCCAGCCTGGTCGCCGTGATGTGATCGGCGGCAGTGTTCGACCCGGCGTTCCCTGGGCCGGCCTTCCTGCCGACTGAGTGAGAACCAGGAATCTGTTCAATACGAGCCACGGCGACATCCACCAGCCCTGTCCTTTAGGTCCAGTCCGTGACAGTCGCTGCCGCCGGTTGGCGTTCAACTCCATGGTCAGATGACGGTCAAACGATCTTAGGCGCCATGACCACGGTCGACAGCAAGCCCACGACCTGCGCCTTTGGTCGGGATGGCGGGATTCGAACCCGCGGCCTCCTGCTCCCTAATCAGTACCATCCGGACGCTGGACGTGGC
>Ga0335074_10011370_pt1 | contig 12443 bp, 11 predicted proteins | sample Lox_Sample_23_FD_206715 | JGI IMG/M metagenome (GOLD analysis project Ga0335074, IMG submission 206715) | Soil microbial communities from Loxahatchee National Wildlife Refuge, Florida, United States - Lox_Sample_2.3 | ecosystem: Environmental > Terrestrial > Soil > Wetlands | place: USA...
GAGCGTGTGCCACCGGCCCTTCTCCTCGTCGAACGGTTCGCTGCCGACGATCACCTGGTGGGGGAACTCGGCGTACGTCATCTCGTAGTACCGGCGGTGCCGGTCGATCAGTCCCTCGCCGTGGTCTCCGGTCCACTGGCAGAACGCCCAGAGCTCGTCCGGCCCGCTGGTGAAGATCACGTTGAGCCCCGAGAACGGCGGGATCGCCGGCCGACCGAGACCTTCCCAGACGCGGTACAGGTCTTCGACGGTGTGCACGTACCCGCGGAGCGGGTCGTCGTGCTCGTGGGTGTTCCGAACGAGGAGCCAGAACAGCACTTCGCTGTCGTTCACGCCCTGGATCTTCGGCTCGTAGGTCCCGAGCATCGGGCGGGTCTCGACCGGGAACGGGATCGATCCGTTGTGGACGAACAGGAGGGTGTGGGCCTCGAACGGCTGGCTGTTCGCGAGACCGATCAGCTGCTCGGGAGCGAGCTTCAGCGGATTGCTCGCGTGCCGCAGGTGGCCAAGGACGACCGACGCGACCGCGCTCTTCGCGGTCTCGGCGAACTTCTCGCGATCTCCCTCCTCGTAGACGCCCCGCGTCCCCTTGACCACGTGGACGCGGCCCTGGTCGCCGAACCAGCCGATCCCCCACCCGTCCTTCTGGGAGGTCTCGGGGGTCACGTGCGACTGGGCGAGCAGGGACCGGTCCGCACGGACCAGCCACTCCTCGGCGGAGACGTCCCGCGTCGACAGCATGCCGAACAGACGGCACATCGACCGCGCACCGCCGCGTCGTAGATAAGCGCCCACCGAGCGGCGGTGTGCTAGGGTGGCTCGCGCGCAAGCGACCCTTTTTACGCAGGCCCGGGCTAGTTGCTCCGGGGATGCCGATGGTAACGATCGATGTGACCAGCTCCGCCCGCGAGCAGGTCCTCAAGATCATGGAGAAGCAGGCGAAGCCGGGGGCGGCCCTGCGGATCTACGTCCAGGGCGGCGGCTGCTCGGGCCTCACGTACGGGATGTCGTTCGACAAGCGCGAGACGGGCGACGAGATCGTCTACGACCAGGCGGGGCTGCAGGTCGTCGTCGATCGAGCGAGCGCACCGTTGCTGGACGGGCTCAAGGTCGACTACCTGCTCGGTCTCGAGGCGTCCGGGTTCAAGATCTACAACCCGAACGCGAAAGAGACCTGCTCGTGCGGCAAGTCGTTCTCCGCGTGAGCCCGACGGCCAGCCGCCGGGCTTTATACCACCGAACGGGTACGAATCTCAGGGCAATCAAGGAGGGCCCTAGGCATGAGCGATAGTGCAAGTATCAAGTTGGAAGTCACAGCAGAAGCGCAGGACCAGGTTCGGGACCTCATCAAGAGCCAGAAGCCCGGCACTGCGGTCCGCGTCTTCCTTCAGTCCGGGGGCGGCGGCGGTTGCGGCTGCGGCTCGGGCGGGGGCGGATGCGGATGCGGCGGTGGGGACGGTGGCGGCCACGGTGGGGGACCGGCGTTCGGAATGGCCTTCGACAAGCCCCGCACGGGCGACAAGGTCGTTCAGATCGACGGGTTCTCGATCGTCGTCGATGACCTGAGCGCCGAGATGCTCAACGGCGCCCGGATCGACTTCGTCCAGGACCTGAACCAGACCGGCTTCAGGATCACGGCCCCCCAGCTCGCGCCCACGACCGAGAGCCACGGTCACGAGGAGAGCGAGGCGGGCGGCTGCGGTTGCGGCGCCGGTGGTTGCGGCTGCGGGTAACCCCGCGCCGCGTCCAACCCTTTCGACCTTATCTCCGCCGCAGTCCCCCGTTCCGGACCTCGATCGTTCGATGGACAAATTGAGCACCGCCCATGCCATATATTCACTCAGTGACGTCAAACTGTAGCGTCATCACAAACAAAGCGGTTATAGACCCCGCCGCGTAGTCCTCGTCGGGGACGGGCATGGGCGACTTCGCGCTCTTCATGGTACTGACCGCCGTCATGGGGCTCTCGATCTTCCTGTCGCTTCCGATCGTCTACAGCAAGCGCGCCCAGGGGCGCTGGGCGGTCGGACTGAACGCGGGCGCGATCGGGATCCTGATGTTCCTCATGGCCGACGTGTTCTCGGACGTCAGTCCGATCCTGTACCCGAGCGGCTACGTGGCCGACCTCGGGTACACCGTCGCCTTCCTGGTCGCCTTCCTCGTCGCGTTCGGGGGCCTCTACGTCGTCGACAACCTCCCCGCGCGGACCGCGACCGCCGACACCGGTCCGCGGACGACCGCGCTGATCATCGCGCTCGGGATCGGTCTGCAGAACCTCACCGAAGGGCTGGTCTTCGGGGTCAACTGGACCGCCGGGGCCCTCGGCGTCCTCGCGGTCGTGTTCGTGGGGTTCTTCCTCCAGAACGTGACCGAGGGATTCCCCATCGCGTCGCCCTACCTCGGGAGCGGGACGAAGAGCCGGGTCTCCACGATGTTCGGCCTGTTCCTGATCGGCGGCCTGCCGACGCTGCTCGGTGGCGCGATCGGGTACTACTGGAGCAGCGACCTGTTCCTGGTCATCTTTGACGCGCTCGCGATCGGCGCGATCGCCTACGTCATCCTCCCGATGCTGCGCGTCGCGTTCCGTCCGCTCGCGACGCGCGAGCTGTCGGTCGCTCGCAATCGCCTCGTCTACCTCGGCGTGATGCTCGGCTTCGCCCTCGGCTTCGTCGTCAACGCGGTCTGACGTCCCCCGTCGCGCCGCCGGCGCCTGAGCCGCTATCTACTGCGGGCGGCTCGGCGCCCCCGGATGCGTTCGAGCGAGCCGTCGCCGGTCGCCTGGGTCCAGGTCATGCAGGCGATGGTCGCCCGCGAGCTCGTCGAGGGGTTCGGTCTCCCGGAGCGGAAGGCCGCCGACCTGCTCGGGGTCGTTCCCTCGTCCGTGTCGCAGTACATCTCGGGGAAGCGGCTCGGTCCCAAGCTCGCGCGCTACCTGGCCGACGAGGGGGCCCGCCGGCTCGCTCGGACGGCCGCCCAGCGCCTGATGTCGAGCGGGGGCGACGCGCGGCTCGTCCTCGAGGCCGCGATCGAGCTCGGCGAGATGTTCGCTCCGGCCGGGAGCGCCATCGGTCGGGGGAAGCCGCGCGAGCCGCCGACCGCGGTGCACCGGGACACCCCACGCTGGCTGCGCCACCGGATCGCCGGGGAGCAGAACGCGGTGGCCGAGTGCATGCGCCTCGCCCAGCGCTCCCGGGACGAGCTGACGCGCGCGCTCTTCCGGCAGATCGCTTCGGACAGCCTGCGCCACGCCGAGATCGTTGCGTCGATCGCGGCGTACCTCGACCGGGGCGTCTCCGCGAGCGTGCCCACGGGGATCACGCGGGCCGATGTCGAGCACCTGATCGCGCGCGAGCACGAGGCCGAGAAGACGAGCGAGGGCGATCTGGCACCCGAGCTGGGGGGCGTGATGCGGATCCTCTGGGACAGCATGGAGGCCGACGAGCAGAAGCACGAACTCCTGCTGCAGAAGCTGCTCGCCTCGTCCGAACCGGTCGCGGCCGGCCGTCGGAACAGCCCGCCGCGCTGACCCAGCCGCCGCACGACGGCCCGTCAACTCGAATTGACGCGCGTCCCAAGTAGTGAGTGTCCGTCCCAGGAAACGGTGGCACCCATGGCGGGGAACGAGCCGAAGCTGAAGCGCGAAGTTGGGATGCTCGGGCTGACGTCGATCACGGTCGGGGGCATCATCGGCTCCGGGATCTTTGCCCTGGCCGCGACGATGGGATACGTCGCCGGACCCGCCGCGGTCGTCGCGCTCGCGTTCCTGGGCGTCGTGGTGATCCTCCTGGCGCTGCCCTATGCGGAGTTGTCGGCGGCGTACCCGATCACCGGCGGACCGTACTCCCTGCCCCGGCGGGCGCTCGGCAACTTCGCGGGATTCCTCTTGGGGTGGGGGTACTTCCTCTACGCCTTCATCGGGACCGCGGCCATCATCGACGTGTTCGTCGAATATCTCGGCACCTACTGGGGCGCGGTCACGACCACCAACGCGGCGGGACAGATCGTCATCACGTGGGTCGGGGTCGGGGTCGCCCTGGCGTTCCTGCTCGGCTACACGATCCTCAACATCGTCGGCATCAAGTGGGGCAGCATCGCCGCGATCGTCACCACGTTCGCCAAGATCATCCCGCTCGTGCTCTTCGGACTGATCGGACTGCTGCTGCTCCGGGTCGGCAACTTCACCGCGTTCGGCTTCGCGCCGTTCGGCTGGGCCGGCGTGGCGTTCGCGATGTCGCTCGGATTCTTCGCCTTCACCGGGTTCGAGGCCGCCTCGATCCCCGCCGAGGAGGTCAAGGACCCGAAGCACAACATTCCCCGCGCGACGATCCTCAGCGTCGCCATCGTGACGGCGATCTACGCGCTCGTCGCGGTCGCCTTCATCGGAGGCGTCCGCTGGTTCGCGCTCGGGATCACGCCCGGGGACTGGGGCTCCACGGGCAGCCTGCTGCTGAACAACGTCGCGGACGCCTGGGGGCTCGCGGTCCTCGGCACCGTCGTGGTGGCCGGGGCGCTCATCTCGACGTTCGGGGCGGGCGGTGACTGGGTGCTCCTCCAGGGACGGATGCCGTACGCGATGGCGAAAGACAACCTGTTCTTCGCGTCCATGGCCCGGGTCCACCCTCGCTTCGGGACGCCGGCCGTCGCGCTGATCTTCGCGAGCGTCCTCACGGGCGTGGTGCTGGTCGCCCTCACGAGCTTCCCCGAAGTGGCGCTGCTCGCCTCGATCACGGTCCTCGTTCCGTACGCCGCGGCGGCCCTGGCCCTCCAGGTGCTGCGCCGGAGCGATCCTGGCGCGGAGCGACCGTTCCGGTTGCCGGCCGCGTGGGTGCTGACGCCGACCGCGTTCGTCCTCGCCACGGTCCTCGTCTACTGGGCGTCGTGGCCGTGGACCCTGGTCGGCGTGCTCCTCACGTTGATCGGGATCCCGCTCTACTTCCTGTTCACGTCGCCGAAGTTCCGCGGCTGGAGATGGATCACGGAGATGGTCGCGGTCGTCGGCGCTCTCTCGGCCGTGGGCGCATGGTTCGTTTGGGCGCCGCCCGCGGGCACCACGTTCACGAACGCGGGGATCTACCTGAACGGCCTCCCGGAGCTGCCCGTGATCGGCACGGCCCTGCTGTTCATCGGGATCCCGCTCTACTTCGTCACGCTGCTCCTGCGCAAGTCGACCTACGGGGAGTCGAAGCCCGTCCTCTGGATCGCAGCGTACGTCGGAGGGATCGCGGTGATCTCCTACCTCGGCGACCAGTTCTTCATCTTCGACAACTTCCTCACGACCGGCCCGCCGAACAACTACCCGATCACCGTGCAGCCGATGGGTCTCCTCAACCTGCCGTGGGACATCGTGGTCCTCGTGGGGTTCGGGCTCGTGATGTTCTGGTGGGGGTACCGCTCCGCGCTCCGACTCGGAGCCCCGGTGACGGAGCCGATGGCGGCCCGTTCCCCGGTTCGCCCGACCCCCTCGGCTCCGACCGCGACGGCCGCCCCCGGTGGCGGCCAGGTCCCGTGAGCGACCGTCGGGGGACCGGACGAGCCGGGTCCCGACCCGGCGCGGCGACCCGGGTCGCCCCCCCGGGAAGTTCCCCCGACTTCTCCGGACGGACCCGTGCCCGGGCCGAATGGGACACCCTGGACGAGGTGCTGATCCATCGTCCGGGGATCGAGATGTTCTTCGGTCTCATGGAACCGTACTCCTTCCTGTACGAGCGGGCGTTCCGCATCGACGAAGCGACGTACGAGCACACGGTGCTCGAGCACGCGCTCACCGAGGAGGGGATCACCGTCCGCCGCCTCATCCACCTCGCGATCGAGGTCGGCGCCCGGCATCCGGAGCTGCTGGAGCAGGTCCGGCACCAGGTCCTGCGCCTCGTGCAGTACTCGGGCCCGAAGGAAATGGTGTCCCGCGCGCGGACCGCCCTTCGGCGTAACCTCGACCGGTTCGACGGGGAGACGCTGTTCAACATCCTGTTGCTGCGACCGTCCGTTCACCTCGAGCGGCATCCGGGCGAGCGCGTCATTCTGCCGCGAGTGATCCTCGACACGCCGCTCGCGAACCTGTACTTCATGCGCGACCAGCAGGCGCTCACCGCCCACGGATTCGTCCTCGGACGGATGTCGAAGCCGCAGCGGCGCAACGAACCGGTCCTGACGGGGGCCCTGCTGCGAACGTGGGGGGCGGACATGGTGACGGAGATCCGGGCGCCGGGCACGTTCGAAGGGGGGGACTTCCTGCCCCTCGGGGAGTTCGCGCTCCTCGGGACGGGAGATCGCACGAACGCGAGCGGGGTCCGACAGATCCTCGCCGCCCCGATCGGGTTCGACGAGGTCGCGGTGGTCCACCAACCGTCGCACCCCGCGATCCCCGGGGACGCGCCGGACCCGATGATCGACATGCACCTGGACACCTACCTCAACATCCCGGGGCGCGGGCTCGCCGTCGGATGCGGTGCCCTATTGCGGCGGGCCCGCACCGAGGTGTACCGGCGCCGCGGCGAACGGATGGTCCGCGACCCGAGGGTCCGCACGCTGCACGGCTATCTGACCGAGAAGAAGTTCGAGATCATCGACCTCTCGACCCTCGAGCAGATGAGCTACGCCTCGAATTTCCTGTGCGTCCGCGACCGGAAGATCCTGGCCGTCGAGGTGGAGCAGGAGGTCGATCGCGTGATCGCGACCCTCTCGAGCGCCGCGCGGGCCGACCCCCACCGCTACCGGGCGCTCCTCGCGCTCGTCCGCAAGGAGCGGGCGCAGCTCCTCGAGCATAACGAGATGTTCCCGCACAAGGTGGCGTTGCGCGAGGCGGGCGTGAACGCGGTGGCATTGTCGCTCCGGGAGATCACGGGTGGATACGGGGGCGCTCACTGCATGACCTGCGCCCTCCATCGGACGGCTCCGTGACGCCCGGAGGCCCACCGCCGCGCGCGATCCCGACGCCGGGCGCACCGGGCAAGCGCGACCTGCTCTCGATCGTGGACATCGCCGCCGACCTGCCCGCGATCCTCGAGCGGGCCCAGGAACTGAAGCAGCTGCGGGCCCGCGGCGAGCGCCCGCGTCCCCTGCGCGACCGCGCCGTCGCGCTGATCTTCGAGAAACCGTCGACCCGGACGCGCAGCTCCTTCGACGTCGGGGTCGCCGAGCTCGGGGGTCACCCGGTCTACCTGTCGTCCTCCGAAATGCAGCTCGGGCGCGGCGAGACGGTCGCGGACACCGCCCGGGTGCTCTCGCGGTACTACGACGCCCTCGTGTACCGGGCGTACCACTGGGAGAACGAGGAGGCGCTGGCGCGCTGGGCGTCGGTCCCGGTCGTGAACGCGCTCGACGACCGCGAGCACCCGTGCCAGATCGTGGCCGACCTCCTGACCCTCCGCGAACGGTGGGGCGGCCGCTGGAAGGGACACCGGCTCGCCTGGATCGGCGACGGCAACAACGTCCTCCGGTCACTCGTCCTCGGGTGCGCGGTCGTGGGGCTCGACCTCTCGGCCGCGATCCCCGAGGCGTACCGGCCCCCCGCCGCGTTCTTCGACCAGGCGCGCATGCTCGCGGACCGCACGGGGGCGAACCTGACGCTCGTCACCCGCCCCGTCGACGCGGTCGCCGAGGCGGACGCGGTGTACACCGACGTGTGGGTCTCGATGGGCGACGAGGCGCAGGCCGCGGCGCGCACGGCGGCGTTCCAGGGATACACGATCGACGACGCGCTGCTCGACCGGGCGCGTCCCGGCGCGTTCGCGCTCCACGACCTGCCGGCCCACCGGGGACTCGAGATCACGGACTCCGTGCTCGACGGTCCGCGCCAGGCGATCTGGGACCAGGCGGAGAATCGCCTCCACGCGCAGAAGGCGATCCTCGAGCGGCTCGTGGCCCCGGGGACCCGGTGACCCGCGTCCTCGTCGCGCTCGGGGGCAACGCGCTCCAGCCGGCGCGGAGCGCCGGCACGTGGACCGAAGCGGTTCGCACGATGCGACGATCGGCGCGTTACCTCGCGCGCACCGTGGCCGTCGGGCACGAGCTGGTCGTCACGCACGGCAACGGCCCCCAGGTCGGCGATCTCGTCCGGGAGGCGGAGCTCGCGGAGAAGGAGGTGCCCGCGCCGCCGATGTACGTCGCCGGCGCGGAGTCGGAGGGCGAGATCGGCTTCCTGATCGCTCAGGAGCTCTCGACCGCGCTCGCCCGCGCCGGAGTGCCGCGGATCGTGGTGCCGGTGGTATGCCGCACGGAGGTCGCCGCGGACGACCCCGCGTTCCGTGCCCCGAGCAAGCCGGTCGGACGGTTCTACACGGCCGCGGAAGCGCGTCGGCTCCGCGCGGCCCGCGGTTGGACGCTTCGTGCGGACCGGGCCCGGGGAGGGTGGCGCCGCGTGGTGCCCTCGCCGATCCCCCGGCGGTGGCTCGAGGGGCCGGCGATCCGGCGCGCGTTCGACCTCGGCCTGGGACGCCGGTGCGTCTTCGTGGTGACGGGAGGGGGAGGGGTCCCGGTCGTTCGCCGGGCGAACGGCGCGTGGGCCGGCGTCGACGCGGTGATCGACAAGGACCGCGCGGCCGCGCTGGTCGCGCGAGAGCTCGACTGTGCGGCCCTCGTGATCGTGACCGACGTCCCCGGCGCGGCGGTCGGGTTCGGACGGCCGGGACAGCGCTGGCTGCGCGACGTCTCCGCCGCCGAGCTCGGGGCGCACCTCCGGGCCGGCGAGTTCGGCTCCGGCAGCATGGGACCGAAGGTCGAGGCGGTCCTCGAGTTCGTCCGGCGCGGTGGCCGAGAGGCCGTCATCACGGACCTCCGCTCGCTCTCGCGCGCGCTCGCGGGTCGTGCCGGGACCCGGGTTCGGTCGGCCGCGGCGACTCCCGGCGGCGGCGCGATAGGGAGCCCCGCCTCGGGCCGGCGTCGCCGGGCCGTCAAGCCGGCTTGACCGACCGTTGATATCGACACCGGCGGGTCCTGCCCGCGAGGCGAGGACGTTGCGCGCATTCGTAATGGAAGGGATCGGAAAAGTGTCGGTCCAGGAGAAGCCGGTGCCCGAGCCCGGGCCCAACGACGCGATCGTGAGGACCACCGCGGCCCTGATCTGCACGTCCGACTCGCACACGGTCCGCGGCGCGATCGGCGAGCGGCACGGGCTCACGCTCGGTCACGAGTCGGTCGGCGTCGTCCATCGCCTCGGCTCCGCCGTGACCGGATTCCACGAGGGGCAGCGGGTCGCGGTCAACGCGATCACGCCGTGCTACGTGTGCGAGAACTGCCTGCGGGGATTCACCTCGCAGTGCACCCAGGCCCTCGGGGGCTGGAAGTTCGCCAACATCAAGGACGGCGCCCTCGCCGAGTACTTTCACGTCAACCAGGCGATGGCGAACCTCGCGCCGATCCCGGACTCCGTCCCGGACGAGAAGGCGGTCTACGCCTGCGACATGATGTCGACCGGGTTCATGGGCGCGGAACACGCGGCGATCCCGCTCGGCGGCACGGTGGCGGTGTTCGCCGCCGGGCCGGTCGGCTTGATGGCGATCCAGGGCGCGCAGTTGCTCGGGGCCGGGCGAGTCTTCGCCATCGAGAGCGTGCCGGCGCGGCAGGAACTCGCCCGACGGTTCGGGGCCGACGAGGTCTTCGACTTCACTCGGACCGATGCGGTCCGTGCGGTGGTCGACGCGACGGGCGGCCTGGGCGTCGATTCGGCGATCGAGGCGCTCGGCGCCGAGGAGACGTTCATGAACTGCGTGCGCGCCACGCGCCCCGGGGGAACGATCTCGAACGTCGGCTACCACGGCAGCGGGGACTTCGTACGGATCCCCCGGCTGGACTGGGGGGTCGGAATGAACGACAAGACGATCCGGACCGGGCTGTGTCCGGGCGGCCGCGAGCGGATGGCGCGCCTCCTGGGCTTCCTGGCGCGGGGACGGGTCGACCCCACGCCGATGACCACGCACCGGTTCTCGTTCGACGAGATCGAGACCGCGTTCCGGATGATGGACCAGAAACAGGACGGGATCATCAAGCCCCTGATCCAGTTCTAGCACCGTGGCGGCACGGAAGGCGGGACGCGCGGACGCGACGGCCCCGGTCAACTCGGGTTGACCTGCGATTCATCTCCGACGGTCCCGGTGTCCTCCTCGAGGACCATGACGCCCGACACCGCGACGGACCGGGATCGGACCGTCGAGGACGATTGTTACCTGGAGCTGCGCGACCGGACTCCGGTCATCGTGCACCGGGCCCGCTCGCGCGACCTGGCCGAGGTCGTCGCGTTCGTGGAGCGCCTCTCCACCGACTCGATCGAGCTCCGGTTCTCCGGGCCGGTCCGTGCGGAAGCCGTGGCCCGAGAGGTCCTCGGCGACTCCGGCCCGGACGAACGGCTCTCGCTGCTCGCGGAGACGCTCGAGGAGGTCCCGCGGGTCGTGGGGAACGGCGAGTACGTCCGGTACCGCCGGGAACCGGACCGCGCCGAGGTCGCGTTCCTGATCGCGGACGAATTCCAGGGTCGCGGGGCGGGTTCCCTGCTCCTGCACGACCTCGCCCGGCGCGCTCGCGCCGCCGGCATTCGGTGGTTCACGGCGGTCGTGATGGCGGAGAACGTCGCGATGCGCGACGTCTTCCTGCGGGCGGGGTTCCCGTTCCGCGTCGTCTGCGACGGCCCGGTGCTGTTGATCGAGCTCGATATCGGCGAGTCGGTCGAACCGCCCACGGGGCGCTCCGTGACCCGGATCGGCCCCGTCGTCCCCCTCCGGTAGCTCCGCGGCGGATCGCGTGGCCCGATTCGTGAGAGCGTCCCTAACCGGAACCGGCTGTGCCGTCCGAGGTCAGCTCGCGGACGAGCGCGACGAGCGGCTCGCGCTGGAGAGGGAGGGACACGATGCGTGCCCCGCCCATTCCCTGCAGCGACGGGTCGCGCGCTCCGACCACCACGAGGGACGTTCCCGGGAACTCGCCGCGGGCCCAGCGTCGGGCGGTCCGGCAATAGACCTCGTTGCAGGCGACGATGATCACCGGCGCCCGCTCGGCACCCCAGGAATCCAGCTCCCGGGCCGTGACGTCGGAGACCATCCGGCACGGGATCCCTTCGGTCAGGAGCAGGTCGCCGATCGACCGACCGAGGCTCGGGGTCTCTCCGACCACCACCACGGTGCGCGGGCTCATGCCCGGAGCGAGGGGGCGCGGCGCGCATAACCCGCCCGTCAGTTCCAGTTGACGAACGGTTCCGGAAATCGCCGAAGGCGAGATGAGCCGCCTCCCGATGTACTTCCCGTGCTGTGACGAGCGAACCGCTGGAGCCGGACCTCGCGGTCAGCGCGCTCGAGACCGCCCCGATGGCGATCGCGGTGATCACCGCGCCCGGGCGGATCTCGTGGGCCAACCCCGCCTACTTCGCGACCACCGGCCGCCCGCCCGAGCTGCTCGGCACCGACTTTCACGAAATCCCGGAGTCGGACGGCACCTGGTCCCCCCCGATCCGCGAGGCCGTCGACGCCGCCCTGCTCTACGGCACGCCGTCGACGTTCCCCGGGGTGAAGGCCCGGTACCGGGACCAGCCGCGGGGCGTCTACCTGGACGTGGACATCCGGCCGTTGCCGGACCGTCCCCCGGGTCCGCGTCGCGCACTGCTCGTCATCCGTGATGTATCGGACCGGGTCGCCGAGCACGAACAGTCGACGGTCTTCCGCCAGGCGTTCCAGTCGTCGACGAACGCGATGCAGCTCACCGACGCGAACGGGATCATGGTGGACGTCAATCCGGCGTTCGAGCGGATCTACGGGTACTCCCGGGAGGAGTGCATCGGTCGGAAGCCGAACCTGGTCCGCAGCCGTCACACCCCGAAGGCGGTCTACGAGCGAATGTGGCAGGGACTGCTCGATCCAGCCCAGGGATACTGGACCGGTGAGCTGCTGAACCGGGACCGGATGGGTCGCGAGCGTCCCATCGTACTGACGATCACGGCGATACGGAACGACCGGGGCGCGATCACGAACTACCTGGGGGTCGCCGTCGACGTGTCGGAGCAGCGGAGCTGGGAGCGACGCGCGGCCCATGCGGACAAGCTCGCGTCGATCGGGCAGCTCGCGGCCGGGGTCGCGCACGAGATCAACACCCCGCTCGCCAACATCCAGCTCGTCACCGAGAGCCTGCGCCGGCGGACCCAGGAGCCGGCGACCCTCGCCCGGCTCGACACGATGAGCGAGCAGATCGAGGCGGCCGCCCGCATCGTCCGCGGCCTGCTCGACTTCGCGCGGCGAGAGGAGCCCAACCCCGTCCCGCTCGACCTTTCTGAGGTCGTCCGCGGGGCCGTGGAGTTCCTGCGGGGCAAGCAGTCCCCGGACGTGGTCGTGGAGGAGGAGTACCCGCCGGAGCCCGTCGAGATCCTCGGCGAGCGGGGTCCCCTCACCCAGGTCGTGACCAACCTGCTGAACAACGCGTACGATGCCATGCACGGCACCGGCTCGATCCGCGTGAGCGTGGCGCGC
>Ga0335074_10011371_pt1 | contig 12442 bp, 12 predicted proteins | sample Lox_Sample_23_FD_206715 | JGI IMG/M metagenome (GOLD analysis project Ga0335074, IMG submission 206715) | Soil microbial communities from Loxahatchee National Wildlife Refuge, Florida, United States - Lox_Sample_2.3 | ecosystem: Environmental > Terrestrial > Soil > Wetlands | place: USA...
GGCCAGATCAGGCTGGCCAGCAGCCTGGGCCGTCTTAGCCGCGACCACCAAGTCTGCGAATCGCCGCGAGTCCAGCATCCCGTGAGCGACGCCAAGGATGTAGCCCTGGCCGTGCGTGGTGATGGTCGCGGGATAGCCGCCCGATGCGAGCATGCGCCGCAGCGAGGAAATGCTGATCTGGACCTGGGAACGGGAGGTCGGTGGCAGCGCAGCGCCGTAGATGGCCTCCTCCAGCCTGCCAACGGTGACCACCGTGTTCGCGCTGAGCAGCAGCGTCGCCAGCACCATCTGCTGGCGGATGCCGCCAAGGTCCAGCCGGTGCGAGCCGACGGAGACCTCAAGCGGTCCAAGGATCTTGAACTCCACCAGATCTCCAGCCCGCGCCGCATACCGCGACTCACTCCCGGCATCAAGACCATGGTAATTCGCTGGCCGGGACTGGCTCGCTTTCGATCCGCTATCTCTTCGCGAAGCCCAGCGGATAGCGCGCACGGCAACACTGGCCGTATTGCGACACCAAGTTAGGCGCCGTGCCGCCTGCCCCGGAACTGAGCCCAGCTAAACCTGCCAAGGAGCCCTCATGAGTGCCACGGACTACGTCATCAACGCGATCCTCGTCCTGCTTGTGCTGCGGCAGATCCGGGAACGCCGGCTGGACCTGGTCAGCCTTGTACTGCCGGTCGTGGTGGTCGGCGCGGCGGCTGCCTACTACCTGCGCTCGGTCCCGACTGCAGGCAACGACATCCCGCTCGACCTGACCCTAGCGGCGGCCGGCGCGATTCTGGGCGTCGCCTGCGCACTGACTACCCGCATGCGGCGCGGAGCGGACGGCGTGGCACTGGCCCGGGCCGGCCTGGTGGCCGCGATCTTGTGGGTCGTCGGCATCGGGTCGCGGATGGGCTTCGCGCTGTACTCCAGCCATGGCGGCGCTCCGGCCATCGCGCGGTTCTCCGTCGCCCACGACATCACGAGCTCGGCCGCCTGGGTGGCCGCCCTGGTCATGATGGCCCTGGCCGAGGTCGTCGCCCGCACCCTCACGCTGCGGGTGCGCGCGCTGCGGCTGCCCGCCGCCCAGGTTCAGCTCAGACCGCGGGTGCAGACCAGCGTGGAAAGTTAGGCAGCCGCCATGGTGCCCGGCGCCGGCGGCAGGTACCCGGAGGCAGGTGTACACAGTGGAGCAATTGCGCGCGGCGGAAACGTCCCGAGCCGAAATGCAGGCGCGTGCTTGTCTGCGGCGCCCACGGTGACCAAGACGCAGCCGAGCAGGGTCGACGCACTGACCGCCATGTCGTGGTACTGGTCCGTGCTGTTCCATGGCCTGGTCCTGGTAGTGCTGCCCCGCATTCTGGCGTCGAAGTCTTCGGCGTCCAGCACGGCGACCAGCGACCGGCCGCGGGCGGTGAGCCTGCAGACGAGCCTGCGGCGCACCGATCTGGGCTCGTAGCCGAGCCGGTCCACCGCCCAGGGCTCGGTGAACTTGGTCACGGACCCGCTGACCGCGTCCCGGCTGTCGGAGTCCAGGATCTCCCGGAACTCCGCCAGGAAGCTGTCTCCAAACTCGGCTTACGCCACGCTTCCTCCTCAGCTTCCTGGGGCTCGGTGCAGGGGACGCAAGAGTGGTTCCAGGCCGGCATCTATGCGCTTGCCCTAGACTGCGGCAGGCAGTCGATCCATCGAGGGGGCCGATCCCGGACTCATGAAGAGGGTCTATGGATCTATGGATAGTTGGCATTGGAGGTTGCCCGGGCAGCGCGAGTACCCTATTGTCTATCGATCGAGTAGGTAAGGAGGCGAGGGGTTATGGCGGTCATCAGCCCGGTTCGTACCCGATGTCCGGCTGAACTGGTCGACGGCATTCGCGCTGCGACCACGCAGCATGCGGACTGGCAGCGGACCTCTGAGCTCGTCGCCGACCAGCTGCGCCTGCACCTGCCAGGGCCGGAGATCCTGACAGGCGAGGAGCGCGCCGGCGACCCGGAGGGGTACCGCTGCCACGTGCTGCACGTCGAGCCGGACGGCTCGTTCTCGATCACCGGGATGGTCTGGCGTCCCGGCCAGGTCACGCCCATCCACGACCACGTCACCTGGTGCGTCTTCGGCGTGGTCCAGGGCGTCGAGTACGAGGAGCTGTACGCCCTGTCAGCAGACAGCAGTGCGCTGGCAGAGGTCGGTCGCAGCCAGAACAACCCGGGTGAGGTCAGCGGGTTCGCGCCGCCCGGCGACATCCACCGGGTTCGCAACATCGGGACTGACGTGGCGATCTCGCTGCACGTGTACGGCGCCGACATCACCAGGCTCGGCAGCAGCGTCCGCCGCACGTATGAGCTGCCGGTCGCGGGGCCGGTCGCGGCTCGCTGATCGCGGCCAGTGCGGCCGCCGGAATAGCGCAGTCGGCGGGTCAGCGCAGCCGCCTGGCTAGTTCCTCTTCCCAGTGGTCCGGCTCCTCCGGCCGCACCAGCTGACGACGGCCGGTCGAAGCGAAGCCGCGCCGCCGGTAGAACGTCCTGGCGCGTCCGTTTACTTCCGTCACCCAGAGCGTGATCGCGTCCACACCGGCCCGCCCGGCCTGGCCGCAGACAGCCTCGACCAGCGACTCGGCAACGCCCTGGCCGCGGACGTCAGGGGAAACCCACATCCCGACCAGGTGCCACTCGGGCCGGCCTGGCTCAGGCGGCATGCCCGTCGCGAGCCCGACGATGGTGGCGCCGCGCCAGGCCCCGAACGTCGTCCCCCGCCCGGCACGGCTGCGCCAGGTCTCCTCGGTGAACTCCTGCTCGCGCGTCAGCGTCGAGCCGAACGCGTACGGAGCCTCGGCCAGCGCGGCCAGGCGCGCCGCCCGTAGCTCAGCCCAGTCGTCGGCGGCCAGCAGGCGAATCGTCACGGCAGGGGCGGAGCTCGCGGGCTTGGAAGTCACGCAGATCATGATCCCTTATGTCGCTACCAGCCGGCTCGCTCGTAGATCGAGACCTCATTGCCAGCCGGGTCGCTGAACGCGGCATTTCGCGGCACATAGGGGTCGTCAGCAGGTGCCCTGACGAGACCCGCCCCTGTCTCCGATGCGCGGGCCCACACCTCGTCGACGTTCGGGACACCGAATCCGAGCTGCATACCGGTGGTCTCGGACCGGTCACCGGCTGGCCAGAGAGTGAACAGCTGCATTCCCTGCGGCGCCCATGAACCGCCGCAAGCGTCGTAGTGGAGCGGAGCTGCGCCGTTGTGGTCATCAGGCTGGAAGTCGAAGCCGAGGACGCGCCGGTAGAAGTCGACGGTCGCGTCCAGGTCCCGCACTCTCAGCGTGACTTCCACCAAGAATGATCCCTGCGTCTGCATTGCTATCTCCTCTGTGAAGAGCTCGTCGACAACGGCGAGCATTCGCTGGGTGTCCTCGATGCGAGCTGACAGCCTGTCTCGGTGCGCTTGCAGGATCATGCGGAGCGCTGATCCGTTGCCGGCCAGGGCTCGCGTGAGCTCGTCGACTGGCACGTCGACAGACCGGAGCCGGGCGATCAGCCGCGCGCGGGCAATCTGTTCCTTCGAGTAGCGCCGGTAGCCGGTGTCCGGGTCGACAGATGCTGGCTCCAGCACGCCGATCTCGTGGTAGTAGCGCAGCATCGGAATCGACAGACCCGTCTGCAGTGCGAAGGTGCCGACATTCACCAGTTCGTTAGCCACGCATCAAGCATCGGCCCTCAGACAATGTGAGAGTCAACACATATGCCACGGGCCGTCCGGTCGCGCGAGGCCGACACCGCGGGCTACTCGGCCGAGGTCACCGAGGAGTAGGCGACCACGCCGCGGCGGAGCAGGTCGGCAGCTGCCCGCGCAGTCTTGCCAAGCTCCCGGCCGGCTTCGGTGATCGCCAGCTGGCCCAGCAGGTCGATCAGCTGCTTCATGGCCCGGACGAAGTCACCCGCAGTGAGATCAGGGCCGACCAGCTTCTCCAGCTCCGTGCCGCGCGCCCAGGCGTGCACGGTCCAGGCGAACCCGACGTCCGGCTCGCGCAGGAACGACAGGTGCTGGGTCTCCTCCGTCTCCGCCAGCTCACCCCAGAGGGTCAGCATGGCGGCCAGTACCTCGCGCGACCGGCCCTGCGGCAGCCGGACCGGGGCGCCGCCCTCCGGCCGCCGGGACTCGAAGGTGAGCCCGGACACGCAGGCGGCCAGATCGGCGGGCTCGAGGTCTGCCCAGGTGCCGCGGCGCAGGCACTCGGCGGCCAGCAGATCCAGCTCCGTGTACAGCCCGGCCAGCCGCCGGCCCTCCGCCGTCACCTCGTCGCCGGCGATATAGCCGAGTTCCTCCAGCACGGCACAAACCCGGTTGAACGTCCGCGCCAGCACGTGCGACCGGCCCGAGACTCGCTGTTCCAGGGCTTCGGCCTCGCGTTGCAGCCTGCGCCGCCTGGCCAGATCGCGCAGGTGCACCTGCAGGTCAGGGCAGCCGTGCGCGGAGTGCTTGCGCAGCCGCTGGCGCAGCGACTCGATCGCGGCTGCTGACGCCGCCGACCGGCCCCCGCCTCGTGCGCCCGCGTCGTCGCCGGGGCCGGTCTGATCACGCCCGGCCAGCCGGTTCCGCACGGTGGAGACGAGATCACGCCTGGCCGCGGGCGATCCGGGCCGGAACGACGACGGGATCCTGATCCGCTCGATCGGCGTCACCGGAACGGGGAAGTCGGCCACCGAAAGTCGCTTGACCTGACGGCTGGCCGTCAGCACCAGCGGCAGCGGCCGCCCGTCGCCGGCCGACCCTGGCTGCAGCACGACCGCGACGCCGGACCGCCGCCCGCCCGGCACGTCGATGATGTCGCCCGGCCGCAGCTTGGCCAGGGACGCCAGTGCCTCCGCCTGCCTGGCCGCCGAGCGCTGCCTGGACTCCTCCCGCTCCAGGTCGGTGAGCTCGCGCCGGAGCCGCTCGTAATCCTCGATGTCGCCGCGCTCGCAGGTCACTGCGAGTCCGGCGATCTGCTCTCGCAGCCGCGCAGCCTGCCGGGCCAGGCCCACCACGCTGCGGTCGGCCTGGAACTGGGCGAACGACGACTCGAGCAGCCGCGCCGCACGCGTCCGGCCGACCTGCCCGACCAGGTTGACGGCCATGTTGTAGGTGGGCCGGAAGCTGGAGTTGAGCGGGTAGGTCCGGGTGCCGGCCAGGCCCGCTACCGCATCCGGGTCCATGCCAGGCTGCCAGAGGACGACCGCGTGCCCCTCGACGTCGATGCCACGCCGTCCGGCCCGGCCGGTCAGCTGGGTGTACTCCCCCGCGGTCAGGTCGGCGTGGTGCTCGCCGTTCCACTTGTCCAGCTTCTCGATCACGACGGTCCGGGCGGGCATGTTGATGCCGAGCGAGAGCGTCTCGGTCGCGAACACAGCCTGGATCAGCCCGGCCGTGAACAATTCTTCGACGACCTCCTTGAAGGTCGGCAGCAGGCCAGCGTGGTGCGCCCCGATCCCCCGCCGCAGTCCGGTCAGCCACTCGGCGTAGCCGAGCACCGCCAGGTCCGCCTCAGCTAGCCCGGTTGTCCGCTCCGCAACGATCCGGGCGATTTCCGCCGATTCCTCGGGAGTAGTCAGGCGCAGGCCCGCAGCCAGGCACTGCTGGACCGCGGCGTCGCAGCCGGCCCGGCTGAAGATGAACGTGATCGCAGGCAGCAGCCCCGCGCCGTCCAGCCGCTCAATCACCTCCGGCCGGGTCGGCGGCCGGTACCGCACCGGCCGGTACCCGCCCCTGCTGTCGCCCCGCCGGCCGCCACCTGGCCGGCCCGCGCCGCGGCCATAGCCGCCGCGGCCGCCCGGCCCGCCGCGCTCGTTCCGGCCCCGGTCGGCGGCCAGATCGCGCTGAGCGACACGCCGGAGCTCGGGGTTGACAGCCCCGTTTCGCGAGAAAAGATCGTAAAGCCGCCGGCCTGCCAGCATGTGCTGCCACAGCGGCACCGGCCTGATCTCGTCCACGATCACCGTGGTGCCCCCGCGCACCTGCTCGAGCCAGTCACCGAACTCCTCGGCATTGCTGACGGTGGCCGAGAGGGCGACCACCTGCACCGACTCGGGCAGCTGGATGATGACCTCTTCCCAGACCGCGCCTCGCAGCCGGTCAGCCAGGTAGTGCACCTCGTCCAGCACGACGTAGCCGAGCCCGCCCAGCGTCAGTGACCCCGCGTACAGCATGTTGCGCAGCACCTCGGTGGTCATGACCACCACCGGCGCCTCGCCGTTGATGCTGTTGTCGCCGGTCAGCAGGCCGACCCTGGCCGCGCCGTAGCGAGCGACGAGGTCGCTGTACTTCTGGTTGGACAGCGCCTTGATCGGGGTGGTGTAGAAGCACTTTTGCCCGCCAGCCAGGGCCAGGTGGACGGCAAACTCGCCGACCACCGTCTTGCCTGAACCGGTTGGCGCCGCGACCAGCACCCCATGGCCGGCCTCCAGCGCATCGCAGGCGGCCACCTGGAAGTCGTCAAAATCAAAGTCATAAAGGCGCCGGAACGCGGCCAGCCCCGGCCGGTCAGAAGCACCGCCCGGCCGCCTGCCGGCCCGGCCGGCCGGGGCCGCCTGAGCCGCTGGGGCAGCCGCCGGGGTACGACTCGCCCCGGCGGGCTGAGGATCACCGGCGGGTTCAGCTTCACCGGCCGGTTCAGAGACCCCGGCCGGTTCAGAGACCCCGGCCGGCTCAGAGACCCCGGCCGGCTCCGGATCCGCCGGACTGGCCTGCGAGTGCATAGGGCTAAGACTAGGCGGTGCCGGAGAGACCTCGGTGGATGCGGGCGGCGGCCTCGCCCCAGTCAGGCCAGCACAGTCAGGCCAGCACAGTCAGGCCAGCACAGTCGGGCCAGCACAGTCAGCTCAGCGCGCAGGTCGCCAGCCAGAAATACTCAAGCTCGGTCCAGTCCAGCCCGGTCGCCACGCCATCGAGGTCGGCCGCAAGCTGCGCAGCGGACGGGAAGTTCTTCAGCACCTCGTACTGGCGGCCGTCGGCCAGCTCGCGCTGCTGGTAGGTGTCGCCGTCCGGGCCGGTCCTAGTGATCGGGTGGCTGCTGCCAGGCACGTAGCGGTTGTCGAGCAGGATGAGGCGGGCGCCCGGCCCGACCCGGTCGCGGACGCCGGCCACGAACCGCCGGACGTCCGCCCTGGCCACGTGCGACCACCAGAAGCCACAGAACACGACGTCGAAATCCCCGGGCGCGCGGTCGAGGCGGTAGGCATCTGCCACCCGGAGGCTGACGTTGGCATCGCCGTAGTCTCGCTGCGCGGCGATCGCCAGGGTCTCGGCATTCAGGTCGGTGGCAGTGATCGAGGCGGCGGTCGTCGCCAGGTACTGAGTCCAGTAGCCGGTCCCTGCGGCTATTTCAAGCACGCGCTGCCTGGCAACCAGCGCCGGCAGTAGCTGCCGGAGCCGGGCCTGGTCCTGCTGACGTTCCGGCTTGGCGTAGACGGCGTCGTACTCGGCGGCGCGCTCACGGTAGTAATCGCCGAGGGAGCAGGCGGATTCAGACATCCGGGCGGCTTAGCTGCCCGGCGGGTTGCGCGTTCCGCCGGTCTGCGTCGGCTCGCCGAGCGGCTGGTCGAGGCCATACTCAGCCACTTGCTCGGGGGTCAGGCCGGGGAATGCCAGGCTCTCGTTCCGCCCCTTCCGGCGGTCGTGCGCCCAGGCGAAGACCTCGGACAGCTCAACCAGCACCAGGCAGGGCAGTGCTAGCAGCAGCATGCTGATCGGGTCCGGGCTCGGCGTGAACACGGCAGCGAACGCGAACACCAGGAAGATGATCATCCGGCGCCACTTCCTGAAGCGCGCGTGCGTCAGCACGCCCGCCAGGTTCAGCAGGACGAAGACCAGCGGCATCTCGAACGCGATACCGAAGATCAGCAGCATCGCGCCGGCGTAGCTCAGGTAGGTGTTTATGGTGATCAGCGCCACCGCGTTCGCGGGCACCAGGTCGAGCAGGAAGTGCAGGCCCCTCGTCATCGCGAAGTAGGCGATTGTGGCACCGACCACAAACAGCGGTACGGCGGCGCCCACGAAGTAGTAGGCCCAGCGCCGCTCCCGCTTGTACAGGCCAGGCGCGATAAAGGCCCAGAACTGGTAGAGCCAGATCGGCATGGTCAGGATCACACCGGTCACGATGGCTACCTGCAGTTTAAGGAACAGCGCATCGAAGACACCGGTCACGATCAGCTTGCAGGACTTGGCGCCGGTGAAGTCCGTCGTTCCCCTTGTCTTCGCGGGCAGCCGGCAGTAGGGCGCCTCGATGAAGTGCCAGACGTGCGGGTAGATGTACCAGCCGATGACCGAGCCGATCGTCACCACGATAATGATCTTGACGACCCGGTTCCTGAGTTCCCGGATGTGCTCCATGAGCGGCATCCGCGCCTCAGGGTTCGAGCGCCGGGTTAGTCCGAGATCCGGGTGGCTGGCCTCGGCGGCGTCGAGCCCGTCCCCAGCTACGGCCATGTCAGTCCAGCCCGTCCTCTGCTACCGCCACGTCAGCGGGCCCGTGAGTTTTAGAAAGGCTGAGGGGTGTGCGCCTGCTCGGCCTGCCCGTTGGCGGCCTGCCGCTGCTGCAGCTCGGTCAGCTGCCGCTGCAGGTCAGCTAGCTGCTGCGCGGTGTCAGGAGCAGCCGTGACAGCTGCCTGGGTAGGCGTGAGCGTGGCGTACTGGGTGGCCGTCGCGTTCGCGGGCGGGTTCGCCGCACTGTCCTCGTCGGGGTTGATGCCCTGGACGGACTTCTTGAAGATGTGCATGGACTCGCCGAGTGACCGGGCCGCACCAGGCAGCCGCCGGGACCCGAACAGCAGCAGGACCACGATGAGCAGAATGATGATGTGTGGTGCGCTCGGATCGAACATGAGAGTTAATCCCCATTCAGCGGAGCCAGCGGTCTCGCGTCTTACCCGGGAGTCTACACGTGGACTTACGGATGCGACTCTGCCTATCTTCGTTGCTCACTGCCGGTTGGATTGCCCGTTAACACGTTTTTCTGTCCGCTTCACCTTGCGTAGTTGTCGAGGGCTGCCATGGCATCCCCCACCACCTGCTCAGCCAGGTCCGCAGGTGCGACAAGGCGGCCGTCCTCGCCGAGCCGCAGCGCCAGGCGGCGTACCAACTGGGTGTCGGGCGTCCGGAGCCTGATCCGCAGCCGGCCATCGGCCAGCTCCTCGACCTGCTCGCACGGGTAGTACTCGGCCACCCACCGCCCAGCCGGGGACAGCTCGAACTCGACCTCGATGTCTTGCGGTGACGGCCGGAACAGGCCACGGTCGACGTCGATCTGCTCGGCACCGGCCGGCACCTCTTTGGGCACGTCCAGTACCTCGATCGCCAGGACCCGGTCAAGCCGGAACAGCCGCACGTCCTCCGCCCGCCTGCACCAGCCCTCGAGGTAATCTCGGCCGTCGACGACCAGCAGCCGCATGGGATCGACGTCCCGCTCGGTCGGCTCAGCCCGGCCGGGGACGTAGTGACGGAGGTGCAGCCGCCGGCCGCGGCGCAGCGCCTCGGCGACCTGAGCCGCGGCTGCCTGCACGTTCACCTGTACCGCGACCTTCGAGCTTGGCTCGGCCGCAACACCGGCTGCCGCCTCGAGCTTGGCGATCGTCCGGCTCAGCGCCGTTCCGTCAGCCACGGCGGGCAGCGCCGTCAGCATCCGCAGCGCGATCAGCAGCGCGGACGCTTCGTCCACGCCGAGGCGCAGCGGCCGTCCGAAGGCCTCCGCCTCGCTGACCATGATCTCGCCGCCCTCGTAGGACAGGTCGATGGGGCAGTACGGGTCAGGCGAGCGCAGCTCGACGCACCAGAGCAGGTTGAGGTCGTCCACGAGTTCGCGCTCGGAGACGCCGAACGCCGCGGCAGTCTCCGCCATGCCCACAACGTTCCGGCTGATCACGTACGGCACCAGCGCGAGCAGCCGCTGGAGGCGCTCGGTGGCTGTCGCTGTCACCGCGGCCCGTGCCGCGCCGGCGGCAACAGCCTCCCCGGCAGGCTTGACTGCCACGGCAGGCTTCGCGTTAGCGACGGCCTTCTCCTTGCTACCGGCCTTTGGCTTGCGACCGGCCTTCGCCCTGCTGGCACGCCCCGCCGTGCCCCCGGAGTCCGCCCTTGCTACTGCCTTCCGCTGGCTGGCGGCCGCGGGAGGGACGGGGCTGTGCTCTGACTCTGCCGTCATGCCAGCACTCCCTTAAGCCGGCCGATCACAGCGTCCCGCAGATCCGACGGCTCCAGCACGACGACGTCGGCGCCGAACGAGGCGATCTGCTCGCTCCACCAGCCGACGTCAATGAAGTGCCGCTCAACCAGGTCCCAGCCGGCCTCAGAATCCGGCGCTGTGCTGACCGCGTACCGCCGCAGGCCGTAGCCAGCTCCCGACCTGACGCGCAGCACGCAGGTGCGCGGCGGCTGCGTCGCGTCGTCCCAGGCGCGGACGGTGGCGCGGACGTCTGTCCCGGCCGGCACGGTGACCGATCCCGGTGGCCCAGTGAAAGACACCGGTCCGTCGATCCGGCTCAGCCGGAAAACTCGTTCCGCCCGCCGGTCGGTGTCCTGGCCCGCCACGTACCAGCGGCCGCCCCGGTTCACAACACCCCAGGGCTCGAGATGGCGCAGCTGCGCCTCGCTGCGGCCCGGGGCACGGTAGCCGAAGCTGACCGGCCGGCCGTCCCTCACGGCTTGCCACAGCGGCCCGAAGGCAGGCTCCGCGGTCTGCACCCTCGGCTCTATGCCGGGCTGGGTCAGGTCCTCTGCATCGATCCCGGCCGCCCGCAGCTTCAGCAGCGCACCCTCGGCCGCTCCGGCTAGCTCGGCCTGACGCCAGACCCGGGCGGCAAGGCCGAGCACCGCGGCCTCGTCCGGCTCCAGGGTGATCTCGGGCAGCTCGTACGCCTGCCGCGAGATCCGGTAACCGGACTCCTCTTCGCCCGGCGCGTTCGTCCCCGTCTCCAGCGGGATGCCGAGCTCCCGCAGCTCGTCCTTGTCGCGCTCAAACATGCGCTTGAACGCGTCGAACGACTCCGGGTAACCAGGGACCGCTGACCTGATCTGGTTGGCGGTCAGGTACCGGCGCGCGGACAGCAGGCAGACCACAAGGCTCAGCAGCCGTTCGGTCTTCCGCCTCGACATCGCCATCCTTTCTCGCCACCGACGCTACCCTGCCGGAGTGATCAGGTGGCGTACTGGCGTTGTTTCCGAGCTCGGCCAGTCGTGGCCGGGCGCGCAGGAACTCAGCGTCACGGTGGCAGACGAGACCGTTCGAGCCCAGACAATTCGAGCCCAGACAATTCGAGCACTGTGCTATCCGCAGCTCACCGGCCTGCCCGAGCCGGGTGACCGGGTGCTGCTGAACACCACAGCTCTGGACCTGGGCCTCGGCACCGGCGGCTACGCGCTCGTGGTGGCCGTCCCTGACCGCCTGCCGCCAGACCCGGCCGGCCCCGGTCACCTGATCAAGGCCCGGTACACCCCGCTGCAGACGGCGGTGCTCGGTGCCGACGAGCAGGGCTCGGCCTACCACGAGCAGCTACGCGACTGCGATGACCTCGAGGGCATGCCGGTCGTGATCGCCGACCTGCACTCGGCGCTGCCCGCGATCCTGGCCGGATACCGGGCCGGACGCCCATCGGAACCACCTCCACGCGTCGCCTACGTGATGCTGGACGGCGGTGCGCTGCCCGCCTGGTTCTCGCGCTCCGCGGCCGGGCTCACCGCAGCAGGCTGGCTAGCGGCCACTGTCACCGTCGGCCAGGCGTTCGGGGGCGATCTTGAGACCGTTACCCTGCACACCGGTCTGCTGGCCGCCCGGCACGTGCTCGGCGCGGAGCTCGCCGTGGTCGCACAAGGGCCAGGGAACCTCGGCACCGGAACGCGGTGGGGGTTCTCGGGTGTAGCCGCGGGCGAGGCTGTCAATGCTGCCGCTGTGCTCGGCGGCAGGCCAGTCGGCTCGCTGCGGATCAGCGCCGCCGACGCGCGTGACCGGCACCGCGCAGTGTCGCATCACAGCCTGACGGCCTACGGCCGGGTAGCGCTGGCCAGAGCCGACATCGTGGTGCCCGAGCTGGCCGGCGGGTTCGGCGCGGAGGTTCTCGCCGCAGCTCAGCCGCTCGGGATCCGGCACAATCTCGTCCGGGTCAGCGTCGACGGGCTGGCCGATGCGCTCGCTGGCAGCCCGGTACCGCTGGCCACGATGGGCCGCGGGCTGGCCGACGACCTGCCGTACTTCCTCGCCGCCGCTGCGGCAGGCCGGCACGCAGCGCGGCTCGTTGCAGGGACCGGGCCCGCCTAGGACGCAGCGAGGTGATGCAGCTGCCGGCAATCCTGGCGGGTACGGCCTGACCGAGCCGACCGACCGGTAGCCCGGCCCAGCCCGGCTAGCTGGACGAAGCCGGCTGCGCTCCGAGGATGTCAACGACGAAGACTAGGGTGTCGGTCTTCTTGATGCCGGCGCTCGACTGGCCGCCTTCCGGACCGT
>Ga0335074_10011372_pt1 | contig 12441 bp, 12 predicted proteins | sample Lox_Sample_23_FD_206715 | JGI IMG/M metagenome (GOLD analysis project Ga0335074, IMG submission 206715) | Soil microbial communities from Loxahatchee National Wildlife Refuge, Florida, United States - Lox_Sample_2.3 | ecosystem: Environmental > Terrestrial > Soil > Wetlands | place: USA...
CCAGGCAGGCCTATGTTCTTGCGCAGTTTGAACACGAACCCTGAGACGCGGGAAGTGTACAGCTTGTGTGATGCAGTTGAAATTAGAATAACAGGTTTCGAAAGTGGCGAGAACGCCGGTGCTAATGAAAAGCCGCGGTCGAGAGCGTCGTGACCCCTGCCGCTCCCACGGTTAAGCACTCTTTGCCTTTTTCACTTCCTCGACCAGCGGGGGAACGATTTCGAACAAGTTGCCAACGACCGCCACATCCGCAATTTCGAAGATAGGAGCTTCGGAATCCTTGTTGACGGCGATGATGGTGCGTGCGCCTTTCATGCCCACAACGTGCTGGATCGCGCCGCTGATGCCCAGAGCGAGATAGAGCTTCGGCGCTACGGTTTGCCCGGACGAGCCGACCTGGCGATCCATGGGCAACCAGCCGGAGTCGCAGATGGGACGCGAGGCGGCGATCTCACCGCCAAGCGCATCGGCCAGTTGCTTCGCGATCTCGATGTTCTTCTGCTCCTTGATGCCGCGACCGACGGCGACGATGATCTCGGCCTGCGTGAGATCCACGGCCTGCTTGGCTTCCTTGAATGGAGCTTCCGGCTTGTTGCGGACGACGCCGTCAGCAACTTCGACGTTCACGATCTCGACCGGTGCGGCGGCGGCGCCGGTACCCACCTGATCGCCGCGGAAGGCGCCGTTCTGGAAGGTCGCGAAGTAAGGCGGCTCGCCTACGAACGAAACATCCGCCGCGAACTTGCCCTGAAACATCTGGCGCGTGAAGAGCAACTTCCCGCCTTGGTGCTTGTAGCCAATCGCGTCGCTGATGAGCGAGCGATCTAACCCGGCAGCAAGCTTGGGCGCGAAGTCGCGTACCTGATAGGTGTGCGGCATCAGCACCAGCTTGGGCTGCTTCTGCTCGACGAACTGCTTGAGCGCGGTGACGAAGCCGTCAGGCGTGTAGGGTTCGAGCTTCGGCGATTCGACATCGTAGACCTTCGCCAGTTTGTATTTCGCGATTTCGCCGGCGATTTCACCCACGCCGCTGCCCGCGACCGCGGCTTCCAGTGTCCAACCGGTCTCCGCCGCCAGAGCCTGTGCGCCGGTGAGCGTTTCCAGGGAAACCCGGTTCAACCTGCCTTCACGTTGCTCGACAACTACCAGGATCGTATCTGCCATTTGAGTCCTTGTATTAAGAAGCCATTAGCGATTAGCAACCAGCGATTAGCCAAATCTCGACGCAGTACGTTCTGCCCTGTTCTCCTCCAGCGCTGAAACGTCCCTCGCAACGCCGGTTAGACCGACCACCTTGGGGCCTGTGCGCCGGTGAACAGGCCATTGAAAAACTCGTTCTGCACACGTCTTGTAACAGGGCACGACTTTAAGTCGTGCCGATAAAGCGCTTATTTCTCACCTGAGTCGGCTTTTAGCCGACGGCACAAACAACCGCCTGTGAAGCCGGATCAGTTTCTTCCGCGTCTGCCGACCCAGCGCTTTCCGCGCTAGCTAATCGCCTGGCGGGCTGAGACTCCCTGTTCCGTTTGCCTCAGCGGTTGCGGCGCCTAACGGATACTCCCACCAGGCTTAAGATCAGACCTGCGACGCCCAGGCAACCGGCAATGATTGCAAAACGCGTCTCACCCAGCTTCATTGCCGCCGGATGAAAAAACATCACCAGAAATGCGAACAACATCATCAGCCAGCCAATCACCATAATGGCTGAGCCGTTTTCCCGCTTTTCTTCAATCGATGACATAGCCGCCTCCTACTTGCGACCTGCCACCCTCGACTACCCAAACTTTGTGTGCCCTCGCTCGTCAGGCCACGCGATGGTCCTCCGCCTGGTCCTGCCGCTGCTGCGCCAGCGTATGCTGCAGGTCGCGACGGCCGAGCCGGGTCGCGCCGACGGCCCGCCGGTAGCGCGTTCCCATGATTACCAGCACCAGTCCCAGCACGCCTTCAACGGCCAGCCATATCGGCCAGAACATTGAGCCGTCGCGCAGACTGATGAAGAAGAAAACGCCGAGCACCGCATCCATCCACAGCAGAATCCATCCGATGGTAAGCAAAATGGAGCCCAACTGGCGGTTCTCCACGGTGTTGTCAATGGCGGCCTGATCGCGATCAAATCCTGGCATAACGAGCAGAGCTCCTTTCAGAGATATGGGCCCACCCGGTTAGATGCCCGTATTAGCAATTAGCAATTAGCAACTAGCTAAACCTTATTCTCGAAAGGTGCAACTGTGATCTCCATTTCCCGCTGGTAAACGCCTTCAATGAGCAGTGGCTAGTTTTCTAACAGCTGCCTTATATCACCCGCACCTCGTTGCGCAATTTCTCGACCAGCTTCTTCGCGACTTCCGCCGGAGGTCCTTCCAACACCTCCGTCTTCTTCGTCTTCTGCGGAATGTACAGTTTCTCGATCTTCTGCAAATTCTCGCCTAGCGCCGGTTGGATCTCATCGAAGGTTGCCTTCTTCAACGGCTTGTTCTTGGCCTGCTTGATGCCGATCAGCGTGGCGTAGCGCAGCTTGTTGATGCCGGACTGGATCGTGAGCACCGCCGGCAGCGGCATGTCGACGAACTGGAAGAAGCCGGCTTCCAGCTCGCGCTTCACGCGAATGCCGGCGTCGGTCTTCTCGATCTGCATGATGATGGTGGCGTGCGGCCAGCCCAGCAGCTCGGCCAGGATAACGCCGGTCTGGGCAAAACCGTAATCGTCCGACTGCAGGCCGGTGAAGATCAAGTCGAAGCTCTCGTCCTTGATCGCCGTTGCGAAGGCCTTGGCGGTGTTGAAGGCATCGAGGGCGACAAATCCGTCGCCTTCGAGATAAATGGCGCGATCGGCGCCCTTGGCCAGCGCCTCGCGCAGAACCTGCTGCGCCCGAGCCGGGCCGCTGGTGATCACCACGACTTCGCCGCCGTGCTTTTCCTTCTGCCGCAACGCTTCTTCCAGGGCATAGGCGTCGGGCTCATTCACTTCGTAAGAAACGTCGTCGCGAATCCACGTGCCGCTCTCGTTCAGCTTGAGCGGCGCGTCCTTCTGCGGGACTTGCTTCATGCAGACCAGGACCTTCACCGGGACTCCTTAGATTGGAAAAATCGCGAGTATCAGTGCCGCGAAAACTCAAAAGTATAAATGAGGGGCGGCGGGTTAGGAAAACGACGGGCGCGCCGATTCCCAAAGCGGAACGAGGGATCACAATTCTCCCCAATTGGTAACTCCATCACAGACAAACGCTGGTGGCGCGCTCAGAGTTGCTTTGACTCACAATTCGACCTGGAGGTTCGTCATGAGCACTCCTCTCAGGGCTCTCCTTCTTTCGACAATTCTGGGAATTGCCGCCAGCGCACAAGCTCAGGTCAACATCGTCAACTACGATTTCGGCGCCGTGGGTATTGCCTGTGGGAACGGCTACGCCTACCAGGGCGCCGTGCTCAGCTGCCCATACGGCTACAACACGCAGGACTTTGATCAAAGCCCGGGTTTCGGATGGATTCTGGGACACACCGTGGCCCGCCAGCTGGCCCTGACCTCTTTGGAGGGTGGCTCAGGGCTCACCGGCCCGAACACCATATTCTTTCCACCGCCATTCACCGGAATGCCTTTCAGTCAGGCCGTCTTCCTGCAGGACCAAGGCTCGTTTGTTTGGCAGGCGGTTAGTTTTGCTGCAGGAAGTTATACGCTCAGCTTTTATCTGGGATCGCGATATTGGGATGGGCCAGATAACGGTGACCAAACCGTTGAGGCACTGATCGACGGCCAGGTTGTAGGAACGTGGGCGATGTCCAGCTACACCCCGTTCACCCTGCAAACTGCTGAATTCACGGTCGGCAACGGCGGCTATCACACCGTGGAGTTTCTGGGCATGAACGCCGGCGACCACACGGCATTTCTGTCGTACGTGACGATAACCACGGCCGGTCACTAACCTTCGATTGGAGCTTGCCATGTCCCTGCGCTTTGATCTCTTGCTTCTTTCAATTCTGCTCATTCCGGCGAGCACGTTTGCTCAGATCGACATTGTCAATTTTGACTTTGGCGCGGTACCCATCGCGTGTTCGCAAGGTTACGCCTACCAAGCGCAGGTCAGCGGCTGTACCTATCGCGTGATCTGGCCGATGCAAAACTTCAATTCCACTCCCGGCTTCGGCTGGAGCTTGAGTGGAATTCCCGGCACTCTGGCGGGAGGCTCTGGCCTGACCGGCCCCAACACTTCATTCCTTCCGCCGCCGTTCGGCGGGATGCCCTTCACTCAGGCGCTCGCGTTGGAAGGCCCGACCTCGCATGCCTGGCAAGAGGTTGGAGGATTTACGACGGGAAGTTACACCCTCAGCTTCTATCTGGGCTCGCGATATGCCAGCGGGCAATTTGACGGTAACCAAACGGTCCAGGCCCTGATCGATGGCAACGTGATCGGTACATGGGCTTTGACCAGCTACACCCCATTCACGCTGCAAACCGTGACATTCACGGTCAGCACCGACGGCAGTCACAGACTGGAGTTCAGGGGAATACGACACTACGACTCCACCGCGTTTCTGTCGTATGTAGTCATTACTCCCACGGCGAGGCGCACGTAAAACTGCGCCTCATTTCGCTAACGCGCTCCCGCTTTGCCTTGCGCCGCGGTTTCCACCGAGTAGATGGTCAGCCCGCTCAGCATCTTGGGATAGAAGTCGGTCGACTTCTGCGGCATGACTTCGCCGGCGAAGGCGATATCGCGCATCTGCTCGATGCGCACCGGGTTCATCAGGAACGTCACTTGCGCGGCGCCCTTACGCACTTCCTCGACCGCCTCACCGGCATCGCGAATGTACTTCAGATATTTCTGCGCGCGGATGTCTTCCTCTGACATTCCCAGAGTCTCTTCGAGAATAAGCTTGTGCAGCTGCACCACATCGAGCCCGCGCTGCGCCGGCGAAAGATCTTTCAGTTTTGCCGGCTGAACATCCTGGCGTGCACGCAGCAGGAACGCGCTATGCGCGGTCACCGCCAGCAGCGCGGTGCCATCTTTGCCGGCTTCACGCAGCCGTTGCACAACCGCCGTTACATCTGCCACCGGGCCGATGTCTTCTACCTCAAAGTAGTCGCGCAGCTCGGCGACCATCTCAAAGATGCTGAAGTTCTCCAGGCCAAAGACCACGCGATGCGTTGGCAGGATCACCAGACCGGGCGCGTCCATGTTCACGAAGGTGATGACAACACGCTCGTAGGGAGCTTCGGCATCGCCCTTCGCCTGCTGCCGCATGTGGTTGCGATAGTTGAGCGCGGTTTCGTAGCGATGATGGCCGTCAGCGATGATCAGCTTCTTGTCGGCCATCATCGCCTTGGCCGCGGCAACGGTGGTCGCGTCGGATACCTTCCACAGCTGGTGCAGCACGCCGTATTCGTCGCGCAGCTCGATGGTCGGCGGCGTATTCTGCTTGAGCAATCTGGCGATCTCGTCCGCCGGATCGCTATAGAGCATGAAGATCTGTTCGCAATGCGCCTGCGTGGTTTGCAGCAGGTTCAGGCGATCAGCCTTGGGCTTGCTCAGCGTCTGCTCGTGGCGATAGACGACCTTGCGATCGTAATCCTCCACCCGGCCCAGCGCGATGAAGCCACGCCGCTCGATCTCGGCTCCGCTGGGATCGCCAGGGATTTTGAACCTCTGAACGTACACATAAAGGCTGGGCTCGGCATCGCGCTTCAGGATGCCTTCGGCCCGCCATTGGCGCAGAGACGCCGCTGCCCGGCTGTAGACGTTCTCGTTGCCGTTGTCGTTGGACTGCGGCTTGCCCAGAATGATTCGGACCAGGTTGTACGGACTGGCCGCGTAATACTGGTCCTGCATGGCGGGAGTGATTTTGTCATAAGGCTGAGTCATCACATCGCCGGCGTTTACCTGGGAAAGGTCGTAGCGAAGAGCATGAAACGGAAGTATGTCTGCCATAGGAATTCCTGTTCCCGGGGCGTCCGCTTGATGAGTCTTGGTATTCACCACGGCGGCACGGGGGTCACGGAGAGATGATCCATCAACCAGGCCTCCGTGCTCTCCGTGCCTCCGCAGTGATCTGAGGAGAGCCTCGGGAAGGCTGATTGTAGCAACCGGCGAAGGCAAACCTGAATGACGGGAATCACATCCATAGGTTCAGCAGATTTCGGCACACCAGCGCGCTCAGGATGCAATATTGCGCTTACTCGCTGTTGCCGGCTGTGATAACATCAGGTCAAATCAGGGGATCCTATGGCCCGCCTCAGCAGTTCGGCATTCGGGTCAAACGGCTCGACGATCCAGCTTCGCTCTCCAAATCATGTGGCGGGACGTTTTCTCGGCCAGCCCGTCCAAGTAACCGTGCGCGCTCGCAAGACCCTGCTCTTCCTGCTTGGCTTGAGTCTGATCGCCTGCTGGGCGGTGCTTCCCGCCTTGGGGCAGGATGATGATAACGACGTGCACATCACGCCGCGTGAGACTAAAGCCGCCTCTGCGCCCGCAGCCGATTTTCCCCCAGGGGTTAATCCCTCGCTCCGCACCCACACCAAGCCGATCAAGAAAGATGTGGACCTGGTGCTGGTACCGGTAACTATCACCGATCCCATGAACCGGCTGGTTACGGGCCTGGAGAAAGAAAATTTCCTGCTCACCGACAACGGGCAGCAGCAGGTGATCCGGCACTTTTCCAGCGAAGACGCGCCCATCTCGCTGGGCGTCATCTTTGATGTGAGCGGTTCCATGGCCGACAAGATCGACAAATCGCGGCAGGCCGTGGTCGAGTTTTTCCGCACCGCCAATCCGCAGGACGAGTTTTTCCTGATTACCTTTTCGGAAAAGCCCGAGGTGCTGGTGGACTTCACCTCCTCGGTTGAGGACATCCAGAGCAAGCTGGTCTATGTGATCCCCAAAGGGCGGACGGCGCTGCTGGATGCGGTTTACCTGGGCATGAACCGCATGCGTAAGGCGCGCTATGACCGCAAGGCGCTGCTGATCATCTCCGATGGCGGCGACAACCACAGCCGCTACACTGAGGGCGAGATCAAGTCGATGGTGCGCGAAGCCGATGTCCAGATTTATGGCATCGGCCTGTTCGATCGCGACTTCAAAAGTCCCGAGGAACGCGAAGGCCCGGCGCTGCTCAGCGATATCACGGATGTGACTGGTGGCAGGACATTTGTCATCAGTTCGCCCAACGAGCTGGCGGATGTGGCCACCAAGATTGGCATCGAGCTGCGCAACCAATATGTACTCGGATACCGTCCAACCAATCCGGGACGCGATGGCAAGTGGCGAAAGATCAAGGTCAAGCTGAACCCGCCCAAAGGCTTGCCGCCACTGCACGTGTACGCCAAAACTGGATACTATGCACCAACGGAATAATCGCTTTCTCGTTCTGATCCCCCTGGTTCTTCTGTTAGGGACGTGGCTGGCGGCGCAGAGCTCCGCGCCGCCGCAACCGCCATCGGGCGCAAATCCGCAAGCTCAACCAAACGCACAAGAGCAGGAGGGTCCACCGCCGGCTCCGGCCCCCAATCAGCCCGGCGACACCGTGCAGGTCCCCGCGCCGCAAGGCCAGGCGCCTTCCGGACAACAAGGCGATGTCTATATCTTTAAGAAGGAAGTGGACGAAGTCACGCTGCACGCCACCGTGGTCGACGATCACAACCGCCTGATCACCAACCTCAACAAAGGCGATTTCAGCGTCTTCGAGGATGGCAAGCTGCAGAAGATTACCTCCTTCCACAACGAAGACATTCCGGTGGCGATGGGCATTGTCATCGACAACTCCGGCTCGATGCGCGACAAGCGGCCGCAGGTGAATGCGGCGGCGCTGAATCTGGTACGCTCCAGCAATCCACAGGACAAGGTTTTCGTCGTCAACTTTAACGAAGAATACTTCCTCGATCAGGACTACACGGGCAGCATTCCTAAGCTCAAAGATGCGCTGGAGCGCATCGAATCGCGCGGGGGAACGGCGCTGTATGACGCCGTGGTCGCGTCAGCCGATCACCTGAAGAAAAGCGGCGAGTTGGAGAAAAAGGTTCTGCTGGTGGTAACCGACGGCGAGGACAACGCCAGCCGCGAGTCGCTGGAACAAGCTCTGCGCCGCTTAGAGGAACAGAATGGGCCCACGATTTACACCATCGGCTTGCTGGGTGACGAACATAGCAAACGCGCAAAGCGTGCGCTGCGTGAGATGGCGGAGGACACCGGCGGAGTCGCGTTCTTTCCCAACAATCTGAGCGAGGTCGAGTCGATCACTTCGCAGATCGCGCACGACATCCGCAATCAATACACCATCGGATACAAACCTTCCACGCCGCAAAGCGCCGGCGGCTATCGGACCGTCAAGGTCCAGGCCAAGGCTCCGGGATACAAGAATCTGCAGGTGCGCACGCGCAGCGGATACTACGCCGGGCAGCAGCGGGCGTCAGCCGAATCGGCAACTGGGCAGTAGGGGAAGCAGATAGTGCTGGCCTTCAGGCCAGCGTCCCAGACGTTTATGTTTGTCATCCCGAGGAGGACTTTAGTCCGGACGAGGGATCTGCGTTCGACTTTTTCAGCAGCCTGTTCAGGCGTGCATGAAACTCTAGACTTTGAACCGGGTTCAGCCGGCACAGAAGTCCAGCTGTGCTCCATCCAGATGCGATTTGTCATAGTCCGCTTCTCAGCCGCAGTCGAGGACATCCAAACCGGCTAACCTATGCAACGACTGGCCGAGCTGTGCGAGCGCATCGGCGCGACCACCAGGAAGACCGAAAAGATCGCCCTGCTGGCGGAATACTTCCGCTCACGCGAACTGCCGGACGCAGCCATCTCTGCCCTATTTCTCTCCGGACGCGCTTTTCCGGCATTTGACGAGCGCACTCTCCAGATCGGCGGAGCCCTGTTGTGGAAGCTGGTGGGCGAGATCACCGGAGCGCGCGACGCTACTCTGACCGCTGCCTATCGCAAGCGCGGCGACCTAGGAGCAGCGGCCTACGATGTCCTGCAGGCGATAGCGCCTCACCCCGCAACTCTTACACTTCAGGAAATTCGCGCCGCCTTCGATCAGATTGCCGAGACAAGAACCGCAACTGCAAAAGCTGCTGCGCTGAAATTGCTTCTCGAACGTGCGACCGCGCTGGAAGCCAAGTACATCCTGAAGATCATCACTGGCGAGCTGCGCATCGGCCTCAAAGAGAGCCTGGTTGAAGAAGCGATAGCCAAGGCGTATGACGATCCACTGAGCAAGGTTCAACGCGCCAACATGCTGCTGGGCGACATCGGCGCGACGCTGCAACTCGCCGCCGAGCATCGGCTGGATGAAGCGCGCATGCGCCTGTTTCATCCCATCGGCTTCATGCTCGCTAGTCCCGCAGCCGATGCGGAGGAAGCATTCCAATATTTCGAGCACGCGCAGGTGGAGGACAAGTACGACGGCATCCGCGCGCAGGCGCATTGCGGCGGCGGATCCGGGGTCCCCGCCGCGCCAGCATCTCCCACCCCAACAACCGCAAAACCGGCGGTCGTTGGGGGCCCCGGCAGCGCGGTGGGGCAAGGACAAGTGCGGCTGTTTTCGCGCACGCTCGATGGTTCGTTTCCGGAACTCGTGGGACCGCTGAGTGAGTTTTCCGGAGAAGTGATTCTGGACGGCGAGATCGTTGCCTGGCGAGATACCCATAACGAAGACGGTGGAAACGGGGCCCCCGGCGCGCCTTCGGTTGGCGCGATGGGGTGGGGGCACGCGATGCCATTCTCCGAGATTCAAAAGCGGCTGGGACGTAAGCAGGTTAGCGAGAAACTGATCCGCGAAGTGCCGGTGGCGTATGTCGTCTTCGATGTGATTTATGCCGAAAGCGAACTTGCTCTCGACAAGCCGCTGTCGGAACGGACGAAAATTCTGGATCGCGTATTTGCCGGTGCGAGCCGCGTGGCGCCGCGTCCAGTGGTCAATGCGCAGGGCAACTTGCTCTTCGAGCCCGAGATTCAGGAGTCGGCTGCCGAGTCTGGATGGGTGTTGCGTGCGCCGTCGATGCGCGCCGACTCGCCGGAACAGCTCGCAGAATACTTCGAGCAGGCGATGGCGCGCGGCAACGAAGGCTTGATGATCAAGGACCTCGACTCGCCGTATATGCCGGGACGGCGCGGGCGCTGGTGGCTCAAGCTGAAGCGCGAGCTGGCAACGCTCGATGTCGTCGTCACCGCCGCGGAGTTTGGACACGGCAAGCGCATCCACGTCCTCAGCGACTACACCTTCGCAGTGCGCAAGGGCGAGGAACTGGTCAACATCGGCAAGGCGTATTCAGGGCTGACCGACAAAGAGATCGCCGAGCTGACGGAGTGGTTCCTGGCACACACCACCGCCGATCACGGACATCTGCGCGAGGTCGAGCCGGAGATCGTGCTGGAAGTCGCCTTCAACGCCATCATGCGCTCCGACCGGCACGACAGCGGATTCGCGCTGCGCTTCCCGAGGATCGTGCGCGTGCGGCAGGACAAGCTGGCGAAGGATATCGACACGGTGGAAGCGGTGGAGAAGATCTACAAGAAGCAACACGGGAGATAGACGCCCAGCTAGCGGTTAGTTCTGATATGGGGATTTATCGCCAGCTATTTAAGCGGGTCGTCCGCGCATGGGTCGTTTGCCAGGTATTCCAATGCCTTACGGTGAACCCACGTGTTGGGATCGGTGATTGCTGCTAATTTCCTCATTGCAGCAAGGCTTCTTGCCGTGTTGAGGCGATGTAAGGCCATCGGGGCGTACTCCCATAAGTACGGATCATCCACAAATGAAAGAAGCGTATCTTCATACGACTTTGGAGCAAGGGCAGCCAAGGTGCGAGCCGCTTCGGAAATGCGTTTACCGTCGCCCGAGCGGAGTTGATTGACCAGCGGTAGTAACTCTTTCACATCAACGGGCGTTTGAGTTACCGTGATCGTGAAAATTGAGTCCGCCTTGAGGCCATCCGACCACCCTGGAAACGCGCTCCGCGTTGCATGAACTGAGTAAGTTCCCGGCACGTCCACGTCGTTGAAGAGATTCAGCAGTATTCGATCTACATGCTTTTCGCCCGGCTGGAGTGTGACATTCATTGGGCCACACATGAAACTGATTCCCCCTCCCCCCGTGCTTTTGCAAGATGGTTTCGGGGCGTCGCTAGGCCGTTTACTCGATGCTTGGAGAGAGTAAGGCGAACAACCCCAATTCATCGTAGCCATGTTTTCGGCAATGAAGTTTACGGGCGCTGAACCGTTATTGACCGCCTCGAAGTCAATGAAGATCGGCTCGCCCAGAGAATATTGCGATTTCTCCAGATGGAACTGCCCGGAAATCTGCGCGCGCACGCCTGAAGGCCAACAGAGGCAGATTACGAGCAACAATCGCGCAGGCATACCTGAATTAGACACCCTACGATTTCACTTGGAAAGCTGGCGTAAGCAGGCCTTCTCACAAGTAATCGAACTTTACCTCGGTGGGGGTCGCCCAACAGAATGCTCCGCTAGCGCCAACTCAATCCGAGATCGTCACCTCAAAATCCTTCTTTGCGTGTGCGCCGCCCTGCGCCACATCAATCGCCAGGTTCCACGGGCCGGACATGTCCACGCCCTTCATCGACGCTTCGTAGTCGCCGTTGCCCTTCGGTGAGAACGCGAGCTTGGTTGTGCCCATGTCCATCACCTTCATAGTGAGTGCGCCGTTGACCGTCGCATCATTCACCGGTTGGCCGTGATCGTCGGTGATGTGCAGCGTGAAGGTCATCGGCTTGGTCATGCTGGGATGATCGGGAACGATCTTCAGGGTCATCTGCAGAGGAGCAGTAGTAGACCGGCAGGCGAGCATCGGACCGAGAGCAATCAGCGATGCGACGAGAAGAATGTTGCCGCGAAGCTTCAATGACGTCTCCACCGCAAGAACCCAGTCGTCCCTACGGGACCGGATCTTAATCTTCGACCCACCCAGGACTTCGTCCTGGGCTAAGCTGTCGCCGCGCCTTCCCACCCCAGGTCGCGCAAAAGCGGCGCGAACTGAGGACCCCGGCTACGGCGCTCGATCTGCTGCGATCGCAGCTCACTACCGAGATCGGAATGTCCTAGTCGCGCGACCGGTAGCTGTGACGTGTTGGCGCCAGAACCGTGTCGCCGCTGACGCGGCTCCGCTCGATTTCCGACTCTACCCGGCGCTTACGCGCCGGGCTAACTTCATCCCGCCGCTCCGCGGCTGCCAGGGGCTAAACCCCTTAAGAAATTGGCGTCTCGGCGGCACGACTAAAGTCGTGCCGTGATACAAGGCGCTCGAAACCCGAGTGTCCCAGCAGCCTGTAAAGTCCTGCCCTGATACAAGGCGCTCGAAACCCGTGTGTCCCAGCAGCCTGTAAAGTCCTGCCCTGATACAAGGCGCTCGAAACCCGTGTGTCCCAGCAGCCCATAAAGTCCTGCCCTGATACAAAACCTCGCCGCCATCGTACTCAGTGACTGTGACTATGCTCGGAGCCATG
>Ga0335074_10011375_pt1 | contig 12440 bp, 6 predicted proteins | sample Lox_Sample_23_FD_206715 | JGI IMG/M metagenome (GOLD analysis project Ga0335074, IMG submission 206715) | Soil microbial communities from Loxahatchee National Wildlife Refuge, Florida, United States - Lox_Sample_2.3 | ecosystem: Environmental > Terrestrial > Soil > Wetlands | place: USA: Florida...
GCTCGAGTCTCAGCCACTCGGCTCCAGCCAGGTCATAGCACGGGCCGATCGGCTTGCTCGGCGCCGTCATCGCCGGATCGTCGCTGCTTACCACGACCTGCGTCAGCACAACCGCCGTCTCGCGTCCATGGAGAGCGTTGCGGAGTGCCTGCTCGAGCGGATATCCGATCATGCCCTCCGATTCCGCGTCCAGCACATCGAGCGGATACGGCTCGACGAGCTTGTACGCATCGGATTGGAGCGCGAGCAGCCCGACCTGAGGTCCGTTGCCGTGGCAGACCACGAGCTCATGCTGGGTTGCGATTTCGGCCAGCGGAGGGACAGCACGCTCGATGTTGCGGCGCTGGTGCTCGGCGTCCGCAGGCTCGCCGCGCTGCAGCAACGCGTTTCCGCCAAGCGCGGCGACAACCAGCATCAGCTTCCCCCTAGCGCGTCGCGTTCGATTGGACAGGACATGCAGCGCGGGCCGCCGCGCCCGCGACCGAGCTCTGAGCCGGCGATCGTGATCACCTCGATGCCGGCCTGACGCAGTCGCGTGTTGGTGTCGACGTTGCGCTCATAGGCGACGACGACGCCCGGGGCGATCGCAAGCACGTTGTTGCCGTCGTCCCACTGCTCGCGCTCGGACTCGTACCGATCGCCGCCGGTCTCGAACAGCCGAAGCGCTGGAACCTGGAGGGTCCGCGCGATCGCGGCGAACAGGTCAGGTTCGCGCTCGACCGACAGTCCGGAGCCGTTCGGCGTGAGCGTGTAGCCGATCAGTGAGTCGCGCAGCTCGGGAAAGATCGTGAACGCATCGCGATCGACCATCGTCATCACGGTGTCGAGGTGCATGCTCGAACGCCGGGCCGGCAGCACGACCGCGAGGATCGACTGAGCGGCCCCGGCCGCGAACAGCCTGATCGCGTAGCGCTCGACCGCGCCCGGCTTCGTCCGCTCGCCCATGCCCACCATCACGCACCCGTTGCCGAGCACGTGGATGTCCCCTCCTTCGAGCTCGACCGGCGCATCGAAACGCTCGCTCCAGATCCTGTGCGGAGCATCTGCGAACAAGGGATGGTGGCGGTAGATCGCCTGCAGATGGATCCGCTCTCGCCGCCTGGCCGGCTTGGCCATGGTGTGGACGGAGACGCCGTCGTATGCCCACGCCGAAGTGTCGCGCGTGAAGATGTGGTTCGGTAGAGGGGACAGCGCGAACTGTCCGTCGCCGGCGACCTGGGCCGGCAGCGCCCGGCTGACGAACGGGAGCTCGTCGTACGCGATCCCCGCGATCAGCCAGCGGGCCAGCTCCTGGCTGCTCAGCGACTCAAGCCATTCGCGCGTCTCCGCCTCCAGCGTCGGCCCCATCGCCGCCTGCGCGAGCGTCTGGTCGAGCACCGATTCCGTGGTCCCGGCGAGCTCCAATGTCTCGCCCAGCAGCTCGTGCAGATACAGCACCTCGACGCCCCGCTCGGCAAGCGCATCCGCGAACGCGTCGTGCTCCTGCCGGGCCCGTTTGACCCACAGCACGTCGTCGAACAGCAGCTCGTCCTTGTTAGAAGGGGTCAGCCGTTGCAGCTCGAGGCCGGGCCGGTGCAGCAGCACTCGCCGCAGCCGACCGACCTCGGAGCCGACGTACAGACGCGATCGGCGATCCGTGAGCTCCGCGGCGACGGTAGCCGGGGCGCTCGACATGATCTGAATCGTGGTCGGTTCGTGCTCAGCCATCGAACGCGGTCTCCAACAGCGACACGATCTCCCGCAGCAATGGGATTCTTGGATTGGTGCGGATGCTCGGATCGCTGAAAGCCGTCTTCGCGAGTTCCGGTAGGGCGGCCTCGAACGCATCCCGCTCGACGCCAGTTTGCGCGAGCGTCCGCGGCTCGTCGACCTCGGCAAGTAGCTCGTCGATGCGCTCGAACAGGACCTCGCGGCGGGCCTGCTCGGAGTGGCCATCGAAACCCAGAATCCAGGCAACCTGCGCGTACTTCTCGGGCGCCACGTACGCCGCGTATCCCGGAGCCGGCATGAACTTCGTCGGCAGAGACGCGTTGTACCGGAGCACGTGCGGGAGGAAGATCGCGTTAGCCCGTCCGTGGGCGATCCCGAAACGAGCGCCCACGGCGTGCGCAAGCGCGTGGTTCAGGCCCACGAACGCATTCGAGAACGCGAGTCCGGCGATCGTCGCCGCGTTCGCCATCTCTGTTCGCGCCTCGAGGTCGGCGCCGTCACGATAGGCCCGCGGCAGCGCGCCAAGGATCAGCCGCACGGCCTGCATGCAGAACGCGTCGGTGTACGGCGACGCGAAGATCGAGACGGCCGCTTCGAGCGCGTGGGTGAGCGCGTCGATGCCGGTGTCGGCAGTCACGCTCGCCGGCATCGTCAGCATCAGCCGGGGATCGACGATCGCCATATCGGGCACGAGCGAGTAGTCGACGAGCGTGACTTTGCGCTCGCCGACGCTGAGCACCGCCGCCGGCGAGACCTCAGATCCCGTCCCGGCCGTGGTGGGGATCGCGATCAACTCGAGCTCGTGCTCGACCTGCGGGAAGTGGGCGATCCGCTTGCGGGCGTCGAGGAACGGGAGCGACAGCTCGCGCACGCTCAGCTCCGGGCTCTCGTGGAAGAGGCGCATCGCCTTGGCCGCATCCATCACCGAGCCACCGCCGACGGCGATGATCGCGTCGGCCTCGACGCGACCGAGCTCCTCAACACCGGCGCGGATCTGCGCCTCCGTCGGCTCGGGCTGGATCGCTGAGAACACATGTACGGCGTCGGTCTCGAGATGGTGGCGGATCTGATCCGCAACGCCGCGAGCTTCGCTCGGGCCGTCGGTGACAATGATCGGGCGGCGGCAGCCGAGCTCACGCAGGTTCTCGAGTGCACCGGGATTGAAGTACGTGTCGGCCGGGACGCGGAACCACTGCGGTGGCGTCTGGCGTCGCGACACGGCTTTGACGTTCAACAGGTTGCGGTAGTTGATGTTGTCGGTCGTGTTCGAGCCGCCCCAGGTGCCGCAGCCGAGCGAGAACGTCGGCGTCATCGCGTTGTAGACGCCACCCAGCGCGCCCACCGCCGTCGGCGCATTCACGAGGATGCGGCCGGTGCGGATCGCGCTCGCAAAGCGCTCGATCACGCTCTCGTCGGTGGCGTAAACAGCTGAGGTGTGGCCGAGTCCGCCGTGTTCGGTGACGAGCTCGCACGCATGAATCCCGTGCTCGACCGACGGCGAGCGCACGAGCCCCAGCACCGGCATCAGCTTCTCGGCCAGGAAGGGATGCGCGGCAAGCGCGTCGAGCTCGGTCGGGAGTGGGGCGAGCAGCACCTTGTCGGCCGGCTCGACCTCGAACCCGCCGAGCGCTCCGAGATTGACGCACGACTGGCCGAGCGCGGAGAAGTCGACGCGTCCGTCGTCGGTGAACGACTTTGCAGCCAGGGCCGCGGTCTCGCGCTCGGTCAACAGCCTCGCTCCCATCCGTACGAACTCCTGCACCATCGGCTCATAGATCGCATCGTCGATCACGCATGTCTGCTCAGCCGGGCAGATGACGGACGAGTCGAACGTCTTGGAGACGAGGATGTCGACCACGGCCATGTGGATGTCAGCGCTGCGATGCACGTATACCGGCGCGTTGCCCGAGCCGACGCTCAGGCACGGCTTTCCCGCGGCGTTCGCCGCGGCGACAGCCTTCGGCCCGCCGGTCGTCCAGATGAAGTCGACACCGGGGTGGTGGAAGAGGTATTGAGAGACGTCCAACGTCGGATCCGGGATCACCTGGATCGCATGTGGAGGCAGTCCGGCCTCCTCCCCGGCCTGCTGCAGCAGCTCGGCGGCGCGCGTCGTGCAGGCCGCGGCGCGCGCCGACGGGCGCATGATCAGCGCGTTGCGCGTCTTCGCGCATACGATCGACTTGAACAGCGCGGTCGAGGTTGGGTTCGTGATCGGAAGCAGCGCCAGCACGACCCCGATCGGCTCGGCCACGTATTGGATCGCGCGCTCACGGTCCTCATCGATCACCCCGACGGACCGCTTGTCCTTCAAGTAGTCGTACAGGAACTCGGTGGCGATGTAGTTCTTCAGCACCTTGTCCTCGAGCACACCGAAGTGGGTTTCCCCCATCGCCAGCTCCGCGAGCTCGACGGCGTGCTCGAGTCCGGCGACCGTCATCGCCCACACAACTTGATCGACCTGCTCTTGGTCGAGCCTTCGGAACGTCGCGGCCGCGGCCTTCGCGCGCGCAACGTACTCGTCGAGACGCTCGCTCCACATCCCGTCGTGGGCGGTGGCCGGCTCCGAGATGGTGGTCGCCATAGGACCGAGCGTCACACGCCTTGATGTTGGCGCCATCCGGGGAACGCCGCAGCCGCGCCGGGGAGTTTCCGGGTGATCACGATCGCCCCGGATGCGAAGCTTCGATTCGGGACCGGACATGGCCGCTGTGCTCACCAACGTTGCGATTCCCGCGCTCGATCCGAAGCGCTTCGAGGCAGTGCTCGACGCGCACGCGCTGGCCTCCTGGAGGGAGCTGAGCAGCCGCGCGGCGAACGAGCTCGAGGGCCGCGTGATCTGGAACGTGAATTCCACTGCCAGGGGCGGCGGTGTCGTCGAGCTCCTGCAGCCGCTGCTCGGCTACTCGCGCGGAGCGGGCGTCGATGCCCGCTGGCTCGTGATCTCCGGAGTGCCGGAGTTCTTCGCGCTGACGAAGCGGCTGCACAACCGGTTGCACGGCATCGATGGCGACGGCGGCGGGCTCGGGCGCCGCGAGCATCAGCTCTACGAGCGCAATCTCGCCCGCAACGCGGCCGAGATCGTCACGCTCGTAAAACCGGGCGACTTCGTGATCCTGCACGATCCTCAGACAGCCGGCCTCTTGCGCGCGGTCGCGGACACCGGGGCCACGGTGATCTGGCGCTGCCATGTCGGATTGGACGTCGCCAACGACACGGCGCGCGAGGCATGGTCGTTCCTGGCCCCGTACGTCCTCGGGGCTGCCGGCTACGTGTTCTCGCGGGCGGCGTTCGCCTGGGACGACCTCGATCCCGATCGGATCACGGTGATCCGGCCGTCGATCGACGCGTTTTCGCCGAAGAACGCCGACCAGTCCGTTGACCAGTCGCACGCGATCCTTGTCCGCGCGGGCGTGATCGGCGGGCGAGCGGGTGCAACCGCGGCGTTCACCCGCGCCGACGGCACGCGCGGCCGGGTCGATCGCCGCGCCGAGTTGCTCGAGGATGCGCCGCTGGCAGCCAACGACCCCGTCGTCGCACAGGTCTCGCGATGGGACCGGCTGAAGGATCCACTCGGCGTCCTCCAGGGCTTCGCCGACCACATCGCACCGGCATCCGACGCCCACCTGCTGCTGGCGGGGCCGGCGACCGAGGCCGTCAGCGACGACCCGGAGGGCGCGGCGGTGTTCTCGAGCGTCAGAGCACATTGGGCGGATCTGCGCGATTCGGTGCGCCGGAGAGTGCACCTGGCGTCGCTGCCGATGGCCGACCTCGAGGAGAACGCCGCAATCGTCAACGCGGTCCAGCGACACGCCGATGTCGTCGTCCAGAAGAGCCTCGCCGAAGGTTTCGGGCTGACCGTCGCCGAGGCGATGTGGAAGCAGCGCGCCGTCGTCGCCAGCAGCGTCGGCGGAATCCAGGATCAAATCGTCGACGGCCGGTCCGGCGTGCTCGTGTCCGACCCGCACAACCTCCGCGAGTTCGGCGAAGCGGTGCTCGGCCTGCTCGCCGACCGCGACCGCTCGACCGCGATCGGCGTCGCGGCACGGGAACGAGTGCGCAGCGAGTTCCTCGGGCCTGTCAGCCTCGCGAACTACTTTGCGCTGATCACGCAGTTGATCGCGGACGCGTGACGGCCGCGCGAGAGCGCTTCCGAGCTGAGCGGCGCCGAGCGGGCTTGATTGATCCGAGCGCCTTCAGTTCCTGTTCGAGCCCGAGCACGATTGCGCTCGCGTCCGGAACGAGCGCCGCGTCGACCATCAGCCCGACGGTGACCTCGCCGCGGTAGCTGAAGATGCTGACGCTCATCCCGATGTGCCCGGAGGTCGGCGCCCACACCAGGACCGAACGGATCGCCGTGCCCGCGAGATACACCGGCTGCTTCGGCCCGGGCACGTTCGTCATTACCGCGGTCCCCTTGGCTGAGAACAGATCGACAATCCGGCGCTCGACCGGCTCGGGCGTCAGCCCCGCCACGCTCAGCAGACCGTATGAGACGGCGCCGTCGCGCCCATCCTTGATCGCTTGCATCCGGTGGTGAACCTGGGTCAACCGCCGGTAAGACCCGCTCGTTCCGACCGGCAGCGGCAGGAATACGAGCCCGAACTTGTTGCCGAGCTCGCGCGGAATCGGCTCGTCGAGCGGACGCAGGTTGAACGGCACCATCGCCTGGATCTCTGCGACCGGGCCGCCCAGATCCTGGAGGTAATGCCTCAAGGCCCCGCTCACCGCGGCCAGCAGGACATCGTTGACCGTCGCATCGTGCCGGTGGGCGATCCGTTTGATCTCATCCAGCGACTGCGGTGAGCTCCACGCCACACGGCGGCTGATGCCCGGGTCGCCCTTGATCGCCGTTGCGGCGTCGGCCGGCGTAAGCAGCAGCCGCGCCGCGGTCGCACCGTCTCGTCCGAGGGCTTGCGCCAGATGCGCCGCGTGCGACGGAGAGGTCGCGATGTGGGCGCCCTGCCGGATCGCACCGTAGCCCGCGCGGGCAGTCGCGCTGACGAGCGCCGACGCCGATCCCGCCAGGCTCCCGAACAGCCCGGCGCCACGGTCGCCGCCAGGCTCGCGATGCGGCGCGACGCCGCTTTGGGCATCCGCAGTCGAATCGGTCAGCGACAACATCACTCGGGCGAGCGAGATGCCATCGGCGATGCAGTGGTGCATGCGCGTGATCACCGCGGCGCCGGCGCCGAAGCCATCGACCAGATACGCGTGCCACAGCGGCCGGCTGCGATCGAGCGGAGTCGTCATCAGGTCCGATACCAGCTCCTGAAGCTCGGCGACGCCCCCCGGTGCGGGCAGCGCCAGATGGTGCAGGTGGTGCTCGAGCGCGAAGTCGGGATCGTGCTCCCACTTCGGCACTCGCAAGGGCAACCGGCTCTCGATCACCAGCTGGCTGAAGCGCGGGTAGCGATCGATCAGGCGCGCCTGCACCACGTCGCGGTAGCGCTCCCAGTCGACGGGCTCGTCGAACAGCAGCACCGAGTTGATCACCATCAGGTTCGTCGGGCGATCCATGTGCAGCCACGCGGCGTCCGCGCTCGAGAACCTGTCGCTCATGACGCACCCTGTTCGTACAGCCGCGCGAAGAACTCGGCGTACTTCTCGTACACGACGCCGCGCTTGACCTTGAGCGTGGGGGTCAGCTCGCCCGCGGCCTGGGTGAGGTCATGGTCGAGGATGCCGAACCGCTTGATCTGCTCGATCCGCGCAAACTTGGCGTTGACCTCGTCGACCTCACGCTGAAGCTCCTCGTGCACCTGTCGATCCTGCGCGAGCGTGACCGGATCCGCATCGATCCCGAGTCGCTCCGCGAGCTTCGCCGCCTCCTCTCGATCGAGCGTCAGCATCGCCACCAGGTACGGCCTGTCGTCTCCGTAGACGACGGCCTCGGTGATGAATCGGCTCTCGCGCAGCTCGGACTCGATGTTGACCGGCGTGACGTTCTTGCCGCTGGAAGTGATGATCAGGTCCTTCTTGCGGCCGGTGATCTTCACGAATCCGTCGCGGGTGATCGAGCCGAGGTCGCCGGAGCGGAGCCAGCCGTCAGGCGTGAGTGCATCCTCGGTCGCGTCGGGATCCTTGAAGTAGCCCTTGAACACGTGCGGCCCCCGGATCAGGATCTCGCCGTCGGGCGCGATCTTCACCTCGGTTCCGGGCAGCGGGCGCCCGATCGTCCCGAACCGGACGGCGTCGGCGGTGTTGACCGTCGCGGCCGCGCAGCTCTCGGACAGGCCATAGCCCTCGAGCACCAGCACCCCGCAGGCATCGAAGAACGCGAGCAGCTCCGGCGCAACCGGCGCCGCCCCGACCATGCACAGCACGAGCGAGGGCCCGAACACGGAGCGCACCTTTGAGAGCACGAGGCGGTCAGCGATCCGGTACTGGAGGTCGCACAGAGCGCTCGGCAAGGTGCCCTCGCGCAGCGCGCTTCGTGCCTGCGCACCCTGCTTCAGCGCCCACTCGAACAGCAAGCGTTGCGCCGGCGACCCCTCGGCCACGCGGCCGAGAATCACGCCGTGGATCTTCTCGTAGATCCGCGGGACGGCAGGGAAATGCGTCGGCCGGGTCTCGGCGAGCTCATCGACGATCTTCGCCGGGTCGCCCGTCCAGTAGATGATCCGTGCGCCGACACTGAGCGCCACCGCCTGGGCGACGCGGGCGAGCACGTGCGCGAGCGGCAGGAACTGGTACAGCGAATGCGTCTCATCGAACCGCATCTGCTCGCCGTACATCCGCGTCGTGGTGAGGAAGTTGCGATGGGTGAGCATGCAGCCCTTCGGAGGCCCGGTGGTCCCGGACGTGTACACGAGCGTCGCGATGTCGTCTGGGTCGAGCGTGGAGAGTCGCTCGGTCACGGTCTCGGGCGTCACCTCGGCGCCGAGCCGCCTCAAGCCGTCGATCGTGAGCACATCCTCGCGGCCGTCATCGAACAGCACGACGTGCTCGAGCGCCGGGCAGCTGTCGCGCACCGCCTCGACCTTGGCCGCCTGGGCGGCGTTCTCGCAGAACACGACGCGCGCGTCGGAATGGCGCAATACGTAACCGCACTCCTCCGGCGAGTTCGTGTGGTAGATCGGCGCCACGACGGCCCCGGCGCATTGCGCGCCGCAGTCGGCGAGCGTCCACTCCGCGCAGGTGACGCCGAGGATCGCGACGCGGTCCCCGGCCTCCACCCCGAGGCTGATCAGGCCCCTCGCGATCTCGCTCGCGATCGTGCCGAGCTCGGTGTACGAGATGTACGCCGGCTGGCCGTAACGCTTGAACTGAAGCGCGATTCCGGAATGCCTCGCGGCAGCGTCCAGCACCATTTCGCCCAGCGTCTGCGGACCGTCCGGGCTCCGAGGAGCTGGATCGCTCGTCGCTTGTGTTGATGTGATCGTCTGCTGGTTCATGTGAGGCTCCTGATCATCGGCCGGGCGTGGCCGGAGGTGTTGCGGTTTTGAGACGGAACCGGCGGCGCTTCCGCGCGCTCGCGGGCGAGCGCTCGTGGCCGTGCGTCGGCCACCAGCCACCACGCCCGAGCACCACCTCGGCGGCCGGCAGCAACACCGGCCGGACGAGCAGCATCTCGAGCAGCACCGCGACCGCCACCCCGATCCCGAACTGGCGAACGTTGACCATGCTGGTGGTGGCGAACGGAATCAGCGCGGCAAGCATCACGACGCCGACACCGGTGGTCGCGGCCGCCGTCTCGCGCAGTCCGGTCAGCACCGCGCGGCGGTCACCGGACACGTACGCTTCACGGGTACGCATCAGCAGCGCCGTCGAGAACACGGTCGTGATTCCGAACGCGACGGTGAACACGCCGATGATCGTCATTGGATCCATGTAGCCCGGGCCGCCGAGGGGCGGATTCGAGCCGCCGAACAGGATCTGCAGCACACCGAAGGCGGCGCCGGCGACGAGCAGACTGAACGCCGTGGTCACGAGCGGCAGCGCGAGCGCCCGCAGTGCCAGAACGAGCGTCAGCACGATCGCGATCGCGAGCACGGCGACGTCGAGCCAGACGTGCGATTTCGTGACGCTCGTCAGGTCACCGAGGTTGCCCTCGGGTCCGCCGACAGCGATCTGCGCGTCGTTGTGGGCCGCGAACGTCCGGCCCATCGTGGCCAGGATTGAGGCCAAGGCGAGCGTCCGCCTGTCATTCGAAGGATATTTCGAGACGACCATGATCTGCCCGGCTGAGCCGCCGCCGAAGAGGTTCAGGGTGAACCCCGCGTCCGCCCGCTCGACCTTCGGCGCCCCGGCGACGGCGGCGAGGACGAAATAGCCAGAGCTGAACAGCCCGGGCGACTGCGCCTCGAGCTGCTTCAGCTGGGCGGTCGACGGGATCTGAGCGCGGGACTTGATGACCGCCGCCTTCATCGTGCCCAGTCCACTCGTCAGCTCGCCCGCGGGCGAGACGCCACCCGCAAGTCCGGCCGCCAGCGTACCGGCGCCGTTCGTCAGCTCACCGAGGCCCGTCTGGAGATCGCCGGCGCCGGTCGTGAGCTGGGTCAGCCCACTCGAGAGCTGACTGCCGCCACCCGCCAGCTGCGTGATTCCCGACGCGAGCGAGGCGTTGCCGTTGCGCAGCTGCCGCAAGCCCGAGGCGAGGTCGGATGCCCCCTTCGCGGCGTCGGTCAGCTGGGGCGCCAGCGTGTCGACCTGCGACTTGACAGCGGCCGCGATGTACGCCGCGCTGCCCGCATCTCCGACGGCGCTGCTCAGATCGCCGTTCACGCCGCTCGCGGAGCTGCTGGCGTTCTGCAGCGCGCTCAGCGCGGCTGAGTACTTGGGGTCGGTCTTTCCCGTGGTCATGGATTCGAGCGCGGTGAGCGCGCTGGCGAGCGAGCCTTCGGTGCCCTGCTCACCACTCTGGACGGCCTTGATGTCGTTGCTCGCAGCCGCGGCGTCGGTGGCGAGCGTGGCGACCGCGGGGAGTCCGGCGCTGACCTGTGGCGCACCCTTGCCGAGACCGGCCGCCAGCTCGGACGCACCGGCGAGCGCGGTACCCGCGCCCTTCTTCAGTGCGATCGCTCCCGCAAGCGCCTGGTTCAGGCCCGACGCCAGCTTGGCCGAGCCGGCCTTCGCCGAGGCAAGGCCCGCATGCAATTGCCCTGCACCCGACTGGGCCGAGCCGCCGCCGGCCTGGAGCTGGCCCGCTCCGGATGACGCCGAAGCGAGGCCGGATTGGAGTTGCGCGGATCCCGAGCCTGCCTCCGCGAGGCCGTTGATCAACTGCACGAGCTGCTTCTTGCTCTGATCCGAGATCTTCATCGAGTGGTTCAGGCTCGGCTCGAACGACTTGAGCTGCTGCGCGTTGGAGTCGATCGCGGCCGGTCCGGTGACTGACTCGACGGCCGGGCGCTTCGCGATCTGGGCCTGGAACTTGGCGAGACTGGCTAGGAACGCCGGGGTGGTGACCGGGCGCCCGCGTGGGATCACGATCATGTCGTAGGGAGTGGCAAACCCGGCCCCCATTACCTTGTTGACCTGCTCGAACGCGATCCGTGCCTGCGAGCTCGCCGGCAGCTCTGTGACGCTCGGCGGTCCCGACCCCAGCGCGAACGCCGGCACGGCGATCGCCCCGAGCGCGGCCGTCGCGAGCGCGCCCGCGACGACGGCGTGCCTGGTCACCACGTTCCCGCCGTTGACGAGCCTGTCCCACGCATGTCCGAGCAGCGCAGGGGCCGGGAACCGGAACGCATCGATGCGACTGCCGAGCAGTACGAGCGCGGCCGGCATCACCACGACGGCTCCGCCGATCGCGAACAGCCAGCAGATCAGCATCCCCGCCCCGAGCGAGTTCATCAACTGTGTCGGGCCGATCGTGGACACGACCACGAGCGCGACCACGAGGGCCGTTCCCGCAACGAGCACCGCTCTTCCGGTGCTCTCCAGATCGCGAACTGCGGCTGCGACGACACTCCGTGAGTAGGTCGTGCCACGGCCGCGCTCTCGGTGGAAGCGGTCGAGGATCAACAGCGCGAACCCGGTGCCGAGCGCCAGGCCGGTCATCGTTCCGAGCGCGACCGCGACCGGGTCGAGCGTGATCACCTTGCCGGCGATCGCCACCAGGCCGAAACCGGCCAGCATGCTGAAGGCACCCACGGCGGTGACGAGCGCCGCGGCGACCGGCGCGCGCAGGCCGATCAGCAGCAGCAGGAACAGGATCCCGATCGCGATCAGCTCGTTGCGCCGCAGACTCGCGAGCGAAGCGTTCTTCTCCGCGCGATCGATCGACGGCTGCCCGGTGACGTATGACTTCACCGGCGAGGAGATGTACCGGGAGACGGTCGACTCGATCTGCGGCTCCGAATGGGCGGCCGCATAGCTCTCGCTCCGCGCGACCGACAGTACGATCATCGCCGCGTTCGGGGACTTGCGCAGCTCCGCACCGGCAGCGCCGCCGTCCCAAGCGGACATCACGCGCGTGTCGGAGCGCTTCGTCAGCGCACGTACGAGCGCCGGCCCTTGCTTGTTGAGCTGCGCCTTCGGGCCCTGGAGCAGAATCGGAATCAGCTGACTGGGGCCGAACTGCGCGTTCGCCAGCTGTTGTGCCTGCGATGACTCGGTTCCCGGGACAACCGTCACGGAGGGTGAGAGCGAGTGCGAGACGCCAAAACCGATCAGCGTCAGCGCGACGGCGACAACACTCCACGCTCCGAGCGCGAGCTTCGGCCGTTTGATTGAGATTCGCGCGAGCTTCAACATCCGCATTCCCTCCGTTTGCAATTACCGGATCA
>Ga0335074_10011376_pt1 | contig 12439 bp, 7 predicted proteins | sample Lox_Sample_23_FD_206715 | JGI IMG/M metagenome (GOLD analysis project Ga0335074, IMG submission 206715) | Soil microbial communities from Loxahatchee National Wildlife Refuge, Florida, United States - Lox_Sample_2.3 | ecosystem: Environmental > Terrestrial > Soil > Wetlands | place: USA: Florida...
GCGCGAAACGGCAGGAACAGGCAGGCGAGCACGAAGAAGATCGCGTAGCCGAACGTCCACGCCATGAAGAACACGGTGAACAGCAGCGAGCCCGCGGTCTGGCGGACGCTGCGGGGAGCAGCCGTCGCGGGCGGAGAGGCCGTGCGCGGGCCGCTGCCCATCGGCGTCAGCCCGGCAGGCGCGACAGCTCTGCGATGCGCCCGAACAGCGCCCGCAGTCCGGAGAGCAGCGCGAGCCGGTTGGCGCGCAGCGCCGCGTCCGGATCGTTGACCAGCACCTGGTCGAAGAACGCATCGACCGCGGGACGCAGTCCCGCGAGCCGATCGAGCGCGCCGTCATAGTCGCGCTGCCCGATGGCCGAGAGCACCGCGTCGCGCAGCTGCTGCAACCCGGCGTGCAGCGCGCGCTCGGCGGGCTCATGCAGCAGCGCCGTATCGACGCGCGGGTGCGCGTGGCCGCGATCGTCGGGCGCGGCGCCGCCGGCGGATTTGCGCAGGATGTTGGCGATGCGCTTGTTGGCGGCGGCGAGGCTCGCCCCTTCCGGCCGCGCCATGAAGCCGACCAGCGCGCGCAGGCGCGCATCGGCGTCGAGCAGCGAGCGCGGGCGCGTGGCGAGCACGGCGTCGAACAGCTCGGTGCCGATGCCGTGCTCGGCGCTGCGCTCCAGGTACTGCGCGCGCAGCCGCTCCATCAGGTAGTCGTAGACTTCGGCCGCGAGGGGCGCGGCGCGCGATGCGATATCCGGCAGCGGCTGGCCGTGCACGGCCCGCTCGATCAGCGCGGGCAGGTCGAGCTCGAGGCGATGCTCGAGGATGATGCGCAGCGCCCCGATGGCCGCGCGGCGCAGCCCGAACGGATCGCGCGTGCCCGTGGGCCTGTGCTCCACGGCGAATATGCCGGCGATCAGATCCAGCTTGTCGGCCAGCGCGAGCGCATCGCCCACGCGCCCGCTCGGCAGCCGCTCGCCGGCGGCGCGCGGCAGGTAGTGCTCATCGATCGCCTCGGCCACGCGTGCGCTCTCGCCATCGGCGAGCGCGTAATAGCGGCCCATGACGCCCTGCAGCTCGGGGAACTCGCCCACCATGGCCGTCAGCAGATCGCACTTGGCGAGCTGCGCGGCGCGCGCGGTGTCGGCCGCGTCGGCGCCGATCGCGGGTGCGATGCTGGCGGCGAGCGCGGCGATGCGCTCGGTGCGCGCCCCGAGGGAGCCGAGCTGCGCCTGGAAGCTGACCGCGTCGAGCGCCGGGCGGCGCGCCGCCAGCGGCACGCGCCGGTCCTGCTCCCAGAAGAAGGCGGCATCCGCCAGGCGCGGTCGGACCACCCGCTCGTTGCCGGCGCGCACGAGCTCGGGGCTGGGACTGTCGATGTTGGCCACCGTGACGAATCTGGGCAGCAGCTCCCCGCCCGCGCTCTGGATCGCAAAGTAACGCTGATGCGCCTGCAGCGTCGCCAGCAGCACCTCGCGCGGCAGGGCGAGGAAGCGCGGCTCGAACGAGCCCGCCAGCGCCACGGGCCACTCCACCAGCGCGGTGACCTCGTCCAGCAGCGCGGGCTCGATGATGGCGCGGCCGCCGAGCTGCTCGGCCAGCGCCGCGACCTGCGCGTGCACACTGGCGCGGCGGCTCTCGAAGCGCGCGACCACCTTGCCGCGCGTGAGCAGCGCGCGCTCGTAGCCGCGTGGCGCGCCGAGCCGCAGCGGGCGCGGCGCCATGAAGCGATGCCCGTAGGTGCAGTCGCCGGCGGTCACGCCCAGCAGCATCGCGGGCACGATCTCGCGGCCGAACAGCAGCACCAGCCAGCGCACCGGGCGCACGAACGACTCGCCGAGGTCGCCCCAGCGCATGCGCTTGGGGATCGGCAGCGCCTCGAGTGTCTCGCGCAGGATCAGCGGCAGCAGGCTGTGCGCGCTCTGGCCGCTGCGGCGGCCCTGGTAGGCGAGATACTCGGTGCCGCGCGCGTCGCGCTCGCGACCGAGCGCCTCGGGCTGCACCCCGCAGCTCGCGGCGAACGCCCTGGCCGCGCGCGTCGCGACGCCCGCGGCATCGAAGCTGACCGCGAGCGGTGGCCCGCGCCGCTGCACGAGCTGATCGGGCTGTCGCGCAGCCACGCGTCGCACCAGCACCGCCAGCCGGCGCGGCGTGGCGAAGCCCGTCAGGGTGTCGGGGCGCGAGCGGATCAGTCCGTGGCGCGTGAGGCCGGCGCGGATGCCCTCGGCGAAAGCCTCGCCGAGCGCGCGCAGCGCCTTCGGCGGCAGCTCCTCGGTGCCGAGCTCGATCAGCAGATCACGCCGCTCGGGCCGCTGTCGCTCGGGCTGCTGCGGCTCGGGCTGCTGCGGCTCGGTGCGCGCCTCGTCGGGCGCGGGCGCATGGTCTTCGCTCAGGCTGCTCATGCCGGCGTCGGTGTCTTCAGCAGCGGAAAGCCGAGCGCCTCGCGGCCGGCGTAGTAGGCGCGCGCGACCTCGCGGGCTAGCGTGCGCACCCGCAGGATGAAGGCGGCGCGCTCGGTGACGGAGATCGCGCGGCGCGCATCCAGCAGGTTGAAGGTGTGCGAGGCGCGCAGCATCTGCTCGTAGGCGGGCAGCGGCAACGCCGCGGCGAGCAGCTCCCGGCAGGCGCGCTCGTGATCGTCGAAGTGCCGCCGCAGCAGGCCGGTGTCGGCGTACTCGAAGTTGTATTTCGACTGTTCGACCTCGTTCTGGTGGAACACGTCCCCGTAGGTGATGCGGCCCTGCGGTCCCTCGGCCCAGACGATGTCGAACAGACTCTCCACGCCCTGCAGGTACATGGCGAGGCGCTCGAGCCCGTAGGTGATCTCGCCGCTGACCGGCTGGCAGTCCAGTCCCCCGACCTGCTGGAAGTAGGTGAACTGCGTGATCTCCATGCCGTTGAGCCACACTTCCCAGCCGAGTCCCCAGGCGCCGAGCGTGGGCGATTCCCAGTCGTCCTCGACGAAGCGCACGTCGTGCACACGCGGGTCGAAGCCGAGCGAGCGCAGGCTGTCCAGGTACAGCTCGAGGATGTCGGGTGGCGAGGGCTTGATCAGCACCTGGAACTGGTAGTAGTGCTGCAGGCGGAAGGGATTGTCGCCGTAGCGCCCGTCGGTGGGGCGGCGTGAGGGTTGTACGAAGGCCGCGCGCCACGGCTCCGGCCCGATCGCCCGCAGGAAGGTCGCGGTGTGAAAGGTGCCGGCGCCGACCTCCATGTCATAGGGCTGCAGGATCACGCAGCCGCGCGCCGACCAGTAGCGTTGCAGGCTGAAGATGAGATCCTGAAAGGTTTGCGGCGCGGCGGCGTTGCGGGTGTGGGTTTGCATCCGATCGTGGAGGGATGAGGGTCTGCCGATGGGCCCCGGGGGCGCGAAGCGCGCGAGTATATGCGAGACGCGCGAGCCCGAGACTCAGCCAGCCACCCGCTCGAATTCGGGGCGGGCTTTCGCGTGGCGCACTATAATTGTGCGCAGAGAGCGCCCGCACGCGATGCGTCTGGAGTCAGCGCCACTCTAATTCCCTGAAATTCCGTGGGATTTTGTCAACTGTGGAAGTGGCACAGGGCCTGCAGCCGAGCGGGGCCAACGCTCACTATAAGGAAAGTCGGATTCATTGGAGGCGATATGAGTTCAAGCGACGTGGTCAAGCTGATCAAGGATAAGGAGGTGAAGTGGGCCGACCTGCGATTCACCGACACCCGCGGCAAAGAGCAGCACGTCAGCATTCCCGCGCGATACGTGACCGAGGGGTTCTTCGAAGAGGGCAAGATGTTCGATGGCTCCTCGATCGCCGGCTGGAAGGGCATCAATGACTCGGACATGATTCTGATGCCCGACGCCTCCACGGCCGTGATCGATCCGTTTTTCGAGCAGACCACGATCGACATCCGCTGCGACGTGATCGAGCCGATGACGATGCAGGGCTACGGGCGCGACCCGCGCTCGCTCGCCAAGCGCGCCGAGGCCTACCTGAAATCCACCGGCATTGCCGACAGCGCGCTGTTCGGGCCGGAGAACGAGTTCTTCATCTTCGACGGGGTGCGCTGGGGAGCGGACCTGCACAGAGCCTTCTACGAGGTGGCCTCGGCTCAGGGCGCCTGGAGCTCGGAGACCTCCTTCGAGCAGGGCAATCTCGGGCATCGTCCCGGCGTCAAGGGCGGCTACTTTCCGGTGCCGCCGGTGGATGCCTACCAGGACCTGCGCAGCGCGATGTGCAAGGCCTGCGAGGACATGGGGCTGACCGTCGAGGTGCACCACCACGAGGTGGCCACGGCCGGACAGGCCGAGATCGGCATCGGCGCGAGCACGCTCGTGAAGAAGGCCGACCAGGTGCAGGTGCTGAAATACGCGCTGCACAACGTCGCCGCGCGCTTCGGCAAGAGCGTGACCTTCATGCCGAAGCCGCTGGTCGGGGACAACGGCAACGGCATGCACGTGCACCAGTCGCTCGCCAAGGGCGGTCAAAACATCTTCGCGGGCGACAAGTACGCGGGACTGTCCGAGACCTGCCTGTACTACATCGGCGGCATCATCAAGCACGCCAAGGCGCTGAACGCGCTGACCAACGCCACCACCAACAGCTACAAGCGTCTGGTACCGGGATTCGAAGCCCCGGTGATGCTGGCTTACTCCGCGAGGAATCGCTCCGCGTCGATCCGCGTGCCCTGGGTGTCCAGCCCGAAGGCGCGCCGCATCGAGGTGCGCTTCCCGGACGCCACCGCCAATCCTTACTTCGCCTTCGCCGCCATGATGATGGCGGGGCTGGACGGCATCCAGAACCGGATCCATCCGGGTGAGCCGACCGACAAGGATCTGTACGACCTGGAGCCGGAGGAGGCCAAACACATCCCCACCGTGTGTCATTCGCTCGACATGGCGCTCGAGCAGCTCAGCGCCGATCGGGAATTCCTGCTACGCGGCGGGGTGTTCACCCATGATCTGCTGGACGCCTACGTCGAGCTCAAGATGCAGGAGGTCACGCGCCTGCGCATGACCACGCACCCGGTCGAGTTCGACATGTACTACAGCCTCTGAGGTGAGCGTGCAGGGCGACCGACCCTCGGGTCGATCCATGGGTGACGGCGCGCACAGTGCCGTCACCCATTTTTGTCCGCGCGGCGCGGACGGCGCTATGCTCGGAGCCGATGCGAACAGCGCTGCACCGTTATGTCGTTTCACGCGCGGCGAGCTCGGGCGCGCTGGTCCTGGCGCTGGGGTTGTGCGCGCTGCCCGCCGGGCTGCTGATCGGCGCGGGCGTGACCCTGGCGGCGGACTCTGGCGGCGCCGACGGGTCGGTGACCACCTACCGCTGGGTGGATGCGCAGGGTGTGGTGCACTACTCGGACACTCCGCAGCCGGGTGCGCAAAAGGTCGAAATCGCGCCCGCGCAGACCTTCCAGTCGGCGCCGGCGCCGGCGGGGGACGGCAACGGCCCGCCGGGACCGGCTCCCGGGGCGTACGCGGACTGCGCGATCGTGCAGCCCCAGTCGCAGCAATCGTTCTACGCTCCCGACTCGGTGCCGGTCACGGTGCAGCTGGCGCCGCAGCTGCGCCCCGGGGATCGGGTGCGGGTCAGCGTCGACGGTCAGCCCGTGACCGCGACGGACGACAGCGGTACCAACTTCCAGGTCGACTCGCCCTATCGCGGGCAGCACACGCTGACGGCCACGGTGGTGGATCCCGCGGGCATGACCGTGTGCACCGCGAAGCCGGTGATCTTCTACGTGCAACGCCCCTCCCTGCTCCTGCCGCATGCCCCGGCGAATGGACACGGAGTGGCGCCGATCGCTTCCGGACGCTGACGGCGGCGCTGGCCGCGGGGCCGGCGGGCGCCTGGGATCGGAGGCGCCGCCGTGCCGATCACGGTTGAGTCGTCGATGTCCTCGCCGCTGGCGCACTTCGACTCCGCGGAGTTGCTCGACGCGCTGCACACCGGCGTCATCGTGCTCGATGCGCATTGCTGCGTGGTGTACGCCAACGTCGGAGCGCAGGACCTGCTCGCGGTGGGACTGAATCAGGCGCGCGGCCGGCCGATCACCGAGCTGTTCTCGCCCTGCGAGGCGCTCGAGCAGATCCTGCAGCGCGCGCTCGAGCGCGGTGAGGCCTGTGCAGGCCACGAAATCTCGCTGCTGCCCTCCGGCCCGCTGCGCGCGCACGAGGCGGCGGTCGTGGACGTCACCGTCACACCGCTGCCCCCGCAGCTGACCGGCACGCATCTGCTGCTCGAGCTCGCCGATGCGCGCACGCGCCAGCGCATCACGCGCGAGAGCGAGATGCTCTCGCGTCTGGACGGCAGCCGCCTGATGATCCGGCAGCTGGCACACGAGATCAAGAATCCGCTCGGTGGCCTGCGGGGCGCGGCGCAGCTGCTGTCGCGCGAGCTGCAGGATGCGGCCCTGACCGAATACACGACGGTCATCATCAACGAGGCGGACCGGCTGCGGGTGCTGGTGGACAACATGCTCGGGCCGTCCGGTCCGCCCCACAAGACGCTGGTCAATGTCCACGAGCTGTGCGAGCACGTGTTCCGGCTGCTGCGCAGCGAAGCCCCGGCGGGGGTCGTGATCGAGCGGGACTACGATCCGAGCCTGCCGGCCGCGCAGCTGGACCGCAACGAGATCATCCAGGCGCTGCTGAACGTCGGGCGCAACGCCCTGCAGGCGCTGCCGCCGCCGGGCGGGCGCATCGTGCTGCGCACCCGCGTGGCCGGCAACATCAACATCGGCGCGACGCGCCACCGGCTGGTGGCGAACATCCAGGTCGAGGACAACGGGCACGGTGTGCCGCCGGAGCTGATGAAGAGTGTGTTCTATCCCCTGGTGACGGGCCGGCCGAATGGCACGGGCCTCGGCCTGGCGGTGGCCCAGGAGCTGCTCGCCCGCCACGGGGGTATCGTCGAATTCGATAGCGAGCCGGGGCATACCGTGTTCTCGCTGCTGCTGCCGCTTGCGGCCGAGGAGGCTTTTGCATGAATGTGACGAACGCAACCAAGCTACCGGAAGGCGCGCCGCTGCGCGTCTGGCTGGTCGAAGACGACAACTCCATCCGCTGGGTGCTCGAGCGCGCGCTGCGCAACGGCGGCATGACCCCCAAGGCGTTCGATTCCGCCGAGCCCGCGCTCATGGCGCTGCGCAGTGACGCGCCGGACGTGCTGATCACCGACATCCGCATGGCCGGGCAGTCGGGGCTGGACCTGCTGCGGCGGGTGCACGACGTGCATCCGGAACTGCCGGTGATCGTGATGACCGCCTACTCGGATCTGGGCAACGCCGTATCGGCCTACGAAAGCGGCGCGTTCGAGTACCTGCCCAAGCCGTTCGACATCGATCAGGCCGTGGAGCTGGTGCGGCGTGCCGCCGGCGGTGCGCTCGGCACGGCCAACGCGACCGGTGGGGCGCGCGAAGGGCTCATGGGCAACGGCGCCGCGCGCATCCCGGAGCTGCTGGGACGCGCCCCGTCGATGCAGCAGGTATTCCGCGCGATCGGCCGGCTGTCGCGCTCCAGCGTGAACGTGCTGATCACCGGGGAGTCGGGCACCGGCAAGGAAGTGGCCGCTCGCGCGCTGCACGAGCACAGTCCGCGCGCGCACAAGCCCTTCATCGCGCTGAATACCTCGGCGATTCCGGCGGAGCTGCTGGAGTCGGAGCTGTTCGGGCACGAGAAGGGCGCTTTCACGGGCGCGGACTCCCTGCGCCGTGGGCGCTTCGAGCAGGCCGACGGTGGCTCGCTGTTCCTCGACGAGATCGGCGACATGTCCCTGCCGCTGCAGACCCGGCTGCTGCGGGTGCTGGCCGAGGGCGAGTTCTACCGTGTCGGCGGACAGGTGCCGATACGCGTGGACGTGCGCGTCATCGCCGCCACGCACCAGAACCTGGAGGAGCGCGTGCGTGCCGGACTGTTCCGCGAGGACCTGTTCCACCGTCTCAACGTGATCCACATCGAGCTGCCACCGCTGCGAGCGCGGCGCGAGGACGTCGCCGATCTGCTGCAGCACTATCTGCGGCTCGCCGCGCAGGAGCTCGGCGTGGAGCCCAAGTCGCTGAGCGTGGAGGTGTGCGAGCGGCTCATCGCCTACGCCTGGCCGGGCAACGTGCGCGAGCTGGTGAACCTGTGCCGGCGGCTGACGGTGCTCGCCCCCGGGAACGAGGTGCGTCTGGACGATCTGCCGGTGGAGATGCGCGGCCCGGGCGTCGGGGCCGGCATCGACGAGGATTGGACCGGCGCGCTCGCACAGTGGGCCGACCGCCAGGCCGGCTCCCCGCCGCGTCCCCTGCTGGAGGACGCCACGCCCGCCTTCGAGCGCACGCTGATCACGGTCGCGCTGCGCCACACGCACGGCCACCGGCAGGACGCCGCGAAGCTGCTGGGGTGGGGACGCAATACCCTCACGCGCAAGCTCAAGGAGCTGGGGATGCAGGACTCGGAGGGACAGGAGGAAGAGGCTGACGCGCTGGATGCGGACGGGGAGTCCGGCGGCGCCTGACCGTCAGGCGCGCGCGACTGTGATCGACATCATGACTCGGGCGCACCCGACTGAGACGCATTCGCCACGCGGGAGCGAGGCTTGACCCTAGCATGCAGCGAACTGCCGGGGCACGCAGGCTCTGCCGCGCCGGTTGCAGCAGGAGTACTCGCATCAACCCGCCTTCCCGGCCACTGTCGCGCCTGCGCGCCGCCAAGTCCGTGCGGCCGTCGGCCAGGCGCGCCGGGCGCGCCGACGACTCCTCCCGGGCCCCGGCGCCGGATCTTGGGCGCAGACTCATCCACAGCTTCCTCGCGGCCGGGGACTGCCTGCACGGGATCGAGGGCGCCATCCGCTCGATCTGCGAGCAGCAGCGCTGGTCGGGCGGCGTCTGCTGGTGGCTCGATGAGGCTTCTGGGAATCTGATCGAGCTCACCCGCTGGCCGACGGGCGGGCCCGCCGCAACCTCGCCGGCGCCGGCCGGCGCGCGTGCGCCGCCATGGCTCGGCGATGAGCCCGTGTGGATCAGCGAGCTTTCCGCCGATGCGCTGCAGGCGCAGGAGCCGAAGGCGTGGCAACCCCGTGGCCGGGGTGTGATCCTGCCGCTGCATTCGGGCACGCGACTGCTGGGCCTGATCGCCTTCGAGGGACCCCGGGCGGCGCAGCGCAGCGTCGCGGACGCGATCGATACGCTGCGCGCCGCGGGCCCGATCGTGAGCCTGTACCTGCACCAGGCGATCGCGGCCGAGCAGCTGCGCGACAGCGCGCAGCGCCTGGCATCCACCCTCACCCTCGCCGCCGTCGGCATCGCGCACGTCGATGACTCCGGCAGGTTTCTCTACGTCAATCCGCGGCTCTGCCAGATGCTCGGTTACAGCGAGCCGGAGCTGCTCGAGCTGAACGTGAAGCAGATCTCCCATCCGGACGACGTCAACGCGACGGACGGCATGCGCGATCAGCTGCGCCGAGGCGAGATCGATTCATTCAAGATGGAGAAGCGCTACCTGCACCGGGACGGCGGCTCGATCTGGGTCGCGCTGACGGTCGCCGTGCGGCGCGACGCCGCCGGACGGCGCCTGTATGACGTGTCCATCGTCGAGGATATCAGCTCGCGCAAGCTGGCCGAACAGCAGGTGCAGTACCTGGCGACGCACGACGGGCTCACGGGACTGCCGAACCGGGCGATGTTCGTGCAGCTGCTCGCGCTCGCGAGCGAGAGCGCGAAACGGCGCGGCTCGAAGATCGCCGTGCTGTTCATCGATCTGGACCGCTTCAAGACCATCAACGACTCGCTGGGGCACGACGCCGGCGACGCGCTGCTGCGCGAGATGGCGGTGCGTTTTCGCGAATGCCTGCGCAGCAGCGACATCGTCGCGCGGCTCGGAGGCGATGAGTTCGTCGTGGTGCTGCAGGACGTGTGCGATCAGTCGCAGGTCTCCACGGTCGCGCGCCACATCCTGTCGGTGGCCATGCGCCCGGTGCAGATCAACCGGCAGGAGTGCCGCGTGACCGCCAGCGTCGGCATCTGCCTGCATCCGCAGTCCGATCAGGACGACCACGCCGTGCTGAAGAACGCCGATCTGGCCATGTACGTCGCCAAGGAGGAAGGCAAGAACCGCTATCAGTTCTATTCATCGTCGTTGTGCGCGCGCAGCGCCGGGCGCCTGGCCATCGAGACCTGTCTGCGTGAGGCGCTCGAGCGCGACGAGCTCGCGCTGCATTACCAGGCGAAGGTCAGCATCGAGACCGACGCGATCACCGGGGTCGAGGCCCTGCTGCGCTGGAACAGCCCCGCGCTCGGGCCCGTCTCCCCGGTACAGTTCATTCCCGTGGCGGAGGAGACCGGCCTGATCGTGCCCATCGGACGCTGGGTGCTGCGCAGCGCGTGTGCGCAAAGCGCTCAATGGGTGCGGGAGGGGCTGCCGGCGGTGCGTATCTGCGTGAATCTGTCCATGCGGCAGCTTCAGGACGCCGGCCTGGTGGCCGATATCGCCGCGGCGCTCGCGGAGTACGGCGTGCGCCCCGAGCTGCTGGAGCTCGAGCTCACCGAAAGCAGCATCATGCACAACGCCGAGCGCGCCGTGCGCGTGCTGTCCGAGATCAAGGCGCTGGGCGTTCGCCTGGCGATCGATGACTTCGGCACCGGTTACTCCTCGCTCGCCCAGCTGAAGCGCCTGCCGATCGATACGCTCAAGGTCGATCGATCATTCATCCGCGACATCCCGCACGAGGCGGAGGACCGTGCCATTACCGAGGCGATCATTGCGATGGGCAAGACGCTGAGCCTCACGATCGTCGCCGAGGGTGTCGAGACGCCGCAGCAGAAGGCGTTCCTGCGCGAGCACGCCTGCGATGAGATGCAGGGCTACTATTTCAGCACCCCCATACCGGCCGGTGAGTTTGCCGAGCTGCTGCGCCGATCGACGCAGCGGTGAGGGGCACCGAGTCACTCGTGCAAGTGACAGGAAATTAACGGGATTTCCGCCGCCCGGCGGTGTGATCACACCACCGGCGCGCGGCGCTGGGCTCGCGCGCGCGCCGGCGATGCGGCCGAAACGGGATATGCATATGCGTAACGAATCTAATCCGGGGCGTTGAGCCCCCCCGGTACCGGCGCCTATCATCGCGAGGCTCAATCCTGGGCAGGCTCGCGGCGGCCCTGGACATGGCGCTGACCGTGGCGCCGACGTCCCGCAGCCGACGCATGGCTGCGACACTCGGATACCACCGACCTTGGCCAGCTGGAAGCAACATCTCGCGACTCGAATGCCGGCCGACCTCGCGCGCGAGATCGACCTCTACGAGGGTCAGATCGAGCTGAAGCGGCAGGGCAGGCTCGAGGACAAGCTGTTCGCCGAGGCGCGACTGCGCCGCGGCGCCTACGGCCAGCGCTACGACAACGGTCAGCGCCACGACGGCATCACGCATCGCAGCCTGGCGTTTCCGACTCCCGCGACCAAGGGCGCGGAGACCGTGTGGGATGCGCCGGGCATGCAGCGCATCAAGATCCCTTTCGGCGGCCTCAACCCGGCCCAGATGGAGGTGCTCGCCGACGTGGCCGAGGAGTACTCGGACGCCATCTGTCACATCACCACCCGCCAGGACGTGCAGCTGCACTACGTGCACATCGAGGACACGCCCGACATGATGCGGCGGCTCGCGTCCGTCGGCATCACCACCCGCGAGGCCTGCGGCAATGCCGTGCGCAACGTCACGGCCTGTCCGCTGGCCGGCGTGTGCCGCCGCGAGGCGTTCGATACCACGCCCTATGCCCGCGCCATGGCCTACCACCTGCTGGGTCACCAGGACACCCAGGACATGGGGCGCAAGTTCAAGATCGCCTTCTCGGGCTGCAGAACCAGCAGCTGCGGCCTGACCAACATCCACGATCTGGGTTTCATCGCCAGGACCTGGCAGGTGAACGGTGTCAGCCACCGCGGCTTCGAGGTCGTGGTCGGCGGCGGGCTGGGCGCCGTGCCCTACGATGCCAAGCTGTTCGATGCCGCGGTGCCGGAAGAGGAGATCCTGCCGCTGGCGCAGGCGACCTGCCGCGTCTTCGCGCGTCTGGGCGAGAAGCGCAACCGCGGCCGCGCGCGCATGAAGTTCCTGGTGGAGAAGCTCGGCCTGGAGGAATTTCGCCGCCTGGTTCTCGAGGAGCGCAGGATCCTGCCTCCCGATCCGCGTTGGACCGGTTACCTCAAGGACGTCGAGCGCTACCAGGAGGTGCCGGCCAGAGCCGCCTCGAGTCCGGAGCTGACCCATCCGGATGCTGAGCTCGAGGCCTGGCGCGCGACCAACCTCTGCGCCCAGCGGCAACCCGGCTACGTCGTGGCCACGGTCACCCTGCCGCTGGGCGACATCACCTCCTGGCAGATGCGCCAGCTCGCCGACGTCGCCCGCCGCTTCGTCGGCGACCACATTCGCACCACCTCCGAGCAGAACCTGGTGCTACGCTGGGTGTCCGAGGCCGACGTGCCGGCGCTGTATGCGCAG
>Ga0335074_10011377_pt1 | contig 12438 bp, 11 predicted proteins | sample Lox_Sample_23_FD_206715 | JGI IMG/M metagenome (GOLD analysis project Ga0335074, IMG submission 206715) | Soil microbial communities from Loxahatchee National Wildlife Refuge, Florida, United States - Lox_Sample_2.3 | ecosystem: Environmental > Terrestrial > Soil > Wetlands | place: USA...
CCGGAAAAGTGGTGTTTGCCAATGACCTGATGGAACTGATTCAGTACGCGCCGAAGACCGCGTCGGTGCACGCTGTGCCATTGCTGGCGAGCCCGCCGTGGATCAACAAGTACTACGTGATGGACCTGGCACCTGGCCGCAGCTTCCTGGAGTGGGCGGTCGCGCACAAGCGGACCGTCTTCGCGATCTCCTACCGCAACCCGGATGTGTCGATGCGGGACGTGACCCTCGACGACTACCTGATCCATGGCCCGCGCCAGGCGCTGGACGTGATCGGCGATATCACCGGTGCGCCCAAGGTCGACATCGTCGGCTTGTGTCTCGGCGGCGCGCTGACCGGGATGCTGGCGGCTTACCTTGCCGGGACCGGCGACGACCGGCTCGGCTCGGTCACGCTGCTCAACACGATGCTCGACTACAGCGAGCCGGGCGTGCTCGGCGCATTCACCGATGCGCGCACCGTCGCCCGCCTGGACCGCCAGATGACTTCCGCGGGTTACCTCGAAGGGCGCCAGATGGCAGTCACGTTCGACATCATCAGGGCGAACGACCTGATCTTCAGTTACGTGGTATCGGGCTGGCTGATGGGCCAGGATCCCCCGGCCTTCGACATACTCGCCTGGAACGCCGACAGCACGCGGATGCCTGCCGCTATGCACTCGTTCTACCTGCGCTGCCTTTATATCGGGAACGAGCTAGCCAGAGGAAAGATGGAGCTTGCCGGCGAGCAGCTATCGCTGGCCGATGTCAAGAGCGACGCGTACGTGGTCGGTGCCGTCAACGACCACATCGTGCCCTGGCATGCCTCCTACCAGGCAACCCGGCTGCTCGGCGGCAACGTGCGCTATGTGCTGTCCAGCGGTGGTCACATCGCCGGAATCGTCAACCCGCCCGGCCCGAAGGCATGGCACGAGACCGCCGACTCCTGTCCGGCTGACGCGCTCCGATGGCGAGCCGGTGCTGTGCGGGCTGGCGGATCGTGGTGGCAGGACTGGGCTCAGTGGGCCGCACGGAGGGCCGGACGCCTGGTGCCGCCGCCGCAGATGGGAAGCCAGAGATTTCCGCCGCTGCGCGCGGCTCCAGGTGAGTACGTCCGCGGCTAGCTGGGCCGCTTGACGAGACGAACGTTTGCTAGTTATACTGAGCAAGACTAGAGAGCCAGTCCTGAGGAGGCAACGAAATGGCTGAGTCAACCGTCACGCAGGAGCTCACCAGTGAGGTCCTGAAGACCATCAGCAAGAGCCAGGCGGCAGTCGTGGAAGCGATCGAGACGTGGGCATCCGCCGTCCAGTCCGTCAAGCCCGACCTGCCGCAGATGACCGTGCCGTTCGCTGACAAGCTGCCGACGCCGCAAGACGTCGTGGCGAGCGCGTACGACTTCGCCGAGCAGCTGCTCGCGAGCCAGCGGAAGTTCGCCGAGGACCTGCTGCAGGCAACGGCGCCATTGCTGGCAACGGGTACCGCGGCAACAGAGAAGAAGACCGAGAAGGCGGCCAAGTAGGACCGTCTGAGACAGCGCGCGACGAGCCCTGGTCCGTCGCGCGCTGATGGCTGCCCGGCATACTGACCACGGGGCCCGTGCCCATCGTGCTGGCGCGAGGCGGCCGCGAGGAGCGACGTGACAAGCCAGTGGGACGCAAAGATGGAGGCATTCGGCGCCTTCATCCGCAGCCAGCGCAAGCTGGCGAATCTGACCCTCCGCCAGCTAGCGGAGCTCACCAGCCTGTCCAACCCCTACCTCAGCGAGCTTGAGCGGGGCATGCACCAGCCATCCGTCCGGGTGCTCAGGCAGCTCTCTGATGCGCTGAACCTGTCGGCGGATGTCCTGCTGGCCCAGGCCGGCTTGCTCGATCCGGAGGGCAGCCGCACGGAGGCGACCAGCGAGCAGCCAGGCGTGGAGCACGCCATCAAGATGGATGCCGCGCTGGACGACACGCAGAAGGCCGCGCTGCTCGCCGTCTACCACAGCATGACACGGCAGCCGCCGGGCGCGCTGTAGCCGTCGTTCAGGGGACGGCTGCATCATGGAGATGATCGGGTGAGACGAGGCGAGCACCGCGGCTATGACAACTCCGGCAGCAGCGAGTTACGCGCTTCTCTCCGACGGCAGCACGGTCGAGATCCGTCCGGCTCAGCCGCAGGACGCTGACGACATCAGGCAGATGCACGAGCAGATGTCCCCGGACAACGCTTATTTCCGGTTCTTCAGCTTCAGTCCGCAGGCACCAGGGCGCGAGGCGCAGCGCCTGGCCCGGCCGGAGGGGCCAGATCACGCCGCGTTGCTGGCGCGGCTGGATGGCAAGCTAATCGGCGTTGCCAGCTACGAACCAACTCACCGGCCGGGCATTGCCGAGATCGCGTTCGCGGTCTCGGACGAGATGCACGGGCGCGGTGTGGCCACGCTGCTGCTCGAGCATCTGGTCTCGCTGGCTAGGCAACGGCGGCTGATCGCGTTCGCCGCTGAGACGCTGCCCGAGAACCTGGCCATGCAGCGAGTGTTCGCCGACGCGGGCCTCCCGGTCGAGCGGCAGTTCGCTGACGGCGTGATCGAGCTGACTATGCCGCTGCCAGGTCATGACGGCGGGAGGCTGGATCATTACCTGGACGCTGTGGCTGGCCGGGCAAGCAGGGCGGATGTGGCGAGCTTGCGGCACCTGCTGCAGCCAGCGTCGGTGGCGGTGATCGGCGCAAGCCGCCGACGCGGCTCGGTCGGCAGGGAGATCCTCCGCAACATCGTCGCTGCCGGATTCGCCGGTCCGGTATACCCGGTCAATCCGTATGCCCGGTCAATGGAAGGCCATGCCTGTCTTGCCTCGGCCGCCGAGCTTCCGCTTGGCGTGGACCTGGCCGTGATCGCCGTCCCGCCCGCTGCCGTTCCTGCGGCGGCGGCCGAATGCGGCCGCCGCGGTGTACACGCGCTGATCGTGATCACTGCGAGCCTGGGCGGCGAGGGCCCAGACCTGCTGGCCACCTGCCGCCGGTACGGGATGAGGCTCGTCGGGCCGAATTGCTTTGGCGTGGCATCCAGTGCTGCGCATCTCAACGCCACGTTCGCCACCGCGATGCCTGCGGCCGGGACGGCCGGCCTCGTCGTGCAGTCCGGCGGGGTCGGCATCGCTCTCCTCGAGCACCTCGGCAGGCTCGGAATCGGGATCTCCTCGTTCGCGTCAGTGGGCGACAAGTACGACGTTTCCAGCAACGACATGCTGACCTGGTGGGAGCAGGACGAGCAGACAACACTCGCGGTGCTGTACGTCGAGTCGTTTGGCAGCCCGCGCGGCTTCGCCCGGACTGCCCGCAGGGTCGGGCGGCACATGCCTGTGCTCACGGTCATTGGCGGCCGCTCTGTGGCCGGGCAGCGGGCGGCGGCGTCGCACACGGCAGCATCCGCCACCCCGGTTGTCACCCAGGAGGCTCTGTTCGCTCAGGCCGGCATCGTCGCCGCGCACAGCCTGGGTGAGCTTGTCGATGCCGCTGCGTTGCTGGCCAGCCAGCCACTGCCGGCCGGCCGCCGGGTCGCGATCGTCTCGAACGCGGGCGGAGCCGGCGTGCTGGCGGCCGATGCCTGTGGTGACAGCGGGCTGACGGTCGCTGTCCTGGACGTGCGAACGCAGCATCGTCTCGCCGGGCTGCTCCCTGTCGGTGCCGCGGTGTCCGGGCCCGTCGATACGACTCCCAGCGTCAGCCACGAGACCTTCAGGGCCTGCCTGGAGGCTGTGGCTGCCGACAATTCGGTCGACGCGCTGCTGGCGCTCGCCGTGCCAACGGCGATCGCGGACCTCAGCGCCGCGATCCTGACCGCGCAGGTGGGCAAGCCGATGGCCGCAGTGCTGCTGGACCGGTCCGAGTCGGTCAGCCTGCTCAGCCGGTCGGCGGGCGAGAGCGCCGGCCCCGCCGCGGCAACCGGGCAGCGGCTGCCGGTGTACAGCTACCCGGAAAGCGCGGCGCGCGCTCTGAGCCATGCGGCGAGCTACCGGGAGTGGCGCGATTCTCAGCACGGACAGGTGCCCGAGTTGCCGGATGTCGACTTGGCTGGCGCGCGTGCCCTGGTCGCGGCTTGCCTGACGGACCGGCCCGACGGGGGGTGGCTGGCAGCTCCCGATGCGGTGGCGCTGCTTGACTGCTACCGGATCCCGATGGCCGAAACCCGGCCGGTGACGGCCCAGGCTAGCGCAGTCGCGGTTGCTGCGGAGCTTGGCGGGCATGTCGTGCTCAAGGCTGATGTGCCTGGATTGGTGCATAAATCTGATGCGGGCGCGGTCAAGCTGGATCTGCGCACCAGCGAAGAGGTCGCCGACGCCTATGCCGAGCTGGCCGATGCGTTCGGCGCTAAACTGCGCCGGGTTCTGGTGCAGCCGATGCTGGCTGGCGGCGTGGAAACCTTGATTGGCGTCGTGCAAGAGCCAGTCTTCGGCCCGCTCGTGGTGTTCGGGCTCGGTGGCGTCGCCACTGACGTGCTCGGCGACCACGCGGCGCGGCTCGCCCCTCTCACCGATGTCGACGCCGAGGAGTTGATCGGGGGCGTGCGCGCGGCTCCGCTGCTGTTTGGTCACCGCGGCGCGGCAGCCGTCGACACTGCCGCGCTGGCAGACCTGCTACTGCGGGTGTCCAGACTGGCAGATGACCTGCCGGAGGTCGCCGAACTCGATCTCAATCCGGTGATCGCGAGGCCAGACGGAGCGCATGCGGTCGATGCCAGGGTCAGGATTGCGCCCGCCACACCGAGGGATCCGTTCTTGCGACAGCTCAGGTGAGCCGCTGGCGGCCCTGGAGAGGACTAACCTCCCCCGTTCCGTGGGTATGAGGCCCCTACTTTTACGCTTCAGACGACAGGCGCCGTGCCGCCGACAACCGGGAGGAGGGAGTCCGACGAACGCTACCGTCAAGGACGTGATGACCACCAGTGTTGTCGCGGTCAAAAGGAACGCTGACTTCAAGCAGATTGTCTCGGTACTCCGCCGGTTCCGGGTCAGCGCCTGCCCCGTGATCAACGACGCTGGCCACGTGATAGGCGTGGTGTCCGAGGCTGACCTGCTTTACAAGGAGGCCGCTAACGGGAGGGCGCCGGCCGGCCTGATCAGGCTGCGGTGGAGGCTGGGCGAGAAGTCGAAGGCCAAGGCGGAGACAGCTGGCCGCCTCATGACATCACCCGCTGTCACCATAGACCCGGACTCGTCCGTGGCGGTTGCCGCCAAGGTGATGCAAGATCGCTGGATCAAGCGGCTGCCTGTCGTCAGCGAGGACGGTCTTCTCATCGGCATCGTCACCCGCTCCGACGTGCTGAGCGTGTACGAACGCCCGGACGACGAGATCCTGGTCGAAATACTGACCGATGTCATAGCTGCCGAGTTCGGCCTCGACGCCAGCGTCTTCGACGTCTCGGTTACTTCCGGCATCGTGACGATCTCCGGGTTGATGGGGCAGCCGCGCGCGGCGCTGGACCTGGTGGCGCGGCTTCAGCGTGTCGATGGCGTCGTGGCGGTCCGCAACGGCCTCAGCGCCGGGCGGCCCGGCGAGGCGTCGCCGCACCCCGCCGCCGGCCGGCCCTACGTCGAGAACAACGGCGCCAGCAACGGCGGGCCTGACGTGGCAGCTCGCACGGCCTGAGGACGCTAGCCGGCCAGCCTGATGCGGCGGCCGGTGATCTGGCTGCCAGTCAGCCGTACATAGATCGGCCTGTCGCCGCCTGCCCACGGCTCGATGTGCAGCGCTTGTGCGCGCGCCAGCTCGGCCTCGTCGGTGATGACTTGTGCCTTGCCGGTCATCAGCACGCTCCAGCCTTCGCTCAGCGCATCGTCGAGATGGTCGACGTCAAAGGAGACCCGGGGCTCGTTCAAGCCAGCAGAGACGCTGTCGCCGCTGCCGGTACGAAAGACCACATCGTCCCCGTCCATCCGGAAGTTGACGGGGATGGCGACCGGCCCGCGTCCTGGCTCGACGAAGAGGAAACGACCGACTCCGCCGCCGGCCAGGTGTTGCCTGCACTCCGCGGTTGTCATGCTCTCCAGCAGTGCGGCCTTTGCGGCCGAGCGCTGGCCGGGCGGCTGGTTCTGCCCGGCGCCGGACAGCGCGCCCGGTGTGGTGTCCAGCGCGGCGGCGAGCCGGATTAGAGCCGCCTGAGTGGGGTTGGGCGTCATGCTCGATTCGAGGTACGCCAGGTACTCCGGCGACATCCCGGCTCGCTCAGCGGTCTGCGCGACGGTCAGGCCGGCGCGGTTGCGCTGCTCGGCGATGCGCCTGCCAACGTCGGTTCCGGCGGAATCGGCATCATTGCCCATTTACCCTCCAGAAAGAACATGCCCGAGGTGCCCATCATTAACTCTACGGACATCGGCCAGGCCGGGAAGGGCCGTTAGACCCTGTCAGATCGTGGTTACGCACGCACATTGTGCAGTAGGTCAACTGCGCAGTGGGTGATACGACATGACTTCGACTATGCACACCGATTCCGGCAACCGGCAGCCGGCCGTGCCGCGGCTAGCCCCGGTGACTGATCGGGGCGGCTTGCTTGTGCACGCCGCGGTCGTTCCGTTCCCGACGGCGCCGCTCGCGGGCCGGCAGCCCGGGTCAGTGCCGGGCGTTCCGGGGCTCACGCGAGAGCAGAGCGCAGCCGTCATTGCGATGGCAATGCGGGCTCCCTCTTTGCATAACACGCAGCCCTGGCAGTTCCGGCTTGTCGGAAATGCCATCGAATTGCGGGTAGATCCGGACCGGTGGCTTCGCCACAGCGACCCACATGGCCGTGAACTCATGATCAGCTGCGGGGCCGCCCTGTTCGGGCTTCGGCTCGGCTTGCGCAGCCTCGGCCTGCTGCCGGTAACCGAACTGCTGCCGGACCTGGCGCAACCCGGGCTGGCTGGCCGGGTCCGGCCGGCCGGCCATGCGGCGATGAACAGGGTCGAGGCCGAACTGATCGCTGCGGTGCCGCACCGGCACACGCACCGCGGGGCGTTCGCACCGGGGGAGGTGGCCGCCCGGCTGCTGGCAGCACTTGTCGGGGACGCGGCAGCCGAGAGCGCGGAGCTGTCGCTCGTCGATCGGGCCGAGGTGACGGATCAACTCATCGGACTGACAGCAGCGGCTGCAGCCGGGCAGCGAGCGGATCCGGAAATCACTGCCGAGACGCGCGGCTGGGCGCGCCCGCCCGGCAGCCGGGCCAGGGACGGCATTCCAGCCTGGGCCATCGCGGCTACGACAGCTGACCCGCCGGGTCGGCTCCGGTTGCCGCAACGCGACTTCGGTCAGCGGGGCACTGATCAACCCGGTGGCGCGCCGCCATCGGCGACGGCCGTGCTCAGCACTGCCAGTGACACTCCTGCCGACTGGCTGCGGGCCGGCCAGGCGCTGCACCGGCTACTGCTGCGGGCCGCGACCCGCTGGGTGTTCGCGAGCTTGCAGTCACAGCCGCTGGAGTCGCCGCGCTACCGCCAGAAGGTCAGGGACTTGCTCGGCATGACCGGGTATCCGCACCTGTTGCTCCAGTTCGGCCGCTCGAACATCGCTCCGGCTACACCGCGCCGGCCGCAGGTTGAGCTGAGGGCTGACTAATGCAGCGCTTATGGCCTTACTCTGCATTCATGCGGGCTTACCGGCCCTGCCGCGGCAGCCAGCCGTAGCGCAGAGCCGGTCAGGAACCTGAACGGAGGTGGCCCGCGATGCTGCTGCAGCTATGGCAGCGACTGGTCCGGATTGCCGGCGGCACCGACAATCCGTTACGGCGGCGTGTCGACCGGATCCAGTCGGTGGTAGTGGCTGGCCTGGTCGTTGCGTTCGTTGTCGCTGCGCCGGTGCTGTCGATCGTCGCCATCCGGGTCACCGGCGCTGCCGCAGCCCGGGAGCAGCGGGCCGAGGCTAAGTGGGTCTCCAGGACGGCCGTCTTGCAGGAGAGCGCCGCTGCCGGGCTGGTCGCCGATGACGGCGCCTTCGACTCCTGGGTGATTGCGAGCTGGACAATGCCTGATGGCGCTACGCGAACCGGCCTTGTCGCCGTCGACCTGAACGCCAGGAAAGGCCAGCGGGTGACCGTCTGGGTTACCCCGGCTGGCCAGCTCACGCATCCAAAGCTCACCAGGGCTCAGGTTCTCGAGTGGGAGGCCACCGCCGCGATGGTGACCCCGATCGGCCTGGCCGTGCTGCTGGCGGTTGCCGGGGCTGTTGTCCGGATAGTGGCTAATCGCAGCCGCATTGCGGGGTGGACCCGGGCGTGGGCAGCCGCCGGCCCGCGGTGGTCGTCGCTGCGGTAACCGGCAGTCTTGTACATCTGGCATGTCAGGCCAGCTGCGGGCTGGCCACGTGATCGATGATGTCGAGTACGCCGTCGATGTCCCAGGCGACGTCGACGGCCGCGGCTACCCGGTTGCGCAGTTCTGCCTCAGGCTGGCCAGTCAACGTCACGATCCCGCACTGGACTTCGACCTTGATCGCGTCCGGCGGGCCTGGCGCCATCTCACTGAGCAGCTCCCGCACCTGGCGGGCAATCTCGGAGTCGGCTACCAGGAATACGTTCAGCAAATCGCGCCGGCTGACCACACCTTCGATCTTGCCGTCCTCGTTGACGACCGGCAGCAGCTTGATGTGATGGTCGGTCATGTGCCGCGCAGCACCCGCTATGGCCGTGTCGGAGTGGATGGTGATGGCAGGGGCAGTCATCAGGTGCTCGCCAGTGAGCCGGTCGTACCTGCTGCGGTCGGTGCCATAGACCGGCGCCCCAGTCCAGCGCCTCCGCTCGCCCGCGTGCTTGTCCCTGGCCGCAATGAGGTCGCCCTCGGTTACCACGCCCGCGACGTGGCGGCCGAGGCTCAGCACAGGCACGCCGTTGATCTGATGGTGGACCAGCAGCCACGCGATCTGCTTGAACGGGGTGATCCGGTCGATGGCGACAATGTCCGTCGTCATGATGTCCCGCACCCGGCTATGCCATCGGCCGTGGTGCGTGGCGGGCGGCCGGTGCGGCTCGCCAGGCCGGCGGGACTCGGCCTTCCGCGGACGAGGAGGGACCTGCCGGACGACAGCCTGCTCGCCCAGTTCCACGGCGACCTGATTGACCGCCCTGGTCACGTCCGGCAGCGTGGCCCGGCCGTGCAGCGAATCGTAGTAAGCCGCGCCCAGATGCCGCAGCATCGCGTCCAGGTGCACATCTTTACTCGTCATTTCGTCCCCCCACTTTGCTAGTCGCCCGTGCGCTGGGCCGGCACCGGCCCGGCCGCGACCAGCTTCAAGTCTTCGCCCTGCTTGCCAGGCATGCCCTGACCCTCGGGCCCGACCACCACAACCGGGCAGTGGGCCCGGCTCAGGCACGTCCTGACGACCGGGCCGAGCGAGCGTCCGATGAGCTGCCCGGACGCCGCGCCGAGTACGAGCAAGTCGGCTCCGGCGGAGGAGTCGACGAGTGCGCGCTCAGGGTTGCCCTCGGTGACCTCGGTGGTTACCTCCGCGGCAAGTTCCGCACCGAGTACGGCTCGCACGGTCGCGGCTAGCCCGTCCCTGGCGCGTTGCTGCCGCGCTGCGACTTCCTCCGCAGCCGGAGCGGGCGCATAGTAGGCGCGCTGCTGGATCCGCCAGGCCAGCACGACTTTGAGCCGGCCGTGGCACCGGCGCGCTTCGTCGGCCGCCCATCGCAAAGCGCGGGCCGAAGCAGGCGAACCACTGACCCCGGCAACGATTACCGGGCTGCTGACCGGATTATCCATGGCGGACCCCCGTCCCCGACCGGATTATTACCCCGACTGCGTTGTTGACCCCACTGCCCCGACTGAGTTGCCGCTTACTGCTGGATTTCCACATGTACGGCACGGGCCGGCTGCTGATGTTCCGGTTTCATGCCGACCCGGACGGTGAGGATCCCGTTACGGTAACTCGCCGAGACGTCACGAACATCAGCACCCGGCGGTAGCGTGACACGCCGCGCGAAGCGGCCATACCGGAACTCGCTCTGATGATCCAGCTGCTCGGCGTCCGTTCGCTGAGCCTGCACGACCAGCGTACCGGCCTCCACGCGGACAGCCAGGTCCGCAACAGGGTCAATGCCGGGCACCTCGAACCGGACCAGGTAGCTCGAGCCATCTGGATACTGCTCCACCGGGATCGGCCAGGATCGTGCGGCCAGATGATGAACCGTGGACAGCGGCGATCCTTCCCAGTCCGAGATGCTGGTGTTCATAACGCTTACCTCGGTCGCCATGCTCATCTCCTCCTTCGCCTTCTCCTCCCCACTTTTCCGGCGGGCTGATCTGGCGGGTAGGGCCCAATGGCAATGACGGCCAGAGGCCTCGGTCCCGGCCACCGAGCTAGGACGCCGCAAGCACGCGGCGGGCCTGGCGGGCCATTTCGAGGTCCTCCCTCGCGTTGATCACGAGCGCCGCCGCAGCCGATCCTTCAGTGCTGATGATCGCGTCGGCGGTGGCCTGGTTCCGGTCAGGATCGAGCACCACGCCGAGGAACTCAAGGCCTGTCGCTGCTGCCGCCCGGACGTGGCTGCTGTGCTCGCCGATGCCGCCGGTGAAGACGAGGACGTCCAGTCCGTTCATCGCGGCCGCCATGGCAGCGATCTCACGGCGCAGCCGGTGCAGGTACACCTCAAGCGCGAGGAGAGCAGCGGGCGAACCTGAGCCGGCCGCATGCAGCACCGCACGCATGTCGCCCGACGCCAGGCCGGACAATCCGGCCAGACCCGACTCCTTCTCCAGCCCGGCCGACACCTCATCGACCCCCAGCTGCCCGTGCTGCAGCAACCAGATGATGAGCCCGGGATCGACACTTCCGCTCCTAGTCGCCATGACCAGCCCCTCCAGCGGAGTGAAACCCATTGTCGTGTCGACGCTCCGGCCGTGCCGCACAGCGGCAAGCGAAGCGCCGGCGCCCAAGTGGCAGCTGACGATGCGCAGCTCAGCAGACTCGCGGCCGAGCAGCTGCGCCGCGCGGCTCGAAGCATAGGCGTGTGACAGGCCGTGGAAGCCGAACCGCCGCAGGCCGAACCGCGTCGTCCAGCCATCGGGCAGCGCGTACCGCGCGGCAGCATCGGGCATCCCGGCGTGGAACGCGGTGTCGAAGCACGCGACAGCAGGCAACCCGGGCAGCAGCCGCCTGGCCGCCTCGATGCTGGCCAGCGCACGGGGCTGGTGCAGCGGAGCCAGGTCGGTCAGGGCGGAAATGGCATCGACGACCTTGTCGTCAATGAGCACGGCATGCTTAAACACGCTGCCGCCGTGGACAACCCTGTGTGCCACGACGGACGCACGGGGTCCAGCGGCCGCCAGGAATTTCGTCAGCTCGGAATGATCCGGGCTGCCGTCCCACTCCTCCAGCTCGAGCGTGCCGTCGACAGTGTCGCCGGGACCCAGCAGGCTGGCCTTCAGGCTGCTCGAGCCGACGTTCAAGATCAGCACGCTCGCGCGCGTTCCCGCGGGTGCGGAGGTCGTTGCGGATATCCCGGTGCTGGCCGACGTCATCGGGCCGACCAGGTCCAGTTCCTCACTTCGGGCAGGTCCTCGCCGTGCTCCCTGGTCCAGGACCGTGCCCTGGATCTCAAGTCGGTCATCTGCTGCCGCAGCCGCGCCGCGCGAGCTGCCAGCCCTGGCACCCGGTCGATGACGTCCATAACCAGGTGGAACCGGTCCATGTCATTCATCATCACCATGTCGAACGGGGTTGTGGTGGTGCCTTCCTCCTTGTACCCGCGGACATGGAAGTTGTTGTGCCCGTCCCGCCGGTAAGTGAGCCGGTGGATCAGCCACGGGTAGCCGTGGTAAGCGAAGATCACCGGCCGGTCTGCGGTAAACAAGGCGTTGAACTCAGCGTCGCTCATCCCGTGCGGATGCTCAATCGCCGGCTGCAGCCGCATCAGGTCGACCACGTTGACGACCCGGACCCGCAGGTCCGGCAGTTCGCGGCGGAGGATGTCGGTAGCCGCCAGCACCTCGAGCGTCGGCACGTCGCCGGCGCAGCCCAGGACAACATCCGGCTCCGCGCCGTCGCCGTCGCCGTCGTTGCTCGCCCACTCCCAGATGCCCGCTCCGCGAGTGCAGTGCAGGATTGCCGAGTCCATATCGAGCCAGTCGGGGTTCGGCTGTTTCCCGGCCACGATCACGTTCACGTAATCGCGGCTGCGCAGGCAATGGTCGGCGACCGACAGCAGCGTGTTCGCGTCCGGCGGCAGGTAGACGCGGATGACTTCGGCCTTCTTGTTCATCACGTGATCGATGAAGCCGGGGTCCTGGTGGCTGAAGCCGTTGTGGTCCTGGCGCCAGACGTGCGAGGTCAGCAGGATGTTCAGGGATGCCACCGGCTGCCGCCATGGCAGCTGGCGGGCCACCTTCAGCCACTTGGCATGCTGGTTGAACATGGAGTCCACGATGTGGATGAACGCCTCGTAGCAGGAGAACCAGCCGTGCCTGCCGGTCAGCAGGTAGCCCTCGAGCCAGCCCTGGCAGGTGTGCTCGG
>Ga0335074_10011379_pt1 | contig 12438 bp, 17 predicted proteins | sample Lox_Sample_23_FD_206715 | JGI IMG/M metagenome (GOLD analysis project Ga0335074, IMG submission 206715) | Soil microbial communities from Loxahatchee National Wildlife Refuge, Florida, United States - Lox_Sample_2.3 | ecosystem: Environmental > Terrestrial > Soil > Wetlands | place: USA...
AACGCAAAAAGGCTCCCTTGTTTCTGACATTTCCTTCCTTGCTATGTCTGCTTCTACTTTCTACTTTCCTCGTTTTCAATAACAACTAGTCGTTCTGCACATAATTTAGTAGCTGCTAAGCTCATGCTCACATGTTGGAAGGCCTCTCTCTCTTAACTAATCAAGTCCCATCTTTAGCAGAGCGTGATCCATTCCAATCCTGACTCTTCTGTAGGAAATGCTTCTCCATCCATAATACCATGTACATAGCAGACTCCAATCAAAGTATAATAGTCACTCGTTGGACGTATGATAAAGGGCAATCGACTACCACTGAGTATTGCGATCTGGTCATTTGGCTGGGCCTTTGCTGGTACCATCGCCATACGCCCGTCTTCTGTAATGCACAATGCTTTCTGCCAGTTCTGGAAGCTAACTTCATGGGCAAACTGCATTGCATTATGATTTGCTAATAAGTCATTCCCCATCTCTGTAGGCGTTCTGTCGCTCGACAGTAGAATCTGATACCAAGCATCAAATTTATGCTTGTAGTCAAGAGGCGCTGGGCGCTGGAAATCCGTGCTATCCCAGCATAGTGTTCGCCATAGAGTTTCCTGTAAGTCCTCGCTCCTGGAATATTGTGCAAGTAAAGAGGCAAGCTGACACCATTTCTGCCATACAGAGATGCAATCGTAGTCATATACCCTTGGACCTGCGAACTGTTCCGGTCGCAGATCTGCGTCTGCTACCTCTCTGACATTCTTAACTAAAATTCCTTTGATCCGTAAAGCTAGGCCATGAGACAGCTCGTAGATAGCTTTTAATCCATTGTTTGCGTTGTACCAGCTAGGCGATACATGAGAGCTCTGGATAGAAGACCAGTCAGGCGCCCACGATGGGAGATCAGACCCGCCCAGAATCCCCGGATGAGTGGCAAAGAATTTCCGATGAATTGCCAAAGGTGATCACTGCTTTAGCAGCTTCTGTGAACACGGTGCCAACACTTTTGTTGTAATCTGGCGCTGGAAAGATTTGCCCAAAACGATTTACAAGACCGAGGATCCCAAAAACCCTGTCTCGTGGGTCTGAGACCTCCTTTCTGCTCGAAGCTTCCAGGAAATGCAAAGCCAGCTTAGCAAACATCGCATCCGTCCTTTTGAACTCGTCATTCAGGAATTTTCTGATGGACAGCTGAACTATTGCCTGGCTTAAAAATAAATATGCCGTAAGAGAGGCATTGGATGATGCGGATCGCTCTTCGCGTATACAGTGATGAATCTGGTCAAGATCAGAGAAGTCTAGGGTTGCACTGCCACAAATCAAGAGAGCAGACGATGCGACAGCTGCCTCTTGAACGACCCATAATCGTTTCCACCAACGACGAAGGAAGATGCCCTGGAGGCACTGATAAAGCGGGTCCACTGTCTCAGTGTTTTGGTCTATTTCATTCCTCCAGCGTAGAAATTCCTGATTAATTGGGCCCTCGTAGATAGCCTGCCCACTACTTTTCCTCAACCTAATCTCTTCTGCGATTAAATGGAGCCACTTGAAAAAATACTCCGAAGCTGGCATAGGTGTTTCATCAATCACTTCTTGAGTAGTAGCCTCTCCAAGCCAGATTAGTACCTTGCAGGCCTTACTGTAGATTTTGCCCATTAATTGGACCTGTTGGCCTCGCTCTATGATGTCCTCCTGATTGATGCAGATAGCATCGACCCATAAGACTCTCTCTGCAGTTGAGTCTCGAAACCTACGGAGCACAGTCTCGCAATTCAAAGTTACACGAATGTATGCCTCGTCGCAAAGAATCATGTTCGAACGCTCATCATTTCCATCTTCGGTGGCCCATGTGTAAGATACTGCTTCGTAAGAGAGATCGTCATCTATGCAGCCCTCTTTGAGAGAGACGGCAACCGGTGCTGGATCTGAGCCAGGTTGTAGAACGATTAGCCTTATAGAGCGTTGACTCTGCAAGGGTGTGTACTGATATATTAGCGAGCTAGATGGCGACGGCTCTGGATTTTGAGCATCCATAGCTGGATAGATGGAGACATATTTTTAGGGTATAGTTGGAGGTTATCTAGAATAAGAAAAGAAGGTGTGGTCATCCTGCCGACGACTGCTTCGCTGCAAAATATTCTAGAACACTATTTGGAGCGGAAGTCCAGGGTTCTTCTCGCCTCGTGAAAACTCGAAATCAGAATACAACCATTACCTAATGTATTGAATTCATTGCTTCAAATACGAATGCTTTCTAAAACGAAACCCCCAAAAATTTAAAATAATACATCTCCAACCACTCAAACCTTCCTCCTCACCAACCCCCTAAAGAAATCAAAACTATTACTATCACTCTGCAACTCCCACACCCTTCCCGTCCCCCTATCCTCCCACCCTAGCTCCTCCACCCTCAAGAGGCCCCAATCCCTCGTAATACCCAGTATCCTCGCCCTAACCCCCCCTTCCGCTTCCAACGTCACTACCTGCTCACTATGCAGCCAGTGTTTATAATACATCTCTTCGAGTTGTACCGAGAAGCCTGTACGGCAGAAGGATCTGTAGATATTCTCGAAAGTGGTGAGGATGCGCGCGAGGAGTTTTTCGAGCGTGAAAGGGGGAAGGGGACGGGATGATGGGGAAGAGGAGCGGGAAAGGAGGGGCAGGAGGGCGTTTAGGGACGTAGTGGGCGCAGCGTTGGTGGTGTTGAGGCCGATGCCGACGACGAGGTTGTAGGCACCAGCAGTGTAGGATGAGTTTACGAGGATGCCGCCAATTTTGACGTATTCTTTCTTGCCTGGCTTGGTGGGGTCTTCTGCGTCTTTGCATTCATCATTAGCTTGCCATCGATGTCTCAATGGTGGTGGTGTTGGACGGCTTACAGATGTCGTTGGGCCATTTGAGCTTCACGGGCATGTCTGCATAGCCGTGGTCGTAGGACTTTATTCCTTCTACGACGGCGAGAGCGGCTAGGTATTGTACAAATACAACGGGGGCACTGTTGGAGATGGAAAGGGGGTGGTTAAGGCACGTTGAGAGGATCAGGGATCCCGCAGGCGATACCCAGACGTTGGATCCACGGCCTCGACCAGCTACCTGGACGGTAGCAGTAGCCGTAAATCCATTTGGTAGACGAGAGAGGAGTTTGGTGTTTCTAAACAAGAGATCAGCTGGGTTTCAGATGGTTGCATATATATATACTTCTCTAGGATCGTGTTGGTGCTAGTAACTACTTCTCCATACATGAGAACATTGCCAAACTCCTCAGCTTCACTTGAGTTTTCGTGCTGGTACCTCCTGAGGTTTGCAAAGAAAGCGTGATGATTGAAGTACGGTGTCTCTTTGCCTCCTGGCCACTCGCTCTCGTGTGGAATCAAGCGCTTTATGATTGTGTTATAATCGATAATTCTGTCCTCCGTAGCACCATCAGCCTTTGATGGATCTTCAAATTTTCCAGAGCTTAATACAGGCAGAGACTTGACAAGAGAGTTCAAAGACCATCTAGAGCTATGTGTCTCGATATGAAATGTGTCGTTTTCTCCTCTGATATATTCTTCGCCATCTTCTATTGTGATGACTTCTTTCAACTCCTCTAACAGCTCGGAGACTTCAATATGATTCATGGATGAGAGGTGAAGGCGAGAAAGGGACGGTACCGAGCTTGTTTCCTGAGAAACAGTCAATCCCAACTTTGATAAGCAACCTTTTAGGAAACTCGTTCGAGACTCGTCATCTTTAGCCACCGCATCTACGACTTTCGAATACCCAGGTCCACCTGCATTACGATCGAGATTCACGGATGCAAATCTGACAGAGATTAGCCTGGGAACTCAAAGAAGTGGAGTTTCCTAACTCAGGATGAGGTCCAGTCAGCACTGCGCCACCTTCTCCAATTTTGCAGTATACAATTGCTGCAGCGCCAAGTCCACCGATACCACCATCAACATCAAGTGGTTCAGCATAGTTGGCAAGTATTTCCACACCTTGGTTCTTAAACTTTGCTGCGTCTACAAACACCCCTCCACCATTGTAGTAGGACTTGAATGATGTTGGTAGTGCTCCCGTAGTAAAGCACTCCTTGTCCACCCGCAACTCCGCAGCTTTTGCTCCGGCTTCACTGTGATACTTAAACCCCTTAAATGCACAACCTCTACATATTCCTGGAAAGAAGGCTAGTTCTCGATTGCCTACAACCTCCATCTGCTTATCGCCAACTTCAAATTCACATCGCTGACTACCGTAATAGCCACCAGCACAGAACCCTAGGTAAGCGCCTCCTCTGCGCACGAACTGAGCAATTCGAGCATTACCATCTCCATTCAGAGACCGGCAGTAGCCTAAATCGGCACCGCCAGGGAAGACTAGCAGGGCACAGGATGTCGTCCATGGTTCCTTTAGGATAATAGAATCTGTTATCGGGATGACTGCGTAATTGGGCGAGAGCAACCGGCGTAAGGTATAGAGGCAATGACGGACAGACTCAACCGTGCTGCCGCTACCTGGCATAGGATCAGCACGAATCCATCATTGAAGTAATAGACGCAAACCAGAATAAACAAGCACATTCATCCTTGTCGGAGCCATTTTGGCCTAATTCAAAAATTTTATTTTCTCAACCGAGGTCGAAAACTATCAATAGAAGACCTGAAAGATACCTGATAATGTAGTTTAAAATACTACAATACAAGAATGTCGAAGGCGGAAAGCGATGCAAAGGCTGTTGGGGAGGATGACGATGAGCCGGATGATTGGTGAGGATAGAATCCAACACAATGGCGTTCAAGCATTAACACTTTGAGCCAGGGACAAACGGATCTTCAGTACAGGGTGTGCGAGTAAGTGGAACCCGTGATATACTGACGTATTTGTGAATGAGACAAATGGGCTTATTATCACAGCGGAGAACACAAAGATGAATGACTGCTTCTTCGAGAAAAAAGATTGGAGGAAGTGTCAAGAAGAGGTACGGTATACGGTGATCTGCACGGCTCAGCATGGCACTTTGGGATTCCTCACGAAAATCAAAACCAGGAATATACTGACCGAGGCAAACCTATAGCTCGAGAATTTTAAACAGTGCTGGAAGAAGCAGCAGAATGACAAGAGGACGGAGATGAAGGACGCTTGAAGAAGGCGTAATTGGTGGCTGGGACGGATGATGAGACCATGTACATTATAAACTGTAGATCACAATTCCAGATCACATCTCCTAGAAATTCTTCGTTTTCACTTTAAGAAATTTTTTGGTGTTGAGGCTCAAAATATTTTTCAACATCAATCTTCGTGCCTTCTCAACCCTAACGACATCTCGCGACAGCCAAGCCCCATCAACAGCTTACAAGATGGCGACGAGAGCATCCAGAGTCTTCCGTTCAAGTATATTAGAAGCCACATATCTGCGGCTCTCATATCAATCACAACTGCCCAGCATACGATTTAAGCCCTTCTCAACCTCCCTCCGCCGCACAGCAACCCCAGCTACAGCACCCACCTACGCCCGCAAGCCGACCCCAACCTCAGCCTCAACCGCTTCCTCCCCCCCTCCAGCCACCGACCCCCCCTCAATAAATGACCAATCGCCCATTTCAGACCTAACAACCGGCCTGGCTGACGAACCGCTCATCCTCGATGAAGGTGCCCGCCAAGTAGACTGGACGCGCTCCTTCCACGGCCTCAGCGCCCAACCCTTCTCCAAAGAAGCCGCCGACGTGCTCCTCGCCCCCATCTCGCCGGACGATGTGGAGTGCAAGCCCGATGGCATCCTCTACCTACCAGAGATCAAGTATAGGCGGATCTTGAACCGTGCATTTGGGCCCGGCGGTTGGGGTTTGGCACCGAGGGGAGAGACGATTGTTACGGGGAAGAGCGTTACGAGGGAGTATGCACTTGTGGCGCATGGACGGTACGTGTATATGTATTTATTTATTGAAATGACTTTAGGCTCGAGTCATGTTGTGAAATTCTTGCCATGCTGACTCAAAGGATGGGGTCTAGGCTTGTGTCGGTCGCGAGGGGCGAGCAGGACTATTTCTCCCCTGAGGGCATTCCGACTGCTACTGAGGGGTGCAAGTCGAACGCGCTGATGCGCTGTTGTAAGGATTTGGGTGTGGCGAGCGAACTGTGGGATCCGCGCTACATACGGAAGTTTATGAAGGAGCAGGCGAAGCAGGTGTGGGTGGAGCATGTGTTGACGAAGAAGAAGAAGCAAATATGGCTGAGGAAGGATGATCTGGTGAGGTATCCGTTCAAGGAAACCAAATAGGGGGCTTAGATGGTTATGTATGATGTACAATATGCGCTGATGTATGATTATGGTGTCATATATACATTAAGTCTATTGATGACAGAAGGTCATTATGGATAAAGAACAGAATCAATCCTCTCTTCTCAGTAAGCCCCAAGTAGCTGGGATGCCATACGGTAAATATCCACTTTCCAGAGTTACCAGCTCAACCTTAGCAGCGACAGCTGCTCTCATCATCCATGGTGGAGGCTGCAAGTGATCTACTATCATGAAAACAATCTTTTGCAATGCTGGCACAATTTTCTTCTCAGCTTTCATGTCAAGAACTCTGTGCAACATCATTACTAGGCTCTTGAAGTCCCCCTCCCGCAAATCCACCAAGACGAGCTCTTCAAGCCCAGCGGGTAGGATACTTGTGACTCCAGCAGCCGCGTTGGCGATACGAGCGGGCGTGTTCAATGGGGTGAAGAGGACTCTAGGATCTATTTCTAGACGACGAAGGGCTGTCAGCTTTTCTAATTTCAAGGGTGAGTGCCTAAATTCTGTCTCTCGGATTATAATCAAGGTCTCTAGGGATTCGTATTGATTCCTCATAGCCAAAACGTAATCATTCATATCGACAGGGCTGTTTTCAATTTGAGGATATCCGTGATTTTGACCAATTGTGAGACACTTCAATGCTCGTGGTAAGGCAAGCATGTCTGCCAGACTCCGAGCATGTATATCGCAAAGGTAAAAATGAAGTTCCTGCAACGAGGTAGGTATTGATTGTTTGGATAGGTCTCTCATTGCCCATTCATCTGCTTGAGCATTGACGATCGTCAAACTTTGGAGTGTCGGGTGCAGGAAAATGGCAATCTTGTTTGCTAGATTCCAGAACTCGCCGTATTCATCCCAGTATCGTAAAGTGCCTATTGATAAAAGTCAGTCTAATATACTAATTGAATATGATACTTATTTCCAAGGCAAACATACATGCTCTAAGGGACCATAGCAAATTTGTTGCCAATGCAGGGTTCAGCGCCCTGTTAAATACCTCATCAAACGCATCGTTCTCTTCATCAGACGAGTTGATTGCCAGCTTTTGAAGATTTGCCATGGAGGCAAGCAATGGGATGACAGTGACTGGCTCAAACTCCTCGTGAGCTGCGAAATTTAGATCGAGGCTGCGTATTTGCAAAGCTCTCTCTGGGTGCTTGGCAAGCGAACTCGTGAACGATGTGCTATCTTCAATGTCTCGAAGCAAAACAGAAGCGTAGAGACGAGGCTCTGCCAGACTGCTCAGTCGGCGACAGACTCTCATTAGCGCGTAAAGATCGTTGCGCGAATGTATAGCCTCGAGGATGATCACAAGAAGCTCATCTGCCAAATGCAGGAGATTGAGTGGCTGCATGTTGAGGTACTCCTCTTAATGAAGAGACTTGTGATGTTTGAGTAAACGTGCAGTCGTGCAACAGTGAGGTTGTCTCAAATCTGTCACGCGGCTGAGGATTTAGCAGCCTTGTTGATTGCCTTGCCCAAATTGGGGAGCAGCCCATGTCACTGACAAGCGCCGATTTGTGACAAGGATAACTCATGGTAATACAATTACTTTGCCTTCCCAACTCTTTTGAGGGCGCTTTCACTTCTGGGTAATAGCAGGAAGAGTTTCTTGTTAAATTCAACAATTAAGGTACCATTTACTAACGTCAAGCGCTGAACAAACACATTAGCTAATTCTCAGCCGCCTGATGCGCAGTTCCCAAAAAGCGCTAGTAGGATATATCAAAGTACTGCATCGCATGGTTTCATAATACATAAAGGACATTACTTGTTCACATCTCCATCCGTCTTTTCCCTCTGCCCCAACGCCGCACTCTCTCCTCTCAGCCCAGCGACTGCCCTTCTAAATAACCCACCCTTCACAGCCTCCGCATCCTTTGTGTATACCATATTCACAATCGCCAAGGACACCACGAATAACCAGACGTCCCCACCTTTGAATCCTTTCCACAAACCACGCTTCACGCCTACTTTCCATGCAGACTCTACACTCAGCCTAAAACAATATAAGAAGTCACTTCGTCCAGAATCCTTGACAAAGAAAGCCCACAAGCCTCCTAGGAAACCGCCTAAAAAGAATCGCTGCGTGGGAAGTGCATTCCTTGGCAGCAGTTGCTGGAAGAGGCAGATGGAGCCCCAACTCGTACCCACGGCACCAGCGAAAAATACACTCATCTTCAAAACAGTGCGGCCAAGCTTGTCAAGGGAGGTGAGGGGCTTGTTGTAGAAGGACTTATACCGGGGTATAGAGATGATTGTGAACACGATCGTGAAAAAGCGGGCGAGACGAGGGAAGGCACGGATCCAGTAGGTTACGTAGGTGCGAAGACAAGACGGGTCAGCCGGATGGAGGAGTGCGCATGATAGTGAGCCAATTAGTGGATGTGCGGCTGAGGTAATAGGAGATATTGAGGTGAGAGTTGATGGGAGGGTCTGGATGTTGGGAAACAGAATAGGTGAGATGAAAGGCCTAAAATCAATTAGCTGAGGCATAACTGTGGCCGACTATCGAGCCTGAAACTCACGGATAGTTCAAGCGTGCCATCTCAGCCAAGTTATCGACGATATCGTATCTTCCTGGCCATGGAAGATGTGCAGGGTAGTCAAGGGGACGGTGTTGGATGTACTGAGGCGAATTCTTGAGAATTAAGTCTCCAAATGACTGTCAAAGTCAGTGTAAACGATAAACTTCACATAGGATCTTGAATAACTTACTGCGGGAAAACAGTCCCTATCGAATACAAATGCATGCAGTAACTGACCGTATGCCAATGGCATCAGCAACCAGCTACCCCACCACCATGGCCTCTCCCAAACACTCCCTTTCTTTCCCCATATCCACCCCTCATCTTCAGCAAGGTTATAAGTAACCTCCGCAGCACGACTTAGGACATACATAGCGATTGTTATCCGAAGCTGATCGCTAGGATACACGCCCAGCATGAACCCCGCCAGACTAGCTCCTACAGCAGGCGCAAACGTGGAAGTCAACGTCCTGCTCGTCCGAGGATTTCGTTTTCGAAATGGTTTTGCATCGGCCGTAAGGAGATGAGCCCTGAGACGCGTAAAAAAGCGAAAGAGGAGACGGTGAAAGAGGAGAATCGTTGACAAAGATAGAGAAAGTCGTAGGGTTGGGGATTTCCATACTGATATCCTCGGTTTCCTGTCTTTATTAGCCATCTCCCGTAGCTCATTTCAATAGATAGAGAGCCTACCCAGCTCGAGCACTGCGAAAGAGCCTTTCACTGATGATTGACCATGCCTTTAACCCAGCTGCTGTCGCAAGGAAAACGCGTAGACTTGCTCGCACGGCAGCAGCATTGTGATCATCGCGTCCGGGCCTCTCCACGAGCTTCTCTACCTGAGAAACGCTGGGCGTATTTCTCCTGAGTACCTTCGACCGCGAAATGATGTATTTATGTAGAGTCTGGTACTCCTTGGCAGAAATGGTATATCTCAGCGCATTCCTCAAGACTGGATCTGTAGTCGACTTTGCCGTCAGTTTGTCCCGAGGCGGCTTCGGGCCGTCATGAGCTGGCGTCGCCATGCTTGGACTGTTTGATCACATATTATGGAGCAAAGTGTTTGTGTCTACACATTATCACAAGTGACGATTTGATTCATCCATAGGATTCACATGTCCGAGGTATAAAGTTTTCCCGAGAATTTGCCGAGCACTAGAGCCGGCTTGATGGGTCAAGATCAAGCGCGAGCATAGTACTCTACTTATGTAGTATTCAGCGTTATTCAAACAAGTAACCATTAATTCAATAACGCCAGTCTTGGCACGAGCAGTTGTCCTGCTGAATGAAACCTATCGCATCTACCTTATGCCTAGAATTGTCTATAATCCTTGCCAAACGCCCATATCCGATGAGCCTTACAATACATAATTCTGAACTAAGTCATGCGGGTCCGCGGCTAATACCGGAAGGACTGTTGCTCCCATCAGCTCCTTCTTACCAGAAACTACACCACCCAATATAATGCTGGCACAAGTTCTCGAACTTTGTCGCCTCGATCAGCAACTTGTCTACCTGATTGATGTAGCTCAGCTCTTCTTCCTTCTTAAAGTCATGGCCTGTTAGCTTATCCTTAACCCGGTTGAGCACTTGCACGGCCCTCTCGTTTTGAATCTCCGTAGCATCTTGACCATTTTCTGGCGCAGCTAAAGAATTGGTCCTAGCACGAGATCTTGATATTGGAGGACCGCCAGGCGCAGCCGTAGGGTCTTGAGCCATCAACTCGGTGGGCGGTATATCGGCGTCCATGATAGAAGGTCTACGTTGTTCTGATGGCATTATTGAGCCACGTCGATTAGACCGGAAGTCGGGACCTTCACCAGGGGAATTGGTCGCAGTGAGCCTCCAGTTGAGTAATGGGTCATGAATGAACTGCAAGAATCAGTAAAAATGTATCTATTAGGTGAGTTTTAGGGGGAAACTTACAGCCTCTAGTACTGCCATCAAGGACTCCTTATTGTCTCTTACCACCCTCATCACATTCTCACAAGTGATCCGGAAGCTGCCCTCAATGTTGCTAACTTCCATTGCATAAGTTAACATTCTTGTTAACCGGAAGGGAACGCGCTCAGGATATTTCTCGCGATGCATAGCGACCTCAAAGCAATCACCGAAGTCAATGTGGATGATTTTCCCTGTGACTCTGTCAAGCATCAGGTTGGAAGGATGTCTATCACCAAGACCAAGAATGTAGCCAACTATGGACATCACACCCAATGATCGCGTGTAATTTGTACGTCTATCGAGCCAGGCTTCCGAGCTTTTACTCTTCAGCCATAGGACGCGATAGAGGTCCTGCCCAGTGGTATTGTCAAGCGCGTATCCGAAGACTTCGACCTTCTGCATGAGCGTGAGATTGTCATAGTCTGGAGCCATTTGTAGCATAATGCGATGTTCGATATTCAACAAAATCTTACGACTCTCACGGTATTCCCGGATCAGAACATGAAGAGTATCACTATTCGGTACCCAGCCCAGAAGGCCCGAGCTCTGTGATAATGGGATAGCGGGGTAGCGTTGGATGTTCAAATGCCGTTTATAAGACTCGGAGTCATGTGCTAAAAGTGTATTGCAGAGACCGAAAAGCTGCATAACACGCTCATCCTGCCGAATATCTTCATGCCCTTTCAACACAAAGGCGTACGGGCTACCGTCGCTGCCATTGAGACTCAATTTCCTTGGCCGTTGCTTCGAGTTGATTACGGTGAATGTGGTTTCGAAAGATAAGATGCGAACAATGGGTTTGCCGCTTTTGTACGTCCCTGGTACCGCGAGGTCTAAGTTCTTGGCATCCAAGAGATTTGGCGATACGTAGGCAAGCTCCAGGTTATTGAGTTGTGGTAGTTGTCGTGCGATTCTCCGGAAAACTTGATAGTATAGATCCCAGGCATGATTGAGATCACCAACGTCTCCCGAAGTTTTATATGTGTAACACCATTCTCGTGCTTCCTGGAGATCTCTGCCAAAGGTTTGCGCGAAGGATATCTCGCGAAGAGTCTCCGGTCCTTTATCGAGCAATTCGTGTAGAGGTGCTAATGTAGCAAACATGCCTTCTATGTTGTGATCTCCAAAGTAGAGCCTAGAAGCTTCTTCGAGGCCTTCGTGCCATTGCTCATGCCACAGGACCGCAACACGAATGAGCTCATGACTCACGATATCGGCTTGCAGAACCAGATTGGGACTATGCTGGCGCATGCTCTCCATGATTTGTGCAGCAGATTTTGACCGTCGAGTCGTTTGAGCAGATTTCATTGCAACCGTTAATGGATACACTAAAGCCTGAGGATGCTTTCGGCCGACATCAGAGAGTAGACGATGAATGGACTCGCGAACACGAGTATTTGGCTGATTGATACGAGCAATAAGTTGGGGGATGACCTCTAGCCAGGTATCAACACTGACAGAGGCAAAGCCTTCTGTGACAGCGGCGTTGACCTCGATGCTGCCCCCATGGGCAAACCATAGCGTCAACAATCGTAGTGTGTCTTGCAAAGAACTCCCATTCGACAGTGCTATTGACTTGAAAAATCCGCGTACAGCCGGAACGACATGATCAACGATTATGGGATGTGGAACAACAGCAAGATCACGACTAGGCTTCTGACTGAGAGCTTGGACGATCTCGAAATTGGCCAAAGCCCATGCATGCCACGC
>Ga0335074_10011380_pt1 | contig 12438 bp, 8 predicted proteins | sample Lox_Sample_23_FD_206715 | JGI IMG/M metagenome (GOLD analysis project Ga0335074, IMG submission 206715) | Soil microbial communities from Loxahatchee National Wildlife Refuge, Florida, United States - Lox_Sample_2.3 | ecosystem: Environmental > Terrestrial > Soil > Wetlands | place: USA: Florida...
TAGCCTCGCTCCCCGCGGTTGGTCTGTTCGAAAATCCCGGGGACGTGGTACTGGCTGACAACTCTCACTCGGCGCCTCCCGCGGCCGGGCGAGCAGGGCTCGCCGCGGCGGGGCCGCCGCCTGTCCCGCTCGTACCGCCCGTGGCCAGGGCGCCAACGCCGACGCCGGTGCCCTCGGCACCTGTTGCAGGGGCCTCCCCGGCCAAGGTCGCCTCACTCGGGCGCGCTAGCGATGCCCTGTCCACCGGGTTTCCCTCCTCGTCGCTTATCTCAGCGTGCTCGACTACCCAATCGAAAGCCTTGCTCTTTCTAAGATCTGAGCGTACCGCGAGACGCCGTCCTGCGCGCTCCACCTGAGAAATGAACGCCTGCGCGTCGACTCCAGCCTGCGCCGCCATGCGCCCCATGAAGTCCTCCATCTCCGCCTCTGAGGGCTCGATGCCCACCGCGTCGGCGATGGACCGGAGCGCGAGGTCGGACTTGACAGCCGGGACCGCCTGCTCTTTCAGCTGTCCGACGAGCTCCTCCAGGGTCTTGCTGAGGGCGTCGAGGTAGCGCTGGAGAGGGATCCCCTGAGCGTCCAGGCGGTTGCCGAGCTCCTCGGCCATGTGCTGGGTCTCGGCGTCGACCAGCACGCTCGGCGGTTCCTCGTTGACCAGGCCAACAAGGCCCTCGAGGACGGCGTTGCGCAGCGTGAGCGCAGCCTGCGCCCGCTTGACCTCGCTCAGCCTCGTCTCGATGTCCTTGCGCAGCTCGACGACGGTAGAAAACTCCGATGCTTCGGAGGCCCACTCGTCAGTCTCCTCCGGGAGTACCTTTTCCTGGACCTGTTTCACTTGAACCTCCACCTGGGCAGTGGCACCTCCGAGGTCCGCCTCGAAGGTGACGCTGGCGCCCGCCTTGGCGCCGGGCAGGTGTTCGTCCAGCTCCGGGAGGTCGTTGCCCGCTCCCAGCTCGACGGAGTAATCGCTGTAGGACATCCCCGCCACGGGCTTGCCGTCGCGAGTTGCGTTCATGTCGATGATCACGCTGTCGCCTATGCGCGCTTCGCGCTCGACGACAGCGAGCTCCGCGAAGTTCCCCCTCAGGCGGTCGATCTGGGCCTGGATGTCCGTCGCGGTGACCACTGGGCTCGGGACTCTCACCTTGAGGCCTTGGTAACCCTCGAGCTTGAGGCGTGGCCTGACCTCGACCACGGCATCGAAGCTGAGCGGGCCCTGTTCTTGCCCCGCCGTCACCTCGATCGTGGGCTCGTTGATGACGTCGACGCTTTTGTCGTTGACCGCCCACCCGTACCAGACGGGGATGTGCTTATCCAGGGCCTCGCGCCGCGCCACGGCCTTGCCGATCCGCGCCTCGAGCACTCGGCGAGGCACTTTGCCTCGCCTAAACCCGGGCACCGTAAGCTCTTTCGTGAACCTGTCAAAGGTTTCGTCTACGGCCCTCTCGACCTCGGTTTCCTCAACCTCGACGGAGAGCTTGACCTTGTTGCCCTCCATTGGGGCCACTTGGCTTTTCATATGAGATGCGGAGCCTACCTCGCGCCGCCTCCTTCGAGGCGAGCGCTCGCTCGACGGGGCCGCGATACCCATAACCGGGCCCGGCGCACCGAGGTCTGCTCTCTCCTTGCCGGTGGCCCTACGGGCACTACTCAAAGAAAAAACTGCGGTCCTTGCTCAGGATTTATAAGCCGCAGCCTGGATGCTGAAAAGCTCGGCATAAAGCCCACCACCGCTCAGCAGTTGCTCATGCCGGCCGACCTCGACCACCCGGCCGCCGTCCAGCACCACGATGAGGTCGGCCGAACGGACAGTTGCTACACGGTGGGTCACGAGCAGGGTGATCGCACCCCGTAGCTGGCCTAAGCGCCGCGCCGCGCTTTGGTAGCGCTCGAAGAGGGCAGCTTCCGCGCGGGCATCCAGGTTGGAGGTCGGCTCGTCCAGTACTACGAGGACCGGCGCCTCCCGCATCAAGCCCCGGGCCAAGGCCAAACGCTGCCACTGCCCGCCCGAGAGCCCCCGCCCCCCGACGTAGCTGCCAACCACGGTGCCCAGGCCATCGGGCAAACCATCCAACACAACCCGGGCGTCGGCCCGGTCCATGGCCTCTAAGACCGCGATGTCGTCACTAATGCGTGGCAAGTCTCCGGCGCCGACGCCGTCTCCGAGGCGTGTTTGGAACTGGGCAAAGTCCTGGAACGTAGCAGTGGAGCCAGCGCGCCAAGCTGTCTCGTCGATTTGGCAGAGGTCGGTCCCGTCGACGGTGATACGGCCCGCGGTCGGACGGTACATGGCGGTGAGCAGTTTGACAAGAGTCGTCTTGCCGGCGCCGTTCTCCCCCACCAAAGCAACGGTCGCGCCTGCTGGCAAGTGCAGGCCTATGCCGACCAACGAAGGTGACGCCTGGCCCGGGTAGGTGAAGTCGACCGCCTCAAGGCGTATGCCGTCGGCCAGGTGTCCCGGCGGCCGGAGCCGAGCGGGGGACTGAGCGCCGGCGGCGTAGTCCTCCAACCAGAGAAGCCGGCCGGCGGTGCGTATGGCTGTGGAAAAGCTTCCCGCTGTGTCCGTCGCCCCCGACACCTGCCTCTGCGCGCGGCGCACGAGGCTGACCGCTTCCACGACTTCCCCGGGGCTGGCTTGGCCCTTGGCCGCTCGCAGGACCAGGACAAAGATGGCAGCGACAAAGCCTGCGGCGTACGTCAGCCAACCGGCAGCCTCCCAAAGGGCGGCTCGCCGGGCGGCTCGCAGGGTGGCGCGGTTTACTTCGCCGGCCAAGCTTGCGTACCGGGCCTGGACTGCGTCGACACCACCGAAGGTACGCAACTCACGAGCCGGAGCGGTCGTGGACGCCAGCTGGAAGAGCTCCCCGAGCAGCCGCCGTCGCTCGGCCAGGTTGTCGTCCGACTGCTTTTGCAACCTGCCGGCACGGCGGTCGGCAAGCCCGGGGGCGGCAGCGAGCACCGGCACGAGCAGTACTGGTGGGTAAATGAGGGCCAGGAGCACGACGATGCCCGCCACCTGGACAGCCATTTGAGCCAGGCGCAGGATCTGAGTGGCCGAACTTGCCAGCGTCCGGCGGTTGTTGCGCAAGTTGTCTATTTCCCGCAGGTACTCGGGGCGTTCGAAGTGCTCCAGGGTGGGCACGGCATTCGCCAGCCACCCGATCCGTTCTGCGAGGGCCAAGTTGGCCCGGTCAGTGAGCTGGCCGTAACGTGCCCCGCTGGTCGAGGCCAGGACGAAGGCGGCACTGAAGGTGACCGCCACGAGCGCCACGCCCACGACAGTGCCGGTTAGTTGCTGGTGGAGGGCGTTGTCGATGACCAGCCGGAAACCTACCGGGTAAGCGAGGCTAGATAACCCGCTTGCCAGGCTGACGGCCGTGCACACGAGGACGAGCCCTCGACCGGCTCCCCACGCGGTGCCCACCATCGCCCCGGCCAGCCGTCGGGCCCTGTGGACTGCCGGCCGCAACCCTTTCGGGGGACGGACGGCGCCCGCCGTGGAAGCAGGGGGCTCAATCATGGTCGGCACCGGGGGCGGGCGAGCCGCTGAAGCGTGACGCTTGGGCGTGGAAGAGCTCAGCGTAAGTGCCTCCCGCCGCCACGAGCTCCTCATGGGCCCCAAGCTCTGAGATCCGGCCCCCGTCCAGCACGGCGATGCGGTCCGCCCTGCGCACTGTAGAAAAGCGGTGTGAGATCACGATGCTCGTGACCCCAGCCGTGATCTCGAGGAACCGCTCGTAGAAACGGGCTTCTGCCCGGGCGTCCAGCTGCGCTGCCGGTTCGTCGAGAACGAGGACGCCTGCACCGCGGGCTACGGCATAGAGCGCCCGCGCGAGCGCGACTCGTTGCCATTGCCCGCCCGAAAGGTCTGCGCCACCTTCATATTGGCGCGACAAAATGGTGGAACGCCCCACCGGTAGCTCGGCGAGGACCTCGTGGAGGCCTGCCCGCGCCACGGCGTAGCTGAAGGCGCCTTCGTCCACCGTGGCCCCGAGGTCAAAAAAGGCCACGTTTTCCTCAAAAGTTAAGGGGTAGTGGGCGAAATCCTGGTAGACCACGGCCACATTGCGCTGCCACCCACGGGCGTCAAAGGCGCTGAGGGGCTCCCCGTCCACCGTGATCTGGCCCGAGGTCGGGTCACGGAGGCGGGCAAGCAGTGTGACGAGGGTGGTCTTGCCCGCTCCGTTCACGCCGACGATGGCCAGGGAGCGCCCGGCGGGCACCGAAAGTTCCACTCCGTCAAGGACGTCCCGGTCGCTCCCCGGGTACCGGTACGTCACGCCACGAAAACAAAGCTCATGGCGGGGCGTGCCCTCGCGGGGCATGACCGGGCCGCCCCCAAAGGGCCGTGGTGGGGCCAATTTGACCGTGAGCCAGTCGAGGTCGGGAAGGGCGGCGAGCATGTTCTCCAGCTGAAGAGCGGTGAGGTTGACGCCGGCTAGCTGGATCGTCGAAGGCATGATCATCAAGGTGATGGAGACCGTCCGCAGGCCGACATCGTGGTGATAAGCAGCCCAGGCAAGCGCCCCTGCGACAATGCCGAACATCGCCGCGACGAAGGCGCCTAGGGCCCAGCTCCGTTTTTCCACCAGCCGTAGGCTCTCCCATGACGGCTCCATGCCCTCCAGCCAGAGCCGGCGGTGCTGGCCGAGCGCCCAATCGGCCAAGCCGAAGATGCGCATCTCCTTGGCCCATTCGGGCCGCCAGGTCATGCCGAGGAAATGCCAGCTCTGGCGCAACGTCCGGTTCGCGAGCCGCACGGTGCCCGCCCGCGTAGCCCACAAGGCGAAGACGGCTTTCCTCACGCCCAACCAGCCGACGAACAGCAACAGGCCCGCCCACCAGCGGAACGCTCCCACCACCGCGCAGCCGAAGAGGCCGCTCAAGCGGTCCCCGAGCACCCCCGCGGCCGTCATGGGGGCATCGGAGGGCCGGGTGCTCAACAGCTCCCCCGACGCTGACGCCAAGCGGTCCAGAACCTCGGGGTCCTCCAGGTGCTCGATCCCGGCGGGTGAGGACACGGCGTGGACCAGCAGGCTCTGCATGTAGGTGCTCATGCGGGTGCCCGAGTAAGCCGAGAGCAGGTCCTCAAGCGGCCCTCGCAGGAGCGAGAAGGCATAGAAGAGCCCGCCCAAGGCGAGAGCACCCACCAGCCGGTGCCCAGCCGCCGACCCGAGCCCGACCTTGACGGCCGCCGGGATGTCCCCCGTGGCGCGGCCGATGGCGATGAGCGACAAGTTCGGCAAAGCCCCTTCGACGACGATGAAGGCGTAGACGGCGAGGGCGGTGCCGGGCCCAGCTCGCCACAAGAGCCGGGCCAATTTGACCCTGGCCCGCACGGGTGCCATCGCCGAGCGGGTGCGCGCCTCCACCCAGCCCTGCACCGGGACAGGGACCGCGCTCATAAGCTCAGTGGGCGTCCGGGCGCGTCCCGGGTCGGTTGGCACGTTGGGGGCCAGAAATGGGTGCCGTCTCTCGTCGTGCGTACTTTTCCCGTCATCCCCGCCTCAGCAATTGCACGTTCTGCTCCTACTCGTACTTCATGCCGATACCAAACCGGGCGCGTTTGCGGTTGAGGAGGCACGATGAGGCGCAAATACCTGATAGCAATCGTAGCTATTGCTCTATCTGGCTGTAGTACCGCCGCCCTCAGCGCTGACCGTGGCGACCGCCCACCGACGTTGACCGTGCCCCGCAACAGTGAGCTCTCCTGGCCGGGTCATTTCCACCACTATGTCGTAGTTATCTCTCCTACCGCGCTCCTGTCAGCGACGGCGCCCGGAGGTGCTGAGCCCACGGCTGCCGCGCGCACCTCTGCAACACCAAGTGCTCCCAGGTCCCAAAACCACCGGGCCTCCCCCGCTCACAAACGCAACCCGGCGGCCTCCACATCCCTACCGGGCCCGGCCGCTGGCCATGCCAAGAGCGCCAGTAGCATCGGTGGGAGCAGCCTTGCCGGCAGCGGTGGCTATTGGGAAGCTGCCGCACCAAGCTCCGCCGACCCCATAGTGTGGCGACCGGGCCAACCTTTCTCGGTTTTGAAGGCAAACTTGGCCAAGTACCCACCGGGTACCCCGATCGAGCGGGACTCACTTGGCGACATCAGGGTCGTGCTGCCCCATCCTCGGCATAGTCCGGTTGTGGCTGCGCCGGCACGCCCTCCGAGGAATGACACGGGCACCAGGTACCCGGTATCGCTCGGACGAGCAAAGAACAGCCTGCCCGCTGGTTACACAAGTGTGACCGGCCGTGCCTTAGCTCGGTTGCGCGCCGTCCCCGGGGTCCATGCGGCCGCCGAGGCATGGGGAAATTACTACGCCATTACAACCTCGTTGAGCGCGGCCGAGTTGAAGGCTGCGCTACCGGGGATCGTCGCGGTCGACCCCAACGACTTGCTCTCACTGGCGGCTACCGCCAACCAGCCCGTAACCGGCGACCCCTCCTCCGGCTACCAGTGGTACCTGGCAAACTCGGGCAACGCGCCCACCTATGAACCCAGCGCCGGTTTCAGCAGTGAGAGCACGGCGGGGGACTCGCCCGACTTTGCTGCCGGCTGGTCGCGCTCCATCGGCAGTGGGGCCCTCATAGCGGACATAGACACCGGTGCCGACACCACTAACCCAGATCTCGCCGGAGCGGTCTCCCCAGAGTCGGAGGACTTCGCCGTGAGCCCACCGACAAGTGACGTGGAGCCTGTCGGCACCGCCGCAGGGTACGACCACGGCAGCGAAGTCGACGGCACTATCGCGGCCACTGCTGGCAACAACTATGCCGGAGCCGGTGCCGCGCCAGGCGTTCAGGTACTCGCCCTGAAATGTTCCGACGACGAGGCTATCCCCGATTCGTGCGTCTACGCCGCCGGTGAGTACGCCATATCAGAGGGCGCCAAGATAATCAACATGAGCTTCGGTGCCCCGGGAGCAGACGACCCTGTGATCGCGTCGCTCATCCAAGACGCCGAGGACGCCGGAGTGCTTGTCGTCGCCGCTGCGGGCAACGATGCGGCCGACAACGACACAACGCCATTTTACCCCGCGTCCTTTGACACTAGCTACAACAACGTTATCTCGGTCGGTGCGCTCGATGCCAACTACGCTCCCGCCTATTTCTCCGACTACGGTCAAAGCTCCGTGAACATCTTCGCTCCGGGCGAGTACGTCTTTACGACGGGCCCCGGTGGTGACAACGGCTATGTGAGCGGGACATCTTTTGCTGCCCCCCTCGTGAGCGCGGCGGCGGCAATGATCTGGTCAGCGGACCCTTCCCTGACCTACACGCAGGTGAAAAACGACATACTGACCAGTGCCCAACCAGATGCCGCAATTTCCAACGACTGCAGCACCGGGGGGGCCCTGGACGTGCCCGCTGCCCTCGCACTTGTCCCACAGCAAATCTCTTACACTTTCGCCGGTTTTGACGAGGTGCAAGTAGGCACGAGCGCAAACGTGACAGTCAATGCGACGGCGGAGGCCGGGATCCTCCCCACTGGCCAGGCACTCGCCTACAAACTACAGCTCGCGTACGATCAAAACGGCTCCGCGTACGCGCTTCAAGGAGCCAATATCGCCTGGAGCTCCGGTTCATCTTCGGGCACAGTGACAACCGGTAGCGACGGCTCTGCCATTGTGGATGTACCCGGTCTGGACCAGGCTTCCTTTGGGACCTCCACCCTTGGCTTGACCCTTCCGGGCCTCACGAGCGGCACCTGGCTGCTGGCTGCGCAAACTGTCAATGCAGGCTCCCCTTCGACAACTTACGGCCAGCCAGAGGGAGTTTTCTTCGTCGATGGGAGCGCATCAGCCCCACCTGCCACCACTGGTCCCGTAACCAGCACTTCGTCTACGACCGCGCCGGTAGCTACTTCGCCTACCGCCTCACCCACCATGCCCGTGATATCGACGAGCGCGACCACGCCCTCCAGTACACCGACGACAGCCGCGCCGACAACTGCCGCACCGACCTCAGCTCCATCGACGACGGCGGCCCCAGTGACAAGCACCCCGTCCACCAGCTCAACGGCAACCACCTCGCCCGTGACGACTTCATCCGCCACATCGTCTTCATCCGGCACATCGTCGAGCACTACTGCGCCGTCCACGCCAACGACAGCCGCGCCGACCACAAATGCCACTTCCACCTCGGTCCCGGCCACGAGCACGGTCCCACCCACGACGGCACCTCCGGCGACCGGCACCTCAACGACCACGGTGGCCACCACTTCCAGCACCCCGGCTACAACACCAAGCTCGACCACCACCACATCGGCGCCCGTCGCGTCCACGACCACAACGACGCCCACCACAGGCACGCCAGCGTCGACGACTACGACTACGCAACCCGCGGTTGGCGATGCCAACTGGCAGGTGGCCCAGGTCACCCCGAACGCAATTAGCACGGGCCAAGCTGACCTAACTGTCCTGGGCAACAACTTCCCCGACGACCCAGTCGTGGACTTTGGCTCCTACCCTGCCGCCGTCCAAGACACCTCATCAACGTTTATCGACGTCTCTGTTGATGCCTTACCGCCAGGGACCTATTCAGCGATCGTTTGGAACGCACCCCAAACCGCAGATGCCATACTGCCGGACGCCCTCACGGTCGGTAATGGGTCTACATCGACCACTTCCCCTGGAGCAACAACGACCTCCGCGCCGGTGACGACAGGGCCCACCAGCTCGACAACCGGCCCCTCTGCAACAACGTCGTCCTCACCCACGACGACGCCGGCGCCCACTACGGCCTCTACTGCGACGACCATGGCGCCGGGATCTACCACCTCCGGCGACGGCTCGGCGACAAGCACCTCGGCAACCACAGCCGCTGCGGCGACCACAACAACCGCGGCCCTGCCCCCAGGCAGCTCGCTGCTGCCTAGCTCCTCCACATCAGTGGACGCCATCCCTGGCGGAATGTGGCAAGCCGTAACAGCCCAGCAGTACCTTGCAGATACAGGGGGCGCGCCAGGTTCTCCGGTGCCCGGCGCAGTCCTCTAACCGCTCAAGCACCATCTACAGCTGTCGCCCAGGGCGAGCTTCCAAGGACCTGCGCAAAGACCAGAGCGAGCAAAAGACCTGGTACGGTAACCTGTGGCACCTACGGGGAGTAGCGCAGTTGGTAGCGCACCTGCTTTGGGAGCAGGAGGCCGGGGGTTCAAGTCCCCCCTCCCCGACCTCTAAATACGCAGGCCACAGGCCATAAGTTCAGCTAGGGCGCGCGAGGCGAGCCGTTGTCGTGCCAAATCCGTGCCAAGAGGATCCAGTAGGCTGTTGCGCGTGCCAACGGTCCGCAGCCGTCGCCTCGGGAGCGTCCGCAAGCTCCCTTCCGGCCATTACCAAGCTCGCTACTGGCATGAGGGCGCCGTGCACGCACCAGCAGGCCGCGCGGGGCCGGGACCAGGCGGTAGTGGAGGCGCTTCCCGCGCTCGTCGCGCAAGCGAAAGTGGTGCCGGTACACCATAAACGCGAGGGCGGCTGGTGGCGGCGCCCAATTGAAAGGCCCGGGCCCTAAAGGTGTTCTACGTCACCGATCTTCGCGACTTCGAGGACATCGACCTTGACCCGGACGCGTCAGGGCCTTCGCTCAAGTTCGCCCACTATTTGCGCAGGGCGGTGCTGGCCGCGACCGCCTCTCCCGAGCGAGGGCCACGGGCCACGGCCCTGCCGTGCCGGCGGCGGCCGCGGCGGGCACGGTGCCCGGGACGCCTCGTAGTTGAGCGCCAAGACGTCCCCTCTTATATCAACTGGCATTGCCCCGCTTGCGGGGAGGCCGGCAGGATCGACGGATGGCAAGGCTCGGAGTACGACATCTCGCCTCCCTCGACGGCGGGCAGCCTGAACGACCCTGAGGCGGTCCGCAAAACGGTTGTCCTCAGTGAGGCGAATTACTGGCTCCTCCTCGACGCGATCATGGTCGACCAGGAGTGCGAGCGCTTGCTGTACAGCGCCCGGCCCGTGGCGAACGGCGTCGAGCTATCGGGCAACGAGGCGGACTTCGAAGAACTGGAGGGCTACGTAGCGTTCGAAGGGAACCACGCGGCGACAAAAAGGGCCCAGGACAAGTGGGACGACGTCTTCGGCAAGCTCCGTGGCGAGCCCCTTGACTGGCCCGAGCACGGCACCGACGTCGTGCTGAAAGAGCTCTCCAAGTTCGGCCTTGTTGCCGCGCGCGAGCACGTGGCCGCCATGCTCGACCGCCAGGTCGCTGCGTTGGCCGCCGCTCTCGGAATGACCGAGCTGTCCGTCCAACGCAACATCGCCGACGACAACCTGAGAGAGCTTGCCCGCAATATTGCGCTCGAGCTGGCCGACGAACAACCCGGAGCTGACCTGCTCGCCCAACCCCGCAACGTACCGGTCCCCTTCGAGACCCTGGTCCGCTCGATTACCGCTCTCGCTGAAGCCGCACACGTGAGAGTGGAGAACTCGGACGCGGTCGGTGCACACGGGGCGCTGCAGGTCCTCTCGTTGATAGGCCACGTCCTCTACGACTTGCCAAGCCCTCCTGCGGGCGCAGTCTTGCTCCCCCAGGCCGCGTTGGTTCGAGGCGCCCGGCTGCTCGACGCGACTACACAATTGCTGCAGCAGGGCGCCTCCGTTTCGCCAGATCTTCCGGCCAGCAGTTCCGCCGCCCTCGCAACCGCGTTTGCTCGGGACGCGGCATCGCTCCGAGCCTTGCTTGAGGAGCACGGCACTCATGCCGGCCCCACGCCCGGCAGCTAGTGCCCGGCGCATCCACCCAACAGCTCTAGCGAACGGGCTGGCACCCGGTGCGCAGCGATGAAGTTCACCGAAGTCACTCCGCAGGCACGCGCGCCATCGAGGAGGGCCGGACCGATCCTCCTCGATGAACGGCATCCTGGCCGGCACTTCCCACCATCTGCTGGCGGGGCGCCCGCCTCCGGCCCCGCTCTAGCGCGGCGATCGTATCGGAGCTGATACGGCACCGTTTGGCCAGCGCTTCCTGGCTAAGAGCAGCCGCCACACGGAACTGGCGCAGCATGGTGGCGAACGTCGTCATCGTTTTGGCCCGCCTAACTGTACTGCTGCCAGGAGGCGGTGACCGGTCCCGCCCATGGGCCTAGCCGCCGCCAGTGCTCCGCCAGCAGGCGAGCGACGTCCGTTTCGAGTGGGGGCCATCGGGCGCCCAAGCCGTCGCCACTCCCCGCGGCTGCACGGTTGTCGTCGACGTCCTCTCTTTTACCACGGCAGTCAGTGTCGCTGTGGGCAAAGGGATTTCGGTGCTCCCGTACGACCTTGCTCAGCCCGGTGCGGAACAATTTGCACGGGACAACGATGCGCAGCTCGGGGTGCGCCGCCGTGAGGCGAGCCCGTCACGGCCTTGGTCGCTCTCACCTTCTGCGCTGCGCTCGGCGCCATTTACCCCGCGCCTCGTCCTCCCGTCGCCAAATGGTGCCGCGATCTCGGCGTCGGTCGAAGGGACAGTGGTGGCAGGCTGCCTTCGCAATGCCAGGGCCGTCGCCGCCTGGGCCTTAGAAAATGGCTACGGGACTTCCACAGCGCCCATTTCCGTTGTCGCAGCAGGTGAGCGGTGGCCGGACGGTACCCTGCGTCCAGCCGTTGAGGACGCCATTGGTGCCGGCTCGGTACTTGACCACTTGGCTCGCGCTGGGTGCCAGCTTTCCCCTGAAGCCCAGGCGATCGCAGGGCTTTTCCGGTCATCTGGGGACATTGTCGGGATAGTACGCGCCTGCGGCACTGCGCTCGAGCTTGACGCGATGGGTTTCCCTCAGGATGTCGAAGTGGCTCTCGAGATCGAAGCCGAAGAAATAGTCCCCGTCTTGCAGAACAGCGTCTTCGGCCCAACCCCAAGGGCTTCGTAGCGAACGCTTTAATGCCGGTGAGGCAGGCCCGGCACGCCAGGCCGGAGCGGGTGCTCGAACTCGGGCGCCGCAGTGACCATTTTTGCCAGGCGCCCTCGCCACCACTGCACCCAGGCACCCTGCCGACGGTCCTCGTCCAGCTTCGCACGGATAGCCAGCTCGCATCCCGAAAAGGGTTGCTTCTTCGCCGGCCTGAGGGCCTCGACCCCGACGATATGCCACCCGAACTGGCTCAACACCGGGCCCCCTATCTGCCCCGGTGCGGCAGAGAAAATCACGTCTTCTAGAGGCCCGCAGAGCTGCCCGCGCTCGACCCAACCGAGGTCGCCACCCCGCTGCCGGCTGCCCTCGTCGAGGGAGAACTCGGATGCCAGAGGTTCAAGATCAGCGAGATCAGTGAGAGCTGCCATCAACCCCTCTGCCGTGCCTTCGTCGCCCACGAGCAAATGGCGCACGTGCCTTGCCTCAGGCAGATGGTAGAGGTGGAGGTTAGCCCGGTAGTAAGCGAGCGCGTCTGTAGGTGTAGACGAGCGGACGCGAGATAGCTCACCAGCGGCTTCAAGGCACCGCACCCATTCCTCAACAGATCCCGGTTCTTT
>Ga0335074_10011382_pt1 | contig 12437 bp, 15 predicted proteins | sample Lox_Sample_23_FD_206715 | JGI IMG/M metagenome (GOLD analysis project Ga0335074, IMG submission 206715) | Soil microbial communities from Loxahatchee National Wildlife Refuge, Florida, United States - Lox_Sample_2.3 | ecosystem: Environmental > Terrestrial > Soil > Wetlands | place: USA...
CAGGCGAAGGGCACCGTCCCGTGCGATCAAACCGGCGAGCTTGTCCCTGCTGGTCACCAGCGTCACGCAGCCCGGCGATCCGGGCAGCAGCGGTCGCACCTGCTCCGCCGAGATGGCGTTGTCAAGCAGCACGAGCACGCGGCGCCCGGCCAGGAGGCTCCGGTACCGCGCCGCGCGCTCATCTAGCTCTGCCGGGATGTCCGCTCCGGTCATGCCGAGAGAGCGCAGGAACGAAGCGAGCGCGTCGGCCGCGCGCCTCGGCTCGCCGGCGTCATAGCCGCGCAGGTTTACATACAGCTGCCCGTCCGGGAAGTTCTCCGCCTCCCGATGCGCCCACTGCAGCGCCAGTGCTGTCTTGCCAACACCCGCGGTGCCGCCGATTGCCGAGATGACGACCGCGTTCCGCGCCTCGTCCGCTGCCTGGCTGGTGAACTCGGTCAGCGTCGCGAGTTCGACCGTCCGTCCGGTAAAGTTCGCGACCGTCGCCGGCAGCTCCCTCGGCGGCGGGAGCGCCGGCCCCGGCATCGGGGTAACCGGCTGCGGCTGCGCGTCCCAGCACTCGGCGGCATCACCCGGGCCGGTCAGCTGAGGTGCCAGGTGGTGCCAGCACGCCGCCGCGGCCAGTGCTCGTTGAGCGGTCGCGTCCAGGCACAAGGCACGAGCGATATGGCGAAGCGTGCTCAGGCGCGGATTGGTCGTGCGGCCGCGTTCCATGTCGCGGATCGCGCGGACGCTTAGCCCTGACCGCTCGGCAAGTTCCTCCTGGGTCAGGCCGCCTGCTATCCGCCGCTGGCGTAACTGGTCAGCGAAACTCGCCCTCCGCCCTGCCACATCGCCCATCTACCGGCAAAGTCGACATCCAGTCAAGCCCCGGATGGGTGCTTGTTCTACTGCCGGGCGAAGCCGCGCGGATCTCGCCGGCCTGCAAACCGCGGCCGGACACGCCAGCAAACTGCCGGGGATCTGCCGGTCAACTTCCTGGAAGGCACCAGCCCTGGAGCGTCAAAATGGCGAGCATCTGCGTCATTGGTGCATCGCTGCGCCGGTGATGAGCACCTGGCATTCGCTTGGGCCAGGTCAATTATTCGCTTACTGCATTCTGCGAAGGAGGTGAATTGCTTGAAAGTAATCGGGAAACTCGCCGACCGGCTGCTGAGCGCCGTCGTTCCCGAGATCAGTGCGGGTGCGTGCTGCACGGAGTCGGGCCAGGTTTATTACGTCAATTGCAACGAATGCGATGGCAACGGAATCGGGCTCGAGAAGAAGTGCGTCGTCAACTGCTATTGTCAGGGCGTTTGCGGGGCGTGCAACATCAAGATTTCCAGGCACGTGCTGTGGCCCTGGCCGCCGCCAAAGCCACAGCACGTCTATCTGCCTGCCCAGTTATCCGCGTTACTGCGCTCAATAACCAGGGAGATGCGATGGGAGTGCTAGTCGCCGCCGTTATCGTGGTAGGCGTATTGTGCCTGCTTGATCTGCTGCTCACCTTTGGCGTGATAAGAAGGCTCCGCGAGCACACCGCCCTGCTTGCCTCGGGGGCAGGCGAAACGATCGTCTTCGGCCTCGGGCTAGGTGCTGTCCCGGGCGCGTTCGCCGCCGTCAGCACGGATGGGGAAGTCCTGACTGGGCCGGCAGGCATCAGGATCGCGGCGTTCTTCTCCTCCTCGTGCTCGCACTGTCCGCGGCGGGTGCCGACATTCATAGAGTACGTGCGCGCTAACCACATTGCGCGCGACGAGGTGCTGGCCGTGGTGACAGCCGCCGAGAACGAGTCAGTGCCCTATGCCGATCAGCTGAGGGAAGTCGCCAGGGTGTGCGTGCAGTCAGCCGGCGGCGACCTGGCGGCTGCGTTCCAGGTGATCGGTTACCCGGCGTTCTGCCTGCTCGACACTGACGGCGCCATTCGGTCCGTTGGTTACGATCCGGCCGAACTGGCGGTTCCGGTTGCTGCGTGATTGCCGGAGCGCGCTGAGGTGAGCCGGTCACAGCCACCAGGCGGCGTCGCGCGCATCTTCGCGGACGCTATGGCCATGGCCTGGCGCGCTAGTCCTGTCGCGTTCGCCAGCCAGATCTTCGCGGCTGTTCTGGCCGGGCTGACGCCGGTCGCCGGAGCCTGGCTGCTGCGGGCTATTTTCGACGACCTGTCCGGGCCGCACGGTCATGATGCTGGCAGGCTTGCATTGCTCACGGTGCTGCTAGGAGCAGCAGGTGGCGCGACCGCTCTGCTGCCCAACCTCACCCAGTACCTGTCAGCCGAGTCCGGCCTTGGGGTCAGGCGTGCGGCCACAACCGGCCTGTTCTCCGCGCTGAGCCGGCTGGGCGGGCTGCGCATACTGGAGGATCCGCACTTCCAGGATCAGGTCAGGCTGGCTGAGCAGGCTGGCTCAGGCGGGCCCAGCCAGGTCGTCTCTGGTGCGATCTCGATCGTGCAGTCGGCGCTCACCCTCAGCGGATTCCTGGTAACGCTATTGCTGCTCAACCCGGTGATGGCCGCAGCACTATTAATCTCTGCGGTCCCGGCGGTCTATCTTGAGCGGCGCATCGCCCGCCAGCAAGTGGCGCTGTTCACCGGGATAAGCCAGAGCGAGCGACGGCAGCTGTTCTATCAGCAGCTCATGTGCAGCCTGCAGGCAGCTAAGGAGATCCGGCTCTTCGGTCTCGGTGGCTACTTCAGCAGCCGGATGCTGGATGAGCTAACCGAGGTGCAGCGCGCGACGCGGTGCGTCAACCGCCACGTTCTTGCCGCCAACTCAGCTATGGCGGCGATCAGCGCTCTCGTCTCGGGCGGCGGCCTGCTCTGGGCCGTGTTTTCCGCTGCGGCAGGACGGCTGACCGTGGGCGATGTTGCGGTGTACGTGACAGCGCTCGGGTCGGTGGCCATGGCGCTCGGCATGGTCATCAGCACTGCCGCGATGAGCTATCAATCGCTGCTGATGTTCGGGTCCTACCGCGCGGTCCTGGCTCAGGAGCCGGACCTGCCCGTCCCGCCGAATGCACCGCCTGCCCGGCCGCTTCGTCGCGGCATCGAACTTGACGACGTGTGGTTCCGGTACGGCCCCGGTACGCCTTGGATACTCAAAGGGGTCAGCTGCGTGATCCCTTACGGCCGCTCCATGGCGCTCGTCGGCCATAACGGTGCAGGCAAGAGCACGCTGGTCAAGCTGCTGTGCCGGCTCTACGACCCCGACCGCGGCCGGATCTTGTGGGACGGCGTCGACCTGCGGGACTTCGACCTGGCCAGCTTGCGCGAGCGAATGAGCGTCGTGTTCCAGGACTACATGACCTACGACCTGACCGCTGCGGAGAACATCGAACTTGGCGACCTGACGCTGGCCGGACGCACTGACATGATCACCGCCGCCGCGGCGCGGGCCGACATTCACGATGTCCTTACCGGGCTTCCCAAGGGATACCAGACCCTGCTGACCCGCTCCTACCTCGCCACCGATGACGGCGAGGATCCTGTCGCCGGGGTGCTGCTGTCGGGCGGCCAATGGCAGAGGGTCGCGCTCGCCCGTGCGTTCCTGCGCAGTGGCCGGGGCCTCATGATTCTCGATGAGCCAAGCTCGGGGCTGGACGCCGAGGCCGAGCACGAGATCCACGCGGGCCTGGCGCGTGACCGCGGCGGCTGTGTCACGGTGCTGGTATCACACCGGCTCAACACTATTCGCGACGCCGACCACATCGTCGTGCTGTCTGACGGCGTCATCAGCGAGCAAGGCGATCACGACACGCTGATGGCTCACTGCGGGATCTATGCCCGGTTGTTCTCGCTGCAAGCTAGAGGATTCGAGCGGGCCACGACAAGCACGGGAGCTAAGAGTGACTGAACTTGTCTATGCGGTGCTGGCTATCGTTGTCGTTGTCTACGGCTCGTCAGGGCTGGCAAAGCTTCGCGGCAGGACGGCCTACCAGTCCTACAGGGCCGGGCTGGCGGATACCTCGCTGGTGCCTGGCCGGTCCCTGACCGCCGTTGCGGCCATTCTGGCCGGCTGCGAGGCTGCGATCGCTCTCAGCGCCCTTGCCGCGCTGGTGCTCGGAGCGGCAGGAGTCAGCGGGCCCGATGCATCTGCGTCCGCTCTGAGCGTGGCGGCGGCACTGACCCTTGTGCTGGTGCTCGGCGTGGTTGCTGTCTTGCGGGGCGGACGCACGGCGCGCTGCGCATGCTTCGGTTCGTCCGTGGCCCGTCCTCTCGGCGCTATCCACCTGGTCCGGAACACGGCCATCCTGGCCGCTATCGTGGTCGGCCTTACGGTCGACCTGCTTAGTCCGGCCCGGTCGTCAGGCGCGGGCACCGCGATCGCGATCGTGGCTGGGGTAGTGCTCGGCGCCTTGACGATCCGGCTCGACGATCTGGCCGAATTGTTCATGCCGATCGAGGCTGCCAAGGCGGCCGATGGCTCGGCATCGCGGCACCTGGCATCACGATGATTCCCGGCGTGATCGCTGGCGGTCTTGCGCTCCTGGCGGCCCTCGTGTCAGGTCCTGGCCTGCTCAGACGGCGGCTGACGGTCGTCAGGGTACTCGGACCGAGCATGCAGCCAGCACTCAGCTCTGGTGACCGGGTGCTCGTCCGTCGCGCCAGCATCGGCGACCTGCGTCGCGGGCATATTGTCGTCGTGGAGAAGCCCGGCGACGAAGGCACGTGGGTCGCGCATCCTCCGCTATGGCCAGTGGACAGCCGTGAATGGCTGATAAAGAGGGTCGCGGCACTGCCAGGGGATCCGTGGCCGGACTCGATCACGCGGAGAGCCGATCTGGTCAGCCCTGTGGTTCCGGCCGGCAATCTCGTGGTGCTGGGTGACAACGCGGCCCGGAGCCTGGATTCCCGCACGCTTGGCTGCATTCCGGCCGAGCGGCTCCTCGGTGTCATGCTGCGCCCGCTACCGAGCCGCTCCGATTAGCGCGCCCTGCGCTGCAGCAGTCCGCTGGTCCATGATGACCTGCCATGTCTCCACGCTGCCGCTCCGAGTCGCGCTCAACAGTGCCCGCCCTTTTGTTCCTATGCGTTATCGGCTTCCTTCGACGGGCACAGCCCGCAGCCATTGGCGGTCATCGGTCAGGTAGCGGTCGAAGGCAAGTCCGGCGGCGGCGAGTGCGGCGTGCAGCGCTGGTTCGTCCAGGCGCGCAGCCGTGAATGACTGGGTCCAGACCCGATCTCCGGCTTGATATTCGACTGTGGCGGACAGCAGGCCGGGCGCAGGGCGGGAGAGATCCCGCAGCCGGAAGGTTATGCCGTCCGACTCGTTCTCGGACTCTGCGACGCTGGTGAACCAGGCGGGGGGGTGCTGCTGGATGATCACGCACCCGTCGGCCGAGACGTGGCTGGCGCAGGTCTCGAGAAAGGCGCGGCGAACTGCTTCATCCGGTGCGTTGATCAGGTGGGAAGCCAGCAAGACCAGGTCGAATCGCCTGCCCAGCGTCAGGCCCTGGATCTGCGCGCAGGTCGGCTCCGCGTGCCGGACATGGGCGAGCATCTCGGGGGACTCATCGACCGCGACGACCGGGTGCCCGAGGTCAGCGAGTGCATCGGCGATCCGCCCGGTCCCGGCGCCTAGTTCGAGTACGGATGCCTGCGCTGATGGCGCAGCGGCGTGCACGATCTCAGGCTCTTGCCGAGGCGGGACGAGAGCATAAAACTCCACTGCGCAACCGTCCGGTGTGATTACCCCTGGCCCGGTGCCCTGATTATCCCCGTACAGATCGCGTCCAGTTCCCATGTTCGTATTGTGCTGCTTCCTTCGGCTGGTACGCATGTGTCAAGGCACGCCGCAGGCCGGATAATGGGCCGTGACTCCACAGGATGACCTGAGGAAGGCAAGTGCGGTAGCCGGGAGGCAGGCAATCAACAGCTTCATATCGAGGCTGATCTATCCGGGCGCCAGCCGGTCGGTTAGCGTCGGGCAAGTCGAGCGAACCCTGCAACCCGGAGAAGAACTTGCATGGCAGGAGACCACCCGCGGCGAACGCATCGGGTTGATCATCCGTCCACCCGCCGACAGGCAGCAATGGATCGTATTCTTTTATGGAATCGGCATGACCGTTGGCGAGACCGGCAATGTCCGGCGGTGGCTTGGCAGTACAGGATACGGCGTCGCATGTGTCGAGTACGCTGGGTTCGGCGTTAGTTCTGGGTCAGCTTCAGAACACGGTTGCTACCGATCAGCGGACGCGGCTGTCACATACCTGCAACGGCGGGCATCGATAAGTCCTGACCAGGTCACGCTTATCGGCTGGTCGCTCGGAAGCGCAGTAGCAATCGATCTTGCCAGTCGCAGCGAGGTAAAAGCGCAAGTGCTGCTCAGCCCAATGACTAGCCTGCTCGCCTGCGCGATAGATCTGGCGCGCATCGGAAAGACCTCATTCATCAGTGGCCCATTCGACGCTCTCTCCAGGGCCAGGAGCGTCGACTGCCCCACTCTGGTCATAAGCGGGTCAAGGGATGCACTCACTCGGCCGTGGATGGCAACCGAGCTGACCAAGGCCATGCGAGGCCATGCTCGGCTGGTCAGCCTTCCTGGCGTCGGCCATAACGACATGCTCAACTCAGGTGAGAAACTCTGGAATGTTGTGAAGGATTTCTTGAACTCCCCAGAGGATCTTTAAAGGCGCAGGCTACGGAGCATTCTTATGTCCAAGTCCATCGCTGTGTTCGGAGCCGGACCCGGTCTCGGCCAGGCTGTCGCTCGTCGCTACGCGCGGCAGGGTTACGCCGTTACGCTGGTGGCTCGCAGCTTTGAGCCGCTTGACCGGCTGGCGAATGAGCTGACCAGTGCCGGGGCGACCGCGCATGTCATCACAGCCGACCTGTCCGACACTGGCGCGACGGCCGGGCTGGCCGGGCGGATCCGGGCTAGGGCCGGCAACCTTGACGCGTTGTATTACGCACCCACCCCGCAGACGGGGTTTGTTTCCGCGGCCAGCCTGACCCCGCAGCACGCGCAGAGCTTCATGCCGCTGATTTTCTACACGATGCTGGCACTGGTGCGGGAGTTCTTGCCGCACATGCTTGAGCAGGGGGAGGGTGCCATCCTGACCGCGCAAGGCGGCAGCACTGTGCAGGGCCTGCCGCACATGTCCGGCCCCAGTCCCGCGCAAGCGGCTCAGCGCAACTACCTGCAGGCCCTGCACGCCGAGGTAGCCGGCAAAGGCGTCTACGTCGGCATGCTCTACATCGGTGCAGCCATCAAGAACAGCGCCTTCCACGCCGAGCTGGAGAACGCAAAAGCTGCGGGCGACCCGGTCTGGGAGATGCCGACCGCCGACCCCGAACATCTCGCCGAACTGCTCTGGACTATGCACCGCACCAAGGGACAGATGGAAGCCATCTATCCGTAGTATCGCGCGCGGTGGATCCGTACCGGTTTCAAGGTGGGTCAAGGCGGCCGCAAACTGAGCGGACACCCGGCCAGTACCGCGATGGAAACGACATTCCTCAAGGGAGTTCGGTGGCCCGGGCCCGAGAAGCCGGCCGCAGACGTGCCGAGCACTTGTGATCAACACCTGGACCGACGCGACGAAGTGGACTTCCCGCCGCCGCGAGTCCGGGCATGGCGTCGCAGAACATCCGGTTCGGCGCGATACCGTGCGGCCACAGCCGACGACTAGGTTGCCGACCATATCGAGGCCTCTTTGTGTCAAGAGGCTGCGCCGATTCTTCTAGCCGGGTCCGTCATGGTCTTGTCGCCTTGGAGATGGGGGCGCGGTCATAGGGTGGATGCGGGTCCGGGAGTGGCTTGGCCGAAGAACCGGTGCTTCGGGGTGTGAGCCGGTCGCGCTGGCGACAGAGTCGTTCCCCGGTTGCCGTCCTGGGCCCTTGGTCCGGGCTGTGGCGGCGGCTCGGCGGGCATCGGCCTGGAGGCGGGCGAAGATGGCGTCGCTGACTTGGCGCTTCAGAGCCCGGAGCGCCTCTTTGCGGGTCTTGCCCTCGGCGATCTTCTTGTCGTAATAGCTGCGGCCTTCGCTGTGCTGGTAGCGGATCTGGGTCACCGCGGCCATGGGGACGGCGTGGTTGAGGCGCCGGTTCCCGCGCCTGGACAGCCGGTAGATCTTGCGCGGCCCGGAGGACACTTCGATCGGCGCGGTGCCGTTGTATGCAGCGAAATGGTCCCGGCTGGGGAAGCGGGCGACGTCAGTGACGCCGCCGATCACGGTGGCGGCGATGACCGGGCCGACGCCGAAGATCTGGGTAGTGGTGGTGCCGGAGGCACGGACCGCGGCGGTCAGCTTCTTCTTGGTGTCGCGCATCTGGGCATCGATGCGCCGCAGGTCATCCAGGAACTCGGCGGCGAGCTCGCAACGGGCGGCCTCAACTCCGCCGGACGGCGTGACCGATGCCAGGATGCGGGCCGCGTGAGCGGCGGTGATGTCCTTGGAGATGCCGCCTGGCACCAGCTCGCAAAGCACAGCGTGCAGGCGGCATGCGACCTGGGTCCGGGCCCGGCCTAGGTCCCGGTGGCGCTTGGACCATACCTTCAGCACCGCCGGGTGGTCGTCGGGCTGCACCTCCCGCCGGGTACCCGAGCGCAACGCCGCGACAGCAACCGACCGGGCATCATTCGGGTCGTTCTTGTTCGTGTCCCCGGTCGCCAACAGCCGCACCCCGGGCGGCCAGCTTGGGCTGCACATCCAGCACCCGCGCGCCAGCCGCGACCAGCTGCTGGGCCAGCAGCGACCCGAGCCCGCGGGCACCCTCGACGGCCCAGGTCCGCTCTGGCCACTCCGCCGCCCGTGCCACCAGCCGTTCAGCCTGCGCGGCCGAAGCACGCACCCGCAGCTGGCCTAACAACTCCTCGGCTGCGCCAATCGCCACCGCCGTATGCGAGGCCTTGTGCGGATCCACGCCGATCATCACTGCCACCAGCCACTCCCTGATCTCGTCCGGGAAGACCGTGGCGGGCATGCCTGATTTCAGTCTGCTGGCGCCGCGCCTCTTCCGAGCCACGCCACGGCAAGACCCGACAGGCTGGCACGTCGTTATAAAGCCAGACCACAACCGGTCGGCAGGCGGTTCGAGAGCCAGCCCCCCGGGCCTCTGAACGCTACGGCAAAGCAGTAACGCCGACCTAAGTCTCCAATCAGGCGGTTCGCGCGGTGTGGCAGTCACATTCGGTGCCGCTCATCCGCCCGGTCCGGGTGGGCTAGGGGGATGCGCAGCTTGGTGATGTTTAGCGGGCTGCTCTGGGACGTAGGCAGCGACGATATAGGTGGCCTGCCGCTCTAGCGATGTCCGAGCGCGGTCGTAGCGCATGGTGGTGCGTGGATCGGCGTGCAAGGCGGCTTCCTGCACGTCGCGAAGCGGGACGCCGGCGTCAAGCGCGGCAGCGATGAAGGCGTGTCGCAGGGTGTGCGGCCCGAAGGGCTTCGCGATGCCGCTTTGCGGGCAGCGCGGCGGACGATCCGAGCCGCGCCATGCCGGTCCAGCCGGCAACCGTCTGCGGTCAGGAAGATCGGCCCGTCCGTGCGCTCGATGATAGCCAGGTCGATCGCAGTGCGCGGCGCGAGCGGGATCGTCACGACCTGGCCGCCCTTGCGAGTGACGGCCAACGTCCGGTGCCCGCGCTCGACACCCAGGGCTTGGATGTCGGCGCTGGTGGCGTGGGACTCATAGTCAAGCCGGGGCCGACGGACGTGCGCAGCGGGTGAGTGGTCCAGGAGCTCTTCCTCGACGGCTTACTTGTAGAACCCGGCGATCGTGGACAGGCGGCGGGCGATGGTGGCGCGGCGGCGGCGGCCTTCCAGGTCGCGGGCGAAGCACTCGATGTCGGCACGGCGGGTGGCGAACAGACGCAGTTGGTGCTGCTGGCACCAGGCCGCGTACTGGCGCAGGTCGAGTTCGTAGGCCTGCCGAGTCAGGCCGCTGTACCCAGCCAGGAGCCCGGCTAAGGCCAGACGCTCGGTGTTGGTGAAGACCGGTGTTACCGGGACGGGTGCGGCGGACGGGATTATGGCGGCCAGGGCACCTCCGGGCTTCGGGCTGAGACCCCAGGTGTTGGGCCAGCCGAGGCTCCAGCAGGTCAACGAGAACCTCACGCTAAATCGCTCGTCGGTTACACCAGCTCACAGCCGCGGCCCCGGCGAGAGCCGCCGGCAGCGCCCGAGCGCCGAGTAGGAATTCCGACAAGAGCCGCAGAAATATGTCATCCCATGCGGTCAGAACATCCGTTCGGCGCGTCGTCGCGCGACCATCGCCACACGAGTACTGCCCCTGGTCAGGCACCCTCACAGGCGAGTCTGGCAGGCGTCGAGCGGCGGCTGGATTGTCACCAGATTCCAGTGATGCCGGCTCACCTGCCCGGGCCTGACCATCGAGGCATGGAGCCACGACGTCATGTTCTCGGGCCGGTCACCGTGCCTCGCGTTGGCTTCGGCGCGATGCAGCTGCCAGGTCCAGGGGTATTCGGTCCGCCGCGCGACCGCGCAGCGGAATCGCAGTCTTGCGCCGCGCGGTGGGGCTCGGCGTCGATCACATCGACACCGCCCAGTACTACGGCCCCGGCGTCGCCTATGAGCTGATCCGCGCGGCGCTGCATCCCTACCCTGCAGGACTGGCCTTGGTCAGCAAGGTCGGCGCGCGCCGGGATGCATAGGGCGGTGTGCTGCGTTACGACAGCCCAGCCGAACTCCGGCAGGGAATCGAGTACAACCTGCGCAGCCTGGGGCGCCTGATCGCTGCAGGAGAGCGCCCGCCTTCGCCGGGCGGCATTGGCTGGTTATGCAGTGTGACTGGCGCTCCTGATCTTGTGGGCGCGCCAGGGATGGTTGTTGCCGAAGGGCGTTAACCGCTGTCTCAAGAGTTGAGAGCGACCCTCGGCAGATGAGACATGCGGCGCTCGACCTCATGGAAGCAGACGCTGGCATCTTGGCGCGAAGTCTGATATCCCAGTCAGACCTTTGACGTCACTTCTATTCGGGGGAGTCAGGAATGAGCCGGCGGGCTTCGATCCGCGCTGGGCTGACCGCGCTGCTGGCGGTTCCGGGACTGGCGCTTGCAAGTGTGGCTGTAGCACCGGCAAGCGCGACCTCGATAGCTGCGGTGCACATTCCGACCTGGCATGTTGATTACCGGCAGCCGGGCACGGACATCTCTGCGATCACGGCTACTGGCCCGGGCAATGCCTGGGCAATCGGACTGGATCGCCGTCACGGTCTGGCCGGACTGCTGCTGCACTGGAATGGCGCTCGCTGGCGTTCGATGTCGTATCCAGGCCAGTCCTCCTTCCTGCCGGACGCGATCTTCGCACTGTCGGCCACCAATTTCTGGCTGTTCGGCCAGGACGCCATGCCGCCCTACCAGGCGCTGCACTGGCACGATGGCGAGTGGAGCGAGTTGCAGCTGCCGAACGGCGCACAGCCGATGGCAGTACTGAGCGACAACGACATCTGGGTCCAGGGCGGGAGCATGCCGAATTGCTACTACAGCAGCGATTCAGGTCGCGGCTGCACGGCCACTTCGAACTGGAACGGCACCAGCTGGGCAACCTATCCGCTGGCAGCGCAGACCGTTGTCAGCGTCTCTGCCAGCTCGCCATCCGACGTCTGGCTCGTCGGCGAGAGCTACGCGCAGACCAAGCCGGCGCCACATCACTTCGGCACGATCACGACGACGCTGCCGCATGTGTACAGGTGGACCGGAACAGGCTGGCAGCGGTCCGGGCTGGCGGTCCGGCGTACCAGTGGCAATCCCTCGATCGTGGCCGATTCGGCCAAGGACGTGTTTGTGGCGGAGGCGTCCACTAGCCACAAGACGGCGTGCGCCATGCACTGGAACGCCAGCAAGTGGACCCCGTTCTACCGACCCGGATCTCACGGTGCCTGCGACTGGATGGTGTCCGACTACCACGGCGGCCTGTGGTTCGCCGGGACCCTCGGTCCGGGCATTGGCTTCGCGCACTGGACAGGTCAGCGCTTGGTGACGACCAGGCGGTTCACGCCGTCGCGATCCTTCAACACCAACGGGTTCCTGCTGGCGGCCGTGCCGCATTCAAGCGTGGCGTGGCTGTTCGGTTCCTACTGCAGCCTGCCGGGCGCCTGCAGGACCAAGGGGCTCATCGCCGAGCTCCGCTGATCGCCGCGTGCTAGGCGCCACCTTGCGCGTGCTCGGGGACTGGCAGAGAAGCAGTGGCGCAGCGCTCCGTAGCCGAACTGCTTGCGGCTCCCGCCTGCTTACCGGAACACCCCGCCACACTCGAACTGCTGCCGCTGCTTGTGTAGCGGGCGACCACCAGGCCCGCGGCGGTCAGCACGGTCACGTCGGCAACTCCTGTCCGGTTAACCAAGCACCTCATCTGGCTCATCTCCTACCTCGCCGGAACGGTCCAGGCCGTTCTTGCCGGTCCGGGCAAGCTGCTGCCGGCAAGCTCGGGCCGGCAGTACAGGTGGGACTTCCTGCTGATGATGAACACGACCGCCGCTTTGGCGACGAGCCCGCGGGCCGT
>Ga0335074_10011383_pt1 | contig 12436 bp, 7 predicted proteins | sample Lox_Sample_23_FD_206715 | JGI IMG/M metagenome (GOLD analysis project Ga0335074, IMG submission 206715) | Soil microbial communities from Loxahatchee National Wildlife Refuge, Florida, United States - Lox_Sample_2.3 | ecosystem: Environmental > Terrestrial > Soil > Wetlands | place: USA: Florida...
CCGCGTAAGCCGTTCCCGCCGGCGAAGGATCTCCTTCTGTTTCATCATCTCTAATGAAACACATTTCCACTCAAAAAAACAAGCATCTTTCGCCAGTTGCAACAGAAAAATGTAGAAACTCCAGGGCTCTTTCCTTAAGAAAGAGCCACCTCGCGTGATGACCGCGCGTCAACATATGAACCGAAAACGCCGTGGTCACCGAATCCCAGTCGCGATGCCGACACTTCAGTACTGATCTGCGCTCAACCATCGAGTTGGCGGATTTTGCGTTTATTGAGTCCCGGACCGATTTATTGGAGTGCAGACCGTTTCAGTTGCCGTAAGGGCGTTCCGCTGTCCCAAATCCCTAGATCTGTTTGGTACGGAAATCCGGGGCGCCTCACAAAGCGAGAAATTCCAGCTATCGCTGGCTGAGAAAAACGGCGCAGGTTACCTGCTTGTTCGATGGCCGGCACAAGGAAGCTCCGACGGGGAAGCGGCTCCGGCGTGGCTGACAAGTTTCGGCCCATTTAGTTCGTCGTTTTGCACCGCTTCACTGTGTGACGCTGACACTGACCGTTCCCAAGGTTTGGTTTATGGAGGTGTCGTTTGGCGTGGCCGTTACGGTCAACACATAGGTTTGCGGCTGCGATCCTCCTCCGCCGCCACCACCACCACCACCTCCTCCACCTCCTGCGCTACTCCCTGAACCGCATGAAGCCATGAGCATCAGCAGGAAGGCGGCAACAATCACGGTGAAGAAGGCAGGGGATCTAAGGCGGCCTCTCCGCAACAGCAGACCAAACGGCAGCAGTGAGGCCAGCAGCAGGCCTGTCCCGCGCGAGAAAACTCCCGGACATTCGCAATTGCGTGCTACGCCCGTCGATGTAATTGACAGCGTCGCAGTTTGCGGAGTTCCACCAACCAGTTGCACGTAGTTTGGACTGAAGGAACAAGTCAAAGAAGCAAGGTACGAGCATCCCAAAGAAACTGTCGCATTAAAGCCCGCAGTTGCGTTCAGCGTCACATTCAGGCTGCCCGAACCAGAGTTTTTGATCGTCAATGAGTTCGCGCTCAACGAACCGCCGATGCTGGCCACATAAAACGGGAACGAGTCGGTTTGCGTGGCTCCGTCGACGCTGGCCGTCAACGTGATCTGGTATTGACCCACAGGAGTGCCAGCGGGAACGGAGAGGGTCACATAATCATTCACCGTCCCCGTAGAGATGGGCCAGATCAAGTTTGGACAGGAGGCGGAAATGTTGACCGTACATCCAAGAGTGATTTCTCCCCAAGAGAGGTTGGCGGCCTGGATGGGGAATGTCACGTTCTGGCTACTACCGGCGAACGTCCAGTCCGTTCCTGCGGTCGGAGGCTGCACCGTGATGCTGAAGACTCCTAGAGTCTCCGACGCGGAAACATTCTGGCCGCCGCTTGCTACGTTCACCTGAAAGGGAGTATTGACGGCGGGCAGACCTGACGGCGTGGCGACCGTGAGAGTGATCTGGCTCTGACTGGGAAAGTTCGCCTGTGTCCCGGAGAAAGAACAATTGCTTCCCGCTGGAAGCCCCGAACAACCGAAGCTGTAGGGTGGGATGCCGGTCACATAAAAAGTCATACTATTGCTGGCCGGCGACGCGATCGGCAAGACAGATCCTCCATAGTTGCCTGAGATTGTCAGGAAGGCGACATTCACGGCCACGGTTTGACGCTGAATCACGTTGCCATCATCGGCAACGATGGTAACGTTGACAGGGGACTCCACGTTCGAAGCTGTTGTGTTCACCACGACGGAGGTGCTGACCGGCGTGCCGGGCACAACGTCGAGCGTGTTCGCACCGAATGTGCAAGTGTAACCGGCCGGCAGGCCATCGCATGAAAGCGTGGCGACAGAGCTATAGCCTGGCTGGCCGGTGAGCGTAATTGTGAATGGAGCGGTGCTCTGGCCGCCGTAGATCGGAGCCAGCGTGGTTGTGGAAACGGTGGCGCTGAAGCCCGACGAGTAACTTTGCGACGAGTAAGCCGTCGCTGTGCCGCCGTCAAGCTGCGCATTGACGTCAAAAACGCGATGCCAGTCGTAGCTGGAATCCAGCGTAAAACAGAACTGGGCGGTGGCGGAGCCGGCGGGGAGATCAATCGACACGGGCAAATCCACGCCTGGTACAGATGAGGAAAGAAATACCGTGCGGTCTGAGGCGGAGACAATATCCGGAAAAACTGCTCCGCAGCCGCTGGTACCGTTTACGATCTCCTGGGCGAGGCCAATCTGCAGTGTGGGCGCAGGTGCGCCTTTATAGACGCTGACCCCGAACGATCCGTCATCGATCATCAACAGGTCGGTGAATCCGGTACCGTCGAAGTTCGCGGCCCAGATGGGATAGTTGTACGCGCTGAAAGGAAAGATATCGTAGGTTGGCGTGAAAGTGCCGTCACCATTGCCCATCAGCATCTGGGCATATTTTCCGAACCCGTTCCCGGTCTGGAAGGCAACCTCTTCGGGTTTACCGTCGCCGTTGTAGTCACCCACCAGCGAAGAGTCAGTCGGATCGCCGTACTGAAGGAAGGGCTCTACCCCTTGCGGTGTACCGGTGTACGGCGCGTAGGCGCTGCTCTCCAGGAAGGTGCCATCGATCTGGCCGAGGTAAGTTGTGAACCGCGCAGGACCTTCTGTTTCGGTCGTCCCGTCGGGCCACATAAAGTCGTAGCGCGCAATGTCGGGACGCCCGTCTCCGTTGACATCAGCCAGAGCGAAGGGTTGAAAGTCGGTAAAGAGTTGGCGGCCAGGCTGAAAGGTTCCGTCGCCGTTGCCGTCGAACTCCCAGACCGTCGACGCAGTCGTCCAGTATCCGTTTTCGGTGGTGAAGACGAGAACGTCCGCTTTGCCATCGTGGTTGAAGTCGCCCGCGTATGCCCGCGCCACGGAATAGGCGTTGTCGGAGAAACTCAATGAGGAACCGGTCCGAAAGGTTCCATCGCCGTTGCCCAGGAACACGTTCAAGGTGTGCGACGTGGCGCCGTTGACGGCCACGAAATCCAGTTTTCCGTCGCCATTGAAATCAGCTACCGCCATCGCTCCGTCGGCCCCGCTCACGTTCGTAAGAGTAGCCTTGCCGAACGTGCCGTCGCCGTTGCCGGGCTGGAAGAAAATCACCTGCGTCGCGGAGCTGTATGCGACATCGACGCCGATACCAACTAGATCCAGCTTGCCTGTGCCCCTGAAATTCGCGAGCCGGTAGTCACCGAATGTCAAGAACGCAAAACCATTTGAAGAAGCCTGGATACCTGAATCGGAATTAACCGCGGGCGCAAATCGCCCCGTGCCGTCGTTCAAGTAGGAGGTGGTCACCAGGTCGTTGGATCCACCGACCAGAACCATGTCCGGCTTGCCGTCGCCGTTAAGGTCGGCAAATGTCGGGCCGGCGACGGCAATCACCGACGTGCCTGAGTTGGTCATACCGCCGTCGAGTCCCTGCGGGAACCCGAATCCGCCAGCACCGTCATTCTGGAAGACGGTTGTCGTGTCGGTATCGATATCGGCGGTAACCACGTCCGGCTTGCCATCGCCCTTGAAGTCGCCAACCGCTAAAGAAAGGGCCTCAGAGGACCCGGGATAAATGCGGGCCACGCTGAAGTTGCCCTTGCCGTCTCCTAGTGCCACGTTGACTGTGTTTCCCGACGTAAAGGCCCCGTTCAATTCCTGAACAATCTCTGACGAGGCAACAAGGTCAGGATACCCATCGCCATTCACATCGGCCACGCGCACCGCAGCGTTTGAGTCACCCATGGGGATGGCTTGAGGCGCGGCGAAATCTCCCTTGCAATCGCCGAGCGAAACCCAGACCATGTCGGCAATATCGGCCACAGCGGCGTCGGGGCAGCCGTCGCCGTTCACATCGGCCAACCTCCCGTCGATAGGAGCGTTGAAAGCTGAGGTGCCGATTACCTCCTGGACCTCCCTGAAGGTTCCGTCGCCGTTATTCAGGTAGATCGTGGAGTTATCGAGACCAGCCGGACCGGTGATGAGCAGGTCGGGCAGTCCGTCACCGTTCACGTCGGCGGAATCGACGTTGGTCACGCTGCTGTAAAAACCCCAATTGTTTGTGATGATCGGATTGGCGAAGGTACCGTCGCCATTCCCCTCGAGCAGTGAAATGTACGGTACTGCTGCGGACACGGGATCGAACTCGGTGATCATCACCGCCGCGATATCGAGCTTCCCATCGTGATTGAAATCGTTGATGGTCAGCGCGCCGGGCGGCTCCGGCAGGCTGTACTCAGTTTCGTAACCGAAGGTCCCATCTCCGTTGCCCAGCAGGACGCCAACTGTGGAAGTATCGTACTCCGCGACCACCAGGTCCAGCGTACCAATTCCACGCAGGTCGGCAGTCGCAAGATAAATCGGAGACAGCCCCTGGCTTAATGGGACAATGCGCGGAAGCTGGAAGGTGCCGTCGCCGTTGCCCAGATACACCCAGATATCGCTTGTGTTTCCGTTTGCTACCGCGTAATCGAGATGGCCGTCTTTATTGAAATCCCCAGTAACAATCGACGTTGGGTACGACCCGCCGGCAAACGGGACGCGCATCTGTACGCCAGGAAGAATGCCCTCGGGCGGACTGCTGAGGGAGCTCGCCGTCGTGCCCCGCATGCTTCTCGCCGCCAGTGCAGCGGCTCGTTGCCGGTGGAGCTCCAGCAGTTGCGCGCCTGGAGTCGCATTGCCCCATTGCGGACGCGCCACCGGATGCCTTGACCAGAAGCGGCGCTCAATCACCTGCCTGCGATCGAGCTCTGCCAGCTTCTGTTTTTGATGTCCGTTGTTGCGAGGATCTTTGGACTGCACTTGTCCGGCGCTGTGAAGACTCAAGGCAACAACAATCAGACAAAGAATATAACTACGATACCGGCGCATTGAGCAAACACTCCTAGCACGCAGCTGAACCTGAATGTAAGTGAACGACATACGAAGTATAGCTCCGGCGCGTCTTGCATGACGTTGAAACCCGCAGTCGTGCTGGCTTTCGAAAGTCGGCCTCCTGGCAGCCCGCCTCTCGATTGCCGCATTCAGGCCGGTGTATCCATTGATGATTTACTCGCAAAGAGCCGATTACTGACCCAAAACGTCGCAGTGTCTGATTTTGTTGCCTCAACCTGGTCGTGCGATCGTGGAACACTGGCCGACATTTCAGCACTGATCACGGCCTCGATGTGTAACTCGGCGATTGGGCAATATCCGAGAGGCCTGCGACCGAAGACGAATTTCCATTCGCGCGCACTGACCCGGCAAGAGAATACTCGAACAATACCGCCGGTCCCGATCTCCGGCCGCGGAACATCCAACCATGCCTCGTCGTAATTTGCATTGGCGCGATTAATAATTGTCTTGCTGGAGCGTCATCCTCATGAAGAGTCAAGAAAGTGGTTCCGTGGGCGCTGCTGCCGCAATCATTCCGGTAGGGGAACACAACGACCGCCTCTCGCCACTGTTTGCGGAGCACTATCGGCGCGTGCTGATGTCGGCATATCGCATCGCCGGGAATATGGCAGATGCGGAAGATGTCGCGCAGGGAGTTTTTCTGCGCCTGGGTTCGGGTGAAGCAGCGGCCATGGCGAATGCGGGAAGTTATCTGTACCGCGCGGCCATCAATGGCGCACTCGACCTGTCGCGGCGCCGCAAAGCTGCGGCCACTGAACCGCTGGAGTGCGCCGCTGCCATGGCCTCGACCGAGCCGGGCGCATCGCCTGAGACCACGATGACGAGCCGTGAGCTGGGCCGGCATCTGCGCCAGGCAATCGGCGAATTGGCGCCGCGAGCCGCGGAGATGTTTGCGCTGCGCTACCTTGAAGAGCTTGAGAACCGCGAGATCGCGAAGTTGATGGGCACCTCGTCAGCGGTTGTGGCGGTGACTCTGCACCAGGCGCGATCGAAACTGAAGAAACGACTGACCGAGTTACAACGGGGGACGCGATGAAACCGGAAGAGAGATCCATTCTGGATAGAGCTACGCACGCGCTACAGGCTGATGTGCCGGACACCGAGGCCATTACCGCCTCCGCCGCGAATGCTGCGCAGCGACTGGGCATTCAAGTGAATCCCGAAGTTTTCTCGGGAGCGATTCGGAACTGCGACGACGTGCGGCAGTTAATGAACTCCTATCGCGTCGGCATTCTTTCTGAGGCTCGGTCACTTCTGGTGCAGGCGCATCTCAGGGAGTGCGGTCTGTGCCTGCGGCATTTCCGCGAAGGCGGGGCAGAAGCGGCCGTCGACTGGACACGGCCTCGCATCGCGTCGCAGGAGCGCGTCGCGTCCACGCCGCGGATGCACCCTCAAGCATGGGGGTGGGCGCTTGCGCTTTCCTGCGCGCTCATGATTATCGCGATCTTTGCGTACAAAGCTTACTGGCAGGTACCTCCGGGAGTCCGCGCAGAGGTCGAATCGATTGACGGCTCGGCCTATCTGATCTCCGGACCGGGAAATACGCAACTCGCCCCTGGCGCAAAATTGGTCGAGGGAGACCGAATGCGAACTTCAGGCGACTCACGTGCCGTTCTGCGCCTCTCAGACGGCTCAGTTGTGGAAGTGAATCAGCGCAGCACGCTGGACGTGAGCGCACGCGGACGAAACACCACCGTTGCGCTCCATGAGGGCGCGCTGATCGTCACTGCCGCGCACCGCACCTCAGGCCATCTATATGTGAGAACTCCGGATTGCCAGGTGGCCGTTACTGGAACGCTCTTCTCTGTCGACTCGGGCATCAAGGGATCGCGCGTTGCGGTGTTGCAGGGATCGGTCGACGTGGCGCACGCCGGCGTGCATGCGTTGCTGCATCCGGGCCAGCAGATGGCGACCAGCGACAATCTCGCTCCCGAGCCGCTCGATCAGGAGTTCGCGTGGAGTGCCGACCACCAAAAGTACATCGGGCTCATGGCGCAACTGGCCAATGTGCAGCATCTCATTGCGCAGATTCCGTTTCCACAGTCGCGTTACAGCAGCGATCTTCTGCCGCGCATGCCGAACAACACATTGCTGTATATCAGCATTCCGAATCTGGGCGACTACCTGAGCCAGGCGAACGCCATTTTTCAGGACCAGTTGAGCCAAAGCCCCGAATTACAGCAGTGGTGGGCGCGCGGCCAGAAGCGTAATAGTCAGGACCTGAATTCGCTGGTGGAGAAGATCCACGACGTGAGCCAGTATCTAGGCGACGAAGTTGTCATCGCGGGAATCGGACAAGCGAATCACCCCGGATTCGCCGTACTTGCCCAAGTCGAGCGCAGCGGCCTGGATGCCGAGCTGCGCCAGCAATTCTCCAACACAACGGGAGGACCGACGGGCGGACTTGTCGTTCTGGATGAGGCTTCGCTGGCAGGGGCTGGAGACACCACCGCGGTCCATGGAGGCTATGCCCTGGTTCGCGAACACGAGGTGGTGTTTTCAAACAGCATCGCGACCCTGAAGGAATTCGACGCGCAGTTGGGCGCGGGCTCGAGCGGATTTGCATCGAGCGGATTCGGCAAGCAGATTTCCGCGGCTTACCAGCGCGGCGCAGGCATCATTCTTGCCGCCGACCTGCACGCCATGTTGCAAAACCTGACGAACCGCGGGACGCTGGCGCCGGGCCGCGAATCTGCCCTCGAAAACAGTGGCGTGGGCGACCTCGAATATCTGATTGCCGAGCATCGCGAGACCAATGGGATGCCGGAAAATCATTTGAACCTGCAGTTTTCCGGTACGCGGCAGCGGATAGCTTCCTGGCTGGGCAGTCCTGCGCCCATCGAGTCGCTGGATTTTGTGAGCCCGAATGCTGCCGTTGTGGTTGCGGGACTCTCGAAAGATCCGGCTGCCATCGCGGACGACATCATGGAGATGGCTTCGCAGTCCAAGGGCTCCAATGAAAGTTGGAGCGAGATCGATTCCAAGCTTCAGATCAGCGTGCGCGACGACCTGATGGCCAACCTGGGCGGCGACTTTCTGATCGCGCTCGATGGTCCAGTCCTGCCCACTCCGTCCTGGAAAGTCGTCATTGAAGTCAACGATCCTGATCTGATGGAGAACACGCTCGAGCGAATGGTGCAGGCGGTGAACAGCCAGACGCAGGGGACCAAGGCGCATACCATTGCCATCGAGCCGAGCACCGCCGGTTCGCAGCGCTATTACGCGATTCAAGACGTTACCACCGGAAACGTTGTGGCGAACTATACGTTTGACGACGGCTATATGATCGTGGCGCCTCAGCGCGCCCTGCTGATGGACGCGTTGCAGACTAACGTAAGCGGGGACTCGCTCGGCCAGTCGGCTGCGTTCCGCGCGCTGCTTCCCCGAGATGAGAATGAAAATTACTCCGCGGTCGCCTATCAGAACCTGAGCCCGGTGCTGACGCCATTGCTTTCTCAATTCAGTGGTGATTCGGCGAACGCAATTCGCAAGCTGGCCGCCGATTCCCGGCCAACCGTAGCCTGCGCGTGGGGCAAGGACACCCGCATCGAGGCCGCCAGCGACAGCCGTCTATTCGGATTCGATTTCCTCACGCTGGGCGCGATCCTGGATTCACGAAACAAGTCTGCGACTCACGGAACAAGTCTGCCTTCCCAGCCGTAGTTAAATGATGTGGGCATGATTGAGCTAGATGGCCTTGAAGTGCGACTCGGCGGACGAACCGTCCTCGACGGCCTTACGGGCGAGTTGCGCGGCAACGCCATCGGCCTGCTCGGCCCCAACGGCGCCGGAAAATCCACACTCATCAATACTCTGCTTGGCTTTCACGAACCCGTCCGCGGCACGGCCCGCGTCTTCGGGCTCGATACCCGCCGTGACCGCGCGCGCATCCGCCAGGGCATTGGCTACATGCCGGAGAACGATTCGTTCATCGGCAACATGAACGGGGTCCGCTTCGTCCGCTACATGGCGGAACTCGCCGGGCTGCCTCGGAGTGAAGCCCTGGAACGCGCTCACCAGGCGCTGTTCTACGTCGGCTTGGGCGAGGTTCGCTACCGCAAGATCAGCACTTACTCGCTGGGCATGAAACAGCTCATCAAACTGGCCCAGGCGCTCGCGCACGGTCCGCGCCTGCTCATTCTCGACGAACCTACCAACGGCCTCGATCCCATGGCCCGCCAGCGGATGATTCAGACCATCCAGGAGATTCGCAAAGAGGGCAGCATCCGTTTGCTCATCTCTTCCCACTTGCTCCGCGATATCGATGAGACCTGCGATGAAGTACTGATCCTGAAACAGGGCCGCGCGGCCGCGTTGCGCAACATCGAAGAAGAGCGCCGATCGAATCGGAACTTTATTGAAATGGAAACCGTGGGCTCAATTACCGAGTTCTGCGAACGCCTGCGCGGGCTGGGCTGCGAATGCGCATCCTTTTCTGACGGCCGCGTGAAGCTGGTCATGCCCGACACCATCGAAGTGCGCGACGTCTACGTCCTCGCGTCGGAGAATAATATCCTGATTCGGCGCATCCATCGCCGGCGCGATTCGCTTGAAGACATCTTTCTGCGCGCCATGGAGACCGAGCCGGCAAGGGGGCAACTTGTCAGTCTTTAAGCACGAGTATCGCGCCTATACCGGCCCTGTAACCTCGCTGCCATCGCGCATCGTGGTGCTGGCGCGCTACGCGCTTGAGGAGGCGTGGTCCTCCAAAATCACCTGGGCTCTGTTCATTGCATCCATGCTTCCCGTCGTCGTCTTCCTGGTCATCATCTATCTCGCCAATAATCCCATCGCCCGGGCGCTTATAAACACAGGGCGGCTGGATATCAACGCCTCGTTCTTCCTCAAGGTGCTCGTCTCTCAATGCTGGCTTGCGCTGGTGCTCACGGCATGGATCGCGCCTCGAGTCGTGTCGTTCGACCTGGCCGATAACGCCCTCCCCATCCTGCTCAGCCATCCCATCTCACGCTTCGGATACGTGTTAGGAAAATTCATCGCACTATTCTCGTCTCTCTCTCTCGTCACCTGGATCCCGTCCCTGCTGCTCTTCGCTTACCAGGGATACACCTCGCCGCTGCCATGGTTTGGCGCCAATCTCCGCGTAGGGTTTGGGCTGTTTGCCGGGTCCGTCCTCTGGGTCGCGCTTCTCTCCATCCTCGGCCTGGCCCTGTCGTCGTGGGTTAAATGGAGAATGGTGGCGACCGGCAGCATCTTCGCGGCAGTGTTGATCCCTGCCGGCGTTGGCGGCGTGGCCAGCGCAATACTGCGCACCAAATGGGGCCTGCTGCTCAACCTGCCGGTAATGATGACGCAACTCTGGCAGCGGCTGATGGGCGTGCCGGAGTCAATTCGCATTGGCAGGGAGATTCCCAATGCAGCCATCGCGGCCATGCTGGTATTAACCTGCTTTGTCTGCGTGGTCATGCTCAATGCGCGCATTCGCGCTCGCGAGGTGGTCAGAGGATGACTTCCATGAGCGATCGCATCGTTTTCGAAGACGTGTCGAAGTTCTACGGCGAAGTCCTGGGCGTCAATCGCGTGTCGCTCAGCATCCCTCCCGGAGTCACCACGCTGGTTGGCCCTAATGGCTCAGGCAAAACCACGCTGATGAATCTCATGACCGGCCTGGTGCAGCCCTCCAGCGGATACGTCTCGGTGCTCGGCATGACACCCGGTGACGCCACGCGCTTCTTTCGCGAGGTTGGCTATTGCACCCAATTCGATTCCTTTCCGCGCGGCTTGACCGGCTGGAAATTTCTGATGGACAGCCTGCTGCTCCACGCGATGAGCAAAGTGGACGCGACGCGGCTGGCTCGCGAAGCCATCGAACGCGTGCGCCTCGAAGACGCGGCAGGCCGCCGCATCGCCGGTTACAGCAAAGGCATGCGCCAGAAAATCCGGCTGGCCCAGGCCATCGCGCACCACCCCCGCGTGCTGGTGCTTGATGAGCCGCTCAACGGGCTCGACCCCATGGCCCGTGCTGAATCGCTCGCGCTGTTTGAAGAGCTCAGCCGCCAGGGAATGCACCTCGTCATCTCCAGCCACATCCTCGACGAAGTGGATAGAATCTCAGATCGCGTAGTTCTCATCACCGGCGGATACCTGGTGGCCGAGGGCAACATCCACCAGGTTCGCCTGGAAGTGCGCGACAAGCCCATGCAGGTGCTCATCCGCTGCGACCATCCTGAGCTGCTGGCGTCGCGCATGTTCTCTATCAACCATTGCGTCGAAGCAAGACTCCATGCCGATGGAAAGGGCGTCTTCCTTCGCACCGGCAATATCGACGAGTTCTATCGGCTGCTGAACGTGATTGCCGTGGAGGGATTGGTGAAGATTGATGCAGTCGCGCCCGCAGACGACGATACCCGCGCCATCTACCAGTACCTGATCGGTTCAGATGGGAGTGCCTCGTGATGACAGAAAGAGCCGGCACATTTTTGCAATCTGTTATCGGGCAGCCGTGGGCCTTGTGGTGGATGCAAGGCCGACGGCTGGTGCGCATCGAGGTAAAGAGAAACCTGTTCTCATGGAAGGCGAGCTGGATTTATTTTCTCGCCTTTGTACCAGCTGTCATCATTCTCATCCACCTGCTCATCAACAGGCATCCCGCCTTCCAGCTCGCCGATGACACTATCGTGCTGGCCGGAGTGGTGCAGTTTTATTACATCCGCCTCGGGGTGTTCTTCGGTTGCCTCGGTATCTTCTCGCGACTTATTCGCGGAGAGATGGTCGAGCGCAGCCTGCACTTCTATCTTCTGGCGCCGGTGCGCCGCGAGATTCTCCTGCTGGCCAAGTTTGTCGCCGGATCCACCAGCGCCATCCTACTGTTCGGAACCGCGATCCTCGCTGACTTTGTCCTGATGTATACCGCATACGGCGCAGCGGGGCAGGACTACATCTTCCATGGACCGGGCCTCGGCCAGCTTGAGTCCTATCTTGCAATCGTCGTTCTCGCGTGCCTTGGATATGGAGCCGTCTTCCTTCTCTTCAGCATGATGTTTCGCAATCCCATGCCGGCCGCCCTGCTTTTCCTGGGTTGGGAGGCCATCAACCCGGTCATGCCGTCGCTGCTGCAGAAGATCAGCGTGGCTTCTTATCTGCATCATCTCATGCCGGTCAATGTCCCCGGCGACGGCATATTTGCGCTGCTGACGGTGCAGACCGAGCTCGTTCCCGCCTGGGTAGCTGTCCTCGGTCTGCTCATTTTCATTGCCGTAGTGTTGGCTTACTCCTGCGTCAGAATCCGCCGCCTCGAAATTCGATATACAACGGACTGATCGCCAAGTGAATTGCCGTTCCGCTTCGGGCGTAGAAAGATGCGTTTAATTCTCGCGTCCCTTGCCATCTCATTTCGTCGGTCTCCTTGGTCGACCCGCGGTAGCGCTCGCCGCGCACCGTGAAGTCATACCAGCAATACTTCGACCTGTTTTTTCTGGACAGTTTCACGAGATCACCCCCCAGCAGCCCGCACGGAAGCAACTCGTGTGTTCCGCCGAACGGATCCGAGCGGAACCACAACATCGT
>Ga0335074_10011384_pt1 | contig 12436 bp, 15 predicted proteins | sample Lox_Sample_23_FD_206715 | JGI IMG/M metagenome (GOLD analysis project Ga0335074, IMG submission 206715) | Soil microbial communities from Loxahatchee National Wildlife Refuge, Florida, United States - Lox_Sample_2.3 | ecosystem: Environmental > Terrestrial > Soil > Wetlands | place: USA...
CTAAAAGGTATTGTGCTGCTCTTACCCTGGTCTCAGGATGGTCAAAAGCCGGGCTTCGGGGCCCCGGCAGGTGAGCCCGGGAAAGGGCCTGGCTTGGCACTGGAGGGTGGATGCGGCTGCGCTTGCGGCGGTCTGCCCTTGTGCTTGGCGCTGTCCTGGCGCTCCTCGGCATCTGCATTGCGGTCGGCCCGTCAGCCAGTCCGGTTCGGGCAGAAGGCGCCCAGCCGGCGAAGACCGCCACCGTCGGCGCGCTATTCACGCTGACCTCGGCAGGTCAGCTTGGGACCCACTTCTGCACTGCGAGCGTTGTGGATAGTCCCGCCGGCGATCTGATCGTCACGGCGGCCCACTGCATGAAGGGGCGTACAGCGGGCGAGGTGGCGTTCGTTCCCGGATACTCGGGTGGCCTGGAGCCGTTCGGCATCTGGACAGTGAGCCAGATCATCGAAGATCAGTCATGGATCTCCTCTGCCGACCCCGATGACGACTTCGCCTTCCTCGTCGTGCACCAGACCGGTGCCAACGGCGGCATCCAGCAGCTGACCGGCGGCGAAACGATCGGCATCAACGTGCCGGCCGGCGCGAAGGTCGAGGTGGCTGGCTACCCCGACGATCAAGACGGGATGATCAGCTGCCAGAACACCGCGCTTTCCTTCAGCCCGACCCAGTATCAGTTCGACTGCGGCGGGTTCACCGACGGTACTAGCGGCAGTCCGCTGCTTGCCAGCACCGACACGCCTGGCGGGCACGACACGGTGATCGGCGTGATCGGCGGCTACGAGCAGGGCGGAGACACCGCAGCAGTGTCTTACGCGGCTAGGTTCAGCAGCAGCCTTTCGGCCCTGTATAAGGCAGCACTGTCTGAGGCGGGATCGTAAGACGCCGGAGACCTGACAGGCGCCACGGGCCGCCAACTCCAGGCACGCTAATGTGATCACGTGAGCGCTACGGCGGCGTACCCGGAACCGCCCGTTCCCGCATTCTTGTTCGACCTGGACGGCACGCTGATCGACAGCGTCTACCAGAACGTCATCGCTTGGCGGAACGCGCTGGCCAAGCTTGACATCGACCTGTCGGTCTGGCGGATCCACCGCCGGATCGGGATGAGCGGCGGCCTGTTCGTATCCGCCCTGCTGCGCGAAACCGGCCGTTCGCTGTCCCCGGCCGAGATCGAGTCGCTGCAGCTGGATCATGCCGCCGAGTACCTGACCCAGGTCGACGGGGTCCGCGCCCTTCCCGGCGCTGCCGAGCTACTCGCCGCACTCACCCGGCACGGGATTCCGTGGGCTATCGCCACGAGCGGCAGGCGAGTCACGGCGGAAAGGGCGCTAGCGATGCTCGGCCTGCCCGACGACGCGCCGATGATTACGCGCGACATGGTGCGGCACGCCAAGCCCGACCCTGACCTGTTCCTCGCCGCGGCCGCGCTGATCGGCGTGGACCCGCGGCATGCCTGGGTCGTCGGCGACAGTGTCTGGGACCTGCTGGCTGCCCGCCGGGCCGGCGCTCTGGGCATCGGGCTGATGTCCGGCGGATACGGCCGTGAGGAACTTGAGCGCGCCGGCGCCTACCGGGTCTACGCCGATCCAGCCGAGCTCCTGGCCCGCGCCGATGAGGTGGGCGTTCGCGATCTCACCGGCACCCCGCCCGATCTTTAGCTGCGCTCGGCTGGTTTCGCTCAGCCCATCGACTGGTCGCACACGCTGCGAACAGGCACGAGCGGGCGCACTGTCACACAGCCGGATCGGTGCGGAGCAGGCTGTAAATTACACCGTCCCGCCAGGCGCCGTCGCGCCACCCCGCAGCGCGCGTGATCCCCTCGCGGGTGAACCCTGCTTTCTCCAGTGCTCTTTGCTCGGCGATGTTGTCCACTTCGGTCCCGGCCCAGATGCGGTGCACCGTGGTATGCGCGAACAGGTAGCGGGCGAGCAGACGCTGCGCCTGCGTGCCGTAACCGTGGCCCCTGGCCGCCGGCAGAAGAATGATTCCTATTTCCCAGCAGTAGGAGCTGCGCACAGTGACTGGCTGGCGGCGCCAGTTGACCAGGCCCAGGCGCTCGTCGCCACGCGCGACAATCAGCGTCCCCCCGTCCGGGGTGATCAGGCCATTTTCGGCCCAGCCTCGCCGCCAGCGCCGGAGATCAGCCCACCCGAACCACTCGAACTCGCCAGTCTTCTCCGGGTCCTGTGTCAGTTCCTCCAGCACCGGCAGGTCGTCTTCGCGCACGGGGCGCAGTGCTACGTCGTCGCTCATGCCCCAACTCGACCATAATGACGAGCCAGGCGCCAATCTGGAGCGGCACGACGAACAGGAGGCCGACGATGCTGACGACTGGGCGCTCGCGCACGGTCGCGCTGGGCGTTATCGCGCTTGCCGTGCTGGCCGCAGCCGGAGCGACCTGGGCGTTTCACAAGGACGGCGGGCCTTCTCGGGTGACCGAGGCCGCGGCAGCCCACGCCAGTCATTCCAGCCTCCCGGGGACATCGGCGCGACCGGCTTCGCCAGCGCCGCGCCCGGCGGTGCCGAGGGACCCGCTCGGCGCGGCGGCGCGGTCGTTCCTGTCGACCCGCTCCGGTACGGTCCTGGCGGCGGTTTACGACGCGCAAAGCGGCATGACCTGGACGCTAGGACAGGGCAAGCCGCAGGCCGAGGCGAGCATCGTCAAGGTCGACATCCTGGAGACACTGCTGGCTCGCCGTAGCAGCGAGGGCATGCGGCTGTCAGCCAGGGACAGGTCGCTGGCCAGGGCAATGATCGAGGACAGCGACAACGACGCGGCGACCGCGTTGTGGGATGAGGTGGGCGGAGCACGCGGGATCAGCTCTTTCAACGCTTCTGTCGGGCTCGCTGACACGACACCATCGAGGTGCGTGGCGTGCCAGGGGTTTGCGTGGCCAGGCTGGGGGCTGAGCACTACGACTGCTACCGACCAGATCGCGTTGCTCCGCGAGTTGCTGCGCCCCAACTCACAGCTCACGGACGCGCAACGCGAGTATGCGCTCAGCCTGATGGAGCACGTAACGCGCGCTCAGCGCTGGGGCGTGACCAGCGGAGTACCGCGACAGACCACCGTCGCCCTGAAGAACGGCTGGTTGCCGCTCACAAGCGCAGACGACGACTGGCAGATCAACAGCATAGGGTGGGTGTCTGGTCAGGGCCGGGGCTACCTGATGGCCGTCCTGAGCACTGGGAACCCGACAGAGCAGTACGGCATCGACACCATCGACAAGCTTGCCGGGATCGTCTGGCGCCAGCTGCGCTAGCGCGGCCGTCCGGCTACGGCAGAATGTGCCATATGCGTTTGGTGAACGGCGGCGTCGCGACCGGGCTGCTGCTCTTCCTTGTGGCGGTGCCTGCCGGCGCGATCGCCGCGAACCGGGCCACTGCCGGATACCCGGCTGACGTGCGGCAGGTCATCACCGTGACGGCGGCGTCTCACTCGACCACGTACGCGACCTTCCGGGCCTACCGGCTGTCCGATGGCCGCAAGGTTGGCGTCTTCGGCCCGTGGACCGCGCGGGTGGGTTACAACGGCATCGCCAGGCCGGGCAAGAAACGCGAGGGCGACGGCAAGACGCCGTCTGGTACGTATGGCTTCAGCTTCTACTTCGGCGTGGAGCCGGACAGGGGATTCTCCTTTCCGTTCCGCCACGCTTACCGGTACGACTTCTGGGACGACGACCCGGCAAGCGCCCGGTACAACGAGTGGGTCAATGCGCGCAAGCACAACGCGGGGGTTAACCCCGAGCCGATGCACCAGGTGCCGGCCTACGACTGGGCCGCAGTGATTGCCTACAACACCCGCCGCACTCCAGGCCTCGGCAGCGCCATCTTCCTGCACGTCGGGACCGGCACGGCGACCGCCGGGTGCGTCTCGCTACCGCGGGCCGAACTGCTGAAAGTCCTGCACTGGATGCGGCCGGGCGACCATCCAAAGATCACCATCACGGCGCACTGAGTCGGCGGGCCGGCGAAACTCAGCGCATCCGGCCCGCCGCTGCCGCTAGCTGGTCCGTCCGCGCCGCCATTGCGGCTTGCGCTTCTCCAGGAATGCGCGCATGCCCTCCCGCGCGTCCGGAAGCTGGCTGGTCGCGGCCATCACCTCGACCGCGTAGTCATACGCCTTCGGCTGGTCGAGGTCGATCTGCGCGTAGAGCGCTTGCTTGCCGATGCCCTTGCTCTCGGCCGATCCGCGTGTCACCCGCTCGAGCAGGTCCGTGGTGGCGCTATCGAGCTGCGCGGCCGGCACTACCCGGTTGACCAGGCCCCAGTCCAGCGCCGTCCGGGCGTCGATGACGTCACCGGACATCGCCATCTCGGCGGCCCGCTTCCGGCCGATATTCCGCGCGATCGCGACCATGGGCGTGTGGCAGAACCAGCCGCCGTTCCCGCCTGGAGCGGCGAAGCCGGCCTCTTCGCTGGCTACTGCAAGGTCCGCGGTAGCCACGAGCTGACAGCCCGCCGCAGTCGCGAGCCCGTGCACCCTGGCTACCACTGGCTGCGGCACCTGCTGCATAAGGGTCATCAGCTCGGTGCAAGTGGTCAGCAGCGACCGGACCGCAAGCAGGTCAGCCTCGGCAACGTCGGCGAAGTCGTGCCCGGCGCTGAACACCGGGCCGTTGCCGGCCAGCACGATGCCGAGCGCGTCGCTCTCCCCCGCCTGGCCGAACGCGGTGATCAGCTCCTGCATGTGCTGACGGGACAACGCGTTACGCCGCTGCGGGCGGTTCATCGTGATCGTGACGAACTGGCCTGATCGCTCGACCAGAATGTGCTCGAAGCTCATCGGCAACCTCCTCGCTTGCTTTCAGCCTACGACGAGCGCATCCGGCCTACCGCTCCTGCTCAGTGGGACGGATCAGCATCTCGTTGACGGCCACGTGCCGCGGCCTGGTGACGATATAGCTGACCGCATCGGCAATGTCGCTGGCATCGATCCTCTGCCCGAACTGCGACCTGATCGCCTCCAGCACCTCCGGCCTGTTGTGAGTGGCCAGTTCGGTGGCGGTCGCGCCTGGCTCTACCAGCGACACGCGCACATAACTCTTGGCAAGCTCCTGGCGCAGCGACTCGCTGAACGCGCCAACGCCGAATTTGGTCATGCTATAGACGCCGTTGAATGCGCGGGCGGCACGCCCGGCGACGGAACTGATGTTCACCATGTCGGCCACGTGCCGCGGGCCGTCCTGCGCCGCGCGCAGCAGGTGCGGCGTGGCCGCGTGCGCACAGTAGAGCAGGCCCAGCACGTTCAGCTCGATCATTTGCTGCCACTCCGCCAGCGGCGCGTCGGCTGCCGGGCCGAGCAGCATTACCCCGGCGTTGTTGACCAGGGTGTCGAGACGCCCGAGTTCGCCCACGGTCTGCGTCACCGCTTGCGTGGCCTGCGTCTCGTCGGTGATGTCGGCCTCGAGTACGAGAGCCGTCCCGCCCTGGCCGGCGATGCTCGCGGCAAGCTGGTCAAGCCGGTCCTTGCGACGCGCCACGATTGCTACCGCCGCGCCCTGAGCGGCGAGCGCCGTTGCGGTCGCAGCGCCGATCCCGCTAGAGGCTCCGGTCACCAGCGCCACGGTGCCGTCCAGAACCTTCGCCATCGGTATCCTCCTGACAACCCGAGCAAATCGCATTAGATCGGGAACGCGCAGTTCGCCGGACCCGGCCGCCTGCCCCGTCGCGGGCTTGCGGGGGCGCCTACCGCACCACGCTAGGCCAGAGCGCCTGCGCCGCCCCCAGGGCCCGCAGCAAGTACCACTCCGGTGGCCCTGGTTAAGCTCATCATCATGCCTCTTGACGACGACACCGTGCGCCTTGCCAAGGCGCCGACCCTCGCGACAGTGGTAACGCTGATGCCGGACGGGCAGCCGCAGGCGCTGCTCACCTGGATCGACACTGACGGCGAGAACATACTGGTCAACACTGAGCCTCAGCGGCAGCGTGCCAGGAACATCAGGCGGGACCCGCGCGTCACCGTCCTGCTGCACTCGTCAGACAACCCGTGGGACTGGTCCGAGGTGCGCGGGCGCGTGGTGTCCACGATCACTGGCCAGCAGGCCAGGGACCATATCGATGAACTGTCGCGCAAGTATGTCGGCCGCGACTACGCGAGCCCGATCGGCCCGGACGGCAGGATCGTGTACGTCATCCAGCCCGACAAGGTAAACACACCGAAGTCCCTCGGCTCCGGCTAGCCAGCCGACCGCTCCAGTTGGTGCCTCCGCTCGCTCGGCCGTCCACTGTGAGTTGACTGACTAGTCACTCTCTTATAAGCTCGACGAGTGCCCCGGCCGAGAAGCGATGACAAGCGCGCCGCGATCATGTCCGCTGCCACGCGGGTGATTGCTGGTCAGGGGCTGGGCGCAGCGACAGCCACGATCGCGAAAGAGGCCGGCGTCTCCAACGGGTCGCTTTTCACTTACTTCGACACCAAGGCCGACTTGCTCAATCAGCTGTACCTGGAACTAAAGACGGAGATGGGGACAGCGGCGCTCGGCGGCCTGTCCACGGGCGACGACGCGCGCGAGCAGGTACTGCACATGTGGTCCCGATGGCTGCGCTGGGCGTCTGCCTATCCCGAGAAACGCCGCGCGCTTGCGCAGCTCGAGGTCTCCGACGAGATCACCCCACTTACCCATCAGGCTGCGAGCCGGGCGATGAAGGGCGTCGCGGAGCTCCTGGAGCGAAGCCGCGACAACGGGCCGATGCGCGATGCCCCGCTGGCATTCGTGGTCGCCTTGGCCAATGCCCTTGCCGAGGCGACGATCGACTTCATCATCGACGACCGTGACAATGCCGACGCGCACGCCAGGACCGGCTTCGACGCCTTCTGGCGAATGATCGCCTGATTCCCGAGTCGTGGCGCGAAACAGACACTATGCATAAGCAGGAATGACTGACTAGTCAGTCGGCAAAGGAAGCGAATTCATGGCACCCACCGATAGCGTCTCGTCAGGCGACAAGGCTTACATCGTCACCGGCCCGACCTCTGGCTTCGGCCGCCGTACGGCCCTCGACCTGGCCCGGCACGGCACCGTCGTCTTGGTCGGCCGCGACACTATCAAGCTGCACGACGTCCAGAAGGCCATTGAGGCCCGCGGCGGGAATGCGGTTCCGGTCGTCTGCGACCTTTCGGACCTTGCGAGCGTTCAGCGCGCTGCCGCGCGGATCATCGAGCTCGGGCTTCCGATCGCTGGTCTGCTCAACAACGCCGGCGTCATGCAGACCCACCCGACCAAGAACGCGATCGGCTGGGACATGACCTTCGCGACCAACCACCTCGGGCCGTTCGCGCTGACCGAAGCGCTCGCACCGCATCTGCCGGACGGCGCGCAGGTCGTCTTCATCTGCTCGGGCGTCGAGGATCCTGAGCGCAGATTCGCAGTGATGGCCGGTTTCCGCGGCGGCCGCTACATCTCCGCCGAAGCGAGCGCGCGTGGTGAGTGGACTCCAGGTGGCTCCAAGATCCCCGGTGCGGACGCCTACGCCACGTCCAAGCAGTGCAACCTCGCGACCGTGCTGGCGTTCGCACGGGAGATGCCGCGACTGCGTTTTAACGCCGTCGAGCCCGGCTTCAGCCCGGGCACCAATCTCGGCCGTGACAGCAACGTAGTCCTCCGCATGCTGATGAAGTACCTGCTCTCGCCGTTGGCGCCGGTCATCAGGTACTGCAGCACCCCAAAGATGTCCGCTCGGGTGATCACCAGGGTGCTCACTGACGACTCGGCCAGCACGGGCATGTACTACGACGAAAGGGGCCGACCGATGAACGGTTCCGCGCTTGTGCGTGACCCGGAATTCAGTGCACGCGTGGTAGCCGAGACTCGCGCCTTGCTGGCACAGGTCCCTGCCCGGCAAGCAGACTCTTGGGCCTAAGCCTGCCGCCGAGCGCCAGAACTCGACGAACGTTTTCAGATGCCGCTCGAATTCGCTCGCGAACTTGCGAGAATGTCACGCAGCTCGTGCGTGATGGTATCCGGGTAACGGTCAAGAGTCGCTTCGAGGTCGCACCGCTGGGCTGGGGTCGAGAACCCGGCCAGTTCGCGCTGCAGCTTCAGGCGCCGCTCGCGGTCGGCGTCAGGGCTACCTTCAACGAAGGGCGCGGACATGAGCAACAGGAGTCCGGGCAGAAGAAGCACGCCGCCCAGTCCGCTGCGAAGAATGACGCCGGCCATGGTGAGCACTCCCCCGGACAGCAGAGGCTGCCAGCGAGCGCGCATTCCTTGTGCCAGTCCGATAAGGCCGACGACCGTTAGCAGCGCCCCCGTTCGGATGCACCTGCGGATACGCCTGGCACGCGTGATCCGCGGCCTGTGATAAATGTCGGCTAGGTCGGCTCGAGAACTCCACACCACAAGGCTTCGCGGACGCGATCGCAGTCCCATCGCAGCCTCCGGCACGTTCGCTCCAACTGCGTCTGCTCAATGGTAAGCGTCTGCGCTTTGAGAGGCGTACCGCGCATGATCAGTCACGGCAGGAACTCGCCCAGGTTGACGATGCCGTATCGGCGACGGTCAATGGCTGGGCACTTCTCAGCTGCGGGAACCAGCTCGGCTCGGGGGGCGTCTCAGAGCCGTGAAGATCGGTGCAGCGTGACTCTGGCGATACTGCCGCGTCCAGCGCATACAGGTGCTCCCAGGCGCCAGCAACGCGGGTGCGCGAGCGGCCAGAAATCGCGCAGGAGTCCCCAGCGTGGCGGGGCTGGGCTGCTGGTGCTACTTGTGCTGGCATCCGCCTGGGGTGTCGTCAGCATCACGGGAGATGGGCCGGTCTCGGCCCTGGCTTGTACATCCCAGATTCTTCACTGTCCGCGTACTCAGGTGCCCGCCGGCAGATACCGGATTGTCGGCAGCAACGGGACGTCAGAGCAGGCCACCGCCACCATCACTATCTCCAGCTAGACCCGACTCCAGAGGGCGCGGCACAGGTCGCCAGGAGGTGCCCGCCGCGAGCGCAGTGGCTATTGCCGCCGCCTCCGCGAAGCGAGGCAGGTCACCAGGTTGACGCAGTCACCTCGTAGTGATAGCAATTGACATTGTGAATGGTCATCACATGGCACTGGCCGGACAGACGTCGAGGGCAGTACTCGTGACGGGTTGCTCTTCAGGCATCGGGCGTGCAACCGCGCTGGCCCTTGCCAGAGCGGGTTTCCCCGTCTGGGCGTCGGCCCGGAAGGCTGGCGATCTTGAGGAGCTGGAGGCGGCCGGCTGCCGGGTAATTGAGCTTGACGTGACCGACGAGCGATCTCGGATCGCAGCGGTACAGCGGGTGGAGGCTGAGCACCGCGCGGTAGGGATACTGGTCAACAATGCCGGGCATGGCGGCGGCGGCCCGCTCGAGGAGGTCCCGCTCGACATCGTCCGCGAAACTTTCGAGACCAACGTGTTCGCCGTGATCCGCCTGTGCCAGCTCGTGCTGCCCGGCATGCGCGCTCAGCGCAGCGGGCTGATCGTCAACCTCGGCTCCGCCGCCGGGCTGGTAACGCCCCCGACCGGCTGCCCGTACGCGATGACCAAGTACGCGATGGAGTCGCTGTGTGACGCGCTCCGCCCGGAGGTGGCCCCGTTCGGCATCCGGGTCGCGCTGATCCAGCCGGGAGCGGTGCGGACCCGTTTCATGGCCAATAGCGAGCTATACCAGCCGGGCGACACCGAGGACAGCCCGTACGCGGTGTACAAGGCGAATGTCGCGAAGATGGCCGCCCGCGCGCACCGCGACGGCGCTCCAGGCGTGCTGGAGGCCGGCGACGTGGCCGCGGTGATACTTAAGGCCGTTACCGCCCGGCGCCCGAAGGCCCGCTACAAGGCAGGCTCGCAGGCGCGGCTGGCCCCGGCGGCCAGGCACCTACTCGGCGACCGCGGCTGGGACCCGTTCATGCGCCGCCTGGTGCCGTCCGGTGTCCCTGAATGACCATGGGCACCAGCGGCGGCCAGGACGCGCCGGGACCGGCCGGGCGAGGGCGTTACCACCACGGAGACCTCGCCGCTGCCCTGGTCGAAACCGCCATCGCACTGATCGGTGAGCGTGGCGCGGCAGCCTTCTCGATGGCCGAGGCCAGCCGGCGCCTCGGCGTGGCGGCATCGGCGCCCTACCGGCACTTCGCTGACCGGGACGCGCTGCTGGCCGCAGTCGCGGTCCGGGGCGCCGGGTTGCTGGGTGAGCTGCTCAGCCGCCAGGCCGCGTCCGGGTCCCCGGAGCAGCGGCTGGCCGCTGCCGCAGAGACCTATGTGCGCTTCGCCGATGAGCATCGTGCCCTGTTCCAGGCCCTGGCGGGATCCGGGCTGGACAAGGACCGGCATCCGGAGATCGGCCTTGCCGCGCAGCCGATCAGCGCGGCTTTCCTGTCCCCGGCGGCCGAGCTAGCCGGCGGCGACCAGGCCGCGGCAGCGCGGCTCGTTTCTGTGGTCGTGGCCACCGCTCATGGCCACGCCATGCTGATGCTGGACGGCACGTTCGGGTCCGGCCAGCAACGCGCCGACGCGGCTGAGCAGGCCGCGACGGCGACGCTCGCGCTGATCGCCGGCCGCGAAGCCCTGGGGTGACCCGAGCCTGCCGATAAGCGCATCGAGAACGAGCTCGGATTACACCGGGATCGCGGCGCCGTTCACCAGCTGAGTGTCCGGCGCAGCGAGGTAGATGTAAGTGCGGGCGACATCGCGCGCCTTCGGCCAGGCGTCCTGATCGGCGTTCGGCAATGCTTTCCGGTTCTCCGGCGTGTCGATGATGCTGGGGACAACGCAATTGACCGTGATGCCGGTGCCGCGGACTTCGTCGGCGGCCATCTCCACCAGGTGGAGCACGCCAAGCTTGCTGACCGAGTAAGCGAACCCGTTGCCAGCGGTCACCGTCGCGGCGCGGCTGGCGGTGTGCACGATCCGGCCCTCGCCAGCCACCTTCATGACGCGCAGCGCGTGCTTTGTGATCAGCGCGGCCGACACCAGGTTGAGCTCAAGCTGCTTGGTCAACTCGGCGCCATCCAGCTCGGCCAGCGGCCGCTTCGGCGCATACCCGCCGACGGTGTTAATCACTGCCCATGGCCGGCGGCCCGCATCAAAGTACGCGCCTAGGGCGGCATCGTCGAGCACATCGACGCCTTCGTACTCCACGCCAGTCAGCTGACGATCGGCTTCGGGCACCGCGTGGCCCACTCCTCTGACAACGGCTCCCACATCGGCGAATGTTGCGGCCACAGCTGCGCCGAGCGTGCCGGTCGCCCCGAACACGAGCACGTGCCGGCCGGACAGGCCTACCTCTATCACGTTCCCTCCCCGATGTTGTTAGGCGTCATCCTGAGGCCAGAGCGTCGCGACAAGATACGACACGCCGAACGGGTCGTCGCAGTACCTGATCACGCTCGCCGGCCGCCGCTCCCCTATCGCGCCGGCTAGCACCTGCCAGGCCGGCCGTCCGGTGGCCATCAGGTCCCTGGCGAGGCTGGCATCCAGCGCGAGCAGCGGGGCCATGTCGCCGGCCCGGATCGCATCGGTGACTTGCGCGTCGAACGGAAAGCTGCGCTCGTCCAGATAGCCGGGTGCCTTCAGCCCGCGCCGCGCGCTGCCGTCGGCCATGACCAGCAGCGCGACCTGTGCCGCAGTCGCGGCGAGGCGGACGCCGAGTGCGGCGCAGTCCGCTGCGCTTGCCCGGTCGTCGACGGTGTGCAGCGCGAGCGGGCCGGGGTAGCCTGCCTGCTCAAGCAGCCGGCAGCCGAGGCCGAGCGGAAGCGGCACCGGCTCCCCGTCCCCGTCGAGCGCGCCCTGCCGCCTGCTCCCGTCCAGCCCGGCCTCGTCCAGCCCGGCCTCGCCAGGCCCGGTGAGCGCGAGGGCAGGGGCGTACGCCGCCAGGCCGAGCCGGCCACGCCCGCCGAACTCCCGCGTCTGCTCCCCAGCACCGACGACCACGATCACGTCCGGGCCGGACAGCAGCAGATCGGTGGCTGCGTCGAGACACGCCTGCCGTAGCTCAGGCACTACCGGGTCGGCACCGGTCAGCTCGCGGGCGAGCAGCGGCGGCGCCGGGCACAGGGCGGCTGCGGTGAGCATGGCTAGGCCAGCCCTCGTACCGCGCGGGCCGGGGGCCGGTCGCCGCGGATGGCGCTTACCATGTCCACGACCTGGCGAGATTCCGCCACCTGATGCACCCGGAAGATCCGCGCGCCATGCCAGGCGCAGATGGCCGTCGCCGCGAGCGTGCCCGGCAGGCGCTGCTCGGGCGGCAGGTTCAGGGTCTCGCCCACGAAGTCCTTGTTCGACAGCGATACCAGGACCGGAAAACCGGTCTTCGTCATCTCGGCCAGCCGCCTGGTCACCTCTAGCGAGTGCCAGGTGTTCTTGCCGAAGTCATGCGCCGGGTCGATCACGATGCGGTCGCTTTGCACGCCTGCCGCCAGCGCACGCTCTGCGAGCATCTGCACGTGACCAAGCACGTCTGCCATGACGTCGTCATACGC
>Ga0335074_10011387_pt1 | contig 12435 bp, 15 predicted proteins | sample Lox_Sample_23_FD_206715 | JGI IMG/M metagenome (GOLD analysis project Ga0335074, IMG submission 206715) | Soil microbial communities from Loxahatchee National Wildlife Refuge, Florida, United States - Lox_Sample_2.3 | ecosystem: Environmental > Terrestrial > Soil > Wetlands | place: USA...
CCGGGCGATGAACGAGCTCACTCGGTTTCCCCTGGTTAGTGGATGAGGTAAATGGTGGTGAACAGGCCGATCCACACGACGTCGACGAAGTGCCAGTAGTACGACACCACGATCGCGCTGACCTGCTGTTCCCTGGTGAAGCGTTTAGCGGCGTAAGTGCGCCCGAGCAGGAAGACGAAAGCGAACAAACCGCCGGTCACGTGCAGCCCGTGGAACCCGGTGGTCAGGTAGAAGACCGAACCGTAGTTGCTCGACGACAGCGTCACGTGCTGCTCGCGGATCAGGTCGAGGTACTCGTATCCCTGCCCGAGGACGAAGTACAGCCCCATGATGAAGGACAGCACGTACCACTCGCGCAGGCCCCACTGCATGAAGTTGAAGATCGACCCGGTGCGCTTGATCTGGCCGCGCTCGACCGCGAACACGCCCATCTGGCAGGTGACACTGGAGGCCACCAGCACGATGGTGTTCGCCGACGCGAGCGGAAGGTCAAGGTGAGCCATCGGCCATGGCAGGCCCTGGCCCTTATCTACGGACCGGATCGTGAAGTACATCGCGAAGAGCGCAGCAAAGAACATCAGCTCACTGGACAGCCAGATGATGGTGCCCACGCTGACAAGATTCGGTCTGCTGGCAGGGCCGCGGGGTACCGGAGTCTCGGTCACGGATGCAGTCGCCACGAAGGTCATTATTACGACACCCCGTAGGGGATCTCTACCCGACCCCCGAGTTACGTTCGATCCTCAGTAGGATGACGGACCATGAAGGTCGTTGTGTACAGTCATGACGCCGACACGCGGGCGGAGATCAAGCTCGCGATCGGGCGTCGCCCGGCCCCCGACGCGCCGGAGGCGGAGATCGTCGAGGTGGCGACCGAGCCCGCCCTGTTCCGGCTGCTGGACGCGCGCGGCGCGGACGTCATGGTGCTCGACGGCGAGGCGCAGCCGGCCGGCGGCATGGGCGTCAGCCGCCAGGCGAAGGACGAGATCTACAACTGCCCGCCGGTGCTGCTGGTCATCGCCAGGGCCGACGACCAGTGGCTCGCCACCTGGGCGCGGGCCGACGCCGTGGTCACCCACCCGATCGACCCGGTGGCGCTGGCCAGGGAACTCGCGGCCCTGATGCGGTCGCGCGCCGCGGCGATCGCCGCCGGATAGCGGCGGTACCCCCGGTGACTCTGTCGTCCGTGGATGGGGCACCCACCCCGACCTGGCCGGAGCTGCTGCGCGCGCTGATCGGCGCCCAGCCGCTCAGCGCGGCCCAGACCGCCTGGGCGATGAACGAGATCATGGACGGGGCGGCGTCCCCGGCGCAGATCGCCGGGTTCGGCGTGGCGCTGCGCGCCAAGGGGGAGACCGCGGAGGAGATGTCCGGCCTGGCCGCGGGCATGCTCGCGCACGCGACCCCGATCAGCATCCCCGGCCCGGTCACCGACCTGGTCGGCAGCGGCGCCGACGGTGCGCACACGGTGAACATCTCGACGATGGCGACGATCGTCGCCGCCGCGGCCGGCGCCCGCATGGTGAAGCACGGGAACCGGGCGGCGTCGTCGGCCTGCGGCGCGGCCGACGTGCTCGAGGCGCTCGGCGTGGTGATCGACCTGCCGCCGGCCGCCACCGAGGCGCTGTTCGCGGAGGTTGGCCTCGCCTTTCTCTTCGCGCCGCTCTATCACCCCGCGCTCCGGCACGCCGGCCCGGTGCGCCGGGACCTGGGCGTGCCGACGGCGTTCAACTACCTGGGGCCGCTGACCAACCCGGCCAGGCCCTCGTCGCTGGCGGTCGGCGTCGCCGACCCCCGGATGGGCCCGGTGCTGGCCGGCGTGCTCGCTGGGCGCGGCAACTCCGCGATCGTGTTCCACGGCGAGGGCATCGACGAGCTCACCACGACAGGCCCGTCCCTGGTCTGGGTCGTGGCCGACGGCGCGGTATCGCCCGCCGAGTTCGACCCCGCCGTCCTCGGCCTGCCCCGCGCGACCCTGGCCAGCCTGCGCGGCGGCGACGCCGCCCGCAACGCCGCTGCGGTCCGGGCGATGCTGGCCGGCGAACGAGGCCCGGTCCGGGACATCGTCTTGCTCAACGCCGCCGCCGGCCTGGCAGCCGCCGACGGCCTGGCCCCGGCAACCTCCGCGGACGCGCTCGCCAAGGCGCTCGCCGACGGCCTGGCCCGCGCCGCGGAGGCAGTCGACTCCGGCGCCGCCGAGGCGCTCCTCACCCGCTGGGCAGCCGCCAGCCACCGCCTATCCACTCCGCGCTAGCGCCCAACCCCGCCGCGCTCACCCCGTAAGCCCGCTAAGTGTGTCCTTCCGGGGCATAGTGACTCGGAACAACACACCTAAGGCAGCTAGACCCCAGGGCCAGCAGCCCACCCCCGGAACCGAGCCCCATCGGCACCTCCAGCCCCACTCGTGAGGCCGGAACCCGCTAGTGGTGCCATTCCGGGGGATATTCACCCGGAATGACACCACTAGAGCCCAGGGTCAGGCGCCGCCGTCCTGACGGCTCTCGTGCCGCCATTCGTGGCCGAACTCGTTGTCGTGCAGGCGCCGCAGCAGATGCGCGTAGTGGTCCAGCCGGTCCGCGGCCTGCTCCATCTCGTGGAAGTCCTGCCCGTGGTCGCGCGCGGCTGTCTTTTCCTCCGCCCGCTTGCGCACGATATGCAGCTCTTCGCGGCTGAGTTCGGCGACCTTCGACAGTACTTCTTCCAGGTCCACTGTGTACCCCTCTGCTTCAGGCGTCGGCGAGGCCGATGGAGAACGCGGCTTCCAGATCGTGCCGTGAGTAGGTGCGGAACGCGATGTGCGTCTGCGTGGCGCTGACGCCTGGCACCTTGTTGAGCCCGCCGGGGATCACGTCGGCGAGCTCGTCGTGCGCGCGGACCCGGACGATCGCCACCAGGTCGTAGTCGCCGGTGATGGAGTAGACCTCGCTCACCGCCGGGATCTGCGCGATGACCTCCGCTACCTCCGGGATGCGCTGAATCTCTGCCTTGATCAAGACGATGGCGGTGACCACTGGCTGCCTCCCGGACGGCTGTGACGTAACGCGGCTTACCTTATCCCTGCGCCGTCCTTACCCTTTCGCCGCGCCAGCTCCACGCGCCGTCCCCGCCACCCCGGGCGCGCCAGGCGCCCCCGGGGTACCCGCCACCCCCGGCGGCCGCCGCCGGCCCCGCACCCGCCGCGCCAGCGCACGCAGCGCCCGGGCCAGCCGGCGCGTCCGCCGCAGCCGGCCGAGCCTGGCAACGCTCTCCGCGTCGCGCGCGGCGAGCCAGGCGGTCAGCTCCCCGAGCGTGTGCACCCCTTCCCGCTCGGCGAGCCGCGCCAGCAATTCCCTCAGCACCACGGCCGTCGCCCGGGCGTCGTCCAGCGCCCGGTGCGATGGCCGCACCGGCGTCCCGAAATACTCCGCCAGCGTCGCCAGCTTCCTGTCCGGCACCTCGTCAGGGGTGGCCAGCAGGTGCCTGGCCAGCCGGACGGTGTCCAGCACCTCGAAGCCGGGCCAGCCCAGCCCCGCCGCCGCGCACGCCGCGACGAGGAAGCGCAGGTCGAACGGCGCGTTGTGGGCGGCGAGCACGCTGCCCTCCGCGAACGCGAGCAGGCCGGGCAGCACGGCGGCGACCGGCGGGGCGAGCGTCAGCATCGGGTCGCTGATCCCGGTGAGCTCGGTGATCGGCGCCGGGACCGGCGTGCCCGGGTTGACCAGGGACGTGAACTCGGCGACCACCTCGCCGCTGCGCACCCGGACGGCGCCGATCTCGGTGATCCCCGCCACGTCGGGTGACCAGCCGGTCGTCTCCACGTCCACGACCGTGAAGTCCAGGTCGCACAGCCGGGCGTCAGCGGCGCTGGTCGCCGCGGAGCTGCCCTGAGTTTCCGTCACGTCAACCACGGTACGGCCAGGCACCGACATTCCGCCGGAATGTCAGTGGCCCCCTCTACCGTGTCCCTCGAGAGCGAAAACCAATTCATTTCCGCAGTAAACCGCGAGAGGCGGCGACCATGGTGATCAACTGCGACCGGTGCGAGGCACGCGGCCTCGCCTGCGGCCACTGCGCCGCGACGGTCATCGTCGGGCCGGAAACCGAGCTCGGGCCGGCCGAGCTGCGGGCGCTGACCGTGCTCGCGAACGCGGGGATGATCCCGCCGCTGCGGTACGCCCAGCGGATGGCGAAGGCGTCTTTACCAGTAGGCCGTAATTGACCGAATCGGTTGAATCGGTCCCAGTTTCCTCAATAGCCTCCCTCTATGCCCAAGGTCCTTGCGCTGCAGGCCCCCGCGTCGATCACTCGGACACCGAGGGGACGGCGCGCCGCCGTGGTGCTCGCCGTTTTCCTGATGGCGGTCGGGGCCGCCACCGGGATCTCGCAGGCCGCGGGCGCGGCGCCGCAGCCTACCGTCAGCCAGGTGCAGGCGCAGATCAACCAGCTCACCGCCCAGTTCAACAAGGCGGTTGAGCAGTACGACCAGGTAGCGGAGCAGCTGACCGCGGCGAAGGGCAGGCTCGCCCAGGTCAACAAGGAGATGGCCGGCGATCAGGCCAAGTACGACGCCGCCAGGCTCAAGGTCGTGCAGATCGCCAACGCCTCCTACATGAACTCAGGGTCGACGTCGCTGGCCGGGCTGCTCACCTCGAACGACCCCGCGCAGGTGCTCGCCATGGCGTCGATCATCATGCAGCTCACCGGCGCCAGGAACCTGGAGACCCAGTACTTCCTCGGCATCGCCCAGCAACTCGGCTCGGTGCAGCAGGAGCAGCAGCGCACCGAGCTTGGCATCCAGCAGCTGGCCGACCAGCGGTCGCAGACGAAGAACAACATCCAGAAGCTGCTCAAGAGCAAGCAGGACACGCTGGACTCGCTGACCGCGACGCAGCAGCAGGAGGTGCTCGCGGGCGGCCTCGGCGGCAGCGGCGGCACCACCTCGGGCACGTATACCGGGCCCACCGGCACCCAGGCGGACACCGCCGTCGCGTTCGTCTACAAGCAGCTCGGCTGCCCCTACGTCTACGGCGGCACCGGCCCCTGCGCCGACGGCTTCGACTGCTCGGGTCTCGTGCAGGCCGCCTGGGCGGCGGCGGGCATCTCGATCCCGCGCGACACCTACGAGCAGTGGGCCGCGCTGCCGCACGTCTCCATGTCGTCGATCGAGCCAGGCGACCTGCTGTACTACAACGGCGAGGGTCACGTGGCGATGTACGTCGGCGGCGGGTACATCATCGACGCGCCGTCAACCGGGTACGACGTGGAGAAAATCCCGATGAGTACCTCCTGGTACGCGGACAACCTCGACGGCGCGGCCCGTCCCTGACCGGCCGCCAGGCGCGACTACACTGATGGGCGCCATGCGCCGCACCCTGATCGTCACCAACGACTTCCCGCCCAGGCGGGGCGGTATCCAGTCGTTCGTGCACGCGCTGGCGTTGCGGCTGGACCCGGACAAACTGACCGTCTACGCCCCGCGCTGGGACGGCGCGCCGGAGTTCGACGCGGCCCAGCCATTCGAGGTCGTCAGGCACCCCACGTCGCTCATGATCGGCGGCCCGGGCGTCACCCGCCGCGCGGTACAGCTCGCCAGGTCTAGGGGAGCGGAGGCCGTCATCTTCGGCGCCGCCGCCCCGCTGGGGCTGATCACCCCCGCGCTGCGCCGGGCGGGTGCCGAGCGCGCGATCGCGATCACCCACGGCCATGAGGCCGGCTGGGCCGCGCTGCCCGTGGCCAGGAACCTGCTGCGCCGCATCGGCGAGGAGACCGACGTGGTCACGTACCTGGGCGAGTACTTCCGGGTCCGCCTGTCCCGGGCGCTGACACCCGCCGCGGCCGCCCGCATGGTGCAGCTGCACCCCGCCGTCGACGCGGCCGAGTTTCGCCCCGACCCGGCGGCGCGCGAGATGATCAGGGACCGTTACGGCCTCGCCGGCCGCCCCGTCGTCGTCTGCGTCTCGCGGCTGGTCCGCCGCAAGGGACAGGACACGCTGCTCAAGGCGTGGCCTGAGGTGCTGAAGAAGGTTCCCGACGCATCCCTTTTGATCGTCGGTAACGGTCCCTACTCGGCCGCTCTGCACCAATTGTCAGAACGGACGGGACTGACTCCCAGTGTCCGCTTCACCGGCCCGGTGCCGGCCGCCGAGCTCCCCGCCCACTACGCGGCCGGGGACGTCTTCGCGATGCCGTGCCGGACCAGGCGCGGCGGCCTCGACGTGGAGGGCCTCGGCATCGTCTACCTGGAGGCGTCCGCGACCGGGCTGCCGGTGGTCGGCGGCGACTCGGGCGGCGCCCCCGACGCGATCCTTGAGGGGGAGACGGGCTACGTGGTCCCGGGCCGCGACACCGGCGCGCTGGCCGAACGGCTCGTCGCCCTCCTCACTGACCAGGCCGGCGCGAAGGCGATGGGCGACAAGGGCCGCGCCTGGGTCGAGCGCGACTGGTCGTGGGACCTGACGGCGGCCCGGCTCCGCTCGCTTCTGGAGTAGTTCTCCCTAGGAGTACAGGGCGTCGATGTCGCCGGCGAACTCCTTGGCCAGCACCGACCGGCGGATGCCCAGCTTGGCCGACAGGTGCCCCTGCTCCTGGGTGAAGTCCGAGTCGAGGATCCGGAACTTGCGGATCGACTCGGCGCGGGACACCGCCAGGTTGGCGTCGTCGACCGCGCTCTGCACGTCCGCCACCAGGTCCGGGTCATCCTTGAGGTCGGCGACGGTCGCGCCGGCCGGCTTGCCGTGCTGCTCCTTCCACGGCCCGAACGCTTCCTCGTCGATCGTGACCAGCGCGGCGACGAACGGCCGGCCGTCCCCGACGACCATGGCCTGGCCGATAATCAGGTGGCTGCGCATCCGGTCCTCGAGCACCGCGGGTGCGACGTTCTTGCCGCCGGCGGTGACGATGATCTCCTTCGCCCGGCCGGTGATGGTGAGGAACCCCTCGTCGTCGAGCTCCCCGATGTCGCCGCTGCGGAACCAGCCGTCCTCGGTGAACGTCTCGGCGGTGGCCTTCTCGTTCTGCCAGTACCCGCGGAAGACCGTCTTGCCGCGCACCAGCACCTCGCCGTCATCGGCGATGCGGACGGCGACCCCGGGAAGCGGGATGCCCACGCTGCCGATCTTCTGCCGGTCCGGGCGGTTCACCGACACCGCGGCGGTCGTCTCGGTCAGCCCGTAACCCTCGAGCACGGTGACGCCGACGCCGCGGAAGAAGTGCCCGAGCCGCGGCGCCAGCGCGGCGCCGCCGGACACGGCCCACTGCGCCTTGCCGCCGAGGGCGACACGCAGCTTGCTGTAGACCAGCCGGTCGAACACGGCGTGCTCGGCCTTCAGCCGCAGGCGCGGCCCGCCGGGGGAGTCGAGCGCCTCGCTGTACGCCACCGCGGTCCGCGCGGCGCGGGCGAAGATCTTGCCCTTGCGCTCGCTGACGGCCCGCTGCTCGGCGCCGTTGTAGACCTTCTCGAACACGCGCGGCACGGCGAGCACGAACGTGGGCCGGAACGAGGCCAGGTCGGGCAGCAGGTTGCGTGCGTCGGAGCAGTGCCCGAGGACGATGCCGGACTCCAGGCAGCCGACCTCGATGACCCGCGCGAAGACGTGCGCGAGCGGCAGGAACAGCAGCGTGCTCGCCTCGGCCATCTCGTGGATCGCGGCGAGCGGCCCCATGAACGCGTTGCGTACGTCGGCGAGCAGGTTCTCGTGGCTGAGCTCGCAGCCCTTCGGGCGGCCGGTGGTGCCCGAGGTGTAGATGATCGTCGCCAGGTCCGCGGCCTTGGCGGCGCTGGCGCGCTCGGCGAGGGTCTCGTCGCTCACGTCGGCCCCGTCCGCCACGAGCTTGCCCAGGCCGGGGGAGATCCGCCACAGGTGCTCGAGCGCCGGCAGCCGGTCCCGCGCCTGCGTGATCATGTCCTCGAACGCGTCGGTCTCCACGATGACAGCCCGGGCCGCGGAGTCGGACAGCACCCACTCCGTCTGGTCGGCGGAGTCGGTCTCGTAGATGGGCACCACGGCCGCGCCGGCCGTCCAGGCCGCGTAGTCGACGAGCGTCCACTCGTACCTGGTATGCGACATGATCGCTAGCCGGTCGCCGGGGGAGATGCCGGCCGCGATCAGCCCCTTGGCGAGCGCGTGCACCTCGTCCCTGAACTGGGCGCAGCTGACGTCCTCCCAGCTGCCGTCCGCGGCCTGGCGGCGCAGCGCCACGGCCCGCGGCTGCTCCGCGGCGCGCCGGGTGATCACGTCGGCCAGGTTCGCCGCGCTGGGGATGTCCGCCAGAGCGGGAATGCTGTACTCGCGCACGACCTCTCCCTTTCGCTGTCCCCCATTGGACCACGAACGCTCTAAAGCCTAGCTAACGCCGGCGCTGTGTGTTCCTACTAGCCGGTAACTTTTATCGTGATGCCATGAGAGTCCACGTAGTTAGCGACGTTCACGGCACGGCCGACGCCCTGGCCGCCGCGGGAGACGGCGCCGACATGCTGATCTGCCTAGGCGACATGCTGCTGTTCCTCGACTACGCGGACCACACGCAGGGCATCTTCGCCGAGTTGTACGGCTCCGAGCACGCCAAGGAGTACATCGACCTGCGAACCGCGCGGCGGTTCGACGAAGCCAGGCAGCTGACCGCGGGCATCGCGGCGCGGCTGACCGCCGACCGCGGCACCGACCTGCGCACGCTCACCGAGCAGGCGATCAGGCGGCAGTACGAGGCGCTGTTCGGCGCGCTGGCCGAGCCGGCCTACCTCACGTACGGCAACGTCGACGTGCCGCGAATGTGGAACGGCTACCTGAAGCCCGGCCACCACGTCCTGGACGGCGGCCGGGTGGAGGTAGGCGGACTCACCTTCGGGTTCGCCGGCGCCGGGCTGATCTCCCCGTACCGGACCCCGAACGAGATCCCCGCCGCCGAGTTCGCCGCGAAGCTCGACGCCGTGGGGCCTGTCGACGTGCTGTGCACGCACATCCCGCCCGCCATCCCGGAACTGCTCTACGACACGGTCGCCAGACGGCTGGAGACGGGCAGCGAGGCGCTGCTCGACCTGATCCGCCGCACGCAGCCGCGCTACGCGTTCTTCGGCCACGTCCACAACCCGCTCGTCAAGCGCATGCGAGTCGGCCGCACCGAGTGCGTCAACGTCGGGCATTTCCGTGCCACGCGGGTGCCGTATGTGGTGCAGCTGTAGAGGTAGCGTTACAGGCATGAGCGAGCCAGCACGTGACCCGATCGGCGACTTCCAGCGGTGGCTGATGAAGGCCGGGGCGCGCAGCCTGAGCCGCGAGGTGGCTGACAAGGTCAAGACCACGCTCGGCGGCGGTGGGGCTAAGCATGTCAGTGTGTGGGAGATGGCCACCACGGAACCGCCAGGGGACGAGCCACCGGAGTGCCAGTGGTGCCCGATCTGCCGGGCGGCCCGCAGGTACCGGGACTCCGGGGGCACCGGTCCCGTGCCCGCCGACTTCGGCCCCCAGCTGGCGGGGGTCGGTGACGCGCTGGCCGGCTTCACCAGGGACGCCTTCAGCCTGTTCGAGTCCGCCGTGCGGCAGTCGCGGCGCCCCCCGGGCGCCACGAGCGCGCCTGGCAGTCCCAGCAGCCCTGCCAGCCCCAGCAGCCCTGGCAGGCCGAGCAAGCCGTCAGACGACGGCCCCGTCGTCGGGCCTGGAGTCACCTGGGCCGCCGCCGTTATCCATCCGGAGGACGAGCACAGCGAACCCAGCAGGCCTGGCAAGCCGTCAGACGACGGCCCCGTCGTCGGGCCCGGAGTCACCTGGGCCGCCGCCGTTGTCCATCCGGAGGACGAGCACAGCGAACCCGCCGACGAAGGCGGCCACCGAGAGGAAGACCGCGAGCCCGGAGACGCCGCCGCCGACAGCGGTGGCGATGAGCAGGTAGAGGGGTCCGCCGAATAGCGCCACCCAGGCGCCCTTGGTGATGGAGTCCAGCTTGGGCAGCGGCGGGGGCGGCGGCGGGACGTAGTGCTCCTCGGCCGGGTCGTCGCGAGCGGCGCCGTCCCTGGGGCCCCGGCCGGGCAAGGCACTGGCCGGCGGCCACGGCGGCCCGGGCTCCGCGGGCAGCGGCGGCGTGCCGGTCAGCCCTGGCGGGTTCGTCGGCGGCTCCCTGGTGAGCGCCTCGGGGACCGCTGGCGGCATGACCGGCGGCGGCATCGCCGGCGGCGGCGCGGGCGTGACGTGCACGGGGCCGTCGAGATCCTCCAGCTCCGGCCAGGGCGTCTCGCCGTCGGCGGGCGCGGGCGCGTCGAACCTGGCGACCAAGTCGCGCCACACGGCGTCCTGACCGTCGCCTGCTGTCGCGTCCCCGGCGCTGCCGGGCACGTCCCCCTCAGCCACTGTCTGTCCTTATACCCTCTTCTCGGCTGCGGTGTGCTCCTTGATGAACGCCAGCGTGCCGTCAAAGATTGCCGGCGCGTCATTGTCCAGCGTCGCGACGTGATAACTGTCGGGCAGCGAGATTACTTCCGCGTTGGGCAGCGCCGCCGTGAGCACCTGCATGCTCGGCGGCCCCACCACATGATCGACCGCCGACCGGTACACGCGCACCGGCTGCGTCACCTCGGCCAGGTGCCGCGTGGTGAGCTGCCACAGCTCGGGCAGCGTGCCCGCGGCCTTCAGGGGGACGCGCTTGTAGCCGCCCTCGGTGGCGCCCGGCTTCTTGATGTCGCCCGCGATGCCCTTGACCGACACGTTCACGTGCTTGAGCACCGGCGCCAGCACGAACAGCCTGGTGTCGGGCGCCAGCGACGGGTTCACCAGGACGAGCCCGCGGACTTTGTCGCCGTGGGTTTCCGCCAGCCGGAACGCCAGGCAGGCGCCCATCGAGATGCCGGTGATGAAAACCTGCTCGCACCGGCCGCTGAGCTCCGTGAAGGCCGCCTCAGCCGTCGCGTACCAGTCCCGCGAGCCGGTCGTGGCCAGGTCCTGCCAGGTCGTGCCGTGCCCGGGCAGCCGGGGCACCCGCACGGTGAGCCCGGCGGCCGCCAGGTGCTCGGCCCACGGACGCACGGTGCGCGGGCTGCCGGTGAAGCCATGCAGGACCAGGACCCCGATGGGCCCGCCGTCGGCGGAGAACGGCTCGGCGCCCGGCTGGACGGTCACCGTGGTGCCGTCGGCCGGCGCTGGCGTAACAGCGGACATCTTCGAATCGTCGCATGCCGGGCCGGTGCTGCGCAGCACTAGACCGGCATTTATGACTGGTTTCAGCACGTCTCGCACCGGGTGCGTGATCTTCCAGGCCCCACGGAACGGCCGGGACGTGCGACGATGGTGGGGTGTTCTACTGGGTTACCAAATACACGCTGGGGATGGCGCTCAAGGTCATCTTCCGGCCGTGGCAGCGCGGCCGTAAGCACATGCCCCGGCGCGGTCCGGTCATCCTCGCCAGTAATCACCTGTCCTTCGCGGACCACTTCTTCGGCCCGCTCCCGCTGCCGCGCAAGGTGGTGTTCCTCGCCAAGTCCGAGTACTTCACCGGCAAGGGGCTCAGGGGCCTGCTGACCAAGGCGTTTTTCAGCGGGGTCGGCCAGATCCCGATCGACAGGACGGGCGGCGACGCCAGCGAGCGTGCGCTGCACTCCGGGCTGCGGGTGCTGGCCAACGGGGGCGTGCTCGGCATCTACCCGGAAGGCACGCGGTCGCGGGACGGGCGGCTGTACAAGGGCAGGACCGGGGTGGCCAGGCTCGCGCTGGAGTCCCGCGCCCCGGTGGTGCCCTGCGCGATGATCAACACGTTCGAATTCCTGCCGCCAGGATCGTTCCGGCCGAAGCTCAGCATCCGGCCCGGCGTGATCTTCGGCGAGCCGCTCGAGTTCTCGCGGTATTACGGAAAAGAGGGCGACCGCGCCGCGCTGCGCGCGGTGACCGACGAGATCATGCAGCAGATCCAGAAACTGTCCGGCCAGGAGTACGTGGATATGTACGCCAAGCAGGCGAGAGAGCTGCAGCAGCCGCCGGCGGAATCGGACTTATTACGCCGTCCATCACAACCGCCCGCCCGGCCGCTAGGCTTGCCCTATGCGAGTGGGAGTACTGACCGGAGGCGGCGACTGCCCAGGCCTCAACGCCGTTATCCGCGCCGTGGTACGCAGGGGTATCCAGGAATTCGGCCTGGAGTTCGTCGGGTTCCGTGACGGGTGGCGCGGCCCGCTGGAGGCGGACACGGTGCCGCTTGACGTGCACGCGGTGCGCGGCATCCTGCCGCGCGGCGGCACGATCCTCGGCTCGTCGCGGACGAACCCGTTCAAGGAGAACGGCCCGGGCCGCAACGGCGTCGAGCGAATCAAGGACAACCTCGCTGGCCTGGGCGTGGACGCGCTCGTGGTCATCGGCGGCGAGGACACGCTCGGCGTGGCGGCGCGGCTGTACGACGAGGGCATTCCCGTCGTCGGCGTGCCGAAGACCATCGACAACGACCTCGGGGCCACCGACTACACGTTCGGCTTCGACACCG
>Ga0335074_10011388_pt1 | contig 12435 bp, 12 predicted proteins | sample Lox_Sample_23_FD_206715 | JGI IMG/M metagenome (GOLD analysis project Ga0335074, IMG submission 206715) | Soil microbial communities from Loxahatchee National Wildlife Refuge, Florida, United States - Lox_Sample_2.3 | ecosystem: Environmental > Terrestrial > Soil > Wetlands | place: USA...
AGACACGCTCCTAGCTGATCGCTGCAGATTCCTCCTGAGTCGTGAAAATGGCGCTGGGCCTATCCCGCGCGTTGATTGCCTCAAGAAGCAGTATGGTCTTCCGTTTGGCAAGTCGCTCAGCGGTGTATTTCAAGTTGGCGGTCAGAGTGACGCGGCAGGCAATCGAGTAGTTCCCCGCTCGAGCCCCCTTTGCCATGGCATGAAGTCTCGGCCCGCCCAATTGATCCTCGTAGACAAGTACCTTTCTACACCTTCACGAAACTCGAGATCGCGTTCTGGTAATCCAGTGATGTCACGCTCACAGGCACCCCAATTTCGCGCCGGCATATTGAACAAAACAACTTCCCTCCGAGACGCTCTGGTCTTCTCGGCTATCTCTTCAGGCCGGTAGCCGCGTGAAGACATTAATTCGACCCCTGTGACCCCGCCTCTGCCGTGGTCTTGGTTCGATCGAGGAAGGGAACCTCATTGAACGTCAGTCTCAGATTCGCTGCAAACCGCGGCATATTCTTCAGTTCTCTGTTCGGTGAATTTTGCCATAATGTCAGCACCCGCCGTAACCACTCCAATGCGCGCATTCTTCCCATGCCGTTCCATGGCCAACTCCAGTGCCTCGCTGAAATCAGTCATCGACGTAATCCCGATTTTGCGCGCCTCTGCATTTGGAATTCCATCCGAAATGAGGGCGATTTGAAGGCGTCTCCGCGTCTGATCGAAGGCTAGATAAGTTGCCGCTGCAACCTCGTCGCGCACCTTGCCTTCAGTCACGAGGTCCATCACGATGTCTGCGGGCGTAGTTCCGAAATCGACAAGTTGTGTGTGATCCGGTGCGATGCCCTCCAAAGCTGGGATCAACAGGATAAGCGTTCCCCCATCCTTGGCCAGCATCCCGCAGTTATTCACCGGCTTAAAGCCTTGCCATAGGTCACGATCTGCCGGATGCGAGCTGGCGACAACGATATCGGGCTTCTCCGAAATTTCGAGGGTGTAGATTGGCTTCGCAATCTCAATTCCGGCGCGATGCGCTTTAATTACGTCTCCGGCCACGATCCCTGCAACCGCCCCAGCAGCATCGACTACCACGTTCACAATCCACTTCAGGCCGGATCGGACAGCGATCGACTCCATTTCCTTACGGACTTCGTTGTCAACATTGCCCAGAATCTCATATACGCGCGGTCCCGCTATGAGATGCGTCCTTCCCGTAGTGACGGCGCTGGTCACGCCCGGTTGTACCATCTTGGCGCCTCCCGCCCAGCCGGCGTACATGTGCGGGATGATGTTGCCAACGGCGATCGTGATCGGTGCTTCAAGATACCGCTTGCTCACGTGGATAGGGATTCCGAGCGGCGTAACGCCCAGATCGTCAAAGTCTTTTGGGTCATGCGAGAGATTTGTCACCGCAATACGCTGCAATACGCCTCCACCAACACGGAACGCAATTTCATTTTGACTCATCCAACGATGAGTTCCGAGGGCGATCATTCCCGAGATTTCACTGTCGGGGACTCCGGCGGCGTTCAATTCGTCAAGAAGAATAGGCAGGATGAGCTTCTGCGGTGTACTGCGTGTGCTATCGTCCAAGAGCAACAAAGTGCGTTTGCCATGGCGGGCAACCAACTCCGCGAGCGTTGGCGCATCGATGGGATTCCGGATTGCGTGCCGTACTGCGGCTTCGATATCCGGAATCGGTGCTGCATGACGCGGTCCCTCTATCCAGGCCAGGTTCTCCTCGGGAATCTCGATGGTTCGTTCTTCATGACCATACGGAAGTACGATCTGCTTCATCATTCAAAAACCTCGCTGGTTATGTGGGGTGAGCTTGCCAGTTTCCGCTCTAGAGCGTTCTCCACGGCGGCGACCACCGCGTGTGCACTCAGGCCGTATTTATCGAGCAATTCGCTGTAGGGACCCGATTCCGCAAATGTGTCGTTCACGCCAACTCGCTCCATTGGAACGGGAGCGCATTGCGATAAACACTCTGCGACAGCACCGCCCAGACCGCCAATAACTGAATGTTCTTCCGCAGTGACAATCGCACCGGTTTCTCGCGCGCAACGGACGATCAGCTCCACATCAAGAGGCTTGACGGTATGCATCTCGACGACACGCAGCCGAATGCCCTTTCGCATCAGCATCTGCGCCGCCTCAATAGAGCGGCAGACCATGACGCCGCAGGCAATAACGGTAGCATCTTCTCCATCAATCAGTGTGATGCCTTTCCCAATCTCCGGCTCGTAGCATTCAGTGAATATCTGCGGCAATTCGTTGCGGCACATCCTGAAGTAGGCCGGCCCGCTCCATGCCACCACCTGCGGCAATAGCTTTCTAACAGCGAGCGAATCGGCGGGGACAACGATCGTCATCTTCGGGAGACTGCGCAGGATTGCAAGATCCGAAATCGACTGATGCGTCGGACCATCGAACGAATCTGAGAGTCCCGCGTAGGCCGCCGCAAGCTTCACATTTGCGCCCCCGTAGCAAACATGGGTGCGCACCATCTCCAATGCGCGCGTAGTGAATAGAAAAGCAAAAGTGTTCGCGATGGCAACCTTGCCCGCATTCGCCAAGCCTACGGCAACGTCGACCAGGGCGGGTTCGGCGATGCCTACATTGATAAAGCGGTGAGGATAGGCGGCCTCAAACATAAAGCTGAAGTCTGAGTTCTGCACATCCGCACTAAGCACAACAACGTCATCCCGCTGCGCGCCCAACTGTACGAGCGCTTCCCCATAGGCCTTGCGAATAAGGACTGGGCTCCCGAAAGGACTTCGAATTAGACTTTCCATTCACTCGTTCTTTCTTCCAACTCAGCCAGCGCGCTCAGGAATTGCTTCTCGTCCGGAACGCCTCCATGCCAAGCAGGCTGGTTCTCCATGAAGCTCACACCCTTTCCTTTGGTTGTGCGAGCGATGATTACCACGGGGCGGCCATGAATTTCGTTGGAAAGATCCAACGCGGCCAGTATTTCGCCGACATTGTGGCCGTGGATCTCGATGACGTGCCAGTTAAACGAAGCCCACTTGTCGGCAATTGGTTCCGTGGGCATTATGTGGCGCGTGGTTCCTGTTTGCTGCACGCCGTTATAGTCGACGATGACGGTCAGGTTGTCGAGAGCGAACTTGGCGCCGACCATCAGGCCCTCCCAGATCACTCCGCTGTTCAACTCGCCATCGCCTAAGATTGCGTATATTCTGCGGCTCGAGCCGTCCATTCGCGCGGCCAGGGCCATCCCCGACGCGATCGCCACGCCGTGCCCGAGCGGCCCCGCAGCCACTTCCACTCCTGGCGTCTTTTGCGGTTCTGGATGTCCCTGCAAACGGCTGTTCAGACCGCGAAAAGTCGGTAGCTCAGAGACGGGAAAATAGCCGCGATGAGCAAGACAGGTGTAGAGCATGGCGCACGCATGTCCCTTGGAAAAAACCAGTCTATCGCGATCGTTCCATCCTGGATTTGCAGGATCCAGTCGCAAGTGATGGAAGTAAAGGCACGCAAGAATCTCCGCGATTGAAAATGCTCCGCCGATGTGTCCGGATTTTCGTTCATAAACCATGCGCAGCACTTGCGCGCGGTACTCATACGATCGAAGCGATAGATCGGTAATCATCTCCGCGGTATGCGGTGCGCTGCAAGCGAATACGCGTGCTGGCGACGCCTGGCCTGCTAATGACGCAATCATGCAACCACCTCGTTTCGCGCTGTTCCATGCAGTCTTTCGCGAACGTACGCAAATCCAGTCGTTCCGCTGTTGAAGACTGGAACTGCAGGGTTGCCCAGCAAAGGCTCCAAGGCCGACATCGAGAGCTGCGCCATGACGATGGAATCGACGTTGCCCGATAGTTTGTCAATCTCTTCCAACAGGATCTTGTTATGTGTCGCAGTGTCGCCCTTTTGAATGGCGTCGAAGGCTTCAGGGCGCAGCACTGTAGTAATTTCCACAGGACAGCCTCTCTCAGCAGCGACGATCCGTAGAAGGCGTTCGGATGATGGCACTGTGGTTGCAAGCGTGGCCAACAGTCCCACTCGGGGTCCTCGTTCCACGGCCCGTTCCATCATAGGCCGATCGATCTGCATGATGGGGACATCGATCAGGGGGCGAGCCAGTTCGGCGGCATAGTTGAACGTGGAGCAGGCGAGAAGAATAAGCTCCACGCCCGACTCCTGCAGGTTGTGCGCATATTGAGCAAAGCGAAAGTAGTTATGCTTCGGAATCACGCCGACGCCTGCGGCAATGTTATCGCGCTGAATTGTGTCGTCACAAAGATGCATAACCTCGACGTCTGGAATGTAGCGCTCAAGAAATGGCTGCATAGCGTGAATCGTCAAATGAATTGCATGAATGATTCCGATTGTTTTGGTTTGTTTTTCCACCTTCATATCTCCTGTTGGAAATCAATTCTCAGGCAACCGCAACACGGGGTGTCCCGGTCGGAAAGTCAATTGGTCCGATCTCTCGGTTCGTAAACAGAATCACGCAGAAGGCGATCAAATGCAAAACACCAACTACCGCAAATACCGGGCCGTAACCAAAGCCGTGATCCAGCAGTTGCCCCACCGCGAGACCGAAAACGATACCGCCCATCGCTCCGCCAAAGCCAACCAGTCCTGCCAACGAACCCACAACGCTTGCAGGAACGATATCCGATGGCAGGGTCATCACCAGGGTTGACCACGATTGTTGGCCAGCGAACGCAATGCTGAAGAGCACGATCACAAAGTCCACAGGCGCATGCATCACCAGCAGAATTGAAGGCATCACTCCGGCGCTTACCCCGAGTGCGATCTTGCGCGACATGTTCAGGGAATGCCCGCGCCGGATCAACTCGCTCGAAAACCAGCCCCCCAACAGGCTTCCCACGCCCGCCGCGGCATAAGGAATCCAGGCAAAATAGCCTACTTCTTTGGTATTGAAGTGATGCACGTCGTACAAATACTTTGGCAGCCAGAATATGTAAAAATACCAGGCTGCATCGCTAAGGAATTTGGCGAACACCAGCCCGGAAACCTGTGGATAGCGGAACAGATCGATCCAACGGACCTTCTCGTTGCTCTTCGACTTAGGTGCAAGCACCTCGGCCAACTCCACACGCTCTCCCGGACTAAGTCGTGGATGCGAAGCGGCGGGCTGGTAGTCCCGAATCCACCAGATTGTCCATACCAACCCCACGGCGCCGGCCAAAAAGAAGACCCAGCGCCAGCTTAGATGAACCAGCGTCAAAGCGATCAACGGTGGCGCCGCGACAGCGCCAACGGCTGTACCGGCATTCATCAGACCCATCGCGCTGGAGCGCTCGTTTGCAGGAAACCACTCAGCCATCGCCTTAGTCGCGGCCGGAAAACCGCCACCTTCACCCATGCCAAGCAGAAACAGACTTACAGCCAATACCGGCACACTTGTCGCCAGTCCCTGGCTTGCGCATGCCAGGGACCACCACACCATAATCAGTAGGAATCCCAGTCGCGTTCCCAACAAATCAATTAGCTTTCCGCTTCCGGCATACATTAAGGCATAGGCGGCTAGAAACGCTGCCTGTAGATGAGAGAACTGTGCATTAGTGACCGGGAGTTCGCGCTGGATGGCTTGGATTGCGATAGGCAGAGTCTGTCGATCGAAATAGCTGATCGCGATTGCTGCCGTAATTAGGAGTGCTATATTCCAACGCAGCGATTTAGTCATTTACGAGCTCGTAAACAGCAGAATTGTTGGTTCCGAAAGGAACATGTATGTCGAAAACACATTTAGCGTTACAATGCGCGAATACGCGACACTTGATGTGACGTTGCAGAGAATGGGAACCAAGGCTTGTTCACCGAGGAACTAGGAATCGAGCGCAGTGCTGAATTGGTCGCATTGACTGGCGAAACATCAGACATTCTGATGTGCTGATGTTCATGCCAGCGTACTATAATCATCGCGGGGTAAGAGTGTCAATGCTAAAACCGGTATCCAGGATCACTTTAGGCGAACAGGTTGCGGCGCAGCTTTCGGATCAGATCGCTGAGGGCAGGTGGAAACCTGGTGAAAAGCTGCCTTCCGAATCGGAACTATGTGTCGCCTTGAACATCGGTCGGTCAACTCTGCGCGAGGCCCTCAAAGCGCTGGCGTACGTCGGGATGGTGCAGATGCGCCCCGGAGAAGGAACGTACGTGATTGAGGGATCGGGCCTTTTGATCGAGCGCATCATGGCGCGCGGGTTGCTGAAGACCGACAAGGAATTGCAAGATGTTGGCGAAGTGCGGTTGCTCATTGAGGGCGAAACAGCTGCCTTGGCTGCTGAGCGAGCCGGTTCTTCCGATCTGGAGCAGTTGGAGGTGCTGATGGACGAAATGCAGGGGAGCCTAGCCGGTTCGGGCCGCGATTTTGTGGATCTTGACTTGGAATTTCACCTTGCTATAGCCCAGTGCGCCAAGAACCAGATGCTTTATGAATTGCTTACTCCGATTCGGGGGGTTCTCAAGGAGTGGATTAGCAAGTCGCAGGAGTTACCCGGGATCAAGGAAAACGCTCACCAGCAGCACTCGAAGATCTTAGCTGCAGTACGCAGGAGAGATCCGGATAAGGCAAGGCACGCGATGCGGACTCACCTCCAAACTTGCGAAAAGATGTTCAGTCTCCTTGGCAGAATCTCGGTTAGTAAGGAACACGTCGAGGTCTGATAGAGTGACTTGCCGAGGAGGGTGTCGGCGCGTTTATTCTTTCCTCTCCTTTGCGACATTCGTCCAAGCCGGAAATCCGGTTACGCGGGAGGGTTGCTGCGTTTCCGGACTGCCCGAGACATTTATATCGACAACGCGTTCGATCAGTCCCCATCGGAATGGCATATATCTGAGTTGAGCCGTTTCGGCAGGTTCCAGCAAGACCAAGATCGACCTATCCAGAAAACGCCAAATTCGAGTCCACACGACCAGGAGGAAATCACCATCGCTCTTCCGGCTGCCCCAAGGGATGCAGACGCGGTCGAGAAATGACCTTCCTTCGCTGTTCTTTCCCTGCGTCTTCAACGGAGCGGCGACCGTGGTTCAAGCTCACCAGGATACGGCAATCCTAGTTTTACTCGAGCGTCCAATATTCGAACCACTTGAAGTTACTCCTCAGCAAGTTGATTGAGCCGATTCCTGGTGCTACTCATGCTGGGGCCCGAAGCCGATCACCTGACGGCTTGCTGAGCTATAGGAGATCGCTGCTACGAGTGGAGCCGACTCAGCTGCCGTGGCTTGATGGAGAACGCCCGCTGGAATGCGAACCAGATCCCCCGGATGCAGCGAGACGACTGTGTCGCCTACTCTCGTAATGCCGCTCCCAGACAGGATGTACATCAATTCTTCGCAGTTCGGGTGAAGATGCAAAGCATTCGTCTTTCCAGCATCGATGCGTACGATGCCGAAGGTCTGTTGTGCTTCCGGATCGATCCTGTGGTTAATCAGCCAACGAATCGCTCCCCAGTTGTGTTGTTCTTCAGACTGCAGGCCGAGATGAATCAACGTGACATGGTCCATTTGTTTGCCTCTTGGTCGTAAGTCCCGAAGGTCTACCGGCCCCTCGATGTATCGCGCATTGACGACCAACCTGTCGCAAATATCGCAACTGCAATGAACTCGGTTGGGACAAATCGAATCATTCTTCGGATCATCTTAAAGCCAGATAAGCATCTCGGACACAAGCCCTGCGGGAAGCTTCAAAATGCGCAGATCGATGGCACATGGCAAATTGCCAGATGTGTTCGCCGTGCCCATAGATGCCGGACGACTCATGAAGCTGGTTTGACTCAGGAAATTGGACGCTACCGCGCAGAATTCCGCAATACTTAGATTCGTAATCGCAATTATTGCAAATCAGAACGGCGTCGATACCAAAATGCCGGGGCACTTGGGAGAAGATTGGCCTCCGCCGAATGTCTTGGGACGATCTAGGTTGAGCCGCCCTTGCTGACCGAGACGATCCGTGGGCTGGTGGACGAGTGATAAGTGCGCTGGACTTTAGCCGGACCAGTCTGGACCAGCCCGTGAATCTGTTTTGGTGGCGGAGGACGGGATCGAACCGTCGACCTTGGGGTTATGAATCCCACGCTCTAACCATCTGAGCTACTCCGCCTAGAGTCCAGACCACTCGAGCCACGCCATATTCGATGATACGGATCGTTGAATGGCAGGTCAAACCGTTCCTGGTGGTCTTTTCCAGTCAAAGGACGTTGCGGGTTAACTGCGGCTCTCTACTCCTGTAAACTCGGCTGCATGAGTACGTTGCGTATTGCAGGAGTCATTCCGGCGAGGCTTAGCTCAACCCGTCTGAGCCGGAAGGTGCTGCGACAGATTGCAGGGCGGCCCATGGTGGAATGGGTGTGGCGTGCGGCGGCCGCGAGCGGGCTGATGAATCCGGTGGTGGTGGCTACCGACTCCGAGGATGTGGCCACAGAATGTCTGATGCGCGGCATTCCAATGGCGATGACGTCTCCAGACTGCCCAAGCGGGTCGGACCGCGTGAGGGAAGTAGCACAAGCCATTGACGCGGAGATTTATGTGAACATCCAGGGCGACGAGCCGACGCTCACTCCTGACTTTTTCCGCCCGTTGCTCGATCTTTTCGACCGCCCTGAGGTGGAAGTTTCTACACTCGCCGTCCACTGCCCGCCGGAAGAATTAGCCAATCCGAACTCCGTCAAAGTAGTGACGTCGCTGGATGACCGCGCACTCTACTTTTCGCGGGCGACCATCCCCTTCGACCGCGATGCAACAGGGTTTACAGGCTACCGCAAGCATCTGGGAATCTACGCCTTCCGAAAGGCTGCTTTGGAGCGGTTCGCCGCGCTCGCTCCCTCACCTCTTGAAAAACTGGAGCGTCTGGAACAACTGCGCCTGCTCGAAAACGGCATTGCTGTTTACGTGGCGGCTGCCCCGAGGGACACAATCGGGGTCGACACAGAGGAAGATTTGAGGCGTGCGGAGGACTGGCTGAAACGAATGAAGGATTGAAAGTACGGCTTCGACTTCGCGAATTTCTCGAATTGCGCGCAAGAATCGGAGTGCGCTGAAATCGCAGATCAGCGACGATAAATTCCATGAGCAACACACCTCAAATCGCAATCGCTTATGCAGCCGGTACTATACGTGGAGAGACCGTGCGAATTGCACCGGCCCCCTCACGGACGCCCGATCTCGAGGCCGCTTGGAAGCAGGTCCTTGATCGCGATCCGAATGCCTCGTTCTTCTATGGGGTAGCTACAACTGGCGTCTTCTGCCGGCCCAGCTGCAAGAGCCGCCGCCCTCTCCGTGCCAACGTGCGCTTTTTCTCAACCGCAATTGAGGCTACCACAGCCGGATTTCGCCCCTGCCAGCGCTGCCGGCCCCTCACTTCAGCCGGACTCAATGCTGTAGACCAGATCCGCGCCCATATTGAGTCCCATGTTGACCGCCCAGTCCGGCTAGCTGAATTGGCGCGGCTCGTCAACCTCAGTTCCTTCACTGTGCAACGGCTGTTCAAACGCGAAATGGGTGTGAGCCCACTGCAATATCAGCACGCATTGCGTGCGGGCTCGCTGCGCAATGCATTGAAGAAAGGTGACACCGTGACAAATGCGATCTATAGCGCCGGGTATGGCTCGTCGAGTCGAGCCTATGAGGGCGCCCAACTCGGCATGACGCCCAGCCGCTTCGCTGAGGGCGGCCGAGGCGAACAGATTGGATACACCAGCGCCCGGTCGCCCTTTGGCTGGGTCGTGGTGGGCGCCACGGAGCGGGGGCTGTGCTGGCTGGCGCTTGGATCAACCAGGACTGAGGCCGAGGAGAGCCTGCGCGCGGAGTTTCCCGCGGCCACGTTAAGGCGCGATCCGTCGTTGTCGCGCCTTGTGGACGCTGCCCTGGAAAGCGTTCGGGAAGGCACCGATCTACTCCGGAGCCAGAACAGTGCCGATCGGCTCGACCTTCGCGGTACGGTCTTTCAACTGCGCGTATGGCAGGCAATCCGGCAGATTCCCCGCGGCGAGACGCGTAGCTACAGCCAATTGGCGCGCGAACTGGGCATGCCGCGATCCACCCGCGCCGTGGCCCGCGCCTGCGCCACCAATCGCGTGGCGCTTGTGGTTCCGTGCCATCGCGTCGTCAGTGCCGCCGGGTCGCTTACCGGCTATCGATGGGGCACCGAGCGCAAGCGACAACTGCTTCAAGCGGAGCGCCAATGACGTTTGGTCTTTGCGGCAGACTTGAGCCGCTTCGAACGCTGCGGGTTCGTCCGGCTGCAAGTGGTGGGCACCAACCCTGCCGGTCAGGAAACCAGGCTCAAGGCGGGACGAATGTTTCTGCAGATCGTCAGTTCGCCCGCATGTTCCAGCTCATAGTCGAATCCGGACAAGGCATTGAAGAAGGTGTTCCGGCAATCATCGCCGTGCAGCTCAATGCATAGATTGCGGATTCTGGGCAACCATGACTTTGCATTCCCGCTGAACACCGCCAGCTCGGCTCCTTCGATGTCGATCTTGAGCAGGTCTACCGTCTGCGATCCCGCCATGTCGATCAAGCTGTCCACATCCCATGCCTGAATTTCGCCCGTGCCGCCTTGAGGCTGCACCACCTGGGTAGCCCAATCCTTGCCATCGCCAAAGGTGCCTCTCGAAAGACAAAGTTCGGTCCGTTCGCCCCAGACCGCTCCGTGCAGGACGCGCGCCCTGTTTCCGTAGGGTTCGAGATTCATCCCGCAAACGGCAAAGTTGCGGTCGTCGGGCTCGACCGCCAATACCCGCGCGTCTGGATAATGGCTCAGGAAATAGGCGGATGCGTACCCCACGTTCGCGCCGAGGTCCATGATCAGGGACACATCCTTGAGGTCCCGCAAAAGGGCGTACTCTTCTTTCACGAAGATCTGGTCGAACACATTCGTGTCACTCGTATAGCCGCATCTGGCGGTTACCGCGTAAAGCGCCTGGTCAGGCCATAGGCGCAAAGTTTTCGGGCCGCGTATGCCCAGCGGCCGGCCAAGGCGAAACAGCAGCCATTGGGTTGTCGAGCGCACACCGACCCTTTTCCGCCATTGCGCGATCGTGGTTGCGAAATATTGTGCCCGTTGCAGCGGCTTCACTGCGACATTGTACGATGGCGGCGCCCGCTCCGCCTCGAATGCCGTTTCACAACAAAGGATGGTATGACTTCGCATATGGTCTGCCGGGCGGAGAGTTTGGCAGCCAGTTTCGGTTTGCATCGCAGGCTGCGAACGCGGAAAGGATGGCCGCTCGCGCTGCCGTGCATCCAGTGATTGCGGTCGGAAAATGTCCGGCAAAAAGTATAAAAAGATGCAAAGACCAGCAGAAATAAAGTCGTAAGGAAGGCGCAAGGATCGGGCGCCGGGGGCGCGATTGCCGGTCAGAACGGCGATAAGATTCAGTTGCGCGACCCGTGGTGGCCGCCTTTTCCGGAGGTTCTCCCCTGGTACGCTGCTTCATGTTTTCCCTCCTTTTCGCTTGGCTGGCTGTGCAGATTTGTCTGGCGCAAGCGCCGCCGAGCCTGTCACAGCAGCAGAGCAGCCCATCCGGGCATAGTCAGCCCCCGCAGCAGGCACAAACCGTGCAGCCGCCCCAGCCGCTCAATGCGGACGTGTCGGACTTTGGCACCAGTTACATCTTCAGTCCGTCGCCCATCTGTCCCCGCTGCCTGGAGACAGAGCTCGGATTCCTGGGAGTGGAGGAGAGCCGCGAGCTCGCCACCGCAATCACTGCCGCTCCCTTCAAGACGCATACCGACTTTACCGTGCTTCTGAACCTGCTCGACAGCGAGTCGGCCGCAGAAGACCGCACAACCCAGTTCGGCGACCGGATGGATTTTGTCATCCGGCAGCAGGTTTTCGCCAAGGGAGCGTTCGAAGTCACAGCCGCACCGCGCGGCACGGTGTTTCTTCGCGCTACAGACGGGGGCAGGATCGGGGGCACGGCAGCAGGACAATATACGCGAGGCAGAAACCTTGCCGCCTTAAATCTGACCTACACACGAGCATTGAGCAATCCCTCGGCCAATCTGCGCAACGACTATGTCGGCGCGTTCGATTATTACCGAACCCTCGGTGACAAGGGAGCCGCGTGGTTTGCCGGCTTCCAACACGAATACTCGACCGGCAACGGGCAGACGGTGGGCACCGAGCAGGGCGGGGTGATTCCGTTCCGCAATGGGCAGGTGGAGCTGGCGGTTGAGGAGCTGACTCTGAATGCGGGTACAACCGTCCAGGGCCAGGCCCGCGTGATCGTGAACTGGGGGCGAATCTTTCACCGGTAGAGACGCTGTTGGAGTGCTGCTGCTGGTGTGCACATGGGCTCGTTCGGTCCTCCGCCACCGAAATTCGAGCGATTCCAGCTTTGGTGTGCCACCTGTTTGCGCGACGAGAGATGCGGAACGGTGGTTCGATCCTGATTTTCCGGCCTGAACTGCGGCTGTGCATTTGTATTGTGCGCATTACCC
>Ga0335074_10011389_pt1 | contig 12434 bp, 14 predicted proteins | sample Lox_Sample_23_FD_206715 | JGI IMG/M metagenome (GOLD analysis project Ga0335074, IMG submission 206715) | Soil microbial communities from Loxahatchee National Wildlife Refuge, Florida, United States - Lox_Sample_2.3 | ecosystem: Environmental > Terrestrial > Soil > Wetlands | place: USA...
TATCTACAAGTACATACATTTCGCATTCTCACACACACTGCATCCGATGTCAGCCCTGAGACACTCAATTATTCACATTATCAAATATCCTTCGTCATTCAGCAATGAGTAGATATACTCTTAGACAACACTGCGGTAAAACAATTCCATATTGAAAACAGAAGACGTCATTAGGTAAGGAACGGGACTATTATTCCGTGCGGACGTTCGAAATTTCAGCATGACCTCTTTTTCGAAGCGAAGCAATTTCTTCTTCCTTCCCAAAACACACGTGATGGTGTTGTCCTCGTAATTCTCCATACTTCAATTTCGTATTACGAATATCCTTTGAGATATTCGCGCCCCCAAGACATGCGCCAACACAGAGATCATCCAGGCTTTTATTGCGGGTTGCAACCATTACTTGCGAAAACGACATATCGGCATCGACCCCATTCTTGAGCAGTATATAACAGCCCAAAGCAATAATTACAGCAACCGAGCCTATTGCAGCCCCATACATTGCCCACAAAGTTGAAGAAGAATAAGCGTATCGAGTCGGGTAAGTGACGATAGTAGCGTTAGTGTTGACATATAACGCAGGGGGTTTAGTGGCATCAGTGCTGGCGGATATCGGGTGGAGCAGGAAATATGTCATGCTCAAAGTGACATTTGTTAAAAAATCGACTATTTTTTGAGGAAAATTTTGGGGAAAACTGATTTCGGATGAAAGGTCTCCAACCAAAGGTGACAAGTTGAGGGATGTGTAATATTCAATTGATCCATTTACAGGGTTCTCGGCCACAAAACCCTCTAGGAGACCGGAAATCATCAAGTGAATCTGGTAATAGTTTGCGTAGATCCAAGCGACGTTAGGGTTTACTCCATTAAATCCGCCGGGGTTCAATAAATATTCCTCTGGTAACAGTGTGTAGGTCGAAGCCATCGTGAGATTAACCGGCTCATTATATGTTAGTTCCGTAGTGACATTCAGTTGATTATTGATAAATTGAACAGCAATGTCGTAAGTCGCATTATATAATTGACAACGGAATGTAGTTAGATTTGTGTAGAGTCCATTGCTGCTATATTGAACCCACAGTCCCTCGGTGCTCAGATTACCCTCCAGTGATGTTGAGTAAAACAGCGTTTCTGGTGGCATGGTCGGGCCGGTGACGGTCAAGTTCGGTACGGCGGACGGAACGACATTGACGCAATCGTATGCGGGGCCTATGTATATCGAGCTGTATGAACAATTGCTCCCACATGGCGACGGCCAAGGAATTATCTCACCGCTTGTCCATAGTCTCCATATAAAACGAATAAACTGGCCCGAAGGTCCGGTATATGACTGGCTTGGACCGAATGTAATAAACCCAACGTCGCCGTATAATTCAGTAATTACCGGTGCTTGGATCGGAACTATGTTGGTATAAGCACTCGAGATAACTGCCATTAGCTGTGGATTGCAGTGTCTTGACAACCTGTTAGCGCGCCGGGCGAGAAAACTGCACAGAGAGGAATCATCCAAGTTATTATCGCTAGGGTAAGGAGGCCGAATCTCTTCTTTCGCAGTTCTTGATCGAGAACATTAAGTGGGTTTCCGAGTAGGTTGAAGATGGCACTGATTGTCCCCAGTCGAAGGGCATCCCTGCGAATGCTAAGCCAAAAAGCCTGGCAAAACGCTTTGCCAACGGCCAAAACGAGAACAGTTTTGAACAAATACGCGAATGTATTGCCGACTCGGCTCACCCAAGCTTGGGAGATGCTCACTTCTTCGGTCAAGCGCCCATGCAAATATGCGTAGAATCTATCCTGACCAATACCGGCAAGAACAGCAATCAACAACATGCTGAACCATAGTCCCATCGATTTCCATCCGGGGAAGATATGGCCGCAATTGCGATCATCTCGTGGCGTCGATGACAGGGTAGGTTGGGCAGCCGGCTTCATTTCTGTGACAGAAGCTCTTTGAGGGCTCGCAGAAACACTTTCCATACCGTTAACGTAACCGATGAGGCCAGAAGGGCGAGATGCAAATCGAGCGATAGGGATATTGTCGGAACTGCGCGAATAGGAACCGTCGTAATCTAAATCACTTTATTTAAATTGGAGTGCAAAGACGCGAAAAAGGTTGACCAACCTCGCCCAACTTACCAGCCTTCCGTGTTCTGCCGTACAAAAATACATATTCCTGCACCGCATAATTGCGTTGGAACACCTCTCGAAATGCAGTTGCATGACCGAAAAGTTTATTTTCTAAGCCGCATAGGATCTGGGTTTGCGCCCGCACAAAAATCAGTTCCATCCGAAAACTGGATTTCCCGCATTCGGAATTGGATTGGAACCCCACGAAAATTCAGTCTATGTAACCCAAAAACTGAATTTTCCGCATCTGTCATTGGCTTGCACCCCCACAGAACTTCAGTCGCATGACCAAAACTGTAATTGCGGCCCCGTGCTGAATCTGGATTTCGCCCAGAAAATGAGACAGTCCGGGCGGCCGGGCGGCCCGCTGCCAGTGTCTGATTACCGAAAATTCGCTACCTTCGCCATGGAAGACAAGTCCAGGGTACGGAATGCTCCGCCAATCAGGCCCTTGACTGTGTACAAAGGATTTGACTCGACCTTCAACAAGATGATGAGATGAGAATGTAACGCCCTCATAAGTAGAGATCATCATTTTCGTAGATCCTCAGCAATCAACACTGTCGTTGCCAAGTTCACGTCCCTTTGCTCCAGCGTCCCCAAGTCCATCCATCCATCTCTGAGAAGCACGTTGCTGCTTTGTCCTTGGCCTCCGTCACAGAGAAGGGTAGTAGTGAAATGAAAGGGATTGTAAGACAGGATCGGAGATGGGAGAGTAATGGAGGAGCTGACGATGACGTGGAGATCTGAGAAATGGGTTGGTGATCTAATAATAGATCTGGCGTATAGACTATCCAATCTACCAGCGATTTGTAGACACTACAGATTGCTGAATGTGGTGATTTGAGATGACGCTTCTCAAAGCGATGGGCTACTACTGGAGAGTAAAGGCTATCTGTCGTGTATGGAGTGTATGAAGATGGTATTCTCTAGACGAAACAATGCTAGCTATATCTACGATCGACGCATGTGCATCACCCTGCAATTTACGTGGAGCGGAATTTATAATACGGAGCACCACAATCACTGCAGGCGTGATGACAGAATAATTGAGGGTGTAATGACGCATGTAATATAGAGTAGGGATGAGTTGGCCAGCCTCTCGTGCTTGGAGCGTGAGAACATTTAGGAAGCGAGCCCTTCCGTACTTCGCATTAATAGCAATTTCGAGGACTTGGAACAAAATGACTAGATACCGGACACATTTCATCTCATTGGCTACGTACAGAATAATACAAATTCCATTCGACGTACAGATTGAATTATCTCGTTTTCACAAGTCACGACCAGTTCTCGCGTCCATAAATAACGAGATTAACCAAAAGTCTTCCGGCAGACCACCCTATATAAGGGGGCCCCTCGTCCGAATCACCCGTCTCTCCACTTTGAACTGCGATCACGTACGGCGGAACATCAGGCCACCCATTGACCAACGGACACCCAACAACTCCCTGATTAAACTCTTGCCCTGGGCCCCCATCTCCAAGCGCTGGGTCAAAGTTGTTCGAAATAAGCAACAAGTCGGAAGGGAAATTGTCGTCTTGAATACTTGTGATCGGGATTGGAATGGCCGATTCACGGATGTAAGGGAACCCGACCCCTCCAAAGAATGCGACAAAGGGCCAGGTATGGATATAGTCGCCCGTATTGGGGAATTCCTCCGCCCCCATATAACCGGTTTGCTCTCCCAACGGGGAGTACAATTTACAGATGACGTAGTCGTCGGGCCCCGGATTGACCGTATCGTACCCATAGGCTTCTTCGACGTAAACCCACCCATACGGAGCAATATTTCCGACTGGATCGCCGGCGTCGTCAAGGGTAGATGGTGCGTTGAATCCCGCTGCGAAACGCATCCACCAGGAATCTTGACCCCAAGGAACGAGTCGACTGGACGTGATGAAAAAGTTGGATCCGACGAGGGCACCGGCTCCGGAACGACCGATGCTGGTTTGGACGTAGCCGGCTGTACTCCAAGGATAGGGAACGCCACCTGAGGGCAAACCTTCGGGTACGAAATGCGAGACCTCGCCGTGGTCGGCTGGGGAGCTCGGACGGGGGATTCGCTTTTGGACACGGCCGAGTTGATGAGCGGGAGCTTCGTTTTGTGGAGCCATGGTCGTAAAGAGTGGTCGGAGAGAGCGGTTTGCGGACTGGTTGTGCAAGGCGAACGTGGATCGGGGTGGTCCTGGATCGCAGAAGGGGAAGAGAACAAAGGGGAGGGCCGCAGTTTAATGCATATAGAGGAGTCCGCTCCGGTTTGGGATCAATCACAAGGGGGCTGCTAACCCTTTGAGGAAACGCTGGTTGGGCAATAAATTAAGGTTACGCCGATTCAGGGATCTCGAGATGTGTGATTGGCTATTGTAAAATTGGAAGCGACCATGTATGGCTTGGCCGTACAAATTGAGCCTGAACCGGCACGGAAATACAGTCCCATGACCCAAACCTTGTTTCCGCCAGCTGGAAAGAATTGGCCGTTTTCTTAGAATTGCTCACACCGCCCACTGCAGTCCTCGACCTAAAGCGCAAAAACACAGCAGCACACTGATTCCACAAAATCAACCTTGTGTGGTCGCACCAGCGCCTGGTTAGTCACGCAACAACTTGCTACACTTGGTTAGCATGCTTTTCAGGATTGGTCTGCCCTTGCGCTGGCGCATTATGGCAGTTAGCAATGACGAATCCGCGTACGATGCTACAACAAACGTTCCGATGGTCGCAAAATCTATGATTTTGATGGTTCCAATGGCGGTAAAGATACTGGGCGATCTTTACGGCTTGGTAAGATGAATTCTGAATCGGGAACCGCCAACAAGGCGAAAGCAGATAACTATATAGGATAGAGATATGCTCAAGTACTTTATAGCCTAGCTAGGTGTGTCCCTCTTGAAATCTGCATAGCCCTCTGACTGCAATCTAAAAAGATGAGCGTATTTGCCGCCGTCAATCTCCAACAACTCTTCATGTGTTCCATTTTCTATGAGCTCGCCCTTGTCAAATAGCTTTAATCAGTGTTGTCTGTGAAGTGGGTACCAAAATCTTTGTCGCCGCTCTGACTGTATGAAACCGATGAGACTAGCTTTAGTCGAAGTGGAAATATAGAAGATCACAATGAAAATTGTTGTTTTATCCCTCCTGAGCTCCATTATGCACTTGAAAATCTCATATTCGGCTTGTGGGTCCAATGCACTACTGGGTTCATCAAGGATTAACAATTCGGCTTCTTTAATCTTCATGAAGGCTCTGGCCAGCGCTACACGTTGCCATTGGCCTCCTGACATTCCGGTATATTTTGTTTCCTCTTCCTCAGCATAGTATGGGGGAATTGTAATGTCAATCGTCTTGACAGGCCGAGGTGTCCACATAATTTGCTTTTCTTCAAGTTTGGCTTGTGCATAGAGATGATGGCCGAGGACCTTGAGCATAAAAGGAATATCTTTTGCGTTCCAGTCGATTATGTTTCTGATATCTCGATGAGAATAATGCGCGTCGTGGTACCAAGTAGAATCTCCGTGGTTCTGAAAGAGCAAACTGCTGTAATAACGTGGCAAAGTTTTGATCATTCCATCGGCTCCACTATCGAGTGCTGCTCGACGAATCTGTTGTATGTCCTTCAAGGAATCGGATTTTCCAATACCAATGTTTTCACGAACACTGAAGTGAGCATATTGATCTGATGTTAGTGAGATTGCGAACAAACAGTACAAAAGTCCTGAAATAAAGCAGAGATATTCGTTCGTAGTACCCGAGGGTCGTACCCCGAAATAGGTACGTCATTAATAAGAATTTCGCCTTGGGAGGGTTTCTCAAGTAAAGTGAGGAGTTTGATAAGTGTAGTTTTGCCTATTGTCAACGCAGTTATTGGGGTTCCTGACCTGAACCGTTGTAGCCGACAATTGAAACCATTTGACCTGCGTCAATAGTAAAGCTGATCTTCTTTAGGACAGGAGGCGCCTCCTTCGAGTAACGAAATGTAACCTCTCGAAATTCCACCTTCATCCCACGCACATTGGGAATATATGGCGCGGGATCCTCCGGCAACTTCAAAACTGTGCTTTTGATTTCCATACATTCGAAAAGATTTCGAACTTCGAACAGATCTGTAACCAACTTCTTGAAGACGAATTTTTGAAGCTTAAAGATGGACGAATACATTCCGTCGATCGACGCTTCAAGGAAAGTGAGTTGCGATAGCGACAATCCGAAGTAATCAGGCTGGTATGCAACCAGTAGACAAAGTGAGGCTCGCAGTCCGCCCTGTAAACTTGCAACCATGTCACCTTGAAAAAAGGAGCTCCATCCTTTGGACTTTCTTTTCTCTCGCATTTTTAATTGCTCGAGCAAACGCCAGCGTTCTGTGACTTCGTTGTGATGGTTTAGAAGCCAATCTTTTGCACCGAAAATCATCAATTCGGGACGGGCAGGGATACTCGAGGCTAGTTTCTCAAGTTGTGTTTTCTTCCTCTTCAAAACATTGATACTTATATCCAATGGTTGCCAGTCTGCATTAGCAGGGTTGTTAATGAATCCTTACCGTGGTGCTTGTTGGACTTTCCCAAAAGGTTGAATGTGAGTTTGCTCAAGAGCCCTAGTTTCTCTGCAAACGAAAAAATCGAGGTCAGAAACAAGATTGGCCATGCTTTCCTCCTAGTGAAGCTTGAAAGGGCAGCAACGCTGGAGATAATCGCCGTCACTTGTTCAAAACTTTGCAACTGCCTTTCGAAAATCGAAATCGGATTGGTATCAACGATACGGCGAGCTGATTCAAATGCGGCAGCAATATTGCTATCCTTCATCTCGCTGATTTCAAGTTCCAGGTATCCTCTAAGAAGACCAGCCCACAGGGTCTGTCGGACTCTGTCTTCCAAGGCTTTTGTAGTGCGATCACTTTATTAAGCATCATTCAAAAAGCAAATACTTGAGTTCAGAAACAATGTTGTTCAACGCGAGGCCGAGCACCTGCCTCACCAGCAATTTGATTAATCGGTCTCTGTCGAAGGTTCGTTTCTCCAGGCCCTCTTGCAGCTACAAGTCAAACAGGTAAAGCTCGATCGATACCATGTGGATAAACCCGCCTCTTGTTTGCAAGGTAAGAGCCGGCTCCAATCCCTTAATGAGGTATAAGGCAATCATGATCACCATTCTCCAAGGACTGGTGCGATAAATCAATGCCAATAGTCGCCGAATGTGGGGGAAGCATTTCCTGGTTTCAACTAGAAATTCCGCCAGGAAAGCCTTGCGCCAGTTGAACGCTTGTTCCCATGTCAGCTCGTTCCAATAGACAAATTCTTTGAGTTTCTTTCCTCCCGAGAGCCGACGACTCTTCATCGGAACGAAGAAAGGATGCTCATTGCGCCAGCCTCGCATCACGGGCTCCTTGCTCGCAGCAGCCAAACCAGGTGATTGTGCTTTAGAATCGGCTATGGCAGAACTTGGGGATTCAGAGTCTACAGGATTAGAGGGGGCGACAAGGAGGATACGGGTCATGGTTGCCCTGAGGTTATCGGAGGTGAACTTGCGTGGCTTCAAATTAAACTTTTGCACCATCCAATCATGGAAATCATTGACTATTTGACTATTCGATAATTTCAACTACAGGGAAGTCAATTTGATGATATTCACCCTCAGTCACCAACGGCAAAGAGCAATGACGTTTTGTCCTCACGCAATGATCACAGCTGTATCCAATCCCCATACTCCAATGACATGGCTTGCGTCGAGTGACCCCGCAATTAGTACAAACCCTACGAGTTAGAAATGACACGGTGCAGCAGTACATTGTCTCTTTGGACGAGTTATTGGCAGCAAGAGTATCATAAGCAGCTTCTTTGCCTGCTGGTTTCTGAGGGGCACCACCGCGTCCGATCTCCATCCTCTGCGGAACTCTCACCCTCAAATGTTTCACCACATCCCTGTCTGCTCTGAAAGGCAGAACAAGTTCCATTCCCTCAGCGAGAGTCACAGCCTCCACTTCCTCAAGCTCATCATCAACGATCTGCACCGTCATGTCTTCCGACTGGATACTACTACGCCTTCTTTTGCGTGACGAAGTTTCCGAGTCGTTGCTGTCTGGGGTCCTGGTGCGCAAGGACGACGTACGAGGGGAGGGCGTTTGAGGGCGACTGACCGGAAAGTGTGGGGTAAGATGGGGTGCAGATGCGATGGATCTGAGTGGAGGGCGACTTGGACCGGTTGTGAAAGGGGGGACAAAGGGAGTCTGTGGTTGAGCCTGTTGACGCCGCAAATCGGCCATCTCTTGCTCGAATCGTCCCTTTTGAGCATTCAACTGTTCGATCAGCGCGATATCAGAGATAACTACCTCTTGTTCTTGTTCCAAGATCTGCCCAGCCAGGTTCGTTTTCTGTTCTTTTAACTCTGCAATTTGACCGGTCACCTATCGAATTAGCCACGATTCACAGCTCGATACCTCGCGACATTCCCTCTGTAGTCGTTCAAACTGGCGTCAGTCACACCTCCCAGCGGACAACCTGTTGTTTTTGTTCCAAGACCTGCTCAGACAGATTCGTTGTCTGTTCTTTCAACTCTGCAACTTGCGCATTCAACTATCGGATCAGCGACGATTTGGGGAGAGCTACCTCACGAGAATTGTTCTCCAATGTTTCAATCTGGCGTCAGATGAGACTCAAGGGGGTTCACTTCTTGCGTCATTCGCCCTTTGTCCTCTGAAAGCACTCTCATCTCTTGTTCTCTTTCGGCTAGAGCTGTCTTTTGGGCGGCAAGAGTAGCAGTGTCCTTGATGAGCTACCAGGTCAGCAACGCTTCATAGCCTAGACAAGATACTTGGAGCCATTCAGCCTTGAGTCCAGCAATCTACCGTCAGGTGAGACTCGGATGGTCAACCTCCTGCTCAAATTGCAATTTCTCTTCCGCAACAGCAGTCTTAGAGTCCTTAATCTTGGCAATTTCAGCGGTCAACTATCATCAACAGTCATTCAACTAACAACCTCTTGAAACTGGCCTTGTAGCTTGGTTACCTAGCGTCAGCGGCGACTTGACACGAATTACTTGTCGTTCAAGGTTTGTTTGTTCTTCTTTAATCCTCTTATTGCTTTCAAGTCCCGACATCAAAGAGGTGACCTTGTTCCAGCCTTCCTGGAACCAGCCAACTATCTGTGAAACATTCCTCGCGGCAAGTGCACGGTTTCCCTACCATGAGACCGAAACCAACAGGATTGTACAGGATACGGCGATTGCGATTCTCGTTCAAGAAGCGTTAGAGCGTTGTTGAACCGGGTGGTGTATTGTTCAATGAGGCTTGCTGTACGCTCCACCCTCTCCTGCATAGTTTCAACATCCTATTCTGAGCTCACCGACATCTAGAATGTACAGGTTCGAGTGGTTCTGCCATTGATGAACTTGGAGAAGGGACGAAGTTGATTTCGGTTTCGTCCAATCGTGACTGCTTTATTAGTTAAAATTACTTTTACTCACGAACGGTTGAAGTGAGCGCAAGATCTCTGTACAATTGACTCACCTACAGTCGACCCGCTCTTGAATCATTCTCTTCAATGAAGCACGTCGGATGAGAGGAATTCGGACTGAGAAGCCGGCATCTGATGAATCCAATACTAAGCGTCTCATCTCCTGGAATTGTGTAGTACTGCGGTCTCCCTTGGTCGTTGTGATGCCAGTGGTTATGGTATGAGTCGTTGGAGGCAGTATCTTCAAGGTAGGTTGCCATCCGACGTCCAAGTGGTCTGACGACAGAGGATGGCTAGGATTCCAGCCATCGCCTTGCAGAATCGTTAGTTTCTATTACCACTACATTCCCCTTTCAACTACCTACGTTAATCCAGATTCCTCTTTCAAACTTATACTAATACAGATTTCATACCGATACACATTCTTTCTAACCAGCTTGGCTACTCTCCTTTCTCATCCTCGTTCTTATCCGGCCCCCGGGTGGGTACTGGGATATTGGACACCGTACAAATCCTCGTCGGACAATTCTTCGTACTCCTTAACCCCCCATTCGACTACCTGCAAATCCCTCAAACCCAACGACTCAGTAATGGCGTCGACAACTTTTTCAATGGCCTCCAATTCCTCACCGAGCGTATCTTTATCTTCAGGAAGGATACTAAGCTCCTCCAACTTCTTGTCGAACTTCTTCATCGACTCCGAATCATCTGCCAACTCTGCTTCCAATCTGTCAACCTCCTCTTGGAGCTGTTCGATGTCGTCATTATCTGGCTCCGGCTCGTCCATCCTGTCTCGCTGCCTCTTGTACCAATCTCGATACTTGACTGAGGCGCCGACATTCGCCACATAGACAGGAGCCCATATCTCAGCAATGTCGTGTTGCTTCCGAATCATGTCGTTTGTTTTCATGTACTCTGCTGTTGGGGGAGTCGCCTTTCCCATAACCTGCTGTCAGCCTTTCCTATATCGGGACTACATCGATATTAAGGCCTCCGTCCCATGCCCAAACAGCATTGCGGAAGGAGCACAATTCCGCAAAGAGAGGTTCGGCAAGCTGACATTAGCTAATTCTAGAATGTGCGTACAATAGCTTGTTCGTGCTCGCAGTGCCACGAAGTCCAAACAAACTTCGCTTGGAAGCTGAGGTCGCATCCTTCCAAGCGCCTGATGACCATTCCTATGACCTGGTTCAACCCCGACACAGGAGCCTTCCTCTTGTCACCAGGCACTAAAGTGATCATCAGCAGTACATTGGGAACTTACAAGTTTGGTGTTGTGTGAGCCTGTGCTCAGGATCCTTAGAGTATCCGACATACAGGGGGGACCAGGGAAATGCGGCGTCATATTTCGCATCGGCGAGCGCCTTAGGAGGGTCCGAGTAGCCGTTGATTGGCTTTGTGAACTCGCCAACATCAACCCACAACCCCATGTGACGAAGAGTCGCCCTCCAGGTTGAGGCCATAACGGCCGCTGCTCTTCCTGTTGTTTCATTTGCGGCTACCGGCTTGAGTGCGTTTTCGAGTCTGTTTGAATAGAAACAGACGGAGGCAATGCGGATGGCGTCACGGACGGTCATCGCGGAGTAGGCTCCATCTGCCTCTTGCTTCACAAATCCGCCGACATAAATTCCGCAGTACGACAATGCAGTCTCTTGGAGGATTCCGACAGAACGGAGAATATCAACCAATGGTTTGTTTAGCAGAAGCGGTGCTTCTTGCTTGAGTTGGAGGAGGATGTTGTGGATATCGAATGATGTTGCAGGCTTGTTTGAGAGGATGACTTTGGTGGTATTGGGAGCGCCTAGTTTTGCAAATACGTTGACTCGCTCCTTGATTGCATTATGGATTAGCTCGGCAAGGTGTGCAACTTGTGGCTCTCTGATGGACAGGAATTGTTGATATTTGTCAAAATGTGCCTTTTTATCGTTATCGGTACGTTTTGGACCACAGAAGTTGCGGGCAGACATGATGAGTTTGAGAAGATTGCAATGGTTCGGGATTGAAGCGAGGGAGTCAATTGAAAGTGGTTTCGCTAAACTGTTGTAGGTTGCGAGAAGTTGTTTTCCCGCCAAACTCTCCGTAAGACAATTAACGTCACGGCAACAAAATCAATTCGTGAAGTACCCCAAGTACCCCTGAGAGTACCACGACCACCAACCACCGTTGATTCTGTTGTTTCTCGATTGAAAACGTTATTCCAAGTCTCTACTCTCTATTTCTCCACTTTTTCTTCATACCCGACATGTCTTTGCCTCCATCTCAAGCGTAGTCGCATTGCTAGCCCCGTTGACTCTAGATCCGTGTTGGAAGATGAGGAGCCAATTAACTATATCGACAGAATCCAGAAAGAGCTCTCAGTGAAGCTTGCTGAGTACCAAGCGTCCTCAAAACTTTTGAGGGAAACGATTGAACGTGATAAGGGGTAGTATCGTGCAATGCCAAGACTAATTGTAGATTGAGAGATGTCGGGAAGGTGGCTATTGGGATTGAGAAGGTCAACGATGCCATTGAATGGGTGAAGCGGAGGTTGGAAAGAAATCAAGTAAATAAGGAGAAAATCGAGGAATTGTCCGCAAGGGTGGAGGGACTCAGACGCCGAAAAGCCGCAGTCGACTCAGTCATCCTACTTCCACAAATTGAGCGCGACGAGCCTCCTTCCGTCTCCTCCCTTGTGCAAGACCTTCGTTCTCATGTCCTTGCCTACGATGAAGTCAGTCGGAAGCTTTCACAAGAGCAAGAACGCTCGGCAAAGGTCGCGATCCAAAAGCAACTGCTCCAAGAGCAATACGATGATTTGAAGACTACGTCCTCCAAGAAAGTCTTGGAGCTCGAGGACGCAGTTAAGAGTCTTCGCACCGCGCT
>Ga0335074_10011391_pt1 | contig 12433 bp, 13 predicted proteins | sample Lox_Sample_23_FD_206715 | JGI IMG/M metagenome (GOLD analysis project Ga0335074, IMG submission 206715) | Soil microbial communities from Loxahatchee National Wildlife Refuge, Florida, United States - Lox_Sample_2.3 | ecosystem: Environmental > Terrestrial > Soil > Wetlands | place: USA...
TTGAACTGGAGGAACACAGCCACGCTGGGATGGCGAACCGGTTTGCGGCAGGCGCAGCGGGCTTGCCGTTCGGCGTCCTGCGCGGCTATCGGGGCACCAGCCTGCCGGCACATACCGCCGGCGTCGCTGACATCATCTGCCCGTTCACCGGCGAAACCCTCACCGCTGTGAGCGCTCTTCGTCCCGACGTGGCGGTGATTCACGCCCAGCAGGCCGACAAGCACGGGAACGTGCAGTACTGGGGCATCAGCGGCGTGCAAAAGGAGGCCGTCCTGGCCTCGAACCGGTCGGTCGTCACTGTTGAGGAGATCGTGGACTCACTGGAACCGCGCCCCGGCGCCGTAGTACTGCCATCGTGGGCAGTTAGCTACGTCGCGGCGGTCCCCGGTGGCGCGCATCCGTCCTATGCGCTCGGCTACTCCGTGCGCGACAACGATTTCTACGTGGCCTGGGATGCGATCTCCAGGGACCGGGAGCGGTTCGCCGCCTGGCTGGACGAGCACGTCTACGACCGCGAGCCAGTCCGCCAAGCTAGCGAGATTGCGGCCGCATGCTGAACTACACAGCGGACGAGATGATGACAGTGACCGCGGCGCGATCGCTTCGGGACAGGATGACCTGTTTCGTTGGCATTGGTCTGCCGAGCCGGGCAGCGAACCTGGCCCGCGCGACGCATGCGCCGGGTCTCGTGCTGATCTACGAGTCAGGAACGATCGGCTCGAAGCCCGGTCAGGCGCCGCTGTCGATCGGTGACGGCATCCTCGCTGAGACAGCCGACTCGGTCGTCAGCGTGCCCGAGATCTTCAACTACTGGCTGCAGCCAGGACGCATCGACATCGGCTTCCTCGGTGCTGCACAGCTCGACCGGTACGGCAACATCAACACGACAGTCATAGGGCCGAGCTACGACAAGCCAGCTGTCCGGCTGCCGGGCGCTGGCGGTGCGCCGGAGATCGCGGCCGCATGCAAGGAAGTGGCTGTCGTGCTGCGGCAGTCCCGGCGGACGTTCGCAGAGCGGCTCGACTTCGTCACCTCCGTCGGGTACGGCGACGGGGCGGGCTCACGCGAGAAACTTGGCCTGGCCGGCGGCGGCCCGCGCCTGGTGATCACCGACCTCGGTGTCATGCGCCCCGACCGGCAGACATTCGAACTTGTGCTCACGGGCATCTACGCTGGAGTCTCTGTCGAGCAGGTGCGGGACAGCACAGGCTGGGACCTCAAGGTGTCAGCCGAGCTGACTCAGATAGCGCCGCCCACTGAGGCTGAGCTGGGCGCGCTCCGTGAGATGGTCGCCGCCGCGCCGGGGGCCGTGAGCCCGTCACCCGCCGCCAGCACGCCAATTCCAGCCAGCACGCCAACCGCAGCCAGTACGGTACCAGCCTCGCCCGCCGCCTTGGGAGTCGGCGAGTGAGCCCGATCGCGGAGGAGCCGGTCTATGACCGTTGATGATCAGCGGGACGCCCGTGTTGCCAGACACGGGGAGCTGGTGCTGCCGAAGTACGAGTCGGCCGCTGGTGTCCATCCGCCGCTTGACACGCAGGCCTACCAGTCGTCCCGGCTGCGAGCACCCGGCCGGCCGCTGGTACCGCTGCCCCAGGGGCTGACGGAGATTACCGGGCCGCTGCTCGGGCCAGAGCGGGTTACGGCAGCCGACGCGGACCTGACGGCCGGCCACGCCGGGGAGCCGCTTGGCGAGCGGATCATCGTGAGCGGCCGTGTCCTGGACTCCGACGGACGTCCGGTGCCCGACACGCTGATCGAGATCTGGCAGGCCAATGCCTCCGGCCGGTACCTGCACCATGTCGATGATCACCCGGCGCCGCTTGATCCGAACTTCACCGGCGCAGGCCGTTGCGTCACCGACTCGCTTGGCCGGTACCAGTTCGTCACGATCAAGCCGGGCGCCTATCCGTGGCGGAACCACTACAACGCCTGGCGGCCTGCTCACATCCACTTCTCGCTGTTCGGGCGGGCGTTCACCCAGCGCCTCGTCACTCAGATGTACTTCCCGGCGGACCCGCTGTTCTCCTTGGACCCGATATTCAACTCGATCCCCGACCCCGAGGCGCGGTCGCGGCTGATCGCCAGGTTCGACATCGACCTGACGCAACCGGACTGGGCGCTCGGCTACAACTGGGACATCGTGCTTCGAGGCCGGACAGCGACCGTGTTCGAGACGGAGGGGATATGAGCCAGGGCCTGACACCGTCTCAGACCGTCGGGCCGTTCCTGGCCATCGGCCTGCCGTGGCCCGACGGACCGTTCGTGGTGCCGCCTGACACGCCAGGCTCGATCGTGATCGAAGGCAAAGTGCTTGACGGCGCCGGCCAGCCTCTCCCTGACGCGCTGGTGGAGACCTGGCAGGCCGACCCGGACGGCCGGTTCGATCATCCCGACGACCCGCGCGGACCGGCTGTGGCAGCCGGCAACTTCCGCGGGTTCGGAAGGTCGGCGACCGATCCGGACGGAAACTACCGCATCGTCACCTTCCGCCCCGGACCGCTGCCCTGCCCTGGCGGAGGGACCGAGGCGCCCCACATCGATGTTTCCGTCTTCGCCCGCGGCTTGCTTGACCGGGTCGTGACCAGGATCTACTTCCCCGACGAGGCTGACGCTAACGCCGCCGACCCGGTGCTGGCCTCCATCGGCGATCAGGGCCGCAAAGCTACCCTGATCGCCACACAGGAGGCTGGCGGCCAGTTCAGGTTCGACATCAGGCTGCAAGGCGAAGGCGAGACAGTTTTCTTTGATGTCTGAAACCGCATCGCTCGCGCTCCTTGATGTCTGATCCCGCGCCGCTCGCGCTCGCGGCGCCTGTCGAGTACCTGCCAGGCGCGCCGGTGCTGGTTCTCGGCAACTCGCTCGGCACAAGTGCCGAAGTGTGGGATCGTCAGGTGCCCGCGCTGAGCGAGAATTTCACGCTGGTGCGATATGAGCTGCCCGGTCATGGCGGCTCTGACGCTCCGCCTGGCCCGTACACCATCGCCGAACTCGGTGCCGGGGTGCTCGCGCTGCTCGACGCACTGGGCATCGAACGCGCTGGCTACTGCGGGATCTCACTAGGCGGCATGATCGGGATGTGGCTGGCCGCTAACGCGCCAGGGCGGGTCGCGGCACTCGGCTTGGTCTGCACGGCCGCGCACCTGCCGCCGGCCGGCGACTGGCGGGAGCGCGCTGCCCGGGTCAGGACGGCAGGCATGGCCTCGATATCTGCCGCGGTCATCAGCCGCTGGTTCACCCCGTCCTACGCCGCGCTGGCCCCGGCAGTCATCGCGGGCTTTCAGGCCACGCTTGAGCGGACCGATCCTGCTGGCTATGCGGGCTGCTGCGAGGCTATTGCGGACATGGACTTGCGCCCTGACTTGCCTGGCATCACCGCGCCTACCCTGGTCATTGCCGGCGCCGACGACCCGGCAACACCGCCCGCCTGCGGCGCGGCCATCGCCAGCGGGATCGACGGCGCGCGGCTCGAAGTGATTCCTGGCGCGGCCCACCTGGCGACCGTCTCTGCGGCAGATCCGGTCACGGCCGCGCTGAGCGGCCACCTGCTCACGGTGGCCGTGTCTGACGACGCCTGGCGGCACGAGCGCTAGCATGCGCACTAATGACAACTTCTGGGCGCGCAGCGAACACACCGGGCACGGGCGGACGGCGGCCGGCGAAGAGCGAGCCGGCCGCAGGCAGTGACGTGGCCCGAGACGACGCGAGCCAGCACGGCGTGAGCCGGCGCGGTGCCAGCCAACAGGGGGCCGGTGCGCACACTGGTGCCGAGGGCGGCCGCGACAGCGACTTCGTTCAGTCGCTCGACCGTGGACTTGCCGTGATCAGGGCGTTCGGCCCCGGCCGGGAGCGGCTGAGCCTCAGCGACGTCGCCAGGGAAACCGGGCTGACCAGGGCTGCAGCGCGCCGGTTCCTGCTGACGCTAGTCAAGCTGGGCTACGTGCGCAGCGACGGGCGAGAGTTCTCGCTGCGCCCTCTCGTACTCGAACTCGGCTATGCCTACTTGTCCGGCCTGGCGATGCCCGAGATAGCTTCACCGCACCTGGAGGAACTCGTCGCCCGCGTGCGGGAGTCGTCGTCGATCTCGGTGCTCGACGGCCATGACATCGTCTACGTCGCACGAGTGCCAACCAAGCGCATCATGACGGTAGCGATCTCGGTCGGCACCCGCTTCCCTGCGCACGCGACCTCGATGGGCAGGGTACTACTGGCCGGGATGAGCCCGGACGAGCTCGACAAGTACCTGAGCGAGGGCGATCTCGGGACATTTACGGCGCGGACGGTCACCGATCCGGACCGGCTGAAGGAGATACTCCGCGAGGTCCGTCGTCAGGGTTACGCGATCGTCGATCAGGAACTGGAGGAGGGGCTGCGGTCGATCGCAGCGCCGATCCATGGGTCAGGCGGCGCGGTGACCGCTGCGATCAACCTGTCCGGGCACGCCAGCCGGGTCAGCCTGGCAGCCATGCGCGCCGTATTGCTGCCGGCGTTGCTGGAGACGGCCGGCCGCATCGAGGCGGACCTCAGGTCGCAGGGCGCCAGCTAACCTCAACTCCCGGTAGCTTTCTCCTGGTTGGCTTCGGTCATCAACTGCTCGAGCCAAGCCTGGCTTGCGCGCGCGACTCGCGACGGCACACCGAGTTCGTCGAGTAGGTCGCCCGCGGCCATCATCTCGTCCATTCGCCTGCGTGCGTGCCGGATGCTGCCCTGCTCAAGCCGGTCCACTGTCGCCACCGAGGCGTCCGCTAGAACTTGCCCGATGTCGGCGCGGAGCCAGTCTTCGCAACCCGCTGCCTGTCCGGCCCGGAGCGCTTCGGTAACCGCGGCCGCCAGGCCTTTGTAAAAGACGCTTCGGACGAGCTTGCGAGTGGCGGCCGTGCCGGGCGGGCCAGGAAGGGCCGTGACGGTGGCTCCTAGCGAACCGAGAATGCGAACGTAATCGCCCGCTGCCGGTCCGCTCGCCAGCATCGGCGTGCTCAAGCCGAGACCTGGTACTGGCGCCATGAGGGCGACATCGACGAAGGCAACGCCGGCTTCCGCCGCGGTCTTGGCCAGTGCTGCCTTGAGCCCGGCAGAGCCCGTATTCAGGTCGGCGTAGATGGCTCCGCTCTCGACGCCGCCAAGCGCGAGCTGAAGTGTCTCATTTGCCTCGTGGGCACTGGTCAGGGCCATGACGATGGATGCGCCGCGGGCGGCTTCAGCATCACTCGCGAAGCCCTCGATGCCGGCCGGAGCCGGCACCTTAGGGTCGAACGCGTGCACGATCGCGCCGGCCGCTGCCAGACCGGGAGCGATCCGCGAGCCGGCCTCGCCGAGGCCGAGCACGCAGATCACCGGCGGAGCTGAACTGCTCATTGGTTAGCCTTACCTCCCGACTGGCGGGCATGCTCGGGTGACCGCTGCGCTGCCGCGGCGGACAGCGCCTGGAACGCCTGGACGACGCTTTGCAGGTGCTCGTGCATGGCGCGGCGGGCCGCGTCCGGGTCGCGCGCGGTGATCGCCGCCACGATGGCCTCGTGCTGTGGCAGCGACACCGTCGGACGCCCTGGGACCAGCGACAGCGAGAACTGATGCCGGACAGTCTGGTCACGCAACTGGCGGAGCAGCCGGGCTGTCGTCTCGTGGGCCGCTATCTCCCTGATGGTCTCGTGCAGTCGTGCGTTGAGGTCGCTGTAGCTCAGCAGCTCCGACTTCTGCACGGCAGCACGCATATCCCTGATGATCTTGCGCAGCGTGACGGCGTCCGCTCTGGTCACCCGCTCCGCGGCGCGCGCGGCCAGAAGGCCTTCCAGCAGGATCCGGACCTCTGTGATCTCGATGGCCTCGTCCAGGGAGATGTCGCGGACGCGCGCGCCTCTGTTCCGCTGGAACTCGACCAGTCCTTGCGCGGACAGCTCCTGCAGCGCGGAACGGAGGATGAACCTGGAGGTCGCGAATCGCTCGCAGAGGTCGATCTCAACTAGGCGCTGCCGGGGCGCGTACTCGCCCCGCAAGATCGCGGCGCGCAGCGCCTCGGTCACGCCCGGCCTGGCATCCTCCGGCATCCTGCGTGTCCTTTCAACTGCGGTGCTGGTGGCGGTGCGGAGGCTCACGGAACTGGGGGCGTGCCGTGCGTATGGAACGACGCAATGGTCTGCAGGCCCCATGCCTGTCCCTTCGCGCGCTCTGCCTGCGACCACGAGATGGGTTCCCAGTCGGGTGCGAAGATCAGCCGGGCGCACGGGTTGCACAACTCGATCCGGTTGCCGCCCGGCTCGTAGACGTACAGGAAGAAGGTTTGCTGGATGGCGTGCTTGTGCGGGCCAGTCTCGATGAAGACCTGCTTGTCCAGGCAGATATCGGCGGCCCGGAGCACATCCTCCCTGGTGTCGGTAGCGAAAGCGATGTGGTGCAGTCGCCCGTTCGCGCCGGTCCAGTCGTTGGTATAGACAAGATCGTAGGATTTCTGCGCGAAGTGAGTCCACTGAGCCGAGATAGTGCCGTCATCGAGCACGATCTGCTCGGTCACCCGCCCGCCGAGCGCAGAGCAGATGAACCTGCCGTTCGATTCGCTCTGCGCGGCCAGGAAGTTCACGTGGTCAAGCCGGCGAACGCACACGCCACGAGCGGGGTAGGCCTGTGCCTGGTTCTTCAGGGCAGGCTTCAGCTCAGCAGGAGGCTGGTACCTTTCGGTCTCCCAGTAGAGCTCGAACTCGTGACCGTCCGGGTCGTGGAACAGGTAGGTGGGCCCGATCCCGGTGTCCCCGTCTCGCCACCCCACGCCGAGGCCGAGCGCCTCGATCCCGGCGACCCGGCGCTTCAGCGCCTCCGCGCTGGCCGCACGGAGGCCGGTCCGGCGGATGCCTGAGGTAGCTGCCGCCGTCAGCTTGAGGCTGTGGTGCTCGTAGTCGTCCCAGGTGCGCAAATACACCGAGTCGCCGCTGGTGCCGTTCTCGGTCAGGCCGAGCACCTCGGTGAAGAACCAGAGGCTCTTGTCCGGTTCGGGAGTCAGTAGCTCAGCATGGCCGAGGTGGGCTATCTCGTGCAGCAGGTGTGCCATCAGCGCTCCGTTCCGGTGGCGACAGGCGCGCTTGCCGGGAAAACGGTTCCGTCGAAGAGCTTGCGCGCGGTTCTGATAACGCCCGCGCTGAGGACCCGCGGGGGCTGCACCGACGCGTCGAGCTCGACTTCGACCGCAAGATGGCCGGTCGGATGCTCGATGTCGACGGTAGCGCTGTCGGCATCGAATCTGCCGAGTTCGGCGCCGGTGCCGCCGGGCAAGCGCAGTGCCGTGGCGACCGTCACTGCGCCGAGCACGCCAATCGAGGTGTGCAGGCGCTCCGGGATGAAGGTACGAGTGCAGATCGCGCCGCCGCCGCGCGGCGGGCTAACCAGGGTGGTCTTCGGGACCGACAAGCCGCTGACATCGCCAAGCCCCATCAGCTTCCCGGCCGCCAGGCGCAGCGAGCGGACGCGTGCGATCAGGGCGGCATCACTGCGGAGTTCGTCGGCGGTCTCGTGCCCGCTGATGCCGAGGTCGGCAGCGCGGGCAACGACGACGGGCATGCCGTTGTCGACGCAGGTCACCTCGATCCCGTCGATGACGTCGCGGACGCTGCCGGTCGGCAGCAGGCTGCCGGTAACGGAGCCCTCGGTGTCTGCGAAGCGCAGCGAGATCGGCGCGGCAGTGCCGGGCACGCCGGCGATGGCGGTGTCGCCTTCGTACTGCGGCACGCCGTCGGGCGTGCCGAAGACCGCGGTGACGATGCTGCCGGAGTTCACCATCATGATGCGCGCGGTGGTTGACTCGCGGCCGGCAGCGATGAGGCCGCGCTCCACCGCGAACGGGCCGACGCCGGCCAGGATGTTGCCGCAGTTCTGCTGGTCGGTGATGGTCGCCTGCTCGACGCCAAGCTGGAGGAACAGGTAGTCGACGTCGGCGTCATCCCCGGCGGAGCGGGATACGACGGCCACCTTCGAGGTCAGCGGATGGCCGCCGCCTACGCCGTCGATCTGCAGCGGGTCGCCGCTGCCCATGACGCGCAGCAGCAACTGGTCTCGCTCGGCGGGATCCTCCGGCAGGTCCGTGGCCAGGAAGTACAAGCCGCGGGACGTGCCGCCGCGCATCATCATGCAGCGGACGCCCGGCGGCGACGACGAAGTGGCGGCGTGTGTCACAGCGTGTCCTGATACGAGCGGTAGTCGACGTACTCGACGCCGAGGCCGGCGAGCGTAGCGCGCAGGCCATAGCGGTCAAGGCCGAGCTCGCCCCGGCGGAGGGCCTCGCGTGTCGCGGCCTCCTTCTCGGCCCGCGCTCTTGCGGCTGACAGCGCCTGGCCAACGTCGCCGCGAGGTACCACCACCACGCCGTCGTCGTCGGCGAGAACAGCGTCACCTGGACAGATGCGCTGACCGCCGATGCCGACAGGCACGTTGACCGCGCCCGCAGTCGCCTTGACTGTGCCCTGCGCCGAGACAGCCGTGCAGAACACCGGGAAGTCCATCGCCTCAAGATCCGCGATGTCGCGTACCCCGCCGGTGGTGACCAGCCCGCATACGCCGCGGTGCTGCAGTGAGGTAGCCAGCAGCTCGCCGAAGGCCCCGTCGCTGGACGGCGACGTCGTCGTCACCACGAGGATGTCGCCAGGCTGGCACTGCTCGACGGCCGCGTGAATCATCAGGTTGTCACCTGGCCAGCAGATCGCCGTGACCGCGGTACCGCCGATGCGGGATCCGCGGTATACCGGGCGGATCGCCGGCCCGAGGTACCCGGTGCGACCGATCGCTTCGTGCACTGTCGCGATGCCGAGCCCGGCGAGAGCGGCGACATCGGCCGCGTCCGCCCGCGGCCAGCCGGTGACGACCACGTTCTTCACTGCAGCACTCTGGTGACCTGCGGGTACAGCCGCATGTAGGCCTCGGCCATGGTCGAGTGCGCCAGGCCGAGGTTCGGGCCGGCGTTGCGCTGCAGCTGAGTACCCCTCCGCCGGGCCAGGTCGGTGTAGTAGTCCCACATGTGCTGCTGAGCGGCAAGGCATTCCATCGCCGCGCGCTTGGTGTCGAAGACCTTGGTGATGTCTAGCAGTACCTGGGGGGTAAACCCGCACTGCTCCGGCTGGTGCGGCTCGAACAAGAAGACCGGCGGCGCACCGAGCGGCTCACCAGGGGCGTCGTATCCGATGGCCTGCGCCAGCACGCGCGCCTGCAGCGCCATCCGGGCGGCGGCCGGGTGGTCTGGGTTGTACGGATCGGCCAGCGGATGGGTGATGACAACTGCCGGCTCGACGCGGCGGTAGCAGCGCACGATTGCGTCGACCAGTTCGCCCGACTCGCGCAGCGGGTAGTCGCCAGCGTCCAGGAACTCGATCGACGCGCCCAGAACGTCGGCTGCCCGGCTCGCCTCCGCCCGTCTGATGGCCTTGATCTCGTCGAGGTTCTTGCCCTCGCGCCAGGCCTTCGCTGACTCGCCGCGCTCGCCGTAGCTGAGGCACAGGACGGTGACGGCGGCGCCACGGCTGGCCGCCTCGGCGATAGCGCCGCCCGCTCGCCACACAAAGTCGCCAGCATGCGCACTGACGACTAGCAGCGGGCCAGCTGGCGACTCGTCACTCCCGGTCATCTGTTCGTTCCCATCGCCATTGGCAGTTATCCGATTCGGAAGCTACTGCTTGCCAGCGAGATTGTCAACAATCCTAGCCGCTGTTGTGAAACAGTCGGGGCGCACTTAGAGACGCCACATCACGCGGAGATCTCGGTGCGATAAAGAGGCAGCAAGATTGTTGACATTAATGGCGGCGGAGTCTAGCTTCGCCGCAAGGTCGGCCCGGACAAATCCCATACCCAGGCAGTCCGGCCGAAGGGTAGAGATGCACGATAGCTACCGTCCGGTTGGCACTGCCCGGAAAATAGAAAGTTATGCATTGCGCATAGCCGTACGCGAAGCGCACACTAGCTATGCTTCATCCCCAAGTACCTGATCCGGCGCTGACAGTTGGTTCGTAGCCGGGCTCGGAGCGCTCGTGCGCGGCAGAAGCTGACGTTGCGGAGACGGAATTGACCTCAGGGAGCGAGCGGCGTGGCTATCGAGCGTCACCAGTTCACCCGCCGCTACCCACTGACGAAGGATCCGCGGCGGCACGGTGCGCCGCGCGATCCCGTCGCTTCGAGACACGACCTCATGAGGAGATCGATGAGAGATGAGTGACCATACTGAGCACTCGGGCGGGGCAGGGCTAGCCGACGGCATGAGCCGGCGGAGCTTGCTGCGCGGCATCGGGGCCGGAGCAGCAGTCGTTGGGGCCGGCGGATTGCTCCAGGCGTGCGGTTCGATCAAGGGCGCGAGCTCGACCAGCACGAAGAACATCACGATCGGCTGGATCCACCCGCTGACCGGCGACCTCGCCGCGTTCGGCGCTGCGGACGGATTCGTAATCAAGAAGATCAAGCAGACCAAGCCGTACAGCAAGGGGTTCAAGGTCGGCGGCAAGACCTACAACGTCACGATCAAGTCCTACGACTCGCAGTCCAGCGTCACCAGGGCGGGTGACCTGGCCAGGACCGCCATCCTCTCCGACAACGTGGACATGCTGTTCGCCTCGTCCACGCCGGAGACCGTCAACGCGGTCTCCAGCCAGGCCGAGTCGCTCGGCACGCCGCTGATCTGCTCGAACATCCCGTGGGAGTCGTGGTACCTGAACCTGTTCCCGAAGGGCGACCCGCTCAAGGCCACCGAGAAGGCTAAGTACGTGGTCATGTACTTCCTCGGTGCTGAGCACCTGGCTGCCTGCTTCATTCCGATGTGGAACCGGATCCACTCCCAGCTGCACACCGACAAGGTCGTGGCCGCGGCGTTCCCCAACGACCCGGACGGCAACGCGTTCCGTCAGACCTTCCCGCCGATCGTCTCGGCAGCTGGTTATAAGTTCGATATGTCCCCCGCCTACGCGGACGGAACGACGAACTACACGTCGATGATCTCCCAGTTCAAGGCGGACAACGCCGACTTCTTCACTAACGTGCCGCTGCCGCCGGACTTCGCCGCGATGTGGAAGCAGTCGATCCAGCAGGGCTTCCGGCCGAAGCTGGCGACCGTGGCCAAGGTACTGCTGTTCCCGAGCGACACGTATTCGATGGGCTCGGAGGTTTACAACGTCGCGACCGACACCTGGTGGGTGCCGACGCTGCCGTGGGTGTCGTCGTTCACCGGCGAGACCTGCCAGCAGTTCGCGAACGAGTTCGAGGCGGAAGGCTACGGCCAGTGGAACGCCAACATCAGCAACTACAGCCTCTTCGAATCCGCGCACGCGGCCTTCACCGCGGTCAGCGACCCGCACGACAAGGAGGAAGTCGCCGACGCGCTCCACAACGTGAACATCCACGCGCTCGCGGGGCCGCTCAACTTCACTGGCAATGGCGGAGGCTGGCTCAAGCCGTTCGGACCCGCGCCGGGCGTGGCCATTACCCCGCCGGCCGGCGTGCAGTGGCAGAAGGGCACTAAGTACCCGCTTGAGCTCCAGATCGTGGACAACTCGCTGCTGCCGGAGGCGAAGATTACCGCCGATCTGCTGCCGACCAACAGCTGACCGCATGACAGGAGAAACGCTGCTCGATCTTGAGCACGTGACGAAGCGGTTCGGGCAGGTTGTCATCGCCGATGATCTGTCGTTCTCGATAGGCGCGGGCGATGTAGTCGGGATCGTGGGGCCGAACGGTGCTGGCAAGACCAGCCTGTTCGGCCTCATATCCGGCGACCTGGCCCCCGATGCGGGAGTGATCAGGTTCGCCGGCAGCCCCGTTGCCAGGATGGACTCGGCTGCCCGGTGCCGGCTTGGCATCGGCCGCACCTATCAGGTACCGCGGCCGTTCGGTGACATGACCGTGTTCGAGAACCTGCTTGTCGCTGCCCAGCAGGGCGGCGGGCTGCGACGGCGGCCCAGCTATGCAGTTGCAGTCGAAGCGCTCGAGCGGGCCGGCATGACCGGGCAGGCAAACGTGGCCGCCGAACGGCTGGGCCTGCTCCAGCGCAAACGGCTGGAACTGGCGCGCGCCCTGGCCACCCGGCCAACGCTACTGCTGCTGGACGAGGTGGCGGGCGGCCTGACCGATCCTGAGGTCGCTCAGCTCGTCGAGATCGTCCGCGCTGTCAACGCCGACGGGATCGCGGTGATCTGGATCGAGCACGTCGTGCGCGCGCTAACCGCTGTGGTCAGCCGGCTCATCTGCCTGGCCGGAGGCAAGTTCGTCGGCGACGGTGAGCCGTCAGCGGTGCTTGCCGACCAAGCGGTCCGCGAGGTCTTCCTCGGCACTGACGTCACTGCGGCGCTGGCTGGCGGGTCGCTGGACGCTGCCTCCGCCAGCGGTGACCGGAGCGAGCCATGACCGCCGCAGCGAATGGCGGGGGGCCGGACATCGGCACGCCGCTGCTCGAGGTCGCTGACCTGACCGTGTATCACGG
>Ga0335074_10011392_pt1 | contig 12432 bp, 12 predicted proteins | sample Lox_Sample_23_FD_206715 | JGI IMG/M metagenome (GOLD analysis project Ga0335074, IMG submission 206715) | Soil microbial communities from Loxahatchee National Wildlife Refuge, Florida, United States - Lox_Sample_2.3 | ecosystem: Environmental > Terrestrial > Soil > Wetlands | place: USA...
AAGACGAAACCAAATGGAACGGCAGAGAAAAATGCGGTCATTGTCAAGCTTCCGCTGCTGAAGCTGAAAATCGAGAGAACGACTGTGCAGGCGTGGAGCACTATCCGGACGGATGCAAAGAAGTAGCGGCTGCCGCGAACTGCAATTTTCATGTGGCTGGACCGAATCGGGCTTAGGGCGGCGCGCTGCCCGTCTTGCTGTGCGGATTCACTCGGGCTCCAGCCGTCTACAATCAACCAAGTGATGCAGTGGCACGACCTCATCGCCGAAGTCTCCGCCGTTGGCACTGCGGGCGGTTCAGACGAACCCATCACCGGAATCGAATACGACTCGCGCCGGGTGCGGCCAGGCGCGGTGTTTGTCGCCATGAAGGGCGGCTCGACCGACGGCAATCGCTACGTCGAAAAGGCCATCGCCGCGGGCGCGCTCGGTATCATTACCGATGCCGCGCAAACCTTCGATCATCTGTGTGTTTATCAGCCCGGGTTTCCAGTCCTCGAAGTCGAGCACGGACGCCGCGCGCTTGCACAGGCAGCGGCGGCATTCTTCGGCCATCCCGAGCGCAAGCTCGCCGCGACCGGCATCACGGGGACCAACGGCAAGACCACAACGGCGTTTCTCACTGAGTCACTGCTGAACTTTGGTTCGCGCAAGACGGTCCTCATCGGCACCATCGAATATCACGTGGCCGGCGAAGTGCGGCCGTCGATTCACACCACCCCGGAGTCGCGCGACTTGTATGAGCTGATGGCCGAAGGCGCGAAACTGTGCGCGGCCGAACTGGTGACCGAAGTATCGAGCCACGCACTCGACCAAGGCCGCATGGCCGGCATCGACTTCGACGTCGCGGTCTTCACCAATCTCACCCGCGACCATCTCGACTATCACGTCACGATGGAGAACTATTTCGCCGCCAAGCGCCTGCTGTTTGACGGATCCCGCTACGCCGCGCCGCGCGTCGCGGCGATCAACGCCTGCGATCCGCATGGGGAAGAGCTGGCGCGCGCCGCCCGCAACGCCGGAGCCGAGGTTCGCATGTATGGCATAGGCGAGGGCGAGTGGCGCGCAATAAGCTACACGCTCACACCCTCAGGCGCAACCATCCAGCTCGAGACGCCGGCCGGTTCGGCGACACTCGACTCGCACCTCGCCGGCGAAGTCAACGTTTTTAATCTGCTCGCAGCTTTCACCGCTGCGCATGCGCGCGGCATTTCATTCGGCCAACTCGTCGATGCGGTTCCGCAGCTCCGCCCGGTGCCCGGCCGCTTTCAGCCAGTTTCGGCCGGCCAGCCCTTTACCGTAATTGTGGACTACGCGCACACCGACGATGCGCTGCGCAACCTGATCGCGCTGGCCCGGCAAATGACTCAGAACACTGGCGGCCGTGTGATTACTCTCTTTGGCTGCGGCGGCGACCGCGACCGCACCAAGCGCCCCAAGATGGGCCAGGTCGCGGGCGAAGGCAGCGATTTTGTGGTGGCGACCAGCGACAACCCGCGCTCTGAAGATCCGCTGGCGATTCTTGCCGAGATCGAGCCTGCATTGCTCGCGACCGGCGTCAAATACGTGGTTGAGCCCGACCGCGCCACGGCCATTTACGCCGCACTCGCCAAGGCTGCGCCGGCCGACGTTGTATTGATTGCCGGCAAGGGGCATGAGAAGGAACAGATCCTCGCCGATCGCACCATCCCGTTCGACGACGCCGAGGTGGCTCTGCACGCGCTCGCCCGGCTCGGTTACGCAGGTACCAGGTGAACCATCTGCGTCATTGAATTGCCGTTCGGTTCGCCGTATCGTTGGTGATCAATGAGACTCACGCTTGCCGAAATCGCGATGGGGACCGGGGCCATGCTGGAGGCCGCGACGAGCGTGCCGAATGCCGGCGCGCTGCTGGCCGAAGGCTACTCCATCGATTCGCGTACCATTGGTCGCGGCGAGGTGTTTTTTGCGGTACGCGGCGACCGTCTCGACGGGCACGACTTCGTGGCTGCGGCGCTGGAGTCCGGCGCGCTGGCTGCGGTGGTTTCGCGCGCGCGCGTGGCCAGCCTGCCTGATGCAGCGCTCGCTCATCCGCTGCTGATTACCGAGGACCCGCTGGCTGCTTTGCAGTTGCTCGCCACGCATGTCCGCAGGCAGTGGGGCAAACGCGTGGTTGCCATTACCGGATCGGCAGGCAAGACCACCACCAAGGAAGCCGCAGCGGCCGCGCTGGGCGCAAAGTTCAACGTGCTGAAGTCGCGCGGCAACCTGAACAACGCCTTCGGCCTGCCGTTGCAGTTGCTGCGTCTGGAGCCGGAGCACGAGATCGCTGTGGTGGAGATGGGCATGAACCACGCCGGCGAGATTGCAGCACTATGCCGTATCGCTTCGCCCGATTGGGGCCTGGTGACGAATGTAGGCAATGCGCACGTTGAGAACTTTGCCGATGGCCAGGCCGGGATTGCGCGCGCCAAGTTCGAGCTGGTGGCGTCGCTGCCCTCCAACGGGGTCGCGTTCCTGAATTGCAGCGATGCGTACGTGTCGCAGTTTGGCCGCGACTTTGCCGGAACTGCGGTCTATTTTGGCTCCGGTCCCTGCGCCGATCCGCAGATTCTGTCGGCGTCTGAAGATCTCAGCGGCCTTCACGTGCGATTCCGCGCCGGTGAACGCGAGGCCGCGTTTACTTTGCAGATGCTGGGCGCGCACAACGCGACCAATGCGATTGCGGGCCTTGCCGTGGCGCTCGAGGCGGGCGTGGATCTCGACGCCGCACTGGCTGCGGTGGCGCAGCTCACGGCGGGCGACAAGCGCGGCCAGTTGCTCGAGATCGGCGGCGCAACCATTTTGAACGACAGCTATAACTCCAACCCCGAGGCGCTGCACTCCATGATTCAAACACTGGCTTCGCGCCCTGGCACGCGCCGTATCCTGGTTGCCGGCGAAATGCTCGAGCTGGGCGAACACTCGCCGGCGCTGCACGCTGCCTGCGGCCGTGCGGCTGCGCATGCCGACCTCGATATGGTTGTAGGCGTGCAGGGCAACGCCAGGTTTATTGCCGAAGAGGCCTGCGCCGGCGGAGTTGCGTCGCTCTTTCTGCCCGATGCCGATGCCGCAGGCCATTGGCTGGCGCACAATCTGCGCGCGGGCGACCAGGTGCTCATCAAAGGCTCGCGCGGCGTGCATCTCGAGCGCGCCATTGAAACCGCCAAAAACCTGCTTGCAGCCGAGGTGAAATGAAACTTCGCAAAATCGCGCCGGCCTTGCTGGCGCTGTCTATTGTTGTGTTCGCCGGCCCTCTGCGCGCCGGTGTTCCGCCTGATTGGACCAAGCCGTTCCCGCCCTTTCGCATCGCCGGGAATCTTTACTACGTGGGCTCGGCCGATCTGGCTTCGTATCTCGTGGTCACGCCGAAAGGCCTCATCCTCATCAACAGCAACCTGGCGTCGTCGCCGCCGCTGATTCGCAAAAGCGTTGAAGCGCTGGGCTTCAAGTGGAGCGATATCGGAATCCTGCTCATCAGTCACGCGCACTACGACCACTGTTCCGGGAGCGCCGAGATCAAGAAAGAGACCGGCGCGAAGTACGAAGTGATGGACGCCGATGTTTCGGTCGTCGAGTCGGGTGGACGCACCGACTTTCAATATGGCTCCGACAAGACGATGCGTTTTGCACCGGCGAAGGTCGATCGCGTGCTGCACGACGGCGACACGGTGAGCCTCGGGGGCAGCGTGCTGACAGCGCACCTCACGGCCGGGCACACGCGCGGCACCACGACCTGGACCATGGATGAGAACGAAAATGGCCGTACGCTGCACGTAGTAATTGTCGGCAGCCCCAACGTGAATCCCGGCTACAAACTCGTTGGCAACAAGGTCTATCCGCAGATCGCGTCGGATTACAAGCACGGTTTCGCGGTGCTCGCAGCGCTGCCCTGCGACATCTTCCTCGGCGCGCACGGCGGCTACTTCGACCTTCCGGAGAAGTACGCGCGGTTCAAGAATGGCGACCACGACGCGTTCATCGATCCCGCGGGGTACAAGGCGTATGTAGCCGAGCGCCAGCAGGCGTTTGAAGCGGAACTGGTGCGCCAGAAAGGGCAATAAGCTAACTTGTTGCCGCCAACTGTTTGCGATTAAAGGAAACGCGCTTCGAACTCCTCGATCGGCATGGGCATTCCATAGAGGTATCCCTGGTTCATGAGGCAGCCCATGCGCGCCAGCAGGACTTCCTGCAATCGTGTCTCGACTCCTTCGGCAATCACCCCAATGCGCATCGCCCCGCCCAGAGATGTGATGGCCTCGGCAAGCACCGTGCTCCCCGTCTCGAGGTCGATGTCACGCACGAAGGAACGGTCGATCTTCAGGTAATCGATGGGGAGCCTGCGAAGGTAGGCCAGCGAGGAGTAGCCAGTCCCAAAGTCGTCCAGGGCAAACTTGACTCCCTGTGCGCGCAGCTCCCTGATCTTGGCGGCTGCCTCCTCAGTGTTCTCGACTAGCGTGCTCTCAGTGATCTCAAGGCAGAGCCGCGTGGCGTCAGCTTTTGCCTGGGAGAGCGCCCTCAGCACCGTACCGGCAAAGCCCGCGTCCTGCAGTTGCAGCGCACTGATGTTCACCGCGATCGACAACTCGGAGCGGCCGCGGCCGGCCCATCGGGCCAACTGGCGGCATGCCTCCTCCAGCACCCATTCCCCGATGGGGAGAATGATGCCGGTGCGCTCCGCAACGCAAATGAATTCGCTGGGCGGAAGCACTCCGCGAGCCGGATGATTCCAGCGCAGCAGAGCCTCGGCGCCCACCAGGCGCCCGCAGTCGATCTGCGGCTGGTAATAGAGGCTGAACTGGTTGCCTGCAAGTGCCAGCCGCAATTCCTCCTCGACAGCCACTCGCGCGCGCACCTTGGCGGCGAGCTCCGGCGAGAACACGCGCACCGTGTTGCGGCCGGCATCTTTGGCCTCGTGCAGCGCCATGTCGGCGCGCTTCATTACGTCGCTCACATTCGCCGCCCGATTTTCAAAGAGGCTGATCCCAATGCAGGACGTGTTCACAAATTCCTGGCCGTCGATGCGGTAGGGGCGATTGAGCAATTTGAGCAAGTCGGTGCCCACGCGGAACGCCGTCTCGGCCGCGGCTTCAGCGTCTGCCGGCAGATCCGTGATCCAGAATGCAAATTCGTCACCGCTCATACGCGCTGCAAAACCCTTGTCTCGCGCAAAAGCTTTCAGCCGGTCGCCCGCTTCGCGCAGCAGCCGGTCGCCCCCGGAATGCCCCAGGGCGTCATTGACTGTGCTGAAGTTGTCGAGGTTGACAAACAGCAGCGCTTCCAGCCCCCTGGTTTCTTTAATCTCGCGCCGGCTCTTCTCCAGCTGCTCGCGGAACTGGCGCCGGTTTGGCAAGCCGGTGAGAGGATCGAAGAAGCTGAGACTGGCGATCTTTTCTTCAGCCTCTTTGAGCCACGTAATGTCGAGGGTTACCGAGAAAATGTATTGCTCTCCGCCGATTTCAATGAGCTTGACCGATGAGAGCCCCCACGCCAGGTTCCCATCCTTTCTGCGGAAGCGCACTTCGCGGTCCCGGATTTCTCCCCGCGCCGTCAGCGCCTCGCGAGCCGCCTCCAGGCTGCGATGATCGTCGAATATGCCCACCTCCATCGGCGTCCTGCCCAGCACCTCCCCGGGCGCATATCCGTGGAATTCAGTGAATGCGTCGTTTACCTCCACGTAGGTGAAATCGCTGAGCCGCAACAGGGCGAACGACTGCGCGCTCATTTGCATCATGGTGTGGTAGCGAGCTTCGCTCTCTCTGACCGCCAGCTCGGCCCGCCGGTGCTCGGTGATGTCTTTGCCGAAAGCCGAGATCCCGGTGGTTTGACCGTTCTCGATAATCGGATTCAGCGACAGCTCCACCCACTGTCCGCCCGTCACCTGGTATTCGATCCGGAACGGCCCTTCGGCAAGCGCGCGCGCATACAGCGACGACAATAACGCCGACCGATCGGGAGGCAGCCGGTCCTGCGCCTTCGCGCCCAGCAAGGGCACGCTCTCTCCGTATTCCCTCTTGAGGTGGTTGGCCAGCGCCTGATTGTACGAGATGAGGCGGAACTCCCGATCCACCGACCAGATCAGGTCGTGGGTGCTCTCGATGAGGGCTCGCAACTGGGCGGACGCGGAATAGGGATCGCCTTCAACCCGCCTTTTGCTGCCGGTTCGGGTGCGGTCCTTTGAATTCCGCATCAAGCTGCGGTCGTGTCCGCGCAGGATGCGCAAAACGTTCAATGCTTCAATAATCGAACGCCCCGGGCGTAAGCCGATTTGAGGCGTTCGGGCTGCAGAAACTGACATCTTCATCGTTCCTCGTTGCATGGAAGGGAATGGCTCCCTCTTTCTGCAGCGGATAAAGCACCAGGGCAATTCCTCAGAGAACACTCTCTCAACCTGAATGACAATCGGAATTGCCCGCGTGCATTTTCACAGTCAATCGCCTGTGCATCTCTGCACAGGCGAACAAAAATTGCAATCAACAGTTCGGCAGGATTACATCGGAATCGGGATCTTCTTCAGAGCTTTCCTGGCAATGCGCCGGCCTTCAATTGGGTCGCTAAACAGCGCGGAAGCAAGAAACTCCAGCATGGCTTTCCGCTGTACCGCTACGGCCTGGCCGCTCAACGCATCCTTTCCTGAAGTAAAGCTGATCAATTGCGAACTCTGAAAGTAATGGAGGTTCATCCCCACCATCGCAATCATCACCTGGAATGGATTCACCTCGCGAAGTTCGCGTTTGCGAATGCCTTCGCGAATGGTTGCCTGCGCTCGTTCCAGCCATTCCGAATACTCCTTGCTTACCGTGACGGTTTTCCTGTCTTTCCTGCTCCAGGAGCGTATCGCCTCGAAAATCACCAGGCGCTGGCTCTCCGGCTCTTTAATGAATCTGTCGAAATGCAGCAGCGCGGTGCGCAAAAGGCGTTCGCCGGCGCTGCAATCCGCCTTCAGAACCGCGCTCAGCGATTCCATGCGCCGCCTGGTTGCTTCTTCCAGTGCCGCCGCGTACAACCCCGCTTTGTCCTTGAAGTAGTAATAGAGCAAAGCCTTGTTGACTCCGGCCGATTTCATGATCTCGCTGGTGCTCGCTCCGTCGAATCCATTCACGCTCAACTCTTGAATGGCAGCCTTCAGTATTGCCGATCTGGTGTGTTCTCTTTGCTGCTCTCTTGAGTTCTTCATGGCCCTCACCGCCCGGGAACAGGATTAGTTGATTAACCGCCCAGTCAATGATTAGTTTGATTAACCGCCTAGTCAATGAATACGTCTACATTTGACAAAAAGCAAGAGAAAATTGATTTTCCTGATGGAAAATTTATGAAACGGCCCTGCGTCTCACATTGTGAAATCATGTCCGGCCTCTGCCGGCTTTCCGCTGAGAGTGTGAAAAACGTTGCCGCGCAGACAAAAACCAGACATCGGATGCAGACGGTTCAACGTGGAATTTGAATCTGCCGGCGTGCTATCATCTGCGCGTCGATCGAGGTTAGGGAGAATTGAGAATGAAAACCTTCCCCTTGATTCTCCTGTTCTTGTTGGCGAGTTCAATTGCGCTTCCGCAGACTGAGACCGCCTGGGATGGGTTTGTGACTGACACCCACCGTGGAACGAACTGCCAGCGAATGTCGCAAATGACTCCGGATCGCGCCTGCGTGCGGCGATGCGTGAAGAACGGCTCAAAATATGGGTTGTGGTATCAGGACCACGCTTATCTGCTGGAACCGCAATCAAAAGCCGCAAAGTTTGCCGCTGAGAGTGTCAGGCTTACCGGCTCGCTTTCCGGCGATAGTATTCATATTCTTTCCATCACTCGAATTCCAGGAAATGCAATGCGCAGCGCCAACCCGCCGGCCGAATAATGCGGCAGACCGGAAGCACAGGTTCGGTTCGCGATAAGCGCGCAGCCCGGGGTCTACGACGTTCGTTCCGCGTATATTTGTGCGTCACCAACCGGAGGCAGGGGCTTTGAGCGCCTCCAGCATTTTGATGATGTGAGAATCCTGATGACCTGTCAAGACGATTGTGCGGGTAGTGAATGCGCCTTTTCAGTAAATCAACAAGTGTGATTCCCGTTGAAGATTTGGCCTTCCCGGCGCGCTATCCGCGTGGTTCTTTGACCGCTCGCGCAAGTGCAATTTCGGCATTCTTCATGGCCATGCCGCGGAGCAGAAAGACCTTGCTCCGCGAGTTTGCGCCGGAGGCTACAGCCACCGCGCTTCTGGGCAGCGAGAACGTCTCGGCCAGGAAGGCAATCAGCGCATCGTTCGCGCGGCCTTCGACGGGCGGGGCATTCACCGCGATCTTTAGTTGCGCTCGAGCGCCCTCGCCGTAGACGTCAATTATCGCGGTCTTTTTTGCGCCAGGTTGGGCGCGCACGGCAAGCGTGACTCCGTCTTTTGTCTGGCGCAGCATCAGTCGGGTTTCCCTGCTGCGGACGCATTTGCTGCGGCCGGGCTGCGCTTGCCGAAGAGCGCGGTGCCGACGCGGATGCGGGTGGCGCCTTCGCCGATGGCTAGAGCGAAATCGCCGCTCATGCCCATGGAAAGCACCTCGAAATTCAAACGCGGATACGCCTGGGCCCAGCGATCTCGCCAGGTGCGCAGGCTGCGAAACCAGGCGCGCGTGACCTCGTCAGGCGCGCCCCACGGAGCGATGGTCATGAGGCCGCGAGCGTTGAGTGAGGTGAGGCCGGGGAGGGCCTCGAGCAACTGCGCCGCTTGGCTGGATTCGGGGTCGACGCCTGCCTTGGTTTCTTCAGCGCTGAGCTTGACCTCGATGAGTACCGGCAGACGCTTGCCGAGTTTGCCGGCTGCATCGTTGAGGCGTTCGGCGAGGCGCAGCGAGTCGAGCGAGTCGATGCCGTCAAAGAGCTCGACGGCCCGGGCGGCTTTGTTTGACTGCAGATGCCCGATGAGATGGCAGCGCTCCGCGCCTTCGAGTTTTGGACGGAGTTCGAGGCTCTTAAGGGCCCACTCCTGCACGCGATTCTCGCCGAAAAGTTTGAGCCCCAGCGACGCGGCGGCGAGGATGGTCTCGGCGGGAAAGGTCTTGGAGACGGCCATCAGCTCCACTTCGCTGCGGGCGCGGCCAGCGGCGCGGCAGGCGGCGGCAATGGCATCCTCAAGCTTGGCGAAATTGTCAGCGAGATCGGTCATTCTGAGATCGTTCATTCCAAGATCGTTCAATCCAAGATCGTTCAATCCTGGCTGAGAGTAGTAGTGATTCTCCAATGTTCGCGCCGCCCGTTCGGGGCTGCAGTCAACCTAGTTGCGTTCTCCCAGGACTGCGTTCGCCTGCGCAAACTTCGCCTGGGCCAAACTCCTATCGTCCCTCCGGGACGATATTTCGCGCAGCGCGAGTTTCATGGGCGCGTCTCGTTTTCAGCAACGCTTTCTATTGTTGCAGCATCCAACCCACCCATGTGGACAATTGTTCTTCTGATCTGCTCCAACATCTTCATGACCATCGCCTGGTACGGTCATTTGAAGTTTGAAAGTCAGCCGCTGTGGAAGGTGATCGTGGTGAGCTGGTCGATTGCGTTTTTCGAGTATTGCTTCCAGGTTCCCGCCAACCGGCTGGGCTACGGCCGCTTTACGCTGGTGCAGCTCAAAGTGATCCAGGAGATCATCACGCTGACGGTCTTCGGAGTTTTCGCCACGTTCTATTTTGGCTCGCATCTGCGCTGGAATCACGCGGTCGCCGGAGTATTTCTGGTGGGCGCCGCGTTCTTCATGTTTCACAAGTTTTAGAAGACAGCTACTAGCTGGGCCGCGCCATGCGGCTGCGGGCGTCATTGAGGCGGCCGGTGGCGGGCAGATGGTCGATTGCTGCGCCCAGCCCGAAGCGCGGCATGTTGGCGTAGACCGACTCGTATTGCCCCGGCGCAATGGTGTAGGTTTCATGCCAGATTCCCACCACCCCGTTGCCGCCGATACGCCGGTTGAACTCGGCCCACGCCGGCAGGTGCGCGGCATTTTTTGCATGCGCGTAGGCGTGGAGCTGCTCAAAGCTGCGCCAGTATTGGACGACCGCGACGCCGCGCCAGTAAAGAAAGAACTCGGCGTGCAGCAGGCCGAGTTCAGGCTGGCGCTTGAGCTCGGCGATCATGCGCGGCATGGCGGCTGCTACGCGTGTCCAGCTTGGAACGGCGAGCAGGCGATTGATCCTCATACCAATCAGGAAGACGACGAAGGGCTCGTTGCTCTGCGCAGTGTAGCGGCCGGGAAAGATTTGCGGCATGATATCACCTCATCCGAGAAAGGTGAATTGCGTGTGCGAGGAGTGTGCAGGTCTACCACCCCAGCGAATAAGAATCATTCGCCGGGGCCCCGGGTCTGAAGACGGCGCTACGTTAATTCAATGCCCCCGCTCCTCAAGGTACTTTTCCGCCTCGAGCGCGGCCATGCAGCCGGAGCCGGCTGCCGTAATCGCCTGGCGGTAGCGGCGGTCCTGCACGTCGCCGCAGGCAAAGACGCCAGGAATGATCTCGCCCTTATTCGTAGTGAATACGTTGTTGGTGGTCTTGATGTAGCCTTCGTCGTCGAGATCCATCTGGCCGGCAAAGAACTTGGCGTTGGGCTCATGGCCGATGCCAAGAAACAGGCCGCTGATGTGCAGCGTGTCGGTTTCGCCGGTCTTTACGTCGCGCAGCTTCACGCCCTTCACCTCCTGCTCGTCGACGCCCAGCACTTCGTCAACCACGGTGTTGGTGCGGAGCTCGATGTTGGGGTGGGCGATGGCGCGGTCGAGCATGATCTTGGAGGCGCGGAACTGTTCGCGCCGGTGCAGCAGCGTGACCCTGGTGGCGAACCGGGTGAGGAACAGCGCCTCTTCCATCGCTGAGTCGCCGCCGCCGATCACCGCAATCTCTTTGCCACGGAAGAAGAAGCCGTCGCAGGTGGCGCAGCTTGAGACGCCGTGGCCGATAAGCGCCTGCTCGCTGGGCAGCCCCAGCCAGCGCGCGCTGGCGCCCGAGGCAACGATCAGCGTGCGGGTGTGAATCTCGCCGATGGAGCTGTGCAGCTTGATGGGGTGCGTGCCCAGCTCGACTGTGTCGAGGTGCGCCATCTCCATGGTCGCGCCAAAACGCTGGGCCTGCTTCTTCATGTTTTCGATGAGCTCAGGACCCTGGATGCCCTCGGGCCAGCCGGGAAAGTTCTCAACCAGCGTGGTAATCGAGAGCTGTCCGCCGGGTTCGTGGCCTTCGAGCACCAGCGGTTTGAGCCCGGCGCGGGCGGTGTAAATGGCTGCGGTGAGCCCGGCGCATCCCGAGCCAAGAATTACGGTGTCGCGAATTTCGGTCATGTTCTGTCCCGAGTTGATTGTAGCTGGAGGGGCGCCGCTGCCCGGCCGATCCGGCGTGCGCGGCCCGGCTCCGCGTTATATAAGATGATGGTCATGGCGAATCTGACTCTTGTCTACGGCCTGCGGCTCTTGCCCGAGGGCGAAGTGATCGCGATTGAAGACGCTACGCTGAAGCTGGCTAACGGCCACGAGGCACATGTGACGATGCACACCATCGAGGGTTCGCGCGAGGAGATCGAGACCCAGCTCAAGCGCAGTCTGGATGCCTTTTTCGACTTCTACCCGGAGATTTAGGAAAGCAGCGGAGCTAGCCGAGTTAGGCCGAAGCATTCGGCTCTGGCCAGCCGCCTGTATCAGCGGAGTCAGCACGGCGCACGCAGAGTCTGGCCAATCGGCCGGTTCGCCGCGATGGCATTAAATGCCTCTCACCTTCGTTCCCCGATAAAGTTAATACTCTCTTTCTGGAACTCCCTACGGATGGCGCGTCTGTTGCCGCAAATCCTCCGTACGGAGGATCCCGGTGCAACTGTGCCAAAGCGTACAACGCGCCGTTATTGGCCCTGTTGCTGTGCTGTTCGCGCTTGCGCCCGGGGCTGCGTTCGCCGGAGGGCCGAAGTACGTTGCGGGGACGAGCTACTTCAATCCTTCGGTACTTGGCCAGCCGGTTCACTGGGCCAACGGCCAGCTGAACTACTACGTAGACCAGGGAGCGCTGTCGAGCACGGTTACCAACCAGCAGGCAACCGCCATGGTTGATGCGGCAGCCGCGTTGTGGAGCGCGGTGCCGACGGCGGGCGTGACGCTCGCCGACCTGGGCTCGCTCAACGAAGACGTGAACGGGCAGAACATCGCGGTGAATGCGTCGGGCCAGATTACCGCGCCGGCCGACGTGACTCCTTCGGCAACGAACTACCCGCTGGGCGTGATCTACGACGCCGACGGCTCGGTGATCGATGCCATCTTCGGCGCCACCACCAGCGCGCCCGACGCCTGCCAGGACAACGGCGTCTTCGTGTGGATGGACAATCTGAACACGGACGCGACCATCGCGCATGCCATCATCATCCTGAATGGGCGCTGCGCGACCACGCCGCCGATGCTGGAGATGATGAGCT
>Ga0335074_10011393_pt1 | contig 12432 bp, 10 predicted proteins | sample Lox_Sample_23_FD_206715 | JGI IMG/M metagenome (GOLD analysis project Ga0335074, IMG submission 206715) | Soil microbial communities from Loxahatchee National Wildlife Refuge, Florida, United States - Lox_Sample_2.3 | ecosystem: Environmental > Terrestrial > Soil > Wetlands | place: USA...
CACACCGCAAACTCACCTTAAAAAAGGACGTGTCCCCGGCGGGGGCGATGGGCCCCGCACCCCCAAGCCCAGGGCACCCCGGCCGCGCTAGAGCGTGCCCAACGGCACGTCGACTCCAGTCGCGGCGGCGGTTGGGGCGGGAGCGCGGACTGCGGCGTGTGGAGTGGTGCCGGGGAGCTGCACCGTCCTTCCTCCGACCCCCCACGATGAGCCAACCTTAGGACCGCTTCGTTCCGGGATCGTTACGGGCATCATGCTGGGCCGTCGGTCGCGTGTGCGGCATAGCCTGGCGGCGTGGCCTTGCTGCGCTGGCTAGGCTGGATGGCGTGTCCGATCACTATCGTGCGCCCGGCTGGTTCACGCGGAACGTCTTCAACCAGGTGGTGGCGGTGCTCACCGGGCTGGGCGTGAGCGTGCTCGGCTCTCGGGTCCTTGCGGTAAGGGGCCGGACGAGCGGTGAATGGCGGACAACGCCGGTGAACCTGCTGACCTTCGATGGCCGGCGTTACCTCGTCGCGCCGCGCGGCGAGACCCAGTGGGTACGCAATCTGCGGGCCGCCGGAACCGGTGAGCTGCGGCTCGGCAAGAGGGCGGAGGGCTTCCGCGGCAGGGAGCTAACCGACGAGGAGAAAATACCGGTCCTGCGCGCCTATCTCAGGCGGTGGAAGGCGGAGGTCGGGATCTTCTTCGAGGGCACCGGGCCGGACTCTGACGACGACCAGATCCGCGCCATCGCGCCCAAGCATCCGGCCTTCGAGGTGCTTGGGGTCAATTAGTCGCGCGATGTCTTCTCGCTGCCGGGCGGACAGGTCAGCAGGACGTGATGGATCATCCGGGCCCTCACAAATATCTTGATGTCAAGGCATATTGGCGAGGGTACCAGCCTAGGCTGGGGCGATGTACTCAGCTGCGCAGGTATTCCTGGAGACCGACAGGCTGGTGCTGCGCCGGTTCACCATGGACGATGTGGAGAACCTGGTCGGGCTGGACGCTGATCCCGATGTCATGCGTTTTGTCAACGGAGGCGTGCCGACGTCCCGCGACCAGATCGAGACCGAGTTCCTGCCGGCCTTTCTCGACTACTACCAGCGTTATCGGGAGTACGGGTTCTGGGCGGCAATTGGGAGGTCCAGCGGGGAGTTCCTTGGCTGGTTCCATTTCCGGCCGCGGCCAGGGACCGCCCTAGATCAGGCTGAGCTTGGTTACCGGCTCCGCAAGTCGGCCTGGGGCAGGGGGTTCGCTACCGAAGGGTCGCGTGCGCTGATCCGCAAGGGCTTCACCGAGTTCGGCGTGCAGCGCGTGACCGCAGAGGCAATGGCCGCGAACGTGGCGTCCCGGCGCGTGATGGAGAAAGCTGGCCTGACCCTGGTGCGGATCTTCCGTCAGCCGTGGCCTGGAGCGATCGGCGGCGACGAACTGGAAGTCGTCGAGTATGAACTGCGGAAGGCCGACTGGGAACAGCAGCAGCAGGGTCATCACGCCAGATGAATCCGTCAGGTATTATCTATTATTCCGATGTGAATAGGGTGGATTGGAGGACTCATGCTGCTGCCGTGGGGTGATGAGCGGAGCGTTGTCGCTATCGAATCGCCTGGCAGGGGGGCCGGTTACTGGGCGGGAGCGGCGTGCGCGGCCAGTGGGGGCGACGAGATCTTCCTTGCCTACCGGCTCAGGCGGCCGATCGGGCGGGGGCGCGGTTACGCAGTGGTGGTGGCGCGGTCGGCGGACGGGGAGCGGTTCCAGACGCTGCTGACCATCGGCAAGGACGAAGTGGGCGCCGAGTCGCTGGAGAGGCCCGCGCTGGTGCGCACGCCGGAGGGGCGCTGGCGGCTGTACCTGAGCTGCGCGACTCCGGGCACCAAGCACTGGCGGGTGGAGATGACCGAGGCCGCCGACCCCGGAGAATTCGACGTCAGCGACCGGGAGACCGTCTTGCCCGGGGACGTCAAGACCGGGGTCAAGGACCCGGTGATCATCCATCATGGCGGGCGGTGGCATCTGTGGGCGTCGTGTCACCCGCTGGCCGATCCGTTGCAGGCGGATCAGATGACCACCGAGTACGCGACCAGCGACGACGGGCTGAGCTGGACGTGGCACGGGACCGCGCTGAGCGGGACGCCCGGCCGGTGGGATTCCAGGGGGGCGCGGGTTACCGCGGTGCAGCTTGACGGGGACACGGTGACGGCCTACTACGACGGGCGGGCGAGCGCGGCGGAGAACTACGAGGAGCGGACCGGGGTGGCGACCGGGACGGACGGCGCGGCGCTCACCGGCCTCGGTGACGGGCCGCTGGCATCATCGCCGTATCACGGCGGGGGGCTGCGGTACCTGAGCATCGTGACGCTGCCCGGCGGCCGTCACCGGCTGTACTACGAGATGACCAGGGCGGACGGATCGCACGCGCTACTGACCGAGCTACGCTGAGGACGATACTGAGGGGGGGCGCCCGTTTCTGGCCTGACCCTGCCCGGCCGGCCTGCCGCCCACCATGCCGCCCGAGCGCGCTCGCGGACCCAGCCAGTCGCTGAAGTCCTCGCCGAGGACGCTCTCGAGCAGCTTGATGTCGGCCTCGAACCAGGGCACGAGCTGCTGGCGCTGCTCCCAGCTCAACGGCTGGCGCTCGCGGCTGTGCCGCTGCAGGAAGCGCTCGAGTGGGGCGGTCAGCGTGGCAGCGGTCAGGCCGGGGATCCAGCTGCCCAGCGCGCTGGCCGCCCGCTGGGCCACCGATACGGCGCGGTGTGACGCGGTGGATTCGGGGTGAGAGGTGACGTTCTGGCGAGGTATCTCGGTCAGCAGCCCCGGCTCGACGCCGAGGAACGTGCAGATCCGGTCCAGGGTCTGCGCCGGCTCGTCGACGAGCAACCGGTAGCGCAGGACGAGGACCTGTTCGCGGGGGAACAGCGTGAACAGGTACTCCAGCTGCTCGCCGTAACGGCCTAGCCCGGTGTAGTGCCAGAAGCTGGCCCAGCCCGCGGCGATCCGGCGTTCCTCCTCACCGCAGGCCCGCACGAAGTCGCCGACGGGCTCGAGGCCCGCCGACCACAGGTGGGTCCAGTTGGAGTGCGCCCGCTCCACCGGATCGCGCACGATCACGATCAGCTTGGCGGCGGGGATGGCGGTGCGTATCCGCTGCATCGCGGCGCGGTCGTGAAGGTAGAGCGGGGTCGACTCGCCGCGGAGAGTACCTTGCGGGGCCGGGTCGAACAGCGCCTCGTAGTCCGCGCGGCGCCATACATGCTCACGGTAGGTCAGCGCGTCTCCCGGGCCGCCCTTTGTGGGCGGCGGGCCATCGGTGAGGAAGAACTTGGGCTCCTTGATCGGCGACATGTAGAGCCCCGGGTGCTGGGCCAGCGCCGCGTGCAACGCCGTCGTGCCCGCCTTCGGAGCGCCGATCACCAGGAAATCGGGCATCGACACGGTGCCTCCTGGGTTAGCGAATCTGATATTTCCGGTCAGTTTAGTTGGTAATGCGGAGTTCGGCTACCCCTACCCGGACCTGGGCAGAGTAGACCTGGGCCCTAGGGTGGGGTGACAGACCGAGAAGGGAGTCGGGGTGGCGGAGATTGTGTCGGGGGTTGACATCGGGCGGGGGGCTGACGAGGTGTTTGCCTACGTCACGGATCCTTCGCGGTTCGGGGAGTGGCAGGACGGGGTGATCGAGGGGCACATCGAGGGCGGCGGGGCGCAGCAGGTCGGGTCGCTGTGCGTGATGACGCGTCGGATCGGCGGGGCGGAGCGGAGATCGACGTCGGAGATTACCGAGATCAGCCCGCCCCGGACCTGGACCATTCGGGGAATCGACGGTCCCATCCGGGCACATGTGCACGTCAGCGTCGATCCGCTCGAAGACGGCGAGCAATCGCGGGTCACGATCAGGGTCGAATTCACCGGACGCGGGATCGGCAGGGTGATCGTTCCCATGGCGGTCCAGCAAGCGCGCAAGGAAGTGCCGGAGAGCTGCGAGAAGCTCAAGAAGCGGCTGGAAAGCGACTAGAAAGGCTAACCACCCGAGTGGTTCGCTGGCGCGGGCGGTGAACCACTGCTCGTTCGGCATAAATAAAAAAAGAGGCCGGCCACAGCGGCGGTGACGGGATGCGCCGCCGGTCATTTGAGGCGGCCTTTGGTCTGGATTACTGGCTCGGGAAACGCGACAATGCGGATGTATCTCATCTGCACCTGATGTCGCAGAAGCGGAGCCGACATGACCGATCGATCCGCAGTTCCCGTTAACGTGGCCGATCAGGCGCCCGGAGAGCTCGAGTCCGACGCGATCGGGGTGGTGCAGGACACCGTCATCGGCATGGCCGCCTCGGCGCCGGCCGCCTCGGTGGGGCTGACGATCGCCGCCCTCGCCCTGGCGGCGGCCTACGGCAGCGGGCCGGTCATCATCCTGACCGCAATCCCCATGCTGATCATCGCCAACGCCTACCGGCGGCTGAACATGTGGAGCGCCGACTGCGGCGCGTCGTTCGAGTGGGTGGGGCGGGCGATCAACCCGTACCTGGGCTACCAGACCGGGTGGCTGATGGTGGCCGCCTACATCCTCGGCACGATCAGTGGGGTGGAGATCCTCGCGCCGACCGTCTTGGCTGCCTTCGGCAACAATTCGAATAACACCTGGGGCAATATCGGCATCGACACCGCGCTCGGGCTCGTCATGCTCGTCATTGCCGTTATCGGCATCAAGATCACGGCGCGGACCCAGGTCGGGATGGCGCTGATCGAGTACGTGATCCTGATCGGGTTCGGGATCGCGGGTCTGATCTTCGTTGCCTCGCACGGGCACGGCAGCTACCCGATTACCAGCGGCTGGTTTAACCCGGACGGGATCGGCGGGCACGGCAGCGCGGCGGCCGGGTTCCTCATCGCGGTGTTCATGTTCACCGGCTGGGACGGGGCAATCTACGTCAACGAGGAAACTACGCGGCGGCGCACCAACCCCGGCAAGGCCGTGATGATCGCGGTCGCGCTGCTCGCGGTGATCTACACGCTGGCCACGGTGGGCTTGCAGGGCGTCATATCGCCGGCCAAGCTGCAGGCCTCCTCGTCCCCGCTGGTCACCATCGCCCAGGCGATGGGCGGCGGCGGGTGGGCGAAGGTGCTGGCGCTGTCGGTGGCGCTGTCGGCGATCGCGAGCACCGGCGCGGGGATCGTGATCACGGCCAGGATCGTGTACGGGATGGCCGAGCGGCGGGTACTGCCGCCGTCCCTGGCCACCGTGTCGCCGCGGTTCGCCACCCCGGTCGCGGCCAGCGTGGTCGTGGGGTTCTTCGTGATCGCGATCACCTGGGTGTACCTGCTTGCCACGTCGGTGCAGATGGCGTTCACCTACGTGGTGGACGCAACCGGGCTGCTGTTCTCCGCGTTCTACGTGCTCACCGCGCTGGCCACCATCGTGTACTACCGGCGGCGCATCCTGGCCCGGCCGTGGGACCTGGTGTGGCTGGGCGCGCTGCCACTCGGCGCGGCAGTGTTCCTGGTCTGGATCATCTTCCGGTCGATGCAGCTGGCGGGCGCGCCGGAGAACTGGTCGATCCTCGGCATCGTCGTCCTCGGCGTGATTTTGATGTTCGTCGCGCGGTTCGGGCTGCGGTCACCGTTCTTCGGCATCGCCCGGGAGAGCAGCGACGCGTAGCAGCGGGAGCGCGACCAGCAGGGACAGGCCGCACAGGGCGCCCGCGACGACGTAGGGGGCGCGCAGGCCCGCCGCGTGGGCGACGAAGCCGCCTGCCAGCGCGCCGATCGGCATCAGGCCCCAGCCGAGCATGCGGTAGACGCTGTTGACCCGGCCGAGCAGGCGGGCGGGCACGATCTGCTGGCGCAGGCTGACCGTGACCACGTTCCATATCGCGACGGCGAACCCCTGGCCGGCCAGCAGCACCGCCGCCACGGCCGCGTCCGGGGCGAGCCCGATGCCGACGAAGACGGCGGCGTTGATCGCCCCGCCGAGGACCAGCGAGGGGAGCATGCCGAGCCGGGCGGTCAGCTTCGGGCTCACCAGGCCGCCGATCACGCTGCCCACGGCCGTGGCAGCGAGCAGCAGGCCGTAGCCGCGGGTGCCGACGTGCAGCGTCACCGTGGCCAGCAGGACCAGGATGGCCTGGCCCATCTGGTTGGCGAAGTTGTAGACGCCGAGCAGGACGGCGATCACGCGCAGCAGGCGGTGCCTGGTCAGCCAGCGAAGGCCCTCCTGGACCTGGGTGCGGATCTTGGTCTTTGGGTCCTGGCTTGTCCTGGCGGACCTGGGCAGCCTGGCGACAAGGGCGGCCGAGCCGGCGAAGGAGGCGGCATCCAGGCCGAACGGCAGCGCGGCGGCGGCGGCGAACAGCAGGCTGCCGATCGGGGGGCCGATGAACGACTCCCCCACCGTCAGGCTGATCTGCTGGTTGCCGTTGGCCTTCGCCAGGAGTTCGGCGGGCACCAGGGCGGGGAGCACGGCCTGGGCGGCGTTGCTGAAGATGACCTCGGCGCAGCCGAGGCCGAATGCGGCCAGGCCGAGCACCGCGATGCTTGCCTGGTGGAAGACGACTCCTACGGTGACCGCGGCCACGATGGCGGCCTGAACGGCCTGGAAGCGCCACATCAGCGTGGCCCGGTCGTGCCGGTCGACGATCGCGCCGGCCGGCAGCGACAGCAGCAGCCAGGGCAGGTAGAAGGCGGCGGTGACGACCGAGACCAGCCGCGGGTCCCTGGTGATGGTGACGGCGAGCAGCGGCATCGCGGCCACGAACGCGCCGTCGCCGGTGCTGCTGATCGCGTTCGCCCACCAGATGTGCCAGTAGTGCCGGCCGAGCCGTTGGGTTCTGGTTCTCCGCGGGCCGGTCCTGGTCTCCGTCATGTCCGCCAGCGTGTTCCTTCGGCGGCTGGGTGGGCTACGGTTTAGTCGGGGGCTTAATCCTGGCTGGGGTGTTAGGCATGCTCGTGACGCTGGAACTCGACGTGGCGGATCTTGCGGCGACCAGGTTCGCCGTCTCGCCACTGGTCGAGACGCAGCGGGCGATTCTGCTGCTCGCCAAGCCCGGGCGTGCCTCGGTGAACATGCCGTGGCTGCGCTGGGCGCTGGCGGAGCTGGACCGGCGGCCGCTGCGGATGCCGCTCGTCTGGCCGCTGCTGGTGACCGAGCGGCCGTACTGGCCGGAGTTCCTCTGCCCCGCGCCGACCGGGCGCTCCCCCACGATCGAGGAGGAGCTGGATCGGGTCCGCGCGGCGCCGGCCGAGGCGGTGCGGGCGAGCCTGCGCCGGATATTCGGTCCCGGTTCGTGGCCGGATTACGCGACCGACCTGTTCTCGCGGCCGGATGAGCTGCTCGCGCAGATCGCTGCGGAGTTCGCGGAATGTCACGAGCGGCTGATCGCGCCGCACTGGTCGCGGATGCGTTCGGTGCTCGACGCGGATATCGCTTATCGTGGCGGGATGCTGGCGGGGGGCGGGGCGCGTTCGCTTTTCGGTGACCTGCATCCGGATCTGAGCTGGTCGGCGGGGGTCTTGACGATGCGGGACGCCGACGCTGGGCTGGCCGATGGCGGGGTTGTGCTGGGACCGGACGGGCTGGTGCTGATGCCGAGCGTGTTCATCTGGCCGCAGTGGTCGGTGAGCAAGGTGACGAGCACGCAGACCACGCTGCTGTACCCGGCGCGGGGGGCCGTGACGGTGTGGGAATCCGATCTGTGCCTGGCCGACCTGGGGGCGGTGGAGGCGCTGCTCGGGGCGCCGCGGGCGCGGCTGCTCGGCGCGCTGCGGTCGCCGGCCACGACGAGCGCGCTGGCCCTGCGGTTCGGGGTTACCGCTTCCGCGGTCTCGCAGCATCTGGCGGTGCTGCACCGGGGCGGGCTTGTGGACCGGCAGCGCTCTGGGCGTGCGGTGCTGTACCAGGCCTCGGAGCTGGGGCTCGGGCTGCTCGACCGGGCTGGCGGGTCATGAGGGCGGTCGTGTACTCCGGGTACGGGGTCATGCCCTCGGTTGCGGACGTCGCCGCTCCGGTCTGTCCCGCGGACGGTGTCGTGATCGCGGTGGGCGCGACCGGGGTGTGCCGGTCGGACTGGCATGCCTGGCGGGGGCACGATCCGGTGACGTTGCCGCACATCGGGGGGCACGAGTTCGCCGGGGTGGTGTCGTCTGTAGGGCCGGAGGTATCGACCTGGCGGGCCGGGGACCGGGTGACGGTGCCGTTTGCTTGCGGGTGCGGGCGGTGTGAGTTCTGCCTGGGCGGGGACGCGCAGGTGTGCCCGAATCAGACCCAGCCGGGGTTCACGGGGCCCGGGTCGTTCGCGGAGCTCGTGGCGGTGCACGCGGCGGACGCGAACCTGGTCGCGGTGCCGGATTCGGTGGACTTCGTGACGGCGGCGTGCCTGGGGTGCCGGTTCGCCACCGCGTTCCGGGCGGTGACCGCGCACGGGCGGGTGCGGGCCGGGGAGTGGCTGGCCGTGCACGGGTGCGGCGGGGTGGGGCTGTCGGCGGTTCTCATCGGGGTGGCGCTCGGGGCGCGGGTAGTGGCGGTGGACGTGGTCCCCGCTGCGCTGGAGCGGGCGCGGGAGCTCGGGGCGGAGGTTGTCGTGGAGGGTGGTGCGACTGGGGATACGGCGGCGGCGGTCGCGGAGGTTACCGGGGGCGGGGCGCATGTGTCGGCGGATGCGCTCGGGTCGGCGGAGACGGCGAGTTGCTCGGTGAGGTGCCTGCGGCGGCGGGGGCGGCACGTGCAGGTCGGGCTGCTGCTGGACGGGGCGACGGCGCTGCCGATGGACCTGGTCGTGGCGCGGGAACTGGAGATCCACGGGTCGCACGGGATGGCCGCACGGGATTACCCGCCGATGATGAGCATGGTCGCGGACGGAGCGCTGCGGCCCGGGCTGCTGGTCGGGACGGTGATCGGGCTGGAGGACGCCGGCCGCGCGCTGGCCGCTATGGACGGGCTCAGCGCGACGGCAGGCATGACGGTCGTCAGGCTGCTGGCGGGCTAGGCCCCGGGCTGGCGGGCTGCGCCTGGGCTAGGCCGCGTACAGGTGGCCGGCGAGCCAGTCGGCGATCTGGGAGCGGGACTCGAACGCGTGGTTGGTGAGGCCGTGGCTGCCTTCGGGGTCGAAGAGGACCTCGGCGCCCGGGGCCTCGCCGGCCAGGCGTTCGGCGTGATAGGCGGGGACGAGGCGGTCCTTGCCGCCATACGCGACCAGCAGCGGGCGGATGATGAAGGGGGCGGCCTGCTCCAGGTTCAGCGCCGCCATCCTGGCGCGGGCCTCGGCCGGGCTGCCGGCGCCCGACCTGCGCTGGAAGGTGGCGCGTGTCTGCGCGGGCAGCTCATCCCAGTCCTGATCCCAGCTATACGGTCCGGCCAGCGCCACGGCGGCCTTGATCCTCGGCTCGTAGGCCGCCGACCTGGCCGCGTAATAGCCGCCCAGGCTCACGCCGAAGGCTCCGATCCGGCTGGCATCGATGTCGTTTCTTCCCTCCAGGTAGTCGGCGACCGCCGCCGCTACCTTCTCGTACGCGGGCTCGATGGGCAGGTCGTACTCGGCTTCGCCCTGGCCGGGTCCGTCGACGGCGATGACCGCGAGGCCGCGGTCGAGCATGTATTCGGCGGTGGCCTGCAGTTCCTCCTTTACCGAGTCGAGCCCGGGGATCATGATCACGACGGGCGGCCTGGCACCCAGTTGGATTTTCGGCAGCCGGAGGTACGCGGCCAGTTCGGTTCCCGCGTAGGGCACGCGTACTGGCTCGGCTGGCGGATCCAGGGAGGCCGCGCCGCGGCGGAAGCAGGCCACGGTGCGCTCGTGCGCGGCGCGCTGCTCGTCGGGGTGGTCGACGAAGACGAACTTGCCCCAGTGCCAGCACAGCGCCGCCCGCCGCCAGGCCTCCCCGGCGGTGACGAGGTGTCCGGCCGCCCCCGCGGTCTCGGCCAGGTGCTCGTAGTGCCTGGCGGTACGGCCCCACTCACGGCACCAGTCGTCCCAGCTCGCGATCCTGGCAATGGTCGCCTGGAAATCGGAATAGCTGGTGCCGTTGGCGACGAAGCGCGCCGCCCAGTGCGCATTCGCGGCGGCGACACGCTGGTCCTGGCGCTGGTCCTGGTCCTGGTACAGGGCCGGGCGGCGGTCGGCGAGCAGGTCGTTGTCACCGTCGAGGCTCTTGTCCCTGGCGGTTGTCAGGTCGCAGTTCGCCGTCAGCACGGCAGGCCGGTCGGCGAGGACGGGGCCCGCCAGCGGGTAGCCGCCGGGGCCGACGATGACCGAGCCGCTGATCCAGTCCACGCCGCGCTCGGTCCTTGACCGGTCGGCCACCGCGACGAACACCCCGTTGGTGGCGGCCGCGGCCTGGGCCTTGATCACCTCGGCGGGGCGCTCCCCGGCCGGCCAGGTCGCGGCGGGCCAGTTCACCGGGGCGGCGATGAGGTCGGCGCCGGCCAGCGCGGCCAGCCGGGTCCATTCGGGGAACTCCAGGTCATAGCAGATCATCACGGCGAGCCGGCCGAAATCCAGGTCCACCAGGGCTGGCTGCGCGTCGCCAGGGGTGAAGACAAGCTTCTCCTTGTCCCACAGGTGCGCCTTGCGGTATACGGCCCGGGTCCCGGACGCGTCGACCACGGCCGCGCTGTTGTAGAGGCGGTCGTCCCCGCCGAGCTCGCAGAACCCGCCGACGATGACGACCTGGTGCGCGACGGCGAGGGCGCGCCACTGGCGCAGGGTGACGCTGTCGCCGGCACGCGAGGCGAGGCTGCGGGCCTCGGCCGATGCCTGGTCGGCATCGGCGCCGAAGACGTAGCCGGAATCGCACAGCTCGGGCAGGACCACCAGCCGGGCACCGGCGGCGGCCGCCTCGGCCACCGCGCCGGCCGCGGCCTGCCGGTTGGCGTCGGGCTCACCGATGGTGATCGCCAGCTGAGCGACCGCGATTGTGACGGGCGAGCTGTCCACCGTGTTGCGCTCCGTTCGTCGTGTGGTCCTTACAGCATCCGGGACAAAGGCGGTCACCGCCATCCCGTACCGTCAGCTGAAGACGATCTGCTGAGGAAAGGGGTCGCCGGTGACGGCACAGGCGGACGTGGTTGTAGTGGGCGGCGGGCACAACGGGCTGGTCGCGGCGGCGTATCTCGCCCGAGCCGGGCTCAAGGTGGTGGTGTGCGAGCGGCGCGAGGTGACGGGCGGCGCCGCGGTGAGCGAGCACCCGTTCGGGCCCGAGTACACGGTGACGTCACTGTCCTACGTGGTCTCGCTGCTCCCGCCCGACCTCGTGCGCGATCTGCGGCTGGAGCAGCACGGCTACCACGTGTACCCGCAGGGACCTTATTTCGCGCCGCGGGCGGACGGGCGCTACCTGCGGCTGCCCGACAACCCGACCTTGCGCCGGGCGGAGATAGCGCGGTTCTCGGTGAAGGACGCCGACGCCTACCCCAGGTACGTCGAGCATCTGGCCGGCATCGGCCGGGTGCTCGGACCGCTGCTGCACCAGATCCCGCCGCGGCTCGGGTCCCGCCGCGCCTCGGACCTGGTCCGGCAGGCACGGCTGCTTGGCCAGCTGCGTGGCGTGGACGAGCGCGGGGCGGTAGATATCACGCGGCTGCTCACCGGCAGCATCGCGGACCTGCTTGACGAGTACTTCGAAAGCGACGCGATGCGCGGCCTGCTGTCGGTGTCCGGTGTGATCGGGACGTGGGCCGGGCCGCGTGCTGCGGGCACCGCGTACGTCATGCTGCATCACCACATCGGCGAGACCGACGGGCAGTCCGGCGCGTGGGGGTTCCCGCGCGGCGGCATGGGCGCGGTGAGCGGTGCGCTGGCCCGGGCGGCCCGGATGTTCGGCGCGCAGATCAGGACCGGGGCCGAGGTGGCGCGCATCCGCACCCGCGACGGCCGGGTCGCGGGAGTCACGCTGGCCGGCGGTGAGTCGATCGACGCCCCTGTGGTGGTCACCACCGCGCACCCGCAGATCTCGTTCCTCCGGCTGCTCGACCCGGACGAGTTGCCGGCGGAATTCGTGGCCGACATCCGCGGCTGGCGCAGCCGCAGCGGCACCGTGAAGATCAACCTGGCGCTGGACCGGCTGCCCGTTTTTTCCGGCTATCCAGAGCCCGATCCATCGGTCTACGGCGGGACGATCGTGCTCGCCGAGTCACTCGACGACATCGAGACCGCGTTCCAGCAGGCCGTCTCGGGAGTCCCCGCGGCCCTGCCGTTCGCCGACATCTGCATCCCCAGCGTGTTCGACGACTCGCTGGCGCCTCAGGGTCAGCACATCATGTCGATGTTCACGCAGTGGGTGCCGCATCAGTACGCGGATAAGCCCGACGATGCCGCGCTGCAGGCCTACGCCGACCGCGCGCTGGCCCGGGTGGAGGCCGTGGCGCCCGGGTTCACAAGCTCGGTGCTGCACCGGCAGGTGATCGGGCCGCACCAGATGCAGGAGGAGTACGGGCTGGTGGGCGGGAACATCTTCCACGGGGAG
>Ga0335074_10011394_pt1 | contig 12431 bp, 8 predicted proteins | sample Lox_Sample_23_FD_206715 | JGI IMG/M metagenome (GOLD analysis project Ga0335074, IMG submission 206715) | Soil microbial communities from Loxahatchee National Wildlife Refuge, Florida, United States - Lox_Sample_2.3 | ecosystem: Environmental > Terrestrial > Soil > Wetlands | place: USA: Florida...
AGCCGCGAACGACCTGGCGGGCGCTACAGACCTTGCTGTCAAGATGGTGAGGGAATTCGGGTTGTCGAGCACCCTAGGCCCCGTTGGCTACCCCGAGGGCGGCTCCGTTTTCCTCGGTGGTGGCGGAGCAGGGTTTTCGAGCCGGCCTTTTGCCGAAGAAACGCAAGCGAAGATCGACTCAGAGGTTTCGGCTCTCTTGGAACAAGCCGAAAAGCGTGCCGTCGACCTTTTGACCAAAAACCGCGACAAGTTGAGGCAGCTCGCGGACCTCTTGGTCAAGGAGGAGACGGTCAACGGTCCGGCTGTCTACGCGATAGCCGGCGTGCCCGAGCCTTCCGGAGCGGACGCCGGCACCACGTTGGCCCCCCTCCAGCGCGCAGCAGCGTCGGGGACGGCGACCGTGCCTGGCGCTGCCGCCCAACCCTCCGGGACCAGCTGAAGTCAGCCGAAGGGGGGCCAGGGCCCAACATCGGCGAAGGCGCTAGTTTTCGCAGGAAAGCTTGTACACGGTCGTTTGCGCGTAGGTCTGCCCGGGCTCGAGCTCGGTCGATGGGAACCCGGGCTGGTTGGGCGAATCGGGGAAGTGCTGAGTTTCGAGCGCGAAACCATCGCTCTGGCGGTAGGAGTGCCCGCTGCTACCGACGATGGTGCCGTCGAGGAAGTTACCGGTGTAAAACTGGCAGCCGGGTTGGGTCGTGTACAGGTCGAGCCGCCGGCCGCTGCCCGGTTCGACGACTGCCGCCGCATGGGTGAGCGACCCGGGCTGTGCCTGGTTGAGCACCCAGTTGTGGTCGTAACCGTGACCTACGGCCAGCTGCGGGTGGTTGGCCCTGATCCTTTCACCGATGGGGTGGAATTCCCTGAAATCAAAGGGGGTACCCGCCACAGGCGAGATCTCTCCCGTCGGCATGAGCGAAGCGTCTATCGGTGTGTAGTGGTCCGCGTTGAGCCGGAGCAGGTGCCCATAGGCTGCGCCCGAAGCCTCACCTGCAAGGTTCCAGTAGGTGTGGTTGGTCAAGTTGACCACCGTCGGAGCGTCTGTCGTCGCTTCGAATTGGAGCGTCAAACGGTCCTGGTTGTCGAGCGTGTACGTCGCCACGGTCACGAGCCTGCCGGGGAACCCCATCTCACCGTCCGGGCTCACGTACTCGAGCCTTACACCTACGACGCCACCCCCTTCGCCGTCCGGATGGTCCCCGCCCGAACGCCGGCCGCCAGCCCCCGTAGGTTGCTCGTCCGCCCCCGTAGGTTGCTCGTCAGCGCCCGTAGGTCGACCGTCAGCCGCAGGACGCCGGAAGACGGCTGCGCTCCACACTTTTTGGTCGAACCCGACCTGCCCGCCGTGCAGGGCCGTGCTGCCGACGTTCGTCACCACCTGATGGCGGGTGCCGTTTAGCTCGAAGGCCCCCCCGGCGACCCGGTTGGCAAACCTCCCGATGACCGCGCCGAAGTACGAGCCTCGTGCCCCCGGGTTGTGCGGCGTCGGCGCTGAGTTGTACTTCACGTACGCCGCAAGGTCCGGGTAACCGAGCACGAGGTTTGCTGCTCTCCCGGACTTGTCCGGGAATTCGACCGAGACGACCACGCCGCCGTAATTGAGGATCTCGACTACCATCCCGTTGTTGTTGGCCAGCCGGAAACGCTTGACGGCCTTGCCCGAGAGCTGGCCCTCCGGCAGTTCGGAGACGGTAGGTGGGGCCGGATGGGGCAGCCGTACGGGCGAAGTCAAGTCAGCTCCTTGAAGGCAGGGCCACCGTGATTTGGCAAGGGCGCAGTTTACTCCCGGCCGGCGCCGCGCCATGGCGGCAGCTCTCCGGCCATGCAGGGTGGGCCAAGCTGGTTGAATAAGGACATGACGCCACCGGGCCCGAGACAGCGCAAAGCCGATCTCGGTCTGAAGGACGAGAGCCGGCGCCTATGGACAATTACGGACGTCGCTCAACGTGCGGGCGTCTCTGTCGGCACCGCGTCCAAAGCGCTCAACGGGCGCGGCAACCTGAACCCCGAAACCAGGTCGCGGGTCATCCGTATCGCCGACAGCTTGGGGTTCCAGCCCAATGCGCTCGCGCGGAGCCTGCTCGCCGGGCGCAGCTTCACCGTCGGCCTCGTCACTACCGACAGTTTCGGGCGGTTCTCGATCCCGATGATGCTGGGAGCCGAGGACGCGCTCGGCGAAGGCAGCATCGCGGTTTTCCTTTGCGACGGGCGTGGTGACCCCGAACGCGAACGCGGCTATGTTCAGACCCTCTTGTCGCGCAGGGTCGACGGGATCATCGTCGCCGGCCGCCGCGTCGACCCGAGGCCCCCGATCGGCACCGACCTGCCGGTGCCCGTCGTCTACGCCATGGCGCAGTCCGAAGACCGCAAAGACCTGTGCGTGTTGCCCGACGACGAGGGAGGCGGGGACCTCGCAGTCAGCCACCTGATCGAGCTCGGCAGGTCGAGGATCGCCCATATAAGCGGCCCGGAACATTTCGAGGCGGCCAGGAGGCGGGCACGCGGCGCGGGCGCGGCGCTCGAGCGCGCCGGGCTGGAGATGTCGGGCGGCGGCCCTTTGTTCGGCCAGTGGACCGAGGCGTGGGGAAGGGAAGCCACCGGTGCGCTGCTGCGCAAAGCGCCCCGTACTGACGCCATCTTTTGCGGCAGCGACCAGATCGGCAGAGCAGTGTCGGACGCCCTGAGGGAGGCCGGCAAGCGTGTCCCCCAGGATATTTCGGTTGTGGGCTTCGACAATTGGGAGGTCATGGTCGAAGGGAGCCGTCCCCATCTGACGACGGTCGACCCCAACCTGACCGAGGTTGGCCGAGTTGCGGCCCGCGAGCTCCTCGCCGCGATCGAAAGGGGTGCGCCGGGAGGTGCCCTGACCGTCTCGAGCCGCCTGGTTGTCCGGGAGTCGACCAGCGCCCCCCAGCGCGCGCGCCGCACGGCAGCCCCCGCTCGGCCGTAGTTGCCCTACTCCGTCGCTGCTGCCCCCAACTCTGGCAACCAGACCCTCATTTCGGAGGGGCCACGGTTGCACCAGGTGTAATAAGGGACCGCCTTTAGGGGAGCAGCGCCCATCCGGCCCTCGCCCTTGCCGTTGCCGTCGCCGTCGCCGTTGCCGTCGCCGGCCTGCAGGTACGGCCATCCTCTCGCCAAGTACGGCTGCCGTTCGCCGGCGGGCACTACGAGCCCGACGATGTCCTCCGCCAGGATCTTGTCGGGCAGCTCGCTGACGCCCTCGCCGGGTACCCCGTAGACGCCGTCGAGAGCCCTTGTGCTTGGCCCGGCCTGTGCGCCCCCTCCAAAGCTTTCGAAACAGTAAACAAAAGGCCCGCGCTCCAAAGCAAAACATCCCCGGAGAGAGTCGATACGTGCATCGGGGCGGACCACCCGCGGGCCCATGGCGAGCTCTATCGATATCTCGTCGCCGGGCTGCCAGGTGCCCCGTGCCCGGAGGTAACCATGGCTCGTGATGCCTGTGGCGCCGGCCCCGTCGAGCGTGGAGCCGTTGACGGCCAGCACGGCCTCGGGCGACCAGGACGGCACCCTGAAGGAGATCTCGACCGGCCCGTCGGGCGCCTCCAGGACGAGGAAGGAAACCAAGCCCTTATGGGGGTACTCCGTGAGCAGGTTGCCTCGCAGGCACCCGCCCCCGAGCTCGGCTTCGACCGTGGCGGCCATGAACTGGTGGATCTGCAAGCCGTCGGGTGTGCGCGTAGCCACGTAGTGCTCGAGGCTCGCAATGAGGCGCATCAGGTTGGGTGGGCAGCACGCGACGCGGTACCAGCCCTGCCGCGTGGTCCCGTACCCACCCCGGAGCGGGTTCACGTAAAAAAACGTCTTCCCGTCGAGGCCCCATCCCGACAGGAACCCGTTGTAGAGCGTGCGTTCCAAGAGGTCGGCGTAACGGCCGTCCCCCGTGGCGAGCGTCATGCGCCAGTTCCACATGATGCTGGCTATGGCCGCGCAAGTCTCGCAATAGGCGCGGTCCGACGGCAGTTCGAAGCGTTCTCCGAAGGCTTCACCTTCGTGGCGAGAGCCGAGACCACCCGTCAGGTAGGCCTTTCCCCCGACCATGTCGTCCCATTGCGCCAGGCAAGACACCAGCAGCTCGCGACGACCGGTCTCGATATAGGCGTCCGTCACGCCGCTCAGGAGGTAGAGCGCTCGCACGGCGTGGCCCCGGATGGCTTTGGCATCGGTAACCGGGATGTCATCTTGGAAGTAATCCGGGTGGAAGCCGCCCGGGTAGTTGAGCCGCGCTTTGCCGCGCCGGCCGATCAGGTCCTCGGCGAGGGCGAGGTAAGCCTCGTCGCCTTTATCACGGTACAACTCGACAAGCGCCATCTCCACCTCGGCGTGACCGTCGAGGTAAGCGGGCATGGCGGGTAGCGCCGCCAGCAGGTACCCGGCGAAGCGTCCGGCCACGTCGCCGAGCGAGACGGGCCCGGCAAGCGGCTCGCCGCTCCGGGACTCGGCAACAGCCGCTTGGAACATGTGCCCAGCGCAATAAAGCTCGTGGCCCATAGCCGGGTCGGCGAAACGCTTGCCGCTCTGGGCAACCTGGACGTGGCTATTGAGATAGCCATCTGGTTGCTGAGCAGCAGCCAACAGGCCGACTGTCTCGGCGAAAAAGCGCTCCTGAGCCCGGACGGGCCCGTGCTGGCGTTCCCACGCGATGGCCTCGAGCACCTTGTAGACATCGCTGTCCATGAAAAGCGGCAGCCGGTAGCCCTGGTCGGCGCCGGCGGCCGCAGCCCGCAAGTTGTCGAGGCTCCCCCACTGCTCGAGCATCTCTGTCCCGTGAGGGATCGTGACGTCACGGTTCAACTCCTGGCGCTCGCCCCAAAAACCCCCTTCCAACCTGACCGACCCTCCCCCGAGAGGCCGCACCGCTACGTGGTCGTACGAGCGCGGTTCGACCGGGCTCCCCACCTTGTACTCGACCGGTCTGGATGTCATCGCTCTACGCGGTTGTTACCCCGTGAGGCCGCCGAGGAGCAGGCCGCCCCGCCAGTACCGCTGCAGCACGACGAACATCAACAAAAGCGGCGAGATGCTGATCATGCTGGCGGCGATCGTGATGGCCGTGAAGTTTTCCGTGCTGCCCGAAATGTTGGTGTGCCAGAACCAAACCTGCAGGCCCTGGGTGAGGGTATACAGCTTGTCGCTGTTGTTGACTATGAAGGGTAGGAAGAAGTTGTTCCACGAGCTCACGACATTGAGCATGAAGACCGTGGCCAGGGCCGGCACCATCAGCGGCACGGCTATCCGGAGGAAGATCCTCGCTTCCCCGGCGCCGTCCACCCTGGCGGCGTCGATCAGCTCGCGGGGGACAGAACCCCCCGCGTAAACCCGCATCAAGTAGACGCTGACCGGGCTGATCATGAACGGGATGAATATCGCTGGCATGGTGCTGTCGAGGTGCACCTTGGCGTAGACGAGGTAGAGGGGTACAGCGAACGCGACGATGGGTATCAAAAGTGCGATCATTATCCAGATGAAAAGGAGGTTTTTGCCCCGGAAATTGAAACGAGCGAAGCCGTAGCCCGCCATCGCCGCCAGCACTGTCGCCCCCACGCCGCCAATGCCTGCATAGATCGCGGTATTGCGGAGCCACTGGAGGAACGAGCCGTCCTCCTTGTTGGTGAAGACCTCCTTCAGGTTTGACCAGAGCACGAACGGGTGGGCGAACCAGAAGCCGAAGGTCGAGTTGACGTTGGGCGCCGTCTTGGTCGACGAGACGAAGATCCACCAGATCGGGATCAGGGTGAAGAGGGTGAAGACCCCGCACGCGAGCGTGACAAGGTTGACCGTCCGGCGGTGCAAGCCGTAAAGCTGCAGCGGGACCTCGGAGGACACTCCGAGGTTACGCTGGCGTCGGGCCACCGAAGAAGGCACGGGTGCTGTCGTGGCGCTCATACCAACGCTCCCTTCCGTCGTTGCGAGAGCAGGAACACCGTCGAGATGATGATGATGATGAAGGCGAGGACAACGGCGATAGCGGCCGCAAAGTCGTACGAATAAGCAGAAAAGGCTTCGTTGTACATGTAGACGGTCGGTGTGTAGTTGGCCGAGACGTTGGGCGCCATGGGCGAGAGCAGGTAGGGCTCGGTGAACAGTTGTAGCGCGCCGATGACGTTGATTATCACGACGAGGATGATCGCCGGCCGGATGATCGGCAGCTTTATCCGCGTCACGATCCTGCTGAACTTTGCCCCGTCGACGATGGCGGACTCGACTACGTCCCGGGGCACGGACTTGAGGGCCGTGTAGAGCAGGATGATCGTGAAGCCCGTCCACTCCCAGATCGCTATGACGACGATCACTCCTAGCAGGTGCCCCGGTCCGAAAAAGTTGGGGTCGGGCAGGCCGAGGTCGAGGAAGATACGCACGAAGACGCCCACATGGGTTTGCAGCATCGACCCCCACATCGCCGTGGCGACAACCCCAGGGACCGCGAAGGGGAGGAAGAAGAGCGCCCGGAAAACCCCGCCGAACCTGGCGACCCCCATGTCGAAGATGGTTGCGAAAAAGGTGGCAATGACGACCATGATCGGGACCTGGATGGCTGCAAAGAGGAAGGTCCTGCCCATGCCCGTCCAAAAGGCCCCGTCACCCAGCGCCTGGGTGTAGTTGGAAAAGCCCGTGAAAACGGTCCCGCCGATCATCCGTGTGGTGAAAAAGCTCGTGTAGACGGAATAGACAAGTGGGACGACCAAGAACATCAAAAAGACCACAAAAAACGGCATCACGAACCAGAGGCCGCGACGGTCGCGGCGGTGCTGGAACGCCCGCTGCCGCCTCCGGGCAACGTCTGCCGTCGCAACCGGGGGCGGTGCCATATTGCGGCCCTCGGCCCCGCTGACAACAACCTGCGTCACTTTTGCTCCCACAGTTGGAGGATGCACGGGCCGACTTGTCCGGGCCCGCTTCACAGGACATTACGCGTCTTTACCGCTCCTGCCCAGGCTTGCCCGACCGGGCAGGAGGCGGGTGGCCTCCTGCCCGGGCCGGTCACGGTCTGGTACTAGGTGCTGACGCTGAAGCCCTGGCTCTTTGCGTAGCTGACCATGGTGCTCTGGAGGAACTGGAAGTACTGCGGGATCGTCTGCTTGCCCGCGAAGAACTTCGATGCCCAGGCCGTCGTGCTGTTCAGGTAGTAGACCATGAACGGCGGCCAGGTGATGGGGGGGATCGCCGGCGCCGACTTGGCGGGGGCGGCGAAGAGCGACGACCCGCCCTTCAGCATCGGGATGGTCAGGCTCAGCAAGCCGGGAGCCGAAAGCTCAGGCTTGTAAGTCGGGAAGAGCAGCGACGGCGGGGTCACGGAGATCTTCCACGACGCCTGCGAGGCGGTGAGCCACTCCGCAAAGGCGGCGGCCTGTGCGGGGTGCTTGCTCTCGCTGAAGACGGGGTAGGTCGAGCCGCCCCAGTTGCCCGAGGACGTGGCGCTCCCTGGGAGGGCCGCCTGCACCCAGTCACCTGACGACTTGCTGGTGACGTAGCTGGCGAAGTACGAGGGCCCCCAGGCCGAGGTCGGCCAGCTTAGGTAGGTGCCGTTGTTGAGGCCCTCGAAGAACGGGCTGCTGCTCGTGAACGGGTCGTTGGCGTGGTCGATGACGCCCTCGTTGACCAGGTTTTGCCAGTAACTGGCGAATGCCATTTGCTTCGGGCCTGTGAAGTCGATGGTCACCTTTGAGCCACCGTTCCACACGAAGGGCCAAGCCCCGGCCTGCTGCATGAGGGCAAGCACCCACTGGCCGTCCCCGGCGGCAAAGTCGCCCAAGAACGACTTGGGATTTGCCTTGTGGACCGTGGCGGCGTCGGTCGCGAACTGCGCCCACGTTGTCGGCGGGGAAGCCACGCCGTCCTTTGTCAGCAAGGTCGCGTTGTAGAGGAGGCCCATCGAGCCACCGTCCATCGGCATGGCCCAGATGTGGCTCCCCTGGGTGACCTCGTCCCAAGCCCAGTTGACGAAGTCGGACTTGTACATCGCGGCACCGTACTTGGAGAGGTCGTCCACGTAGTGAAGGGTCTCGAACTCGGGCAGCACGTCGAACTCGATCTCCGCAACGTCGGGGGCCCCGGAATTGGCCTTCAGGGCGTTGAGGAGCGGGACGTACTCACCCGAACCACCGACTTTGGTCACGAAATCGACGCAGATGCTCGGGTGGGTCTGGTTGAACACGTCCACCATCCGGTACATCCCGGGCACCCATCCCCAGAAGGTGACGGGCGTGGCGCCGGCCTTGCAGTAAGAAGTGGTGTTAGTGCTGTAACCACCAGTGCTCGAAGCGGCTGACGCCGTCGGGGTGAGCACGGGTGTCAAGCTCACCAGAGACGCCGCCGTAGCCAAAGCGGTTGCGCCGCAAAGCATTTTCTTGAACAACGCCCGACGGTGGCGGGGCGTCAATGTCTTGGTTTGTCTCATCCCAGAATAACTCCTATCGTCTCATAACTCGTCGGGAAGATAGACATTCGCCCGCGCTCAAGCTTCGAAGGTCGCCTGGTACGAGCTACTGCAAATTGTCGCTCAGATTTGCCGGCCAACTTGGCGTTGGCCTACTTTCTGAGCCCGATCGTCGTTTTTGCCCTCCTTTCCTCGATCGGGATTTGGTCCTTTAGTAGAGGCTCGGTCAATTCCCCATTTCCATGGCGGCTTCGACGACGCTGAAGCTCCGCGCCGGCAGGTCCAGCACGAGGCGCTCCCCTTTGGCCTCGTGCCAACTTTCGTCTGAACTGGCTTGAGCGAGGCCGGCAACGGGCGGCCCCGAAAGTGCGCCGGCGCGGTCCGTGAGCACGCGCACGCGTGCCTGGCCCGAGAAGGAAGCGTCTCGCAGGACCAGCTCGGTGGAGGCGAGGTCAGCCAGCCCACGGTTGACAATTGTCACGCAGGCTCGCCCGCGGCTGGCGTCGCAGGTTGCAGAGACGTCGAGCGTAGAAAACGGGCCCAGGTCGGACAGCCGGTGCCGCCAGCGGTCGCTTGCCACGGGCGACGGTGCGGGCACGACAGGGGCTTTCGTGCTGACGTCGACCGCCTCGTCGAGGGCTGCTTGGGAGCTCAGCAGGAAGGGATAGTAGATCGGTTGCGTCCCGGCGCCTTCGGTGCTCGTGATTATCGGCGCGATGGCATTGACCATCTGTGCAAGGTTGGCCATCTTCACCCAGCCGCAGTGCCTCGTAAAGATATTGAGGTAAGTGGCCACGGCCAAGGCATCGTCGAAGTCGTAGTGCTCCTCCAGGGCCCCGTCGTCAGTGCGGTACCAGACGTTCCACTCGTCGTAGGCGATACGGGGAGGAACCTTGACGCCCTGGTTGTAAGCCGCTTGGGAGATCAAGGCGGATGTGGTCACGATGGCACGCTCGGTCTGGTGGGGGCTGAGCACATTTGTCCAGTAGTCGGTCGAACCGGTGTAGATGTGCACCGAATGCAGGTCGACGAGGCTGACGAGGCTCTCAATGACCTCGCGGTCCCAATCGCTCCACCCGTTCAGGCCGCAGCTCACAAGCTTGACATCGGGTACGGCGCGCCGGATCGCCCGGGCCCAGCGGACCGCCAGGGCGGAGTACTCGGCGGCAGAGAGCTGGCCCACTTGCCACTCGCCGTACATCTCGTTGCCTAGCCCCCAGTACGTAACGCCGTAAGGCTCCTCGTGGCCGTTGGCCCGCCGCTGGCCGGCCCAATAGCTCTTGGTCGCGGAATTGCAGTACTCGACCCAGTCGAGCGCCTCGGACAAGTTGCCCGTGCCCATGTTGAGGCAGATGTAGGGCGCCACCCCGAGCTCGGCACAGTAGGCGAGGAACTCGTCTGTGCCGAACTGGTTGGGCTCGACGCCGCCCCAGGCAAGCTCGGCTCGCGCCGGCCTGGACGACTTGGCGCCAACTCCGTCCTTCCAGTGGTAGTTGGAGGCGAAGTTGCCGCCCGGCCAGCGCAGCACAGACAACTTGAGGGGCTTCAGCAGTTGGAGCACGTCGGTCCGGAAGCCCCGTTGGTCGCTGAGCGGCGAACCGGCTTCGTAGAGCCCGCCGTTGATGCAGCGGCCAAGGTGCTCGACGAACCCGCCAAAGACGTTGCGGTCGAGCCGGCCGAGCGGCCGCGATGGGTCAATATTTATACGCGCAGGTCCCTCCGACCCGGAGGGAGGCAGCACCCCGTCCTCAGCCATTCATCCCCTCTCTGCGAAGGCAAAGGATTTCCTCGAAGCTGATGAGAACGCTAACATCGGTGGTAGCGCGGTGCAAGGCAGGGCGGGGGTGGCGGCAGCAACGAGAATCCGCCAGCTTTAGCCGGCGGTCGCTTGCGACCAGGCGAACTGAGACGACCAGGCGACCTGGGCGTAATAGTTCGGCCAGTCGCCAGGCTGGAAAAGAGGCGCTGCGACCAGCACCGGTTTTGCTTGCCCACCCGGGGAGGGAGCGGTCACGAGCCACAAGCCGTCGCCGGCGACGTACATGATGCTCTTGCCGTCGGCCGACCATACGGGCGCCGACGCCCCATTGGCGCCTTCGACTTCGGCCACTGTCCGGTTGGCTGTCTGCATCACCCAAAGGGAGTGCTCCGCGTACCAAGCGGCGACCGTGCCCTGGGAGAAATTGACTGCCTCTCCTACCGGGGCCTCCACAAAAGCAAGCTCGCGCCCGTTGGGCGACCACGCCGGGTCGTAGGAGAGCATGCCCGGGGAAGCAGGCACCGGGGTGCAGGGCTCCTCGCCCGGCATGCAGACAGTGACCGATTTGGTCAGCCATTCGTAACGGTCCGGGCCATTGGTGAAGGCAAACTCGCCACCGGGCCCGATCGCCACGGCCTGGCCCACCGTCACGCCCAGGTTGAGCGGGCTGGCTCCCGGGGCCGTCAATTCGTAGAGGTTGACCCCGTCGGCGGCGAGGGAGGCCGACATGTCCGGGTCGACGGTGAAAAGGGCCCCCCTCGCCCCGGGGAGCACGTAGGCGCGGTCGATGAAATTGCCCTCGGCCCCGGTCTGTTCGGAAAACGACACGGGAGCCTCGTACCAGGTCGTGTGCTGAGCACCCAGCCCGCTCGCCAGCAAGAGGCGCTCCACCCCGCTCCCGGGCTTCGTAAACGAAATAACGAGGCTGCTCGATATGAACGCGTAACCGTCGCCGTCCGGGGACCACGCGACGAGGCCGGGAGGGACGGTGCCGGCTAAGCCGAGCCTGCCGCCGGCGCCAACTTGCCATACCGAGCGTCCCGCCAGGAGCTCGCCGTCCGGCAACCAGCCGCCCCAGCCGTTGGCGGCGATCTGGCGGGCGCCGCTCCCGTCAGCGCGCGCCAGCCAGACGCGACCGGCGCCTGTTGTGTAGACAAGCCATTTCCCGTTGGGAGAAAACTCGAGATGGCGCGGCAACTGCTGCGAGGTGGCGACCAATGTCAGCTTCCCGTTGGAGCCGTCGAGCACCCAAAGTGCGCCTTCGGAAATAAAAGCGAGGTCCCCGTGAGCGGCGAAACCAGCGGCGCTCACGTGCGGCGCCACGACGTCTGTCGCCCCGCCTGGGGCCCGTGCGCCCGCCGCGCCGGGGCCGAAAACCTGAGAAGAAAGCGCCGCAAGTAACAGGCAACAGGCGCAGGTCGAGGCGCAAAGGGCGCGCACCTTGCCTGCTCCTGTCCATCTTTGCGACCTCGGCCAGGACCGGGCCCGAACCGGCCGGCCACGCCGAGACAACGCCATGGATGGAGGGTAGTTCGCCCTGCTCGGGCATCAGCAATGGGGAGGCAGCCCGCCGGGTCACCGCTACGCTGACCCGATGAACGTCGCGGTCTGCGTAAAGGTGGTCCCGGCTCCCGACGCGCCGGCTCAGTTGAGCCCACAAACTCACAACCTCGAACGCGGCGACGACAGCGTCCTCGACGAGGCCGACAGTTTTGGCGTCGAGATCGCGCTCAGGTTGGCCGAACAGGCCGGGGGCGGTGAGGTCGTGCTGCTCTCCATGGCTCCCCACACCGCTACATCTGGCCTGCGGACCGCGCTCGCGATGGGCGCCGCACGCGCCCTGCTCGTTTCGGACGAACGCCTTGCCGGCAGCGACGCTCTCGGGACCGCCCGGGTACTGGCAGCACTTGCCCGTCGTGCCGGGGCAGATCTCCTGGTCGCCGCGACCGAGTCGAGCGACGGGTACACGGGTACGGTCCCGGCCCAGGTCGCCGAGCTTCTCGGGCAACCGGCCGTCACGTACGCGAAGCACGCCGAGACGGACGGTTCGTCGCTCACCGTCCAGCGCCAGACCGACAAGGGTTACGAGGAAGTCCTTTGCCCCTTGCCTGCGGTCCTCAGCGTGACCGCCGGCGTGGTCGACGTCCGCTACCCATCGCTGAAGGGCATCCTGAGCGCCAAGAACAAGCCGGTCGAGGTCCTTTCGTTGGCGGACATCGCCATCGACCCATCGCTCGTCGGCGCCGCCGGGGCACGCCAGGAGGTCATCTCCGTCGA
>Ga0335074_10011396_pt1 | contig 12431 bp, 8 predicted proteins | sample Lox_Sample_23_FD_206715 | JGI IMG/M metagenome (GOLD analysis project Ga0335074, IMG submission 206715) | Soil microbial communities from Loxahatchee National Wildlife Refuge, Florida, United States - Lox_Sample_2.3 | ecosystem: Environmental > Terrestrial > Soil > Wetlands | place: USA: Florida...
ATTCATCGTCGTCGCGTTCTTCGGCGTAACGTGGCACGTGACGTCGATGGTCGCGGGCACGCCGAGCCTGGAGCCTCGCAAACGTCTGCCGGTAACGTGCGCGCTGGCGCTGATCGTCGCCGCGGTCCCGGTGCTCGTACTCGGCGTGTGGCTGCCGACGGCGCTCTCCGACGCTCTTCAAAGTGCCGCGAAAGTCCTGGGGGCATGACGCGATGCTGACGGCTTTCGCGGAGCACCTTCGCACGATCTGGCCGGATGTGGACTGGCGCGAGCACGACGACGTCATTCACGCGGACATCGGGGCCCGGTATCTGCGGGCGATGACGAAGTACTTTCGCGCGCAGCAGTGGCGCATCGGCACGATCGTGGCGCGCGAAAACGGGCGCGGACTCGACGTCCGCTACTGTTTCTATGCGACGTTGCACCCGGGCTGGGTCGAATTACGCGTCGAGCTCGACCCCGGCGAACGAACCTTGCCCAGTCTCACGAATGTCGCGATCGCAGCCGACTGGTTCGAGCGCGAGATCGAGGACCTGTTCTCGATCCGCTTCACCGAACATCCGCGCCTCGGCGACTTCGTTCTCCACAACGATCGGTTGCCGGAGAACCTGGGGTTGATGCGGCCGCAAGTGCAATCCGCCGCCGACATCCCGGAACAGACACGGGAATGGCGCCCGAAACGCGTGCTCGAGGAGGAAGGCGCATTCGTGATGACCGTCGGCCCGGTCTATTCCGGCGAGGCGGAGTCGGCGCTGTTTCTGCTCGAGACGGTCGGCGAGGACGTCGTCCGCGCCGTGCCGCGGCTGTTCTTCAAGTACCGTGCGATCGAAAAGATCGCCGAAGGGCGCACGGTGCAAGACGTGCTGCTCCTTGCCGAGCGATGCAACGGCACCTCGGCAATCGGGAACGGCCTCGCATATTGCCAGGCGGTGGAACGCGCGACCGGCATCACCGTGCCGGCGCGCGCGCTATCGCTTCGCACGTTTTTTGCCGAACTCGAACGGTTGCGCCATCACATGACCTCGGTCCGTGAAATATGCGCTTCGACGGCGCTTCAGGTCGCCGAAAGCCAAGCCTTGTGGATCGAGGAACAGCTGTTGCGCGTCAGCGGTGAGCTCACGGGACACCGCTATCTCTTCGGCGTTCTCGCAATCGGCGGGCTGATGACCGACTACGACCGGGGCGCCTTGGAGACCGCCGTCGCCGACGTCGAGCTGCTCGTTCGGCGGGTGGAACCCTTGCGAAAGGCGCTGGAGAACGCGAGTAGTTTTCTCGATCGGATCGAGCAAGTCGGCATCGTCTCGGGCGAAGCTGCACGCGCCTTCGAAATCGTCGGTCCGTTTGCGCGGGCCAGCGGCGTCTGTGCCGACATGCGCGCCGTTCAGCCGTACGACGCTTACCCGAGCGTGCGCTTCGACGTGCCGGCCGAAACCGAAGGCGACGGATACGCCCGACTGCGCGTGCTCTTCTCGGAGATGATCCAGTCGCTGCACATCATGCGCCAAGTCGTTGCCGGCCTTCCCGCAGGCGCGGTCGTGGGAAACACGCCGGCCGGCGCCGGAAGCGCGCTCGGCTGGAGCGAGGCGCCGCGCGGCGCCTCCGTGCAGTGGGTCGAGTGCGACGCGCAGGGCATCGTGCTTCGCTATCGCCTCACGCCGCCGTCGTTTCGCAACTGGCACGGTTTCCACGTCGCGACCGAGGACTTCGCGTTTCAGGATTTTCCGATCATTCTCGCAACGCTCGACCTTTCGGTCGCGGAGAACGACCGATGAAAAACTGGTTCCTTCGCGGGCTCACCGCCGGAATCCGGACGGAACCGTTGACGGAAGGCGCCGTCTCAGCCGCCCTTTCGCCGGGACTTCCGAAGACGACCGAGCACACCGGGACGCAGCGCGCGGAGATGCTTGCCGCCGCGTGCCCGAACGAGGCGATACGCGCGGTGGAAGCCGTCGCGGAAGTCGACGAGGATCGCTGCGTCCTTTGCATGCGCTGCAAAGGCCGTGACGGGCAAACCTGGCGTCGCGACGTCGCGTGGGCGCACCCGAACGCGGATTCGCAAGGTCCGTTGGAACCGCGCTTTCGGCGCTCGCTGCACGTGCGAATCATCGACGCCGGTGATTGCGGCTCGTGCCTCAACGAGCTTGCACAGATGAATGGTCCCGCGTACAACTTGCACCGCTTGGGAATCTTCATCACGCCGACGCCCCGGCAGGCTGACGTTCTCCTCGTGGTTGGTCCGGCCACGCGCCAGATGCAGGATGCGCTGGTCTCGGCTTACGAGGCGATGCCGGAGCCCAAGCGGGTCGTGGCGGTCGGCGTATGCGCGGCGAGCGGAGGCATCTTCGGGCCTTCACTGATGTCGGCGGCCGGCGTCGCTGCGATCATCCCGGTCGATCTCGTGGTTCCCGGTTGCCCACCTCCACCGCACGCAATCATCGATGCCTTGCGCCTCGTCTGCGGGCAAACGGCACGCCCGGTGCCCCGATGACCGCACCGTCGCTCTCGCTAAATCTCTGGGCGATTGCCGTCTGCGTGATCGGCGCCGCCTTCGCGCTGATCGTCAGAGAACGTTTGGCGCCGCGCGTGCTCGCGATCGCTTGTTGCGCGGCCGCGGCGCTTACGTTTGCGGGTGGCGCGATTTGCCTCGCCGCCGGCCCGAGCGGCGACGTCGCGCTTTGGACGCTGCCCGTCGTCGGCTCGATAACGATCGGCACGACGACGATCGGGTCGTGGTTTGCCTGCATCGCAGCGATCGTGTACTTGCCGACGTCTCTTTTCACGTTGCGCTATCTCGAACGCTACGCCGAAAGCTACTCGTTGCGCGCCTTTGCGATATGGTATTGCGCGCTGCTGGCGGGGATCATCGGGCTCTTCATCTGTCGCGACGTGACGTCGTTCTTCATTGATTGGGAAGTCATTGCGATCGCGAGCGCGCTCCTCGTCGCTTTCGAGTGGAGGCACGTTCGCAACGCGCGAGCGGCATTCGTCATGCTCGGCATGAGCGAAGCCGGCACGATGGCCGCGCTGTTGGCGATGCTGCTGGCACGAGGCGGAACGCTCTGGTTCGGCGGACCGCCGGCGAATTTGAACGGCCCGCTGTCATGGGTGGTTTTTCTTCTGGCCTTCTTCGGCTTCGGCGTGAAGGCAGGGCTGCTCCCGATCAACTCCTGGCTGCCGCGTGCGCACCCCATCGCGCCCGGCAACGTCTCGGCGCTGCTCTCCGGGGTGATCCTGAATATGGGCGTGTACGGCATCGTGCTCGTGAACATGGTGCTCGCGCCGTCGCATCATCCGGTTCAAGGTCTCGTCGTGATGATCGTCGGCGCCGCGTCCGCGCTGGTCGGAATCCTCTACGCGACGATCGTCGACGATATGAAAGCGATGCTCGCCTACAGCTCGATCGAAAACATCGGCATCGTCGTGACCGCGCTCGGGACGGCCCTCGTGTTCATGGCGGTCGGTCAACCGCTACTCGCCGGCATCGGCTTCGCGGCCGGCATGTACCACCTCGTGAATCACTCCGCGTACAAGGGACTGCTCTTCCTCGGCGCGGCGACCGTCGACGTCAAGCTCGGCACGCGATCGATGAACGCGTTGGGCGGAATCATTCGCGTGCTCCCGGTTACCACCGCGTTCTTCTTCATCGGCGTATTTGCGATTTCGGCCATACCGCCGCTCAACGGGTTCGTCAGCGAGTGGCTGACCTTCCAAGCCCTGCTTCGCAGCGCGGAACTCGCGCCGCTCACCTATCGCGTGATCTTCGCGCTGTGCGGCGCGGCGCTCGCCCTCACCGCCGCGCTGACGGTGACGTGCTTCGTGAAGGTCTTCGGGATGTCGTTTCTCGGATGGCAGCGATCCGAACGGCCAAAGCCGGCGGAAGCGCCGCTCAGCATGCTCGTGAGCATGGGGCTCTTGGCGCTCGCCTGTGTGGCGCTCGGAATAGTGCCGACCTACGTGCTCCCGGTGATCGGCCGCGCCTCGACCGCGGCGTTCGGATCCGACGTCGTCAGCGGCACGCTCGTCCCGCCGTTTTTCAACCCGTCCTCGCCGCCACGTCCGTTGCCGCCGGACTTCGTCGCGACGTTCCACGCCCTCGGAGCGCAGATCGGTTCGTGGCTTCCCGGTCGTGGGTTGGTGGTGATGCTCCGCGGCGGCGCCGCAAATCCGGTCGTGTTCGCGATGTCGACCACGTATCTGTGTCTCATCATCGGCGCCTTACTCCTCGTTACGTACCTCGTCGTACGTTTCGTCACCCGAACGCGACGAGCAGAACGCGCGAAGACCTGGACCGGCGGAATGTCGCGTCTTCCCGCCGAGATGACGTACACCGCCACGGGTTTTTCGAATCCGGTTCGCGTGATCTTCGACGCGGTCTTCGATCCGACGGAGGTGGAAAATACGCGCGAGACGATTCACCAGCACTTCCGCTCGGCTATTCGTCGTACGCGCCAAGACGTGTTTCTTTCCGAGCGGCTGCTCAGCGAACCGCTGACGAACGTCGTACAAAGCGCCGCCAACCTTCTCGCCAGAATGCATCACGGCAGGCTTTCGGCATACGTCGGCTACGCACTGGGAACACTCCTCATCGTGCTCGCGATCGTCAGCCTATAAGACGTCGGAGAGGGTGAGATTCGAACTCACGAGGCCCGTGAAGGCCCGGCGGTTTTCAAGACCGCTGCATTCAACCGCTCTGCCACCTCTCCGCGCTCAAGCTTCACCTCGAGGCTTCGATCTCCTCGACGATCGCGTCGATCACGATCTGCGGCTGATCGAGTTCGATGTAGTGTCCGCTTTTGTAGGCGAAGATCTGTTTCGCATTCGTCGAGAGCGTGAGCCAGCGGGCCTGAGCTCGAGCGATTTGCCGTTCGACGGACAGATGCCGGCGATGCAGCGCGGGCGGCGTTTTCGCGGTGTCGTAGAAATGGTTTTGCGCGGTGAGGATGCGCACGGGGCGGTTCCCGAACGAGCGAAGATGGGCGATCAAGTAGCGCTCATCGGCAGGCATCTGCTCCATCTCCGAGATCACTTCGTCATATAGCGCGGCCTTGGTCAGCGTGATCGTCAGCAATGCGGTGTTGAGTTTGGGGGAGAACAGTCGCTCGGGGAGTCCGCGGAAGAACTGTTGATTGCAGCGCATCGGCGCGCTGCTGCGCGAAGCGCGCGGCAGCAACGGCAACGGACGCCCGCTCACCAGCGCCGCGCGGCAACGCTGCAGCTCCGCTACCGCGCTCGCGTAGTCGCGATCGTTCGCCGCGCGCTTCGCGGCGGGAAGCACGTCGCCGAACTCGCCGTCGACCAGCACCAGACCGTACACTTCGGGCATGTAGAGATCGGCGAACGTTCGCATGTTGTAGCTGCCGAATGAATGTCCAACCAGCAAGTATGGACCGGGAACGTGCGCCGCGTGCAAGGCGGCGTGCAACTCGCTCGCGATCGCAACGCTCGTGCGCGGCATCGGTCCGGCACTGCTGAAGCCTGCCCCGGCGCGATCGTAGCTGCAGGCACGGGTATGGCGCGCCACGGCGGGCTGAACGATCGCCCACGCCGGCGACCAGTCTTCCCATCCGGCATCGAACACGACGGTCGGTGAACCGCTGCCCATGCAGTTGAAATTCAGCGTCGTCGAACCGGCGTTCACGAGTCGCCCGGGATGCGTGTAGCGTGCGTCGCCGGTCGCCGCCGGAGCTAGGCCGGTGACCGCGAACACCAAGAGACAGAAAAATCCGCTTAGACGTTTCATGGGAGGTTGCTATCATGACCAACCGTCGAGCATTTCTCCTTCAAACAAGCGCGGGGCTCGCGCTCTCCGTGACCGCACCGGCGATCGCCGCCGGCGGATCGCCGCCATACGATGCAAAGGGCGGCCTCACCGCGCTCATGGCGGGAAACGCGCGTTTCCTAGCCGGTAAAGCGACGTGTCCACCGCTCACCGCGCGCCGCCTCGAGATCGCCGAAGGTCAAAATCCGTTCGCCATCATCCTGAGCTGTTCGGATTCGCGCGTGCCGGTCGAAACGATCTTCGATCAGGAACCGGGGAACATCTTCGGCATTCGCGTCGCCGGAAATTTCGTCGAATCTACCGGTCTGGGTTCGTTCGAATACGCCGTCGCCGTGCTCAACGTCCCGTTGATTCTCGTGCTGGGGCACAGCGAGTGCGGCGCCGTCAAAGCCGCGCTCGCCTACGATCAGCATGGCGAGAAACAGCCGGGCTACATCCAATACTTGGTCGACCGTATCGCGCCGGGGATCAAGGGCAGCGCGAATCTTCCCGCTGCCGTTACCGCGAATGTTCGCGCAAATATGCACGACACGACGAAGCAATCGCCGGCGATCGCGAAGGCGGTCGGAACCGGGAAGGTCACGATCGCCGGAGGAGTGTACGATCTGCGCTCGGGGAAGGTGACGCTGCTGTCGTAGCGGGGGCGTACTCGACGTCGGCTTCGACCGCCGCGGTGCGCGTGTCGGGCGGTACGAGCGAATACGAGATGACCTGCGTTTCGTGCTCCCAGGCCGACTGATACGGTGCCGGTTGTTTGTTTGCCGTGAACGACCACGATCCGTCGGCGTTCGGCGTGCCTTGATCGAAGACGATGCCGGTGCCTTCGAGCGTGACGTTGGCGATGTATTTCAACCCCGTGCCGCGCAGCACGAGGACGCCCTTGGGCAGATACGCGACCGCGCTCGTGATCGCCGGCATCGGCGGCCAAATCGTGAACGGAAGCGCCGCGGCGGCGGCAACGCTCTCTTGAAACACCGACGCGGTCCCGGCGGCACCGCCGGCCGACGACGCGTCGACCGTTGCGGTGACCGTGTCCTTCGTGCGCGCGAGGTTCGTGACGTCGAGCGTGTGCCCTAACCCGTCGGTGACGTGGACGCTCTTCACGCAGCTTCCCATGCCCGCCCCACCGTCGTCGAAGATCAGGTGCGCGCCGTTCGAACCCGAGACGATCGACGTCGTCTCCTTGTTCAACGTCCAATGCGCGTCATGCGGCTCGATCAGATCGATCGGCGGCGAGGTGACGGTGTCGAATCCCCAGTCGCTGGTGATACGCGCGGTTCCACCGGACTTCAGATCCGCCATCTCTTGCGAGCTCAACGTTACGCCGTAGCCGCGCAGCACGTCGAAGGTCGCCGGCGCGCTGAACGTCTTCCCCGCAGCACTGAAGGCGACGTCGTGGCTGCGAAAATAGATCGGAAGCGCCGAGAACGGCATCCTGAGCGAAAGCGACGAACCGGCCACGCAAACCGGCAACGACGGCGCCGGTCCGTATGCCGGCGCGTTGGGGCTCGTCCCTTTCGAGCCGATCGTGAAGTAGACGATCGTCGACGGCTTTGCGGCGCTGGCGTCGTACTGCGGCTGTTCGGTCACGTGCACGTTGGTCGTTTTCCCTCCGGGCGTGACGACACCGGGCTCGAAGATGTAATGCGCGGAGATGCGGCGCTTGGCAAGTAACGCGTAGATCGTCCCGATCAGCATGCCGTAGGTCGCGGCGCCGATCGAGATCGTGCTGCCCACCGCAGCGATGACCGAGGTCTTCGGCTGACTCTCGTATCCCGCGGCGACCGCCTGGGCCGCGCAGGCATACTGGGTGCTTTGCGCGACGCCGGTGGTGAAGCACGCTTCGCCGCCGAGGTTGGACCCGAAAAGCGTTTGCGTCGCGGCGGTGACGCGCGCGCGTCCGTCGGGCAATTCTCCCGGCTGAATCGACGAGAGCGACACCAGGAACGATCGCAGCGTCGACGCCTTGGTTTGCGCGCTTGCCGAGAGCGACGCCGTCCGCAGCAGCAAGCCCCGGTTCTGCAAAGTCGAAATCGACTCGCGCGCTTGTGGGATGCCGTGTCCGTAGCGATTGCCGCTCTCGGGCACGAGAAAGATCAGCGGCGTCGTGCCGGCCGCAACGGTGACCCTCCAAACATAGCCCGCTTTGGCGCGGCTGAGGTCGGCGTCGGGAATCGGAAAACTCGGCTCGTGCTGCAAGTAGTCGTCGTACATGCCGGCAACCACCAGGTGCCAACGCGGCGACCGGCTGAACTGCACGCCGCGCGGAAACGAGATCTCGATCACGTCGCCGGGTCGAAGAAACGGCACCTGCGTGGCCGGCAACGTCGTCCCGTCGCGCTCGACGTGGAGGTCGACGCTCGCTCCGAGAATCTTGAACGCCGCCGGAGCCGGCGGCGCCGGCGGCGGCGAGGCGTCCAGGAGGAGCGCGCACGTCAGTAATACGACCGCTATTCGCCGCATATACTCTGATTCAACGTATCACCGGTGGGAATCCGCGCCAAGCACCGGAAAATTATCGGCTATGGCTACGATGACGACCTCCATTACGAGCCTTCGGGAACGCGTGTCGCCCGAAGAGTGGGAGCAGCGCGTTGCGCTCGCCGCGGCTTATCGCCTGGTCGCATACTTTCACTGGGACGACCTGATCTTTACGCACCTCTCCGCCCGCGTACCGGGGCCCGAGCATCACTTTCTGATCAACCCCTACGGGATGATGTTCGACGAGATCACGGCGTCGAGTCTGGTCAAGATCGATCTCGACGGTAACAAAGTGATGGAGTCGCCGTACGAGATCAATCCCGCGGGCTTCACGATTCACAGCGCGATTCACGCCGCGCGTGAGGACGCCAAGTGCATCTTTCACGTACACAGCCTCAACGGCATCGCCGTGTCGGCGCAAAAGGGCGGCGTGCTGCCCATCTCGCAGCAGTCGATCTTCGTGCTTGCATCGCTCGCCTATCACGATTACGAAGGCGTGGCGCTGCGCGACGACGAGAAGCCGCGCTTGGTCGCCGATCTCGGCGAGCGGAATTTCCTGATGCTCCGCAACCACGGTTTGCTGACCGTAGGCGAAAATATTCCGGAGACCTTCCTCTCGCTCTACGTCTTCGAGAGCACCTGCGCAATCCAAGTCCGCGCCCAAGGCCTCGGTGACACGCTGATTCCCGTCGATCCCCGGATCATCGCCGGCGCACAAGCGCAGGCAAAGCAAGTCACGCGCGGGGCCGGCGGCAATCTGGCTTGGCCCGGTCTGCTTCGAAAACTCGATCGCCTCGATCCCTCCTACGCTACGTAAACCACGTTCCCACGCACTTTAGACGGAGTATAGAACAATGGCAAATCATGCACCCATTGGGTTGGCTGCCGCTGCGTTCTTCGCGCTTTCCGCATGCGGCGGTGGCGGCAACTCCTCGATCCCCTCGGCCGCGAGCGTATCGCAGTCGATCTCACAAGCGCCGGGAGAATCGTCCGCGCAGTCATTCGCCTACCCCCAGACTGCGCCGTCGGGCGTGCGGATCTACGTTCACCTGCCGCTGCGCAATAGCAGCCAGCTCGACCAGCTGATCCAAGAGCAAAGCACGAAGGATTCGCCGCTCTATCATCAGTGGTTGACGCCGGCGCAGTTCCGCGCGCAATACGGCCCCACGCTTTCCTCGTTGCAGAGCGTTGCCTCCACGCTGACCACGATGGGCTTCACCACCGCAATCACGTCGCAAGGCGTCGTCGCGGATGCGCCGCAGGCGACGGTGCAACGCGTTTTCGGTATACAGCTCGCGCGTAAAACGTCGGCGATGCTTTTGCAAGCGAACCGGCCGCCGACCCTCCCGGCCGCGCTAACGGCCGCGGGCGCGCAGGTCGCGGCCTTTGCGCCGCTGCCCGCGATGCGCCCCACCTTCATGAAGGTCTCCGCCGCGCCGTTCAGTGACAATCGTTACAGCAACGCCGGACCCTACTGGTTCGACGATCTCAAGCAAGCCTATCAGTATCCGGCGTATCAGACGGCAAACGGGCGAGGCCGCACGATCGGCATCGTCGCCGCGTGCGATTTCCTCGACAGCGACCTGTCGCTCTACTTCGGATACGAGAACCTTCCCGTGCCCATGGTCGTGCGCCGTCCGGTCGATGGCGGCAGTCCCGCATTCAACATCGACAACGGCGACTGCGACGAAGTCTCGCTCGACGTGCAACAAGCCGGCGGCTCCGCGCCCGGCGCGACGATCCTGGTCTACGAGGCTCCCGATGCCTCGATCGTGCCTTCGTTCCTCGATATGTACACGGCGATCGTCGAAGACAACAAGGCCGACGTCGTGAGCACCTCGTTCGGCTTGTGCGAGCTCTATTTCGGCGCGGCCTATAACGACGGCGAAGACTTCACCTATCTCTTGAACGCGTTCCACGATCTCTACCGGCAAGGGAACGCCCAGGGCATCACTTTCGTCAACTCCTCCGGCGATAACGGGGCGCTCAATTGCACCAACGTCGCCGGAACGGTCGCAACGCTCGGCGTCAACTGGGCAGCCGACGACACCGACGTCACCGGCGTCGGCGGCACGAACCTGGAGACGACGTACGGCAGCAACTCGCTGCGTTCGGCGTACGTTTCGGAGAACGCGTACGACGACGTATTCTCGTCGAGTTCGGGCGAGCCGGCCGGTGAAGTATGGGGTTCGGGCGGCGGCAAGAGCGTCTACTTCGCGAAGCCGCCGTATCAGGATCTCGTCGACACGCGCGCGTCGACGCGCACCGTGCCCGACGTCTCCATGCACATGGGCGGATGTCCGATCGGCGCAGTCACGCCGTGCGGCCCGGGTGTACGCAGCAGCGACGTCACGGCGCTCGGCGGTGCGTTCTATCTGTTGATCGGGACGAGCGCGTCGTCACCGGAGTTCGCGGGCCTACAGGCCGTCGACGACGAGTTGCTCGGCAGCCGCGCCGGCAACGTCAACTACTTGCTGTACGACCTCGCCGCACTCGGTACGGTCGGAAACGGTCCCGTTTTCCACGACGACATTCCCGGCTACGACGGCTACTACGCATCCGGCCGCGGATACAACTACCTCGTTGGGAACGGCACGCCGTACGCAGCGCAGTACGCGCTCGACCCCTTCGGGCCGGAGGCCGGCAACCCGCAAACCCCCAGCAACCCGTAATCAACGTTTCCCTAGGCGTCGAGCAAGTTCTGATAGCGTGAGCGCAGCTCACGTTTGAGGAATTTGCCGACGCCGGTTCTCGGGATGACGTCGATGAAAACGACACGGTCGGGAATTTGCCACGCTGCGAGATGCTGCGCCAGCCACGTACGCAATTGTTCTTCGGTGAGTTCGTGGCCCTCGCGGACCACGACCGCTGCAACCGGACGCTCTTGCCACTTGGGATGCGGGAGACCGAAGACGCACGCTTCGCGCACCGATGCGTGGCCCATGATCGTATTCTCGACCTCGACCGAGGAGATCCACTCGCCGCCGGACTTGATGAAGTCCTTGACGCGGTCGACGATATCGAGGTAGCCGTATTGATCGACGGTGCACACGTCGCCGGTGTGAAACCAGCCGCCGTCGCGCTCGAACGCGGCCGCCGTTGCCGTATCGTTGCGAAAGTACTGCGCCGTCACCGCATACCCGCGCACCAGCAGTTCGCCGCGCGACGTCCCGTCGGCCGGAACGTCGACGCCGTGTTCGTCGACGAGGCGCCACTCGACGATCGGCGCAAAACGCCCCGCTTTGTAACGTTCCTCGCGCTGACGCTGCGGATCGTTCTCGAGCAGCGACGTGTTCGAGCTCACCGTTCCGATTGGCGACATCTCGGTCATCCCCCACGCATGAATCGCTTCGATCCCGAGCTCTTTGAGGCCGTCGTACATCGAGCGCGGCATCGCCGAACCGCCGATGATGACGCGCTGGAGTTCGGGCAGCCGTTCGTTCGACGCGACGAGCGCATCGCGCACACCCATCCAGACCGTCGGCACCCCGGCGGAAAGCGTGACATGTTCTCTTCGGCACAGTTCGATCACGCCGGGCGGATCGAGCCGTTCCATCGGCAGGATGAGATCGGCGCCGACCAACGGCGCGATGAACGGCAGGCCCCACGCGTTCACATGAAACATCGGCACGATCGGCAAGATGCGATCGCATTCCCGCGCGCCGAGATAGTCGCCGAGCGCCGCCGCCAGTGCGTGAATGTAGGTCGAACGGTGCGAAAAGAGCACGCCCTTCGGATCGCCGGTCGTGGCCGACGTGTAGCAGAGAATCGCGGCCGCCTGCTCGTCGACATCGGGCCAGTCATAGGTTTGAGGCTTGCCGGCAAGGAGCGTTTCGTAGTCGAGCGCGCCCGAAGTGGGCTCCGCCGGCGGACCCATCGCCACGAACGTGCGCTGCGCCTGCGGTTGCAACGCGCGGAAGGCGTTGACAGCCTTGGCAAGCGATCCATCGAAAAACACGATGCGATCGGATGCATGGTCGAGTATGAACGCGACTTGATCGGGGAAGAGCCGAATGTTGACGGTGTGCAGCACCGCGCCGATCATCGGAACGGCGTAGTAGAGTTCCATGTGCCGATGACCGTTCCACGCAAACGAGGCGACGCGATCGCCGGGCTCGACGCCAAGCCCCTTCAGTGCGTGCGCGAGCTGCGCAACGCGTTTGGCGAAATC
>Ga0335074_10011397_pt1 | contig 12430 bp, 14 predicted proteins | sample Lox_Sample_23_FD_206715 | JGI IMG/M metagenome (GOLD analysis project Ga0335074, IMG submission 206715) | Soil microbial communities from Loxahatchee National Wildlife Refuge, Florida, United States - Lox_Sample_2.3 | ecosystem: Environmental > Terrestrial > Soil > Wetlands | place: USA...
GAATTAGCTGAAAGATCGGTTGGCCAAAGAACTCTCTGGGGGCGATTACTCATTTTGTTTACCTCTTTCACAGATCAAGATCATTTCATAGGACGCTAATTGCCGCATACAAGGAATTGCCTGAAGGACGTCGCTCCACACTACAGGCCAGTCTCATCTCGGGGGAGCCATCGCCGCAGGCCCTTGTCTCGCGTTCAAGCCAACTGACGCAACGCCTTCTCGCGCCCGAATCAGTGGAAGGACACACTCGACCATTTCATTCACGCATAACTCCGCGACGTTCAGGGTCGCGTCGAAGGTCTCAGGATCAATTTCTTTGCCAGCCCAAAATCGACGATAGAAGGTCTGCCGGTCCCCATCGGCGGCGGCAATGCGCGATGCAGCATTGTGCGACGATAAGTTAAACTTCGCTGCTACATATTTGATCCGATGTTCAATTGGCGCGACAAGTCGAACGTGGATGCCGCCAGACATCTCATCGGTGACAAACTGACTGCCTCGACCAACCAGTATGGTATGTCCCGCCTCAGCCAAAGCACGGATGGCCATAGCAATCCGTTTGTATGCATATAGCTCCGGCATATGATGCCTTCCGTTTTTCATTGAATATCCACGCACAAATTCATCGAGCCATGTGAGCGGCTGTTGTTCGAGTGCTTCAAGCACTTGTTTCTCTATGGGATCTTCGGCCGATATCCTATCGAACAATTCGTTGTCCCAGGCAGTCCAGTCACCGGCCGGCATTTCATTCAGTCGCTCCATCAAGCGATGCGCGAATAACCGTCCCCCAGTACCAGGCTGACGACTGACGGTAACGAATGCACGCGGCTTCACCGCCGCACCTCGGTTTGGATGATTCCAGCAATAAAGTGCTGCTTTCAGCACCGCACTCGCTGTTTCCGGATCGGACCTATACGAATGTTCTAGTTGTGTGGACACGGGTTACCTCCCAACATCATTTGAATCTTCCTACAGGATCGCCGCCAGGCCCGGCAGCCGAACCAATTCGGTTACGTATCGTTCTAAATCCGCAATGCTGATATTCGTCAAATCTTTCGTTTCAGTTGTCGTCAACCGTTTTTTCGCGATGCAGCCTAACTGCGAAATGAGCAAACCCAGGAAATGCCCGGGAGCAACGAGAATCAAGTGACTAAATGCATGCCGGTCAGCAGCCGTATCAATCAGCGCACAAATTCTACGCGCAAAGTTCATTGCCTGTTGCTCGTGGGGATCTGTGGGGGGATCCATAGCGGATTGCACATAGCCGCCCCGTTTTTCAACGCGCCCCGGCTGATCGCTCACGATATCCGAGGTATGCAAACGGCCTGCCGGGTTATCCAACTCGCGCAGTAGTCTCGGCACGCCGGCCCGAATAACTTTGCTGAATACTCTTGCCCGGCCCGCATCCGCCACCACAATCCAAATCGCCTTCATCACAGACTCCTGTTAATGGCCTCAGTATCAGTCGCAACGAGGCGTAAATCGATCAGGCTCTCTGCGCAATACAGTCTAAGAAATTGACCTACGCGAACTCGGACGTTCTTAGCTCTCAGAGTCGTAGTCATCCCCGATAGCTACTACCTAGCCGGCATTGAATGATGTCAAACATTGGACGTCTCTCTTTCTCCATTGGAATGAGAGCTTGGTCGCTCCAGATAGGAGTCAACATGAAAATCTTGATTGCTCACGACGGTTCTGAGTGCGCCAACGCTGCATTGGATGATCTTCAATTCGCCGGCTTGCCACAAGTCGCGGAGGTGCGCGTGCTGTCGGTTGGGGAAACGAGTTCACAACTGCCGAATGTCGTCGCGCTAGCCGCCGGCACCGGATACTATTTTGCTGACGACCTCCGTGTGGAGGAATTGAACGCTCGCCAACAGCGGGAAGCCCAAACATTCGCTAGCCAGGCAGCGGACCGGCTGCGGGCGACCTTTCCGACTTGGTATATTGAACCCGCAACTCTATTTGATGCAGCCCATTCGGCCATTGTGCGGGACGCCGCCACCTGGAAACCGGACCTTGTTGTCGTTGGCTCTTCCGGCCGATCGGGTTTTCGTCGCTTTCTTCTTGGGAGCGTGTCTCGACACGTCCTAACCCACACCCATTGTTCTGTTCGGATCGGCCGACGCCATTCGCATCCACACGACCACCCAATCCGCTTGTTGTTCGGCACCGACGGGTCGACAGATGCCACAGCTGCATTGCGGGCTATCGCCACGAGAGAATGGCCGGCGCGCACTGAAGTGGGCGTTGCCGGAGTGCTCGACTATCGATCATGGCTTCTAATGTCCGAGGCTGAGCTACCCGATCTAATGCGCCCGCGGATCATTGAAGCGGAATTACGGAACAAGGTATCTAAGATCATCGACCAAGCTGCTCAAGAGTTAGCAAAACCCGGCTTGATCGCAATCCCCAAAGTCCTCGCCGGGAATCCCGGCATGATGTTGGTCGCCGAAGCGGAGCAATGGGATGCCAATTGCATTTTCGTCGGCGCCAGGGGTCTCAATGCATTAGAGCGAGTCCTTCTTGGAAGCGTATCCACCACTGTAGCGGTGCGGGCACACTGCTCGGTCGAGGTGGTGCGCCAACCGGCCTACACGGATGAAATGAAGGCTTCCGGCTCTTAATGGAGTGCCCATGAAGCTCTTAATCGCATATGACGGTTCTGACTATGCTGATGCGGCATTGGATGACCTTCGCCATGCAGGTTTACCCGAAATCGCGGAGGTTCAGGTTCTTACAGCATCGCCCCTGCCATATTTGGCCGTGCCAGCTGCCTGTCGATACGATTTACCCGATCGTGTAAACATCACGGATTTGAATGATCGCCAATTGAGCAACGCCCAGGCATTGGCCACCGTGGCAGCTGATCGACTTCGGGCTGATTTCCCCCAATGGCACATCGACGCTGAAGGGCTGTTGGATAGGGCCGCATCAGGCATCGTGGGAAGAGCCGCTGCCTGGGATCCCGATCTCATTGTAGTTGGTCCTCATGGGCTGTCGGGTGTGTGTCGCGTCTTGCTTGGCAAAGTGCCACAGCATGTCTTAACTCATGCGAGTTGTTCAGTACGAATCGGCCGCGCTAGTTCGCTTGCGCAAAACCAACCACTCCAACTATTAGTCGGCACCGACGGATCCCCGCATGCCGGGGCGGCGTTGCGGGCTATCGCGGCAAGACAATGGCCGAGCGGCACCCAAGTGCGCATTGTAACCGTGCTCGATTCCCGATCCCTCATCTTTGAATCCCGCGCGGAGGGCTTCCAATCGATGCTACAGTTCCCGTTGACGGTAGAAGAATTGCGAAGCCGCATATCTGACACCCTTCAACAAGCCGTACGGTTTTTAAATGACTGCGGCCTCGTCGCCACTGCGGAAATACTTGCGGGAGATCCCTGCGACGCACTTGTCAATGAAGCAAAACAATCGAACGCCGATTGTATCTTCGTCGGCGCTCGGGGGCTCAATGCGATCGAGCGAATTGCTCTCGGAAGCGTTTCCACCGCCGTGGCGGCACGCGCTCAGTGCTCGGTCGAAGTCGTACGCCAACCGGGCTACACCGGTGAAATGAAGGTTTCGGGCTCTTGATGGAGTGACCATGAAAATCCTAATCGCTTACGACGGTTCTGACTGTGCCGATGCGGCATTGGATGACCTTCACTACGCCGGGCTACCCGAAGTCGCCGAGGTTCAGGTTCTTACGGTGTCGCAACTGCCAGATTTGGCAGTGTCACCCGCCTACCGATACGATTTACGCGACCGTCCAACCGTGGGGGAATTGAACGACTGCCAGCTCATTAAGGGCCAAACCGTGGCCGATGCTGCTGCGGATCAGTTGCACGCGAGTTTTCCAAAATGGGACGTCCAAGCCGAATCTCTGTTAGATAATGCCGCATCAGGCATTGTTGAGAGAGCTGATACGTGGAAGCCAGACCTCGTTGTAGTCGGTTCTCATGGACGGTGCGGGTTGCGTCGCTTGCTGCTTGGAAGCGTATCGCGTCATGTTCTCACTCATACGAGTTGCTCTGTGCGAATCGGGCGACCTCGTGCATACGCGCATGATAAGCCTATCCGTTTACTGGTCGGAGTGGATGGATCAGCTGGTGCCGAACAGGCACTTCTGACCGTCGCCGCCAGAAGGTGGCCCGCTAATGCTGAAGTCCGCGTTGTGGGGGTGATTGACAGCGGATCGGTACTTGCTACTGCGATAACGGTAACACCCGAGGCGGTGCCGAAGGCGATCGAAGAAAGATGGCGGAGCACCCTGTCTGCTACGATAAACTTGGCCGTAAATGAGGTGAGAGCGTCAAATCTAATGGTCGATTCTCGTATTCTTTACGGCAAACCGTGCAAAATGCTGCTCGATGCCGCCGAGGAATGGAGTGCCGACTGCATTTTCGTTGGAGCTCGAGGACTCAATGCAATCGAACGACTCTTACTGGGAAACGTTTCCACCGCAGTAGCTGCACACGCTCAATGCTCAGTCGAAGTTGTGCGTTAACCAAAACGAATATGAATGTCGTCGAAATTCGGTCGTTGGCCAAGCAATTGGGAGAACCTAACGCCTTCGAGGCCCTTGAGCTAAGCGTTGCGTCCTACCTGCGGCTAGCGAAATAATTGGAACGATAAGTATGTCCAAGACTCTGAAAGCTCACGTATTAGAACCAACCGTGCCGCCGGTAGAAGTTTCGCCTACGAATAGAACTAAGGGCTCAAGGCCTTCCGACACCCCCAAATTCCTCCAGGGGCCCCAACGACGGAGTTTCGAGTTGGCCCAGGCGATCAAGATGTTTCTCGAACTCATGAAGGGTTTTCGCGTTTTTCACTTCGTAGGGCCATGTGTGACTGTCTTTGGCTCCTCCCGCTTCGCAGTCGAACATCCATATTACAAGCTAGCTCATGACATCGGCTTCCGGCTCGCGGAAGCTGGTTTTACCGTCATGACCGGTGGAGGCCCGGGGATCATGGAAGCTGCCAACCGCGGTGCTAAAGAAGGCGGCGGATATTCTGTCGGCTGCAATATTCAACTCTTGCATGAACAGAGGCTGAATGCCTATTTAGACCGCTCGATTACCTTTCGACACTTCTATGTCCGAAAACTAATGCTTGTAAAATATTCGTACGGCTTCATTGCCATGCCTGGTGGCTTCGGCACCCTCGACGAAGTGTTTGAGACCGTCGTGTTAATCCAGACGCGCAAGATTGCCGATTTCCCATTGATTTTTTTTGGCCAAGAATACTGGAAGCCGCTAATCGAGTTTTTGCGCATTAGGCTCGCTGCGGAAGGAACCATCGCTCCCTCCGATCTGGATCGCATCCTGCTGACCGATTCTCCAGAGCAAGCAGTCGCGTTCTTAACTGATATGGCAACGCGACGTTTTGGGCTAACCTATGGAGCGCGACCACGCCGCCGCTGGTTTCTATGGGAATAATGGGCCTATAGCCTCACATTCATCGTTCGCCCGCACGCCCGCCTACGAAAAACACCTAGATTTTGTCGCATTCTTCCCGACCAACGAACGGTTATTCTATCCCATAGCACTCTGAATGAGGATTTGAGATTCTAGTTGTATTCGGTCGAGCAGCGTGCTCGCCAGGACAATCCAAACATGAACAAGCATTCTGAGGTAATCGAGTTCCGTGTAAACTGTGCAAAGCCCCTGGTCTACCTTGTTGGTCGAACGCAAGATGGGACGCCGCTATTTGTCAAAATGCAGAAATCCAATCAGCGCGACTGGTTCGCTCGACTCGAGTTGAGCAAGGGCGTCTACCGGTTTCGCTATTACGGCAGCGACGGACGCAACGTTACATATTTCGGCCCAGCACATGCCGCCAGCAGCACTGAGGACGGATGGGACGCATTGGTTTCGATCGAGGAACCATCAGCAAATGCGGTATCCCAAGACAACGGGGGAAGACATCGCATCAATTGCCACCGGCACATCTGCCCAACATTTGCAACCAGGCGGACGCACACGAATCGAAGGATAAGACATGCAACAGATAACGAATAGCAGCCGTGTATTTCTGGTCCACGACCACGCGGACTTGCATTTACATCAAGGCGAGATCGGCGTTGTATGTAGCAGTTGGCATTCTCCGACGGTTGCGTACGAAGTGGAATTCCAGCCGGATGGCAAGCCAATACGCCTATTACTACTGAGTAATCAAATACACTTTGTCTCCAAGGAGTGACCATGGTATGCCGTCAACCAACGCTGGACCAGTTAAAGCAGGGCCTGCGAATCGAAATATGCTCGACTTGTCCGTATCGCACCGAGCGCATTGAAGGCGATGGCATACGCCGAGCTTGCGAGAGCAACTGTCCATTATTTATTCATCTTCCCGTTCTACAAGCCCGAGCCGAGCAGCTTGACCCCCTGCTTAATAGGCACGAGCGGGCACTTCTACTGTGGATGCGCGAGATGATCGAAGCAGATGAGGTCCAACACGATGGAATACACGCACCGCGTGCCCCGAATTTACTCCGCCGCCACCGCCACCGAGCGGCGAAAATCCTTGCGCAACTTATAAACCCGTGAAGCAACCGAAAGCGCAGCCATTCCTTTCGCATATCTGGCCCGTCGGAATTGCCTTGGGTGTTCCCATCTAGCATACAATCTGTGAACTTTCGCCGAAGAACATCGCCAGTGCATCATTTCCGCCGATCAAAAGATTTGGCTCGCCTAGTCCGCAAGCCATTACCTCGCTAAGTCGATGAAGCGCATTGTATGTTGTATGCGAGGTCCACCGGAACCGCCCCCGACCTCATCCTTTCACGAATCACAATAAGCTCGAACAGGAGATCATATGGTTGTCCTTGGAAGTCAAGAATTTTTTCCGGCGGAGGAGTTTCCTTCGGTTCGATCAACCCCTACGTGCGTTTACGACACAGGAGGTCGGAGGTCGGCTAGGCATCACACGCGCCGGGAAAATCGAAATCAGCGCCACAGTGTCTTCGCCACCGTCAATATAGATCCAAAGAGAGCTTTCTTGCATAACTCGTCTGATGCGGTCTAAAAGTTTCTCTTATGGCCGATCTCGTCAACACTCTGATTTATTCTCTCGCGCGAGTTGCTGACAATGAATCGTCGGGAGCAAGCGAACCATGAGGCCAGCTCAATATGGAAGGAAGCTACACATGTCACCACAAATTCAAGATTGGATCGGTTCTGACTTGAACACGGGGCGAGCAGTGATCAAAGCCGCGGCCGATTCGCGGCGCGATTTGGTGAGGAAAAGGCTTACATCTCCTGCTCGAGCCTTTCTGACCATTGATTGGGAGCCCTGGTCTGACATTCAACCGTTGCTTCTCAAACTGCCGCAATTATTACACCAATTTCCAGGCGGGGATTGGACGGCATGGGACCACAACTTGTTCGATAAGTTGCCAGATTGCATCATCGACGAACAGATCTCCGCCATCGAGCATGAACGTCCTGAGTGGGTCGCACAGTTGTGGAGTCATCTCTCATGGGTTGCTCGTCCTAGGTCTGAGATCGAATGGCATAGATGCATTGGACTAACCATCGGCGCGCTCGCGATGGCAGGGCATACAGTGATATTTGGCCATGGCGCCCATTTAATAACGCGAGGCATGCGCGGTGGAATACACATCCAATTGGTGGCACCGGCTGAATACAGGGTCCACAAACTCGCGGAGGAACTAAGTATCACCCCGCATGAAGCTCGATACCAGATCTACAGTCTGGAACAGAGCCGTACCGGATTCTACACAACGTGGTGGCAATGTCCTCTTGTCGGAGCGGACGCATTTACGATGAGCTTTAATACGGCAGATTCGTCTGTGGCCGAAATGGTTGATTGTATCGGTCATCTGATCCGAGGACGAGATGAGGCCTCACTTTCGAACGTAAGAAAGCTGGCTTCATCCATTGATTGCCGCACGTCGGATAGGCCCACCCGCGGAAATGCTTTGGCAACGGCAACAAAATAAATATCGCCATTACGCCGTGCCGTGAGGTGAGCGATACCTTACCTGGCGGAGGTCGATCTTGTAGCTTCCACTCATCCGGTAGCCATTCGAAAAGATGGCTGACAGGTGTCGCCCGTCGCGAGCAGATTCACGAGCAGTCGGGTCACGTATCGCTTGCGGATCAATGGCATGAATCCCACCGACTGAATCGCGAATCGCTCCTTCACTTTTGCCAAAGAATTTGCGCGGATTCCAACGGAACCGCAACGCCAGAGTAATACGGCAAGATTCGAGGAGTATAGTGCGTGGCGGGCCGGTGTGCCGGCACAGTCGCACCATACACGTAGCTGTTGCAAGCGCCGACAAGAGGCCGAATTTGTCTCATTTCAACTGTAACGGTGCCGCTGTTATCCGCGCCGGCCGCAAATAATTCAACCCGTACCGCGTCGGCCTCCAACTCGCCAAGGTAGACCTGAACCTCAAAGATATGGCTATCTGCGTCTGAAGCAATATTCAACTCACCAAATCGCGCAGTAGCCCACTTGTCCCTTAATATTCGCTTCCAATCAACAATTTGTTTTCCGATTGCTCCTTTATCGGCGGCCCTGGCGCAATAGACGGTTGCCGCCGAAACATAGTATTCTTGAGTATATTGGCGTACCGCTCGATTCGCGGAGAATTGAGGTGTCAACCGGCCCATGCTCTGTCGGATTCGTGCAACCCACGCAGTTGGAATTCCGTTCCGATCGAGAGCATAGAATTCGGGGACTACGTGTTGTTCAAGCAAATCGTAAATCGCACCAGCCTCGACTGCATCCCATGCGGGATCATCGCCATGCTCCTGTTCGTCGCCCAGAGCCCAGCCGACTTCGGGCGCATAGGCTTCGGCCCACCAGCCATCCAATTCAGATAAGTTGACTCCACCATTTACAAGAACCTTCATCCCGCTTGTACCACTGGCTTCCCAAGGTCGGCGCGGCGTATTGATCCAAACGTCCACACCCTGAACTAAACGTTCGGCCAGCGACATGTCATAGTCGCTGAGAAATACCACATGCGCATGGACTTCCGGCCGTCGTACAAAATGTATCCATTCGTGCACCATTGCTTGACCCGCAGTATCACTTGGATGCGCCTTCCCGGCAATAATGAGTTGAACGGGTCGCTTCGAGTCTGATACCAAACGAAGCAGCCGCTCTGGATCGTGCAACAAAAGAGTCGGTCTCTTGTACGACGCAAACCGCCGCGCAAAGCCAATCGTCAATGCGTTGGGATCAAACACATGTTTAGCGAGATCAATTCTCTCTGGCGAGGCACCCGAAACGGCTAGCTGCTGAGGCAATCGTTGTCGCACGTACTCGACCAGTGACCGACGGGCGGCGCAACGGCATCCCCACAATTCATCGTCAGATGCTTGTCGAATAGCCTGCTCCAGTGTTTCTGTTTCTCTCATCCAGCGATCTTTGCCCGCCAGCTTGGTCCAGAGTTCGTCGGCTTCAGCCGAATCCCAAGTTGGAGTATGGATGCCATTGGTCACATGCCCAACGGGTACTTCATCAAGGGGCCACCGTGGAAATAGCGGCGCAAAAATCCGCCTGCTAACCGAGCCGTGCAGCCGGCTCACTCCATTGACGGCGCCACTGCCACGAAGAGCCAAATAAGCCATGTTGAAAAATTCCGATGAATCATTGGGATTTGCGCGACCCAGCGCCAGCAAGTCATTTAGAGGTATATGCAGTCGTTCCTTGCTATACCAACCGAGGTATTGCTCGATCAATTCGGGACTGAATCGGTCGAAACCGGCCGCCACCGGCGTGTGAGTGGTGAAGACGTTGCCGCTTCGCGTTACGGCAAGAGCGATTTCGAAGGGCTGGCCTGTCTCCTCCATGAAGCTTCTGGCGCGTTCCAACACCGCAAACGCGGCATGCCCTTCGTTGAGGTGGCAGACTTCAGGACGAATACCAAGAGCGCGCAAAAGCCGCCATCCGCCAATACCTAGTATCATCTCCTGGTTGATGCGCAACTCTGCTCCACCGCCATATAATTCGCTGGTAATACCTCGATGCACAGCAAAGTTTGCAGCATCGTTTGTGTCCAGCAGATAAAGTCTTACTCTGCCGACCTGAACCTGCCAGGCGCGCAACCAAAGCGAGTAGCCGGGCAATTTGATTTCGAGGCGCAACCACTCTCCATCGCGCTGGCGTAACGGCATTATCGGTAGCTGGCCCGGATCGTTGTAAGGGAAAAGCGTCTGCTGCGACCCTGTCTTGTCGATGACCTGCCTGAAATATCCCTGTTGATATAGAAGCCCGATGCCAACGACCGGCACTCCCAAGTCGCTGGCTGCTTTTAATTGATCACCAGCAACATTGCCCAGTCCTCCGGAATAAATTGGTAGAGTCTCGCTCAGCATGTATTCCATACTGAAATAGGCCACACATTTCAGTGGCGACTGCGTATAGTGTTGACCAAACCACGCCGTGCCCTCGACCGCGCGCCGCCTGGCTTGCACGACCTCGTCGACTTGCGTGCGAAAGGCCGCATCGTTCATCAACTGCGCAAGGTGCTCGCGCGCCACTGTTTGCAGCACCAGCCATGGGTTATGTGTTAACTCCCATAATACCGGATCCAGCCGCCGCCACAGGACGTCCGCACCATGATTCCAAGTGGAGCGCATATCCAGAGCTAATTCCGCTAGTAACTCGAAACCTTCTACCGCGGCAACTTGTGAAGTGTAAATCGAGGCTACGGGAATTTGATTATTCATAGGCATGTATTACCACTCAAACTTATCAATGTCCGCTACGCCCTTGTTGTGTCGCCACAAGCGATGGAGTCGCCACCCGCCTCCGATGAGGCTTGCGCCGGCAAGAATCAATCCTGCGGCAACCAGTCCAACCAAAATGGCAGGGAAAACTGCAATCGCAATTCCTATAAACACCAGGAGCAAACCCATGAGCACTTGCGATTTCCACAGAAAGTCGAACTCGCCAGCCTGACAAATCAGAAATTCGCGCATTCGCATAATAGCTCCTATTTGTTTGGTTTTGTTTCAGCAGGATGAATCGGCTGGCTCACAACATCACAAGCTCCGGGTCGCACCACCTCAACCGAACAGTGGGCTCTTATCGAGACCGCGGTAGCAATGCTGCCCAGGCGCATCCACGGAAGGTAACTCAGCCCTAGACTGCCGAGAAAAATGCAATCCGCGCGCCAACTTTCAGCAGCCTTGCAAATCAGGATTCTTGGATCTCCGCGCTCAATCGACGCTGAGGCCGTAAATCCGCTGTCTCGCAATTCGTCTACAGCTCTTGCTACGATCTCCTCTGCCCAGCATTCAGACGTAGGCCCAATTTCAAGCCCAGGAACGACTACAGGGATCAGCCGCGTATCGACCACCATGAGAACGTACACATGTGTGCCACTCGGCCAAAGCCGAGACTTGACCATTTCAATGGCCGCTTGCGCTCCATGTGATCCATCTATCGCGACGATCAGTCGCGGCGCTCCGTCGTCCTCATGATTTGACGCCGCCCGCATGATGCGCACCGAGCAAGGCGCGTGAGTCAGAACGCCAAGCGAGACGCTTCCAGGCAATGGGTGTAAAAAAGTTGGATGGGCATGAGGTCCGACAACTACCAAATCAGCGCTCCACGATTCAGCCTTACGTATGATGGTATCAACCGCCGAGCCCGCGGCGCCTACGGCCTCAATGTGCCAATGAGGAAACTTCTGTTTAAGTCGGTCAGCGCCGCGCGTTGCCGTCTCATGGCCTCTGTTGACCGCCCGTTCACAGTATTCGTCCACGGCCGTCCGAAACCGATCCGCCACTGCCTTCTCGATCATTTCGGACTTGAGGAGCCACAATTCTGAGACTGATAAAACAATCGCATCCACGTCGTGCAATCCCGCACGATGCAGTTCTTCCAATGCAACGTCCGCATGCTCCGATCCGTCATAGGCAATCAGGATCTTCATGATACTTCTCCGTCAATAGCTGTCATTTGTCTATTTTGACGAAATGCGCCCATCGCGCGAAATCGGATTAAGAAACTGACCCGGTATACTACGAGGTTCTATCCCGCATCGGGGATAGCCCTATATCTGACACTCGCTTGGCTGCGCCGCGCACCCCCCGGGTGAGCCTTCCACGACACTTTGGGTCGGGTTATCGTTATCCATTGCTTAGGACCACTTTCAGCGCCCCTTCACGGGCGGCGTGGCCGAAGGTCTCATACGCCTTGAGCATCTCCGACAAGTGCAACCGATGGCTTATCGCTCGTGTTGGATCGATTGCGCCAGACATCATGGCTTTCAGCAACATTGGAATGCTCACGGTGTCCACCAAACGCGTGGTGATTGTGACGTTGCGGTCCCAGAGCTTTTCCAAACGCAATGTCACCGGCTTCCCGTGGACACCGATGTTCGCAATGCGGCCGCCGGGCGCGACAATCTGTTGGCAAGTATCAAATGTATCCGGAACGCCGACCGCTTCGA